>ERZ761607.3736-NODE-3736-length-14288-cov-16.595588_pt1 | contig 14288 bp, 12 predicted proteins | sample MGYA00511164_ERZ761607 | MGnify/ENA primary metagenome ERZ761607 (study PRJEB28899, sample SAMN02445080) | bioreactor sludge metagenome | biome: EBPR sludge | place: Australia: Brisbane, Thorneside Wastewater Treatment Plant | collected 2011-06-22 ...
CAGAAGGATCCGGCCGGGCCGTGGAAAGTGACCGTCGCCAGGTATCGTGGCGAAGACCTCGCGCTGAGCTTCGAAGACCGGGTGATCTCGCCAGCTGTCGTGCACACCATCGATGGACTGAAGGTCGAGGCCGAGAATCTGTCTACCGAGCCCGGCACGACGGCCACCATCTCGACGCGTTTCAACGTCAATAAGAAGGGCGAGGTCGAGGTCGCCGGCACGTTCAAGCTTCTGCCGCTCGATACCGACCTCAAACTTGCCATCAAGACGCTCGACCTGGTGCCGTTGCAACCGTACTTCACGGAAAGGCTGAACGTCGTTCTGACTCGCGGTCAGGTGATGTTGAACGGTGACGTTCGCTTGCAGCAGCTTGCCGCAGCCACGGCGGCAGCGCCAGAGGCCGGCAAGCTGTCGGCGGCGTTTTCCGGCCAGTTGGCGGTCGCCGACTTTTCGGCGGTCGACAAGGTCGATTCCTCCGACTTCCTGAAGTGGAAGTCCTTGTCACTTGGCCAGGTCAACCTGCGCCTGAATCCGGATTCGGTGTCGATCGGCGAGGTAGCTCTGGCTGATTTCTTTGCCCGTGTGATCATCAGTCCCAAGGGCAAGCTCAACCTCTTGCAGGTCGTCCGCCAGGCCGAAGCGGCCCCGGCCGCCGGGGCACCCAGGAGCGCCGAGCAGCCGACCGCTGTGGTCTCGGCGGACGGCAAGGCGGTCGCGCCGGTGCTCGCCGGCAGCCAGCCGCCGCTGCCGGTGAAGGTCGGCAGGATTACCTTGCAGGGTGGCGACATCAAGTTCACCGACAACTTCATCAAGCCGAACTACTCCGCGGATCTGAAGAAGATCGGGGGCTCGATCAACGGGCTGTCGTCGGCTGCAGGCAGCGTTGCCACGCTCGACCTGCGCGGCAGCTACGACGACATTGCCCCACTTCAGGTGAAGGGGCAGATCAATCCGCTGGTGGCCACGCCGTATCTGGACGTGCAGGCCGACGTCAAGGGGATCGAAATGACTGCATTGTCGCCGTACTCGGGCAAGTACGCGGGCTACGCGATCGACAAGGGCAAGCTGTCGCTGTTTGTCAAATACAAGATCGAAAAGAACCAACTGACCGCCGAGAATCGCGTCTTCCTCGATCAACTGACCTTCGGTGCGGCGGTCGATAGTCCGGAGGCGACCAAGTTGCCGGTAACCCTGGCCGTCGCACTGCTCAAGAACGCCAAAGGTGAGATCGACATCAATCTGCCGGTTGCCGGTTCGCTCGACGATCCCGAGTTCAGTATTGGCGGCTTGCTTGGCAGCGTGATCGGCAATCTGCTGGTCAAGGCGGTTACTGCGCCGTTCGCCTTGCTGGGGTCGATCTTTGGGGGTGGCGAGGAGTTGTCTACCGTCGACTTCGATTTTGGGCTGGCGGCCGTCACCCCGTCCGCGCAGAGGCGTCTGGAGGCACTGGCCAAGGCCTTGCTGGACCGGCCCGCGCTCAAGCTCGACATCGAAGGGCAGGCTGACCCGGAAAGCGATCCCGAGGGACTGAAGCGCGACCGCCTGACCAGCAAGCTGACGGCGTTGAAGGCGGAGGGCGTGAACAAGGGGAATGGCGAAAGCGCAGCGGCGGACGCCGTCGGGATCAGCGCCAAGGAGTACCCGGCCTTGCTGGAACGGGTGTACCGCGCGGAGGACTTCGCGAAGCCGCGCAACGTCGTCGGGATGGTGAAAACGCTACCCGTCGATGAAATGGAAAAGCTGATCCTCGCCAACACGGTTGTCGATGAGAGCGATCTGCGCGAGTTGGCCGACCGGCGGGCAAAGGCCGTTCGCGACTGGCTGCTCGCGCATCAGGTCCCGGCAGAGCGGCTGTTCCTGCGGCCGGTGAAGGTCGCCAAGCCGGACGGCAAGTCGGATGCGCCGGTGCCGGCAGGAGGTAACCGCGTCGTCTTCGCGCTTGAATAGGGTGCCAAGGGTGAAAAGGGTCAAAAGGGTGAATAGGGTCCGTCGCCGTATGGCCGCAGGTGACGACGCCTGTTCCCGGACCATCAGCCACGCATGAGCAACACCTGGCCGGATTGGTGGACGTACGCCGCGCTGTCAATGGCCATGGTGGTCATCGCGCTGCAGGTCGTTCTGCTGCTGCGTGCCGGAACGACTCGCGAGGCGATCGGTGTACGTCTGCGTGACCTGCTAGCTGGACTGGAGCGGCTGGAACGTGAGTTGCGCCAGGAGCTGTCGCTGGGACGGCAGGAGGCGGCAAGCGCCGCTCGCGGCGACCGGGAGGAGCAGTCGCTGTCGCTGGACCGCTTGTCGCAGACGCTCGCTGCTCAACAGGCTCAGCTTGGCCGCTTGCAGGCACAGCAGCTCGAATCGTTTGCCCAGCAACTGGCGCGCCTGACGAACAGCAACGAACAGCGCTTCGAGGAACTTCGCCAGGCCCTGGAACAGCGCCTGACGGCGATGCAGGCCGACAATTCCGGCAAGCTCGAGGAGATGCGCCGGACGGTCGACGAAAAGCTGCACGCGACGCTCGAACAACGTCTCGGCGAATCCTTCAAGCTGGTCAGTGATCGTCTCGAGCAGGTCCATCAGGGGCTGGGCGAGATGCAGACGCTGGCCATCGGGGTCGGTGACCTGAAGAAAGTGCTGACCAACGTCAAGACCCGCGGCAGCTGGGGTGAGGTGCAGCTGGCAGCCTTGCTGGAGCAGTTGCTGAGCGCCGAGCAGTACGCCACCAACGTCGCCACCAGGCCGAATTCTCTGGATCGCGTCGAGTTCGCCATTCGCTTGCCGGGTCGCGCGATCGGCGACGAGGAACTTCGTCCGGTGTGGTTGCCGATCGACGCCAAGTTCCCGCTGGAGGACTATCAGCGCCTGCTCGACGCGCAGCAGCGAGGCGATGCCACGGCGCTGGAGGTTTCGACCAAGGCGCTTGAAGCGCGCCTGCGCCTCGAGGCCAGAACGATCCACGACAAGTACGTGGAGCCGCCGTACACCACTGATTTCGCGATTCTTTACCTGCCGATCGAGGGTCTCTATGCGGAAGTTCTGCGGCGGCCGGGGCTGGCCGACGGCCTGCAGCGTGACTGGCGGATCTGTATCGCCGGGCCGACGACGCTGGCGGCCCTGCTGAACAGTCTGCAGATGGGCTTTCGGACGCTGGCCATCGAGCGCCGATCGTCGGAAGTCTGGGCGGTCCTTGGCGCCATCAAGAGCGAGTTCGGCAAGTTCGGCGAGATCCTTGAGGCGACGCACAGAAAGCTCGAGCAGGCCAGCCGGAGCATCGAGTCAGCGGGCGTCCGGACGCGCCAGATCGAGCGCAAGCTACGCGGCGTCGAGGCGCTGCCGGCGAGCGAGGCACAGTTGCGACTGGGGAATCTGGAAGAGATTGCCGAGCCTGGCGACGAGCCATGACCAGCATCGAGGCCGCCTTCCGCGCGACGACCTATCGGGTGACGACTCCCGAAGGGGACTTCGCCTTGCGGATCGGCGTCGCCGACCGCGCGTTCGACGACTATCTCCGTCGGCTGCCGGACGCTCCCGATCCTTCGGCCTCTCCGGCGATTCGGGCGCCGGCCGGATCATGCGCAGTGAGCATCCACTCCGGCTGGGGCATCCTTACCGCGTACAACCCTGGCGCGCTGCTCGCCGAGCACGACAACCGACTTTGGCAGGAGCGCTTGCGGGACCGCCTGGCGGCGTCTGGCAGGCACTTTCTGCCTGCTTGCAACCTCGCCGACGATGGTGCCTGGCCGCCGGAGCCGAGCTATCTCGTGCTCGACGTGAACGAGCAGCAAATCGTCGCTCTCGGCAGGGAATTCTGCCAACTCGCGGTCGTTTGGGGACGCCGGGGAGCGGTCCCGCAATTGCTCTGGATTTGAGGGACGGATCGTCTGGAAGCCGTGACTTTTGTCGCCTCCTTGGTCGTGGAGAGCCGTTTAGAATGAATTTTTGCAAGGTCGACCGAACACCGTGAGCAAGCGCGTCGGACGTTTCGAGATCATTCGTGAGCTGGGTCGCGGCGCCCAGAGCATTGTCTATCTGGCGCTTGATCCGCACCTTCAGCGGCAGGTGGCGATCAAGACGCTGCACTACGCGCGCTCTGATCCGCAGCAGAATCGGCAGTTGCTCGAAGAGGCGCGGATGGTCAGCCAGTTGCGCCACCCGAGCATCGTGCCCATCTTCGAAGCTGGCGAGGAGCGGGGCGATCTGTACCTGGTTTTCCAGTACGTTCCGGGCCGGAATCTTTCCGAACACCTGCAGCGCAGTGGTGGTCTGCCGCCGGACAAGGCGATCGCGATCGTTCATACGATCCTCGATGCGGTTGCCCACGCGCACGCGGCGGGGATCATTCATCGTGACCTCAAGCCGAGCAACATACTGATTGACGACGACGGCGTGCCGCGGGTGATGGACTTCGGCATCGCCAGCCGCTCTACCGGCACCGGCAGCGATGGCGGTCAATGGTCGGGTACGCCAGCCTACATGGCTCCGGAATACATCGAAAAGCGCACCAGCAACGAAAGAACGGACATCTTCTCGGCCGGCCTGGTGCTGTACGAGCTGCTCAGTGGGCAGCGGGCGGTCGCGGGTGGCGACATCAAGCAGGTGATGCAGCACATCGCCGGCACCGACATCCGTCTCCCACCGGAGTTGAGCAGTCTGCTCGACGAGCGTCTGGTGGCGGTGCTCTATCGGGCACTGGCGCGCGATCCGCAGAGCCGTTACGGTTCAGCCGTCGAGATGCGCGCCGCCCTGGACGACTACCTGCAGCCGGAAAGCACGGCGCCGTCGGCAGATGCGAAGCAGAGCACGATCGAATTCCTGCTGCGGCGGATGCGCCACAAAAGTGACTTTCCGGCACTGTCCGAGTCGGTCGGGGCGATCAACCGGATCACCGCCTCCGAGAACCAGAGCGTTTCCGAACTCTCGAACGCGATCCTCAAGGATTTTTCGCTGACCAACAAGATCCTGCGGATGGTCAATTCGGTGCACTATCGGCAGGCCGGCGGCGGCAGTATCAGCACCGTATCGCGCGCGGTTGTCGTCCTGGGCCTCGATGCGTTGCGCAGCATTGCGATCACGGTGATGCTCTTCGATCACCTGCAAAACAAGGAGAATGCCAATCAGCTCAAGGAGGAATTCCTGCGCGCCAATCTGGCCGGCGCGCTGGCCAAGGACCTTGGCGGCAAGACAGCGACGCGTGGGGACGTAGAGCAGGCCTTCATCTGTTCGATGTTCCACAACCTGGGACGCCTGCTGAGCCAGTATTACTTCCCGGAAGAAAGCGCCGAGATCAGGCGCGTTCAGCAGCAGAAGAACTGCTCCGAGGAGGCGGCTGCGCTGCAGGTGCTCGGTCTGTCGTTCGAGGACCTGGGCATTGGTATCGCGCAGAGCTGGGGATTTCCGAAGCTGATCGTAAGCAGCATGCGCAAGCTGCCGGCCGGGAGTGTGCGTCGCCCGGTCAACTCCGAGGATCGCCTGCGCGTGCTGGCGGCACTGTCCAACGAATTGTGTGCCCTGGTCGCCGATGCGGGACCCGATCAGCAACAGAAAGAGCTGCGCAAGATCGTCGCGCGTTTCGGCGAGGTCATTGCCGTCGATGAGCAGAGTCTGCAAAGAACCCTGGTCAAGTCCTTCGAGCACATGACGCATTTTGCCGGCATCATTCACCTCAATCTGCAGCAGACGCGTTTCGGAAGGAAGCTCAAGGCCTGGGGAGCGGCGCCGGCTGCCCGACCGGTCGCCGATCTGGTACCGACCCGGGACGATGGCCTGGCTGGCGGCACGGTGCTTTCCGACGACGTGCCGGAGGCGGTAGCGTGCGATCAGCGGTCGGTTGACGGGAGCGAGTTCGTTCCGCCAGCCTCGCCTGACGCCGGCGAAGTCATTCTGATGGCGGGCATCCAGGACGTCAGCAACGCCTTGGTCAGCGAGTTCAGGCTCAACGACGTGCTGCGCATCATTCTGGAAACCATCTACCGCGCGAAGGGTTTCAGGACCGTCATTTTGTGCATTCGGGATGGGCGCAGCAATTCGATGCTCGGTCGTTTCGGCTTCGGACCGAATGCCCCCGAGGTTGCCAGGCGCTTCAAGTTTTCCCTGGTGTTTGCCGCGGACATCTTTCATGCGGCACTGGCCAACGGCGTCGATGTGCTGATCAGCGACACCAGCGATGCGAAGATCGCCGCCCGTATTCCGGCCTGGTTTCGCAAGGCCGTGAGCGCGGGTACGTTTGTCGTTTTCCCGCTCTGCGTCAAGGGCAGCCCGGTGGCGATGATCTACGCCGACCGCCAGCACGCCGGTGAGATCGTCATCTCCGAGAAGGAGTTGTCGCTGCTGCGAACCTTGCGCAATCAGGCGGTGCTGGCGATCAAGCAGTCGATCTGAGGCTGACGTTCGCTCGCGCTCTGCACGCTGGCCTGGCCTACCACAGCTTCCACCACGGCACCTGACGTTCCAGGCCGCGTCGATAGTAGTCGCTGTCGGGATAATTCTTGCGCATGACGCGCTCGGCGTCGTCGCGCAGATCGTTCAGGCCGAGCGAATCGTAGGCCTTGACCATGATGAACAGCGCTTCCTCGGTGGACGGTGTGTCGCGATAGTTGATTACGGCGTACTGGGCGCGGTTGGCGGCCGCGAGATAGGCGCCACGTTTCATGTAGTAACGGGCGACGTGCAGTTCAAGCTGCGCCAGTGCATCGACCAGGTACCTCATGCGGAGCAGTGCGTCAGGGGTGTACTTGCTGTCCGGAAAGCGGGTGACCAGTTCCTTGAAGGCGTCAAACGATTCGCGCGCACCTTTCGGATCGCGTTCGGTCATGTCCTGGTTGCTGATCGCACCGAGCAGGCCCAGGTCTTCGTTGAAGTTGATCAGGCCGCGCAGGTAATAGACGTAGTCGACGTTCGGGTGGTTCGGGTGCAGCTTGATGAAGCGGTCGCAGGCGGCGATTGCCGACGCCGGTTCGAGATCCTTCCAGTATGCATAGGCAATCTCGATCTGCGCCTGCTGCGCGTAGCGACCGTAGGGATAGCGGGATTCGAGCTTCTCGAAGTACTTGATGGCCTTGGTGTAGGACCCGTCGGTGAGTGCGCTCTTGGCTTCGGCGTAGAGCTTGTTGGCCGACCAGCCGATGGTTTCGTCCTTCGAGTCCGGGAGAAGGCCGCAGCCTGAAAACAGAGCGGCAACGATAAGCGCTGCGATAACCGCTAAACTACGCATGATGAAAAACCCACAGAAAAAGAAGGCGCCGACACTGGTGTCCACCGACAACAACGGGCCCGCCGATTATAGCGCAAACCCCAGAATTGCCCTGACCGTGCCCTCCGACTGCAGCGGTCAACGGCTTGACCAGGTTCTGGCGCGCTTGCTGTCGCAGCATTCGCGAAGCCGGCTGCAGAACTGGATTCGTGAGGGCAGGGTCGCCGTGGGCGGAGAAGTGGTCGTCGAGCCCCGGCACAAAATCTGGAGTGGGGAAGCCGTTGAACTCGCCGAGGCGCCTGACGAACGTGCCGAATCGTCGCTGGCGGAGGATATTCCCTTACCGGTGGTGTTCGAGGATGAACACTTGCTGGTGCTCGACAAGCCGGCCGGGCTGGTCGTCCATCCGGGCTGCGGCAACTGGAGCGGGACGGTTCTCAATGCCTTGCTGCACCATGCCCCGCAGCTCGGCAAAGTGCCGCGGGCGGGAATCGTGCATCGACTCGACAAGGATACCAGTGGCCTGATGGTCGTCGCCAAGACGCTCGAAGCGCAGACCGATTTGGTCAGGCAGTTGCAGGCGCGAACCGTCAAGCGTTGCTATCAGGCGCTGGTGCGGGGCCTCGTCGAGCATCCGGGGACGGTCGACGCGCCAATCGGTCGACATCCGACCCTGCGCACCCGAATGGCGGTGCTGAATACCGGCAAGCCGGCGCGCACGCACTATCGGGTGCTGGAGACGTTCCTGGTCTCGACGCTGATCGAGTGCGCTCTGGAAACCGGTCGCACCCATCAGATTCGTGTGCACATGACCTCGGTCGGGCATCCTCTGGTCGGAGATCCGGCTTACGGCGGCGGTGCCAGCCGCGTGCCGGGCGGCCCTGCGTTTCCTCGTCAGGCCCTGCATGCCTGCCGGCTGGCGCTGCTGCACCCGGCGACTGGACGACGGGTGCTGTGGCGGTCTGGCTTGCCCGACGACATGGCGACCCTGGTCGATACGCAGCGCCTGGAAACGGCGGAGTACGGTCGCCAACACGCGGGCGACGACGACGCCTGGGACGATGATTACTGGGACCAGGATCAGGACGGAGGGCCCGAGCTGATCTTCACCGATGGCGATGCCTCTGACGACCTCGACGACCCGGACGAGCCTGATGACCATGAGCCGGAGGATGATCCTCGGTGACCGGTAGGGGCTGGATCATCCCCGACTGGCCGGCGCCGGTGCGCGTGCGCAGTCTGATCACCACTCGTCGGGGCGGCGTGAGTGTCGCCCCCTACGCCAGCCTCAACCTCGGCGACCATGTTGGTGATGACCCGTTGGCGGTCGGCGAGAATCGCCGGCTGCTTGGCAACAGCCTGCCGGCGGCGCCGCGCTGGCTGAACCAGGTGCACGGCACGACGGTTGTCGACGCAGCGGTCGACGCTGGCGCGGCGCGGGTGACGAGCGCCGATGCTGCCTTGGCGCGTAACCCGGGCGTCGTCTGCGCGGTAATGACGGCCGACTGCCTGCCGGTGTTGCTCTGCGACCGATCAGGCTCCGCCGTCGCCGTAGCTCACGCCGGTTGGCGTGGCTTGCAGGCCGGCATTCTGGAACGGACGGTGTGCGCCATGGACCTTCCGGGCGAGAGCTTGCTCGCCTATCTCGGGCCGGCGATCGGCCCGCAGGCGTTCGAGGTCGGTGACGAGGTTCGCACCGCTTTTGTCAATGAACATCACCAGGCGGCGCTGGCTTTTCAGCCGGTCAACTCGACGCGGACGCCGTGCAGCGGGGTGTCCGGCCAACGGTCAGTACTTTGCTCGGGGGACGCTGCAGCGCATGCCGGCGGCTGGTTGGCCGATATCTATCTGCTGGCACGTCAAAGCCTGAAGCGAGCGGGCGTCGACGCTGTTTATGGGGGCGGTTACTGCACCGTGCAGCAAGCGACCAGCTTCTTTTCGTATCGTCGCGATCGGGTGACCGGGCGGATGGCGTCGCTGATCTGGCTGGCTGACGCGTAGTCAGCGATCGGGCGTCTGATCATCGCCGCTGCTGGGGCTCGATGGGTCGGCCATCCGGGCGCGGCGACGGCGCACCGGCCCGCCGAAAAGCCACAGCAGCAAGGCGGTTGGCAGCAGGCCATAGAACAGCAAGGTCAACAAGCCGGCGACGACGCTGGACTCGGTCAGCGCCATCAGGACGGTGACGTAGAGCCAGCCAATCGCCACGATATACATGCCGCAATTATAGGCGCCGCGGTGCTGTTGAGGAGATGCTTGCGGGTTCTCTCCAGATGGCCTGCGGCGCGCCAGCAGCAGACGCTGAAGGCTTTGGGATTGACAGCGTAGATGGTGCAATGCAGAATCGTCGACGGGTGTATTGGTGTCGTTTTCACTGCAGTAGTCACCATGGATCCTCTGGCGGCAGGCTCGGGTCGAAGCCGCCGGTCTGTTGGGGCCGGCCGACGAGGTGATGGTCCGCCTTTCGAGTTCCCTTGGTCGTGTGCACGAGCGCCGTCTGGCGCGTCTGGCTGTCAAGGCGCTGTCGCCAGCGTTAGCCGAGCGGTGATGCCGTGCGCGAATGGCAAGTTGGTTGGCGTGGAAGGCGTCTGATGGGACAATGCCGTGTTGCGGTGGCGAGGGGACCGGGAGGACGACAAGTGATCGCCGGTCTGATTGACTGCCAGGTCTTGAACGCGAGCGTGTTGCGGCGTTGCGTCAGAGTCGCGGCTCCGGACTGATCGGGAAATGTTGTAATCGTGGCGGCTAAGTGCCGCCAATTGTTTCATTCGTCAACAGGAAAGGAAGAGTTATGACGCAACGTGTTGCTTTGGTTACAGGTGCCATGGGTGGGCTCGGGACGGCTATCTGCCAGGAGTTGGCCAAGGCCGGTCACAAGGTGGTTGCCGCCTACCATCCGGAGTTCGACAAGCCGGACGAGTGGACAAAGGCCATGGAGGCCGCCGGTTTCAACGATTTCGTTTGTGTCGCTGGCGACGTCGCCGATTATGATTCCTGCGTTGCCATGGTCGCCGAGGCTGAAGCCAAGGCCGGTCCGGTCGATATCCTGGTGAACAACGCCGGCATCACCCGTGACAAGATGTTCGGGCGGATGGAACTGGCGCAGTGGAACGCCGTGATCTCGACCAACCTGACCAGCCTGTTCAACATGACCAAGCAGGTCTCGGCCAAGATGGCCGAACGTGGCTGGGGCCGGATCATCAACATCTCATCGGTCAACGGCCTTCGTGGTCAGGCAGGGCAGACCAACTACTCGGCAGCCAAGGCGGGGGTGATTGGTTTCAGCAAGGCGCTCGCCGCCGAGTTGGCTGCCAAGAACGTGACGGTCAACGCTATCTGTCCGGGTTACGTGGCGACGCAGATGGTCATGGCGATCAAGCCGGAAATCCTGCAGAGCATCATCGACACCGTGCCAATGAAGCGCCTGGCCAAGCCGGAAGAGATCGGCGGCGCGTGCGTCTATCTGGCGTCCGATCTTGCCGGATTCATGACCGGCTCGACGATGAACATCTGCGGCGGTCTGTACTATCAATAAGCACACTTTTTCTTAACTGGGAAGGCAAGACAGGCTCCGAGAGGAGCCTGTTTTTTTTTGCTGAGGTATAATTCTGTTGCACCGCACCAAGGGCGCAAGAAAGCGTCCACCGAGTCATCTGCAAAAGGAGGAAGCGCCGTCATGTCGGAGCAGCCGCGACTGATCAAGAAATACCCGAACCGTCGCCTTTATGATACTAAGACGAGTGCCTACATCACTTTGAGCGATGTAAAGGATCTTGTGCTGGCTCGGGAGAACTTCAGCGTCCAGGACGCCAAGACCGGCGAGGACATTTCGCGGGCGATCCTTCTGCAGATCATCCTCGAGGAAGAAGCCGCAGGCGTGCCGCTGTTTACCACCGATCTGCTGTCGCAGATGATCCGCTTCTACGGTCACGCCATGCAAGGCATGCTCGGCAAGTATCTGGAGACGAACATGAAGTCCTTTGTCGACTTCCAGAAGAAGTTGCAGGAGCAGTCGCAATCCCTTTACGGGGAAAGCAACAGTCAGATGCAGAACGACATGTGGTCGCAGTTCATGAATTTTCAGGGCCCGGCGATGCAGACGATGATGAGTACCTACATGGAGCAAAGCAGGAAGATGCTCCACCAGATGCAGGATCAACTGAAAACGCAGACACGTACCTTGTTCAACGGCATTCCCTTGCCGGGCTTTCCGCCGGACTCTGGCAAGCAAGCACAAGATTCCGACAAGTAGGCCGCGCGCCCGGCTGCTGTAGCCGGATCACGCGGGCGAGCAGTGCTTTGGTTCTTGGGCCAAGGCCGACAGCGTCGACTTGGCTCCATTCCTTCGTGCCCCCACTGCTCGCGGCCGGCGCGCGGCTTCTCCTAGCGCAGTATCGAGATGAAGACAGCGGCAATGATTGCCGAGGTGATTACGCCACTTATGTTGGCGCCTAGCGCCTGCGGCATGACGATCGCTCCAGGATTCGCAGCTGTAGCCACTTTCTGGACGATCTTGGCGGTGGTCGGAACGCAACTGACACCAGCGATCCCGATGATCGGGTTGAACTTGCCGCCGCTCCAGAAATACAGAATGTAACCGCCGGCGAGACCGCCCAGCGCCGAAACCGCCAAGGCCAGCATGCCCAGAAGCAGAAGTTTCAATACCGTCGGGTCGAGGAGCGTGTTGGCTTCGCAGAGAACCCCCAGGGTCAGGCCCAGGAAGAACGTCGCCCCGTAGAGGAAGGTCTCGCCCAGGAGCTTACTGAAGTTCTCCAGGCCGCTCTCGCGAACGGCGACGCCGACAAAGAGCGAGAAGAACAGCGGTGCGGCAACCGGAAACAGCAGGCACAGCAGCGTGCAGGCGACCACCGCGAAGATCAGTTTCTGCGACCGGGTGATTCGCGGCCCGCGGTCCGCAGACATGTCGATGCCGCGGATGTGCTCCGGTACCAGCCACTTGATCATGTAGGGATAAACCCCATAGGTCAGACCAAGATAGAGATAGCCGACGACGGTGATCGAGACGAACAGATGCTTCGCCAGGATCAGTGAAGTGAACAGCACCATCGGCCCGTCAGCGCCGCCGATGGTGGCCACCGAGGCAGCCTCGGGCTCGGTGAGGCCGAGGGCGATGGCGAACGGGAAGACGACGAAGGTTCCCAGTTCTGCGAACAGGGCAATGAACATGCTCTGGAAGGGGCGCGCCATGACGTAACCCACATCCAGCAGAACGCCGATGCCCATGAACACCAGACAGGCGATCAGGCCGTTGCTGAAAGTCAGCGTGTAAATCGGTTGCAGCCAGTCGATCTGCAGGATGTTGATCAACGCGACGGGATCACTGATCAATGGGTCGACAAAAAGGGTCCCGGGCCTGCCGCCTTCGAGGAACATTACCGCCGCGTTCACCGAGGACATGCCCATCCCCATCGGGATCATCAGCAAGGGTTCCAGGACACTCTTGGAGCCCAGGTAAATCAGCAGGAAGCCCAGCAACATCAGGAAGATGCGCCCGATCATGATCTTTGGCTCGGAGGCCGCCAGAGTGGCTATGCCCTGGAACAGATCAACGAAGTTAATGCTTTCCATGTGCTTCAGTCCTCGCGTCTAGGCACAGCGCCCACGGGGTCGCGCCCTGACCTGCAAACGATGTTCGGCTGATTGTCGCTCACGCGATTGTCAGCAGCGGCTGTCCGCCCTCGATGGGATCGCCGGCGGCCACCAGCACGCGGGTGACCTGGCCAGCACGGGTCGCCATTACGGGGGTCTTCATCTTCATGGCTTCGAGCACTATCAGCCGATCACCGACGGCTACTGCCTGGCCAACCTTGACGTTGACTTCGACCACCACGCCACCCATCCCGGCAATGACGTCGCCGTCTCCGGCAGCTGCCGCGGCAGCGGCTGGCGCGGCTGCGGGTGCCGCCGCCGATGCGGCGTGCGAGCTGCCTGCTGCGGGCGCTGCCATGGCTGCCGCTGGCGTCGATGACGGCACCGGTTGGCCGGCGGTGACCTCCAGCACGCTGACGTCGTACTCGCGTCCGTTCACCGTAACCTTGAATTGTCTGGGCATTTCGAGCTCCTGTTATCTGTTGCTGCGGCCGGCGCTGTGCCCCGGCGTATGAGAGGAATGCTGGGCGGCGCGGCCGCCGATCGCCCAGCCGTGGCTGCTTTCGGAAATATGCAGGATGCGGTGTGGTCCGATGGCCGCGAAGATCGCCGCCGACAGGGCGGCGACGTCCTCGTCGGGAACACCGAGTCCGACCGGGCAGACGGTGCCCGTTGGCAGTTCGATCGGTTGGCGCTTTTCCATCCTGCTGGTCACCACGACCAGCACCTTGATCAGTACGGCGACAATGAGCGAGACCACGACGGCGATACCGTAGACCTGTAGCGACTTGATAATGGCTGCTGTCAGCATGGGGTGTCTTCCTTCCGTCGCCGATTACATGGGGATATTGCCGTGCTTCTTGGTCGGCCTGAGTTCACGCTTGTCGAGAATCTTGCGCAGTGCCAGAGCAACCATCCAGCGCGTATCCTGTGGCTCGATGACGTCGGAAATATAGAAATTGCTGGCCGACACGTACGGCGAGGCGAACTTGTCCCGATAGTCCTGTGCCAGTTCCGCAGCCTTCGCGGGGCGGTCCTCTGCCTCGGCGATTTCTTTGCGGTAGAGGATCTTCACGGCGGCTTCGGCACCCATGACCGCGATCTCGGCGGTAGGCCAGGCGAAGACCATGTCGGCACCCATTTCCTGGCTGCACATGGCTAGGTACGAGCCACCATAAGCCTTGCGCAGGATCACGGTGATTTTCGGCGTGGTGCACGAACCGTAGGCAAAGAGCATTTTCGCGCCGTGGCGAATGATGCCGCCGCGCTCCTGTTCCACGCCCGGCAGGAAACCCGGCACGTCGACCAGGGTGACCACCGGGACGTTGAAGACATTGCAGGTACGGATGAAGCGGGCCACCTTGTCCGCCGCGTTGAGGTCGAGCGCGCCCGCCATCACCATCGGCTGGTTGGCGACCAGTCCGATCACCACGCCGCTGATTCGCGCGAAGCCGACGATCACGTTGCGGGCGAATCCGGCGTGGACTTCGAG
>ERZ761607.3738-NODE-3738-length-14284-cov-4.788530_pt1 | contig 14284 bp, 18 predicted proteins | sample MGYA00511164_ERZ761607 | MGnify/ENA primary metagenome ERZ761607 (study PRJEB28899, sample SAMN02445080) | bioreactor sludge metagenome | biome: EBPR sludge | place: Australia: Brisbane, Thorneside Wastewater Treatment Plant | collected 2011-06-22 ...
GGGCCGAAGCGGTCATACCGCCGGAGGAGATCTGGTTTGTCCGTGCGGCCTTCGGTGCCGCCGCACTGAAGGAATCCGCAGGGGCCATCGAGGAGGCAGGGCGGATCTACCGCCGGGTGATCGAGTCGGGTGTGGCGGCCGCACCGGATGCGGCCATCCGTATGAACCGGCTTGCCTTGAAAAAAGCGGATTCGACAAGCGCATCGGAAATCCGGAACATGCCGTGAGCGTGAGGAACCTACAATGATGACGTTTCACCTGATGGAAAAAGGCGGGCCGGTGATGTGGCTGATCCTGGCAATCAGCCTGTTTGCCGCCCTGCTGTTCATCCGGCGCGCGCTGCACCTGCACCGAGCCCAGATCAAGACCACCGACTTCATCCGCGGCATCTTCACCATCGTGGGCAAGGGGAACATCGTCGAGGCGGTCAGCCAGTGCGAAGAGACACCCGGTCCGGTTGCGCACATGCTGCGGATGGCCATCCTCGAACGCGAACACGGGCCCGAACGCGTTCGGCAGGCCATGCAGGAAGTCGGGCTGGCCGAAGTGCCCCGCCTCGAGGCGAACCTCGGCATCCTGCTCACCCTCGCCCAGGTGGCCCCGCTGGCCGGACTTCTGGGCACCGTGCTGGGCATGATGGAAAGCTTGAGGATACTGATGGAGCTTTCCCCGCAGGTCTATGCCGGTGATTTGAGCGGTGGGCTCTGGACCGCACTGCTGACAACGGCCTTTGGCCTGACCGTGGGCATCTGCATCTACATCGGCTACAATTTCCTGGTCAGTCGCGTCGAATCGATCCTGCTCGATATGGAACGGGCCTTCGGCGAGATCATGCAGTTGTTGCCCCGGCTCGGCGATTCCAACCACCACGCCTCCTGATGCCCATGTCCACGCAAGTGTCCATCGTGCGCGAACAACTGTTCTACTTGAAGCGCCGCTTCCGTCCGAACCAGCGCCTGGCCGGTGGCCTGCTCGACTCGGCACCGTGGATCGATGTAGTCCTGCTGGTCATCCTGTTCATGATCACCCAGACCGCGACGCTGAAGAAGCCTGGCCTGCGCGTGGACCTGCCCCAGGTGCGCGCAGCCAGCGGGGCGCGGTATGATGCCCTGGTCCTGACCGTTCCCCGCGAAGGCACGTTTTTCTTTGCCGATGAGCGTGTCCCCTGGCCCGCGCTGCCGGAGCGGCTACGCCAAGCAGCCCTGAACCATCCGGATGGGGAATTGATCATCGAGGCCGATGGCTCGGTGAGCCATGCCGCGATGAGCAGCATCTACAACCTGGCCGTGGAGGCCGGATGGAACCACGTCGTGCTGGCTACACGGGTCGATGCGTCGGTGGGTCGCCGGTGATGGATGCTGCCCCCGTCCAGGCCAGGCCTGCCGGGCACCGCGCCGACCGGTTGCCTCCGCACTGGCGTATCGGCAGCGTGGGGGTGGTGCTCGCCGCGCACCTCGCCTGGCTCGGACTCGCCTGGCGTCCTGTCACCGTAAGCACCCCGGAGAGATCCGTACGCGCCGCACCTCCCGGCGTCACCTTCCTGGGCGATCCTCCCGCAATCGAGCCCGCTTCGTACGCTGCGGATGCTCGCCTGCTGTATTCGCCGGTGTTGTTTGCCCTGCCCACCGCCATTGGATTCAGCGGCCCGATGCTTGCCGCGGCCGGGACCAAGCAGCCTCCGGTCGAATTGCCGACGCCATCGCCGCGGATCCGTGACCTGGATCAACCCTTTGCCGCTTCGCCGTTCGGCGCCTCCTCCCGCTCCCTCGTGAACCTGATCGAGCAACCCCGACCGTTCCCCGCGCCTCCACCACGGGAACCCGAGGATGTTCTGCCACCCGCCACCATTCCCATGAATGCCTTTACCGTGTACTGGCCTGACCGTCCGGAACAGCCGCGCGAATTCATTCCCGTCGATGCAGCAGCCACCTGGGTTGGCCGCACCGCCTGGGATATGGTGCTGTATGTATGTTTTGATGCCGATGGCCTGATCCGCCAGGTCATGGTCGAGAAGCCCTCTCCCTACCAGGACGTCACGGCCGCCGTGCTGCGAATCGCCCGCGGCATGGTTTTCGGGGCCCCCATGCCGGATCAATGCGGCCGTTTGATCGTGGCTTTCCAACCCGCCCCCGAGAAAAAAGACCTGCCGTGAACGTCCCGCTGGTCATCCTCTTTGTCGCGCCCGTGGCCTTTATCCTCGTGGTGGTCATCGGCCTGTGGTTGTATTACAGTATGCGGGGCCACGGCCAACCTCAGGACTCCGGCGACGGCAAGATCTACCGGTGCGGGAATTGCGGGATGGTATATGTGGAGCGGCGTCTGTATCCGGTGTTGGAGTGCCCGCGTTGCCATCATCCCAACACCGCCATCCGACGATAGCCGCCGGACGGTCAACCGAATCTGAACAACGAAGGAACGAACCATGTGGTCGATACAAGTTACGAAGTGGGTGCCGAACCAGACCTCCGAGGTCGTGCAGGATTTCCTCAGCCGTCCGGCCTTCCTGCCCGAGGCGGAAGCGGTGGCCCGCGAGGTGCTGGAGGACATCCGCCAGCGCGGTGACGCCGCGGTGCTCGACGCGGTGGCGAAATACAACGACCAGAAGCTGACCGCCCCGAAGCTGCTGGTGACCAAACCCGAACGGATGGCCGCGATCGACGCGGTCAGCCCCGAGTTCAAGCGCGCGGTGCAGGAGGCGATCGCCCGCGTGACCAAGTTCTCAAAGGCCGGCCTGCGCCCGAACTGGCAGATCCTCAGCCCGAAGGGCGGCATGATGGGCGAGCAGTTCATGCCCCTCGACCGCGTGGGCTGCTACATCCCCGGCGGCGCGGCCCCGCTGGCCTCGACCGCGATCATGACCGTGGTGCTGGCGAAGGTCGCCGGCGTCCAGGAAGTGGTCGCCTGCACGCCCACCGAAAAAGGCGGCAAGGTCAATCCGTACGTCCTCTACGCCCTCGATACCGCAGGCGCGACCGAGATCTACCGCATCGGCGGCATCCAGGCCATCGGCGCGATGGCCTACGGCACCCGCACCATCCGCTCGGTCCAGAAGATCGTCGGCCCCGGCGGCCCCTACGTCACCGCGGCCAAACGCCTGGTCTACGGCATCGTTGATCTCGACCTCGTCGCCGGCCCGAGCGAGGTCGCGATCCTGGCCGATGACTCGGCGCGGGCGAGCCACCTCGCCGCCGACCTGCTCGCCCAGGCCGAGCACGGAACCGGCCACGAGAAGGCGCTGCTCGTCACCTCCTCCCAACCGCTGGCCTACGCCGTGCAGGAGGAGATCACCAAGCAGGCCGCCGCACTGCCGAAGAGCGACGCGCTGAACCGCGTGCTGAACGAAGGCACGATGATCGTCATCGTCGACAACCTCGACATCGGCATGGACCTGTGCAACCAGTTCGCCCCGGAACACTTCGAGATCATCGTGCGCGAACCGCGCATGTGGCTGAAGAAGGTCCGCCGCGCCGGCGCGGTGTTCATCGGGCCATGGACCCCCGAGTGCGCGGGCGACTTCGTGGCCGGCCCGAGCCACGTGCTGCCGACCGGCGGCACCGCCGCGATGTTTTCCGGCCTGACCGTCGATTCCTTCCGCCGCCGCACCAGCTATGTCTCGTACACCCGGGCCGACTTGCAGGACGTGCTGCCGCACATCGAGGCGTTTGCCCAGGTCGAGCAACTCGAAGCCCACGGCCGCTCGGCGAAGATCCGTTTCGAACGCGAATGAGCACACCCCGCGACGACCTGATCTGCCGCCACGTCCGCTCGCTGCACGGCTATGTCCCCGGCGAGCAGCCGCGCATTCCCGGCCTGATCAAACTCAACACCAACGAGAACCCGTACCCGCCTTCCCCGGCCGTGCTGCGCGCGATCGCCGGCACGGTCGAGGCCCAGGCCCGGCTCTACCCCGATCCGGTGTCGCTCGCCCTACGCACCCGCATCGCCGCGCTGCACGGTGTCAGCGTCGACCAGGTCTTCGCCGCCAACGGATCCGACGAGGTGCTCGCCCTCTGCACCCGCGCCTTCGTCGAGGATCAGGGCGTGATCGGCTGTTTCGATCCGTCGTATTCGCTGTACCCGATCCTCGCCGGCATCCGCCCGGCCCGCGTCGAGACCGTCCCGCTGACCGCCGACTACGGATGGAACATGCCGGAAGGCTACCGCGCCGCCTTGTTCTACCTGACCAACCCGAATGCCCCGACCAGCCTGCAGTTTCCCAAGGAGAAGATCCGCGCCTTCTGCGCCGCGTTCCCGGGCGTGGTGCTGATCGACGAGGCCTACGCCGATTTCGCCCCGTGGAACTGCATGGACCTCGCGTCCGCATTCCCGAACGTGCTGGTCAGCCGCTCGCTGTCGAAGTCGTACTCGCTCGCCGGCTTGCGCGCCGGCTATGTGGTCGGTGCGAAACCGCTGATCGACGCGCTGTTCACCATCAAGGATTCGTACAACGTCAACGCGGTGACCCAGGCCGCCGCGCTGGCCGCGATCGACGACCAGGCGCACATGAAGGCGAATTGCGCGAGGATCATCGCCACCCGCGAACGCATCGCCGCCGCGCTGCGCCAACGCGGCTATACCGTGTACGCGTCCGCGACGAACTTCCTGTGGACCCGTCCGCCGGCCGGCCACGCCGCCGACGCGGTGTTCCGCCACCTGCGCGAACACAAGGTGCTGATCCGCTACTTCCCCGGCGAAAAAACCGGCGACTGCATCCGCGTCACCATCGGCACCGACGAACAGATGGATGCCTTCCTTGCCGCGCTGCCGGCGTGACCTGCCTGAACCCGTGGTGATGGTTCGGGTTGTGGTTGACGTATGGGTGATCAACCCATACGCTAACCCATATGAAGACCACGGTTGAATTGGATGAGAAAAAACTGCTTCGGGTGATGTCGCTGGGCGGCTTTGCCACGCGCAAGGAAGCGATCGACTACGCGCTCACGGAGGCCGAGAAAAAAACCCGGCTGAAGGCGTTGGAGGAGAAACCGTTTTATGTTTCCAACGGGCCGGTCATTGCTCCCGGATATGATGTGATTCGTCTGCGCCGCCAGGAAGTGAAAAGCCGTGCGCGTCGTCATTGATTCCAGCGTCTATATCGACTGGCTGAAACATAAACAGCCGTTCATTTCCCGGTTGCGACCCTTGCTGGAGCGCGATGCGTTATTCACATGCGGCATCATTCGTTGCGAGGTGTTGCGCGGCATCGTGCAGGATGCGGAACGTTCGCGCATGGAAGAACTGTTTGCGCTGTCGGTCGAGGTAGTCACTGACCATGCATTTTGGGACGGGGTGTGGCAGTTGGGGTGGAGCATGGACCGCAAAGGATTGGTCCTTCCGCTGACCGACTTGGCCATCGCGTACATGGCCATCCGGCATGACGCCCTACTGATTACCTTGGACAAGCACTTCGACCACATCCCGGGGGTCAACGTGGCCCCGCGTCTTCCCGGCGATTTGCGCTAGACGCCCCGCCTACAGGTGCCGTCCGAACAGCGCGAGCAGCTCCGGCGACAAGGCGGCGCGGGAGCGGTTGAGGATGTAGAGGTGGATGCCGGGCACGCCGCGGGCGAGCAGGTCGCGCATCTGTTCGATGGCCCAGTCGATGCCCGCCTGTTCCGCGGCATCGGCGTCATCACCGGCGGCGCGTAGCCGGTCGGCGAGGGCCGGGGGCAGGTAGGTGTCGCACATGGTGCACATGCGTTCAACCTGTTTCAGCGAGAGCGCGGGCAACAGGCCGGGCAGGATCGGCTTGGTGATGCCGAGGGCGCGGGCCTTTTCCACGAAGCGGTAGTACACCGCGTTGTCGAAAAACAACTGGGTGGTACCGAAATCGCCCCCGGCATCCAGCTTGGCCTTCAGGTTGGCGAGGTCGGATTCCGGCGAGGCGGCTTCCGGATGCTTTTCCGGGTAGGCGGCCACGCCGCAACAGAAGTCGGGGTGCTGTGCCTTCAGCAGTTTCACGAGGTCCACCGCGTAGGAAAGCCCGTCGGGCGCGGCCTTGAATGTCGTGTCGCCCTTCGGCGGGTCGCCGCGCAGGGTCATGATGTTGCGGTAGCCGCGGGCATGGATCTGGTCGGCCAGTTCGCGCAACGCGGCGCGGCTGGACCCGACGCAGGTCAGGTGGGGCATGACCGGGCCGAAACCCATTTCGGCCAGCATCGCGCAAACCTTGAAGGTGCGCTCGCGGGTCGAGCCGCCCGCCCCGTAGGTCACGGTGACGAAATCCGGGTGGGTCGGCTTCAGCTTCTCGCAGGTCGCGCGCAGCGCCTCCAGGCCGGCATCGTCCTTCGGCGGGAAGAACTCGAAGGAGAGGAGCGGGCGCGTGGCGCGGCTGAACAGCGAGCTGATCTGGATATCCGTCATGGCGGGTCAATGTAGCAGAGGTCGGGAAATTGTCCAATCCTTGGAATCACGGCCGGAGGGGGTGTCCAGTCCATGGACAAAAAGGAACCACCCGCTTCACGGCCGGTGCGGCGTCGATGAACCGACGGCCGCGCTTCCAGTCGTAGAGCGCTTCCTTGAGCTTGTCGATGCCGTCGCCCTGCTCGGCCGAGAGGGTGAGGGGGGTAATGCCGGTTTCCTTGATAAAGCGGGCGAGGTGGTCCGCCGCATCCGGCAGGTCCATCTTGTTGCCGAGCACGAGGGCGGGGCGGTGGATGAGGTCTTCGTTGTAGAGCTGGAGTTCGTGGCGCAGGCTGGCGTAGTCGTGGACCGGGTCGCGCCCGTCCACGCCGCCCATGTCGAGCACGTAGATGAGCAGCTTCGTGCGTTCGACGTGGCGGAGGAAGTCGTGGCCGAGGCCGACGCCGCGGTGGGCACCCTCGATCAGCCCGGGGATGTCGGCGATGCGCACCGTGGTATAATCCTCGAACTGCAGCATGCCGATCAGCGGATTGAGTGTCGTGAACGGGTAGGCGGCGATCTTCGGGTGCGCGTGGCTGAGTTTGGAGAGCAGGGTGGACTTGCCGGCGTTGGGGTAGCCGACGAGGCCGACTTCCGCCACCATCTTCAGTTCGAGCAGCAGGCGGCGGCGTTCGCCTTCGGTGCCGGGGGTGAACTCGCGCGGGGCGCGGTTGGTGGAAGAGGCATAGGACAGGTTGCCGCGTCCGCCCTTGCCGCCGGTGGCCACCCGCAGGGTGTCGCCGTCGTTGACCACTTCGCCCAGGTAGGTGCGGGTCTCCTCGACCGGCTCCGGTTTTTCCTCGGGATCCTTCTCGAAGTCGAGCGGATCATGGGGGACAACATCGGGAATCTGGAACACCACCGTTCCACAGGGGACCGGCATCACCAGGTCGTCGCCGGTTTCTCCGGTCCGGTTGTTGCTGCCGCCTTTGCCTCCGTGGCCCGCCTTCTGGATCGGCTGGTAATACCAATGCACCAGCGAGTCCACGTCCTTGCTGGCCTGAAGGATTACGTGGCCGCCGTGGCCACCGTGGCCGCCGTCCGGGCCGCCAAACGGGACAAATTTTTCGCGGCGGAACGAGACGCAACCGTCGCCACCGTTACCGGCGGATACCTGGACCTTGACGCGGTCTTTGAAGGCGATGCTTTTCATGGTTGCGGCTTTTTGGGTCTGTCCCTGTTCCCGGATTGAGGCATTGGAACCGCGGATGTGGCGGATGCGCGCGGATGGCGGTGGGTCTTTTTCACCCGTTGGTCAGTCGGATAACGGCTGCCTTCCGTTTCATCAGCGATATCCGTGGTCTCCGCGCTTCTTCCAAATCAGTTCTCGGCTTAAAATGCAACATGGCGAACCCCGGGTCGGGATTCGCCATGATGGGCGATCGGTGGGCGTTCGTGGCGCCACCCGCATCGTCAGGCGGTCTGCAGCGCGCGCACGTTGACGCGGCGGCCGTCGCGGTCGAATTCAACCACGCCATCCGCCAGCGCGAACAACGTGAAGTCGCGACCCTGGCCGACGTTCTTGCCGGGGTGGAACTTGTTGCCAACCTGACGGACGATGATGTTGCCGGTGATGACGTTCGATCCGCCGAACACCTTCACGCCGCGGCGCTGCGAGTTGCTGTCGCGGCCGTTCTTGGTAGAGCCTTGTCCTTTTTTATGTGCCATGACGGTATCCTCCGGGCTGGATCAGCCCTTGATCTCCTCGATGCGGATCTTCGTCAGCTCCTGACGGTGTCCGATCTTCTTGTGAAAACCCTTGCGGCGGTTCTTGCGGAACGCCACGGTCTTGCGGCCGCGGTGCTGTTCGACGATCTCGGCGGTAACCGAAGCGCCAGCGACGGTCGGCGAACCAACCACCAGCTCGGACCCGTTGGAGACGGCCAATACGGCGTCCAGCGTGATCTTGGTGCCGGCTTCGCCTTCCAGCAATTCCACATCAAACAAATCGTTTTTTTGAACCCGGTACTGCTTTCCACCGGTTTCGATGACTGCATAAGCTTCCATGATGCCCTCTTTCGATAAACAGGGGGGTGAAAATAGGGGAATCCTCGGTGTCTGTCAATCAAACAACCGGGGATTTTGGCGGCGGCGGTTTCGGGTGTTCCATGCTGCTGCCGCTCAACCGGTTATGGGGCGTTGCGGACGGTCCGGAACCCGATGCGGGTGTAGGTGTTGTCGGCGGTGGCATTGTTTCGCCCGGAGACCCGGCAGAAGAAGCCGGCCCGGTCCCAGCTTCCGCCGCGCAGGACCCGGCCCGAGCCCTGTTCGGGGCCGCGCGGGTTGTCGGCGGGCGAGGTTGCATAGTATTCGGACAGGTACCGGTCCCAGCACCATTCCCACATGTTGCCGGCCATGTCGTGGAGGCCGAAGCCGTTGGGTTTGAACATCCGGACCGGGCTGCCGCCCGGCGGCTTGATGCCGGGGTGGTGGCCGCGGGTGCCGCTGACGTCGAAGGCGTCGTTGGTGCGGCTGATGTAGTTCGCCCGGCTGTGATCGATGCTATCCACGTCGGCCCAGGGAAACCGCTTGCCCTTGGCTCCGCCGCGCGCCGCCTTTTCCCATTCGGCCTCGGTGGGCAGGCGGTACCCGTTGGCCGACCAGTTGACCAATCCGTTATGCAGGTTCGCCGCGCCGGTGCGGAGAACGGTGGTGCGGGCGTCATCGACGAAATAGACCGGTTGCAGGCCTTCCATCTCGCTGCGGGCGTTGCACCACTTGACGGCGCTGAACCAGGTGACGCTGTGGGCGGGAAATCCCTCGTCCTGGCCCTTGGCGGAGGTGATCCCGATGTCGTATCCGTTGGTCGCCGCCCAACCGGCCACCTTTTTCCACAGGTCGAACGTGACTTCGGTCTGGTCCATGTAAAAAGCGTCGAGGGTGACGGTGTGCACCGGCAATTCTGCCGGCGTGCCATCGCCCAGCGCGTCGCCCATCTCGAACGAACCCGCCGGAATCAAGACCATGCCCGGAGCCGCTGCATGCCCCGAGGTTACCGGAACAGCGACCGCCATCAGCATCAACAAACGATAAAAAAAGTGCATACTCCTCCTTGGTCCGGGGGACACTACGCCATACGATGCAGGAATCAAGATTGGAGTATGGTTAGCGCGGTTGGCTGGAACAGTATGATGAACCTTGGCCTGATCGGTCGGATGGCGGCGCTGGTGGTCGCGGTCAAGTTCCTGCTCGGGTTGCTGGATCTGGCACCGCTTTTTTTCCTGGGCGATTCCGCGACCTACCTGTCCGCGGCGATCGAAGGGTATCTGCCGGTTGATCGCTCATTCACCTACCCGCGCCTGCTCACCTGGCTCGCGGTATATCCAGGCTCATTGACCGGTGTGTTGATTGCCCAGATGGCTTCGGGTGCAGTGGCATCCCTTCTCCTCGGGTTCAGCCTGTTCCGCTACGCCAGGGTGCGTCCAGGTATCGCCATGGCGGCAAGCCTTGCCCTTGCGCTCGACCCGCTGAATGTTGTCCATGAGCGCCTGGTGCTGACCGAATCGTTGGCTCTGCTTGGCTATGCCGGGGTCCTGACGCTCGGGCTGGCCTATGTGGAGAGGCCGCGTTTCCTGGTGATTGCCGCAACCTGTGCGCTGGGTGTCGCACTCGTAAGCCTCCGTTTTGTGTTTATCCCGCTGGTCCTGCTCTTTCCGTTGCTCTTGGTCGCCATCGCCGGGGTCACCTTTCGGGATGCCAGGCTGTCCGGTCCCCGATGGCTTGTTCTGGCCGCGCACCTGCTTGGTGCGGTTGTGCTGACCGGATGGATGCACCACGGCTACCGCGCGTATGTGGGTCGCCACTTCAGGGGTCACCCCGGCTACCAGCACATGGATGGTCTGATGTTGTTGGGGGCGTGGTCACCGATGGTGGAGGCGAACGATACCCCGAATGCGCGGTTCGCCGCCATCATCGCTCAGCTACGCCAAGATTCCGGTGTGCCTTCGGGCCTCCGGCTCCACCGCGAGGCACAGATCTGGCAACCCGGGGGCCTGGCGGAAACCCTGGTGCGCGATGTGTTCGCGGGCGATCGGATCGCCGCCAATGCCGCGGCGAAACAGGCGTGCCGGACCGCCGTGTTCCGTGATCCACGCGGCATTGCATCGCTGGGCGCAATGACGTGGATTGAATACCTCAATCCATCAACCATGCAGGAACGCATCCTGGTCGAGCAGGGATGGGCCCGTCCGCTGGATGAGCGTTTTCTGCAGGTGGTGCGCGTGCGATTCGGTTTCGATGCCGCCAGGATTCACCTCGTCCTGACCCCGGCGCGCAGCTACCACCGCTTCGGCTGGCCCTGGTACATCGTGCTCGCGCTGTCCCCGCTGCTCAATCTCGCGGCCGTGTTCGTCGTCCCGCGCGAACAACGTCCCGCCGCCTTGCTGTTGGCCGTGTGTGCGATGCTGCTCATGGTCGTCACGGTTCTCACCGCTCCGGGCGCGGTGGTGCGTTACCTTCAGCCGTTCACCGTCACCGCATGGGCGGCCATCGCGTTGCTGGTCAGTGCCGCGATACCCCGTCCCGAGTGAGCCGCAACGCGGGAATCATCCCCTTTGCCGGGAACCTGCTTCGCTACGGAACAGCGCGATCCGCCCTTCTTTGTTGCGGTGCACCTGTACCTGGTCGCCGCGCCGCGAAAGGCGCTCGCATTCCTTCTGGCACCATGCTGAAAAGGTGATTCGACCGCACGTGGTGGTGACCTCGTCGTCGGGTACCAGCCACAGGCTGATACGGTACTTGTCGTTAAACGGCTTCATGGCTACACGGACTCCAATGCAGGAAATGGGGGTGGAACTCGGGCGGGTCGGAATGATTTCAGCCACAACGCGGGAAACCCGGCAGGGCGCAGGTAACCAGGGAAAGGGTGTCCACGCACCGCAGGGATGGCCGGTGCCGGGTCGGGGTGTGGCTGGGTCCGCGCCTAAAGGATCAGTTGGCTGTGCCGGAAGGCGGCATGTGTCTCGTCCGGACTTGGTGACCGATGCCGCGCCGTGCAGGAGCCTTGGAGATCGGTGCCATGTCGCTGGCCCCGGTCATGCCACACCGTGCAGGCGGAGGGGTGGTCAGGGAACGAGAGTTTCCGGCCGGTTTGGAACTTCGCGGGCAACAGTGGTTCCGGTCCGTTTTCCAGGAAGGCCATTTCCGCATCCGGGGACATCAGGATTTCGGCCAACGCGGCAGCACGCAGGCCCAGTCCATCCGGCATGAACGCCATCAGGACCACGAGGCAAGCCACCAATCTGGTATGTACGGGTTTCACGGTTCCACGGCAGCTCCGGGTCGCGCGATCAGCTGCCGGTGCACAGCATCCAACTGGACCAGGCAAAACGCAAGTGTCAAAACGGTGGGGTAATGGCGCCGAGATGAAGAGCACGTCGATGGTTGCAGGCCCGTTTTGGCCGATGGCTTTATTCCTTCGCGGTCGCGATCTTGGGGAGGCCACATACAAACGCGGCGGCGGTCAGCGGAATTCCTTTTGCCACAAGCGCACCGCCTCGTAGGCAAAGGCGTAGGGTTTGGTGCCGCCGTCGCGCGATGCGTCCCAGTTGATCGACCAGGTCATCAGGCCGGCGAGGTTGGGATGACCGCCCTTCTGCCGCAAGCGGTAGGCGGTCTTGTAGGTGGGTTTGCCGGTGAGCAGGTAATGCATGGCGGCCTGGAGCTGCGCCGGCGTGAGGTATCCGCCGCCGCTGGCCGCGGAGGGCGTGGCGGGGAGGCCGATGGCGACCTTATCGGCGCCGAGACCAGGGAAGACGTTCTTCGGGTTCAGGCCGACCGGGAACCCGAGGATCAGCATCTCGGTCAGCGCGACCACGAAATCCGGCGTGCCCTTGGTCACGATCAGGCCCTTCTCGTTGATCTCGCGTCCGTCGTACACCAGCTGGGTGCCCGAGTTGTAGTACTGCATGTGCACGACATCGAGCACGTCGCGCAGGGCGTGCAGGACCGGCAGGTAGCCGCCGAATTCCCGGCCGTAGCGCTTGTGGCCGGCGGTCATGAACTGGGTCTCCGGCGATGCGCTGAGCACGAAGGTGTTGTCGAAGTGGTTGACCACGGTGCGGATGCCCTCGATGAAATACACCACGCGTGGGGTTTTCGGCCGCCGGAAATCGGTGTCGCCCGGGTCGAGCACCAGCGAATGTTTCTCCAGGTTGATGTCGATGCCGTTGAAACCGTAACGCTCGACCAGGTCGATCAGGCTGCGCGCGAAGGCCTGCCCCTGCTTACGCGAGTTGAGCACGACCGGATGGTTGCCGCCGCCGATCGACAGCAGCACGCGCGTGCCGCGTGCCTGGTGGTAGGCGATGTCGCGCTTGAACTCCTCGGGCGGCTGTTTCTTCGGCTCGAACACCATCGCGCCCGAACCTTTCGGATCGGGAATGGCGAAGGCCACGTTGATCTGGTTGTACACCGAGGGCACGTCGCGCAGGCGGATGTACTCGGTCGATTTGCCGGTCCAGTTGTGCCAATAGCCGACCATCAGCGGGCCGGCGTGGGCACTGGTGGCTAACAGGAAAAGGAAGCTGATGATGCGAATCAACATGGTGGCAGATGATAGGAGGAAAAGCCGATCGCGCCATGAAAATCGCACCGGATGCGATCGCGAGCTCGTCGTTCGCGGGATGCTCCTTCTTGTCCGGCTTGCCACCCTTGCCGGACTACTGGTTTCTGGCCTGCGCAGTGAATTCAGCGATCGTGACTGCGCTGTCACCGTCGGCATGTCGCCCTTCAGGGAATGACGAGAATGGCCCTTCTATTGACATCATATTGCAACACAGTATGATTTTATGCATGCGAACAACCATAGATATGCCTGATGCGCTGTTCCGTCGCGCCAAGATGGTGATGGCCAAGCGGGGCATGACCTTCCGTTCGCTGGTCATCGACGCACTGGAGCAGGCGCTGGATGAGAACCGGTCCAAGGCGTTTGTATTGCGCGAGGCCTCGGCCGGTTATGCCGTGGACAAGAAAGGCGGAGTTTCCCGTCAAAACATCAATAAGAAGATCGACGAAATCCGTGAACCCAGGGTTACGTCGTGATTGCGTTGGATACCAATATCCTTGTGCATGCTCATCAGCGGGAGGCTGAACTTCATGCCGAAGCGGTGCGCGTAGTACGAGAATTGGCCGAATCGCCCGTGCCTTGGGGCATAGGTTATCACAGCCTGATTGAATTCTATGCCGTGGTTACTCACACGAAATTGTGGAGGCAGCCTTCAACGCCCCGGCAGGCGATGGACCAGATAGCTGCTTGGAGGGAATCGCCTTCGTTGCGTGTGCTTTTGGACAATGAAGACAGCCTCGGTCTTCTTGGTCAATTGGTCCAGAAGGCTAAAATAACCGGCGGTCAGATCCATGATGCCCGTATAGCCGCCAGTTGCATGGCCTATGGTGTACGCGAACTATGGACGGTGGATCGAGACTTCAGTCGTTTCCCCACGCTAAAGATCCGCAACCCACTCATGGCGCCATGAAACGGCCCGCCGACGGGTGATCGCTCCTAGGCCGAAAAGCTCTTGGCCTGGTTCTTCTTCTCTTTCTTGGCCGCGCGTTTCTCGGCGAGGGTCTTCTGCGGTGCCTTCTTGGATGCCTTCTTGGTGTCGTGCGACTTGCTCATGGATCGTCTCCCGCGGGGTGTACCATCCCCGGCATCATGCCGGGTGGTGCGAACAGGCTATAGGCTTTTGGCGGCCACACCGCAACAAGATACGGGTATGATCGGGCCGACACGGTGTCCGCGCCCTTCCGGGCGCGTTTTTCAGAACAGGAACCCGACCCCCGCCGTGCCGAGCCAATCGTCATCGCCGTCGCCGACGCGGCGGTAGCCGCCAAGGCCTGTCTCTTATACACATCTCCGAGCCCACGAGACCGTACTAGATCT
>ERZ761607.3741-NODE-3741-length-14280-cov-4.832900_pt1 | contig 14280 bp, 12 predicted proteins | sample MGYA00511164_ERZ761607 | MGnify/ENA primary metagenome ERZ761607 (study PRJEB28899, sample SAMN02445080) | bioreactor sludge metagenome | biome: EBPR sludge | place: Australia: Brisbane, Thorneside Wastewater Treatment Plant | collected 2011-06-22 ...
CTCCGGTCGGTCTCCTTCGGGCCTCCGGCGGCGAGGGGGCTTCGCCCCCTTCGAAACCCTCGTTCGAAACCCTCGTTCGAAACCCTCGTTCGAAACCCTCGTTCGAATCCCTCGTTCGAAACCCTCGTTCGAAACCCTCGTTCGACCCCCCTCCGACGGCGTGACACCGATTCCGCCTCCCACTTTGCGTCACGTGCGCTCGCTTGATATCCCGTGCCGCCGTGGCGACGAGCCGACGTGATGGAGAGTCGAGCGCGAGCGAGGGGAACGATCCGCTCGCGCGTCCGCTTCCGTCCGTCGACATGCCGCTGCTGCGCGCGCAGGTGCGGGCCGAGCGCGCGCGACGCAACGCGCTGATCGGATTGCTCGCGTTCGTCGGGCTCGGCGCGCTCGCGTGGTGGGCGGTCGGCATGTTCCGCGGTCGGGTCGACGAGCCGAGCGCCGCCGCGTTGCCGCCTCCGCCGGTGGACGACGCCGGACCCGACGAGGACGACGAGGTCTACCTCGGCGACGGGCTCGAAGCGTCGGCCGAGGACGACGTGCGCGCGGCCGAGCCTCCGCCGCCCGCGCCTGAAGAGGTCGAGGTCGAGGGCGATCGTCGTCGCTTCGAGGCGACCTTCGGACGCGCGATCGGCTTTCGTCCCGCGCTCCGCGCCGCTGGCCTGAGCGAAGAGGAGTGCGTCGCCCTCGAGACCGCCCTGACCGGCACGCTCGACTTCCGGCGTTGCCACCCCGCCGACCGCATCACCTACGAGCGCGACGCGACGAACGCGGTCGTGAGCTTCCGCTACCAGCAGGAGCAGACGAGCTACGTCGAGGTCGTGCGCACGCCCGAAGGGACGCTCAGCGCCTCGCGCATCACGCGCCCGGTGGAGACGCGGCCCGTCGTGCGCGGCGGCACCGTGCGCAGCTCGCTCGGGGACGCGGTCGAGTCGGCCGGGCTCGGACGCACGTTGGTCGGCGTCTTCGTCGAGGTCTTCGACGGCAAGGTGAACTTCGCGACCCAAGCGCGCGCGGGCGATCATTTCCGCGTCGTGGTCGACGAGGAGCGCCTCGACGGCGCCTTCCTGCGTTGGGGTCAGGTGCGCGCGATCGAATACGTCGGCGAGCGCGCCGGCACCCTGCGCGCGTTCTGGTTCGAGGAGCGCCCCGGTCGCGGCGACTGGTACGGGGACGACGGGCGACAGATCCGCGGCGGCTGGTTGCGCGTGCCTTGCCGCTACGACCGCATGTCCTCGCCCTTCAACCCGCGGCGCATGCACCCGATCCTGCGACGCATCGTGCCGCACAACGGCGTCGACTTCGCCGCGTCGACGGGCACCCCGGTGTGGGCCGCGGCGGACGGCACGATCACGTGGGCCGGTCCGAAAGGCCCCAACGGAAACCTCGTCTCGATCCGCCACGCCGACGGCTACGAGAGCCACTACGCGCACCTCCACCGCATCCAGCGCGGCATCTCGCCCGGCGTCGAGGTCACGCAGCGGCAGCTCATCGGCGCGGTGGGCACGACCGGTCGGAGCACCGGCCCGCACCTGCACTTCGGCGTCGAGCGCAATGGGCGCTTCGTGGACCCGATGGCCGTGATCAACGGTCCCGGCCGCATGTTGCCGGGCGCGCAGATGGCGCGTTTTCGTCGCGAGTCGCGCGAGCTGGAGGCGCTCTTGCGTGGGCTCGAGCTCGGCGCGCCGCCTCCTCCCGCGCCCGCCGCCGCGGAGCCCGAGGGCGAAGCGCTCGATTGACGCGCCCCGCCACGCACGAAAGTGACGTCGACCGTCGACGTTCGGAAGCTCACGCCGGCGACGCACGTTCTCGACGGCCCCCCGATCCGGGCTATAGCCTCCCGCCCTTCGCCGTTCGACCTCCGCCATTCGATGGCGCGGTCGCCTGACGGCGGCCCTCCGGCACTTCCGGCTTCGCTTCCGATGACGTCCTCACCCGATCTCAGGCGCGCCACGATCCTTCGGCTCGGCGCGGTTCTCTCGGTGGTCGCCGCGCTGCTCTTCGTGCGCCTCGGCGGCTTCGGAATCTGGGACCCCTGGGAGCTCGACGCGGCCGATGGAGCGCGCGCGCTGATCGACGGCGCGCCGCTGGAAGAAGAGGTCGCCGAGCCGCCGATGACGCGCTGGCTCGTCGCACGATCGTTCGCGATCTTCGGGGTGTCCGAGGGCAGCGGGCGTCTGCCCCTCGCGCTCGGGGGTCTCGCGGCCGCGCTCGCGTGCGCGCTCTTGCTCTGGCGTTTCGTGAGCGAGCGCGCGGCCGCGATCGGCGCGCTGGTGGTCGCGAGCACGCCGCTCCTGCTCTTCAACGCACGGCAGATGCACGGCGACGCGATCGCGATGGCGAGCTCGGCGTTCGTCTTCTACTTCGCCGCTTCGCTCGCGTTCCGCGCACACGCGTCCGTGAAGACGCTCGTCGCCCCCGCGATCGGGCTCGTGGTCGCGTGGACCTTCGCGATCTACTCCGCCGGTGCGCTGCAAGGCGTGGTGCCTCCGCTGGCGGCGGTCGCGGCGGTCGCGCTCGTCCGTGGGCTTCCGTCGGGACAGCCGCGCCGAATCGGCGTGGGTCTCGTGGTCGGGCTCGGGCTCGCGATCACGCTCGCCGTGGGCAGCGCGATCGCGGCGGACGAAGCGGGGTACTCCGCGCTCCTCGGCGGAACGCCCGAGGGTGGCAACCCGCCGACCTTCGAGGCCGCGCTCGAGGTCGTCTTCCACGGCCTCGCGCCATGGACCGCGCTGATCTTCGTGGCTGGCCTTCGTTTGCTCGCCCCGCACGCCGTCGTCCCGAGCGAGGCGTCCGAGGTCGACGACGCGACCCGCGCGCGCCTCGATCTCCGCTACGCGCTGCTCTTCTGGGCCGCGCTCGGTTACGCAGCGCTCACGCTCCACACCGCGCGCTACGGGCCGTCGACGTACTTGCCCGTCGTGGCGCTCGCGGCGGCGATCGCGATCTTCCTCGACGAGGTCCAGGAGAGCGGGCGCGCGTGGTGGCCGGAGGCGGTCATCGGCGTGTTGCTCACGGGCCTCGTGCTCCGCGACTTCGTGCTCTACCCGGGCAGCCCCATGCGCGGCATGCCGCTCGACGGGCTCACCGTGCCCGACGTCTTCGATCGCAAGCACGAGCCGGTGGTGGTGCTCTGGGCCGCCGCGCTCGGGGTGTTCGCGCTGATGGTCGGCCTCGTGCTCGGCAGCGGTCGTCACGGCGACGACGACGCTCGCCCGAGCTGGCGCGCGCCGATCGCGTTCGTCGTCGATCGCTGGCGCTCGAGCTGGGCCGCCCGCGCGTGGCTCGTCCTCGCGGGCCTCGTGCTCGTGGGCACCTTCGGCTTCGGGCTCACCTGCCTCGTGATGGGCGACGACCTCGGCCTCGTGTCGATCGTCATCCGCATCGGCAAGAAGCTCATCGCGCTTCCGTTCGTGATCGCCGCGGTGGTCTGGGCGACGCCGTGGGTCTTCTACGGCATGCGTCGGCTCGGACGCTTCCGCCTCGTACCTCTCCTCGCGGCCGGCGTCGCGGTCGGCGGCTACTCCGCGTTCGTCTTCCAGCCCGCGCTCTCGCAGCACTTCTCGCCGCGCGAGGTCTACGACACCTACAACGAGCTGCGCGGCGAAGGCGACGAGCTCGCGGAGTACCGCGTGAGCGGCCGCGCGGCAGCGTACTACGCCGAGGGCGAGACCACCGACCTGAGCACGCAAGAAGAGCTGCTCACGTGGCTCGGCGAAGATCGTCGCCGGTGGGCGGTGATCCCGGCGGACGAGCTCGCCGCGGTGAACCGCGCGTTCCGTCAGCGCGCGGAGCGGCACCTCTTCGTGGCGGACGCCCGGAGCGCGCGTGTGTTGCTCGTGACGAACCGTCCGGTCGAAGGGCGCGAGAACGAGAACTTCATCGCGGACGCGGTGTACTCGGAGGCCGATGCGCCGGCGCCGCAGCATCGCGTGGGCGGCCGCTTCGACGAGCGCATCGAGCTGGTCGGCTACGACCTCGAGCTGCCGCAGAACGGCTACGTCGGCGCGGGGCAGTCCTTCACCGTCACGTGGCATTGGAAGGCGCTCCAGCGCGTGCCGGGGAGCTACAAGATCTTCCTGCACGTCGATGGCGCGGGGAACCGTCTCAATGGCGATCACGATCCGGTGGAAGAGCGTTATCCCGTTCGGCTCTGGGACGAGGGCGACGTCGTGCTCGATCGCCAGACGCTCACCGTGCCCGCGAACTACCGCCCGGGCTCGTACACGTTCTTCATCGGGTTCTACTCGGGCAACGATCGGCTCGCGGTCACGCCCACGAACCTCGACGACGGCGAAAAGCGCCTGCGCGCCGGTACGCTGATCGTGCGCTGATCATCTCCCGAGCGGGAGGCTCACTTGGCCCGGTGGCAGCGTGCCGTTCGGCGCCGTTTCACGACCTGCGGCCGCGATCGCCACGCCCACCGTCGCGGCCACCACGACCGCGCCGACCGCGACCCAGAGCCACGGGCGGCGTCGAAGCGGCACGTCGTCGCGCTCGCGCACCGGAAGCACGAGCGGCACGAGCGGCTCGCCCGCGCGCGCGACCACACGACCTTCGGCGTCGCGACCTTCGGCGTAAAGCTCGAGGTTGCCGCGCTCGGTGGCGGCGGGGAGCTCACCTTCGAAGGCCGCTTCGTCGACGCGCTGCAGCGGCACGCTCTGCCACTCGCGCTCCTCGTCCGGGCGCACGCGCGCTTCGACCCGCGCGATCGAGGGCGGGCCTTCGATCTCGACGCGCAGCGCGACCGGACGACCGACGCGCGCCGCCGCCGGCAAGAGCGCGCGCAACTCCACCGAAGGATCGAGCGCCGCGTCCTGCACGATGCGGCGACGCAGCGCCTCCACGAAGCGTTCGATCTTCGGGGAGCCGCTCGGCTCGCGCACCCGATGGTACGGGTCGAGCTCGAACACCTCGCGAAACGCGGCCTCCGCTTCGTCGTCGCGATCGAGCACCACGTACGCGGCGCCGAGGTACTCCCACGCCTCGAGGCGTTGCGGTGCGCTCACGCCCGGCACGTTGAGCGCGCGGCGCATCGCGTCCACCGCGCCCGGAAAGTCGAGCTCGCGGTAGGCGCGACGACCGTCCGCGAGGTGACGTTCGACCTCGCTCGCGGCGCTCGTCGCGGGCGGCGGGGCTTCCTCGCGCGCGCTCGCTTCGTCGATCGCGATCTCCTGCGCGAAGGCACCACCGGAAGACAGCGTGAGAGACAGCGTGAGCCACACGAGCGCGACGCTCGCGACGCGCCAGCACGTGAGCGATGCAAGCATCGACATGAGCGACGACGTGGGCGACGCCGTGATCAACGCGCCCACGTGATCACCTCGCCCTCGTCCGTGAGCCGCACGAGCTCGCGGGCTCCGTCGCCGTCGACGTCCGCTGCGATCACGTCGAGCGCCGCACCGAGGCTCGGACCCTCCGTGACGCGCGCGTCCTCCGCGCCGAAGTACACACGCGCGTCATCGCCGACGATCACGAGATCGTCCGCACAGTCTCCGTCGACGTCGAACGCACGCAACACGCGTACGCCCGCGATCGTGAGCTCCGCCCGTGCCTCGAAGAGACCGTCGCCCCGGTTGCGCGCGATCCGTACCCGCGTCTCGTCCGCGACCGCGAGATCGAGCGCGCCGTCACCGTCGAGATCGGCCAGCGCCACGCGGCGACCTGCCCACCCCGTCGGAGCTGAACCGACCGCCGCGACCGGGCCCGCCGCGCCGCCGAGGAAGACCGCGACGCCGCCTTCGCCGACCGCGACGAGATCGTCGGCGCCGTCACCGTTCAGATCGCCGACCCCGAGATCGCGCGTCGGTTGGCCGGTGAGCGCGCGCATGACCCCGTCGAGCGCCCCCCAACGAAGTCCGTCCGCGTCCGCCGTCGCGAGCCCGTCGCCGCGCCCGGCGTCCGCGAGCGCCGCGAGCTCCGCGCTCGCCCCGAGCGTCGTCTCCGAAGGAAGTGCGACCACGCCCGACGCGCGCGCCACGAGCAGATCGTCGAGGCAGTCACCGTTCGCGTCGCCCACCGCGAGCAGGCGATCGCCCGCGTCGCCGAGCGTGCGTCCGTCGAGGCTGCGCAATCCCTCCGCGTGCTCGAGCCAGAGCTCGTCGCGTCCGTCGCCGTCGAGATCGGCGGCCAGGATTCGCGTCGCACCGTCGACTGTGCCGAGCGGAGTCTCGGGCAGCTCGGAAGGCGCCGTGCAGCGCGCGACGCGCAACGAGAGCTCGCTCGAGCCCCCCGCGCCGAAGCGCGCTTCGCCCGCCGACTGCGAGAGCGTGCGACCTCCGCGTCGAAGCCGCGCCGCCAAACGAACGCGCTCGTCGACGCGATCGCCCGCGAGGAAGGTCAGCGTGCCGGTGGCGGCGTTCGAGGGATAGCGCTCCGAGAAGAGCAGCTCGTCGTGGAACGCGGTCAAACACAGCGTCGCGCCGGGCAGGGCCTCCGTCTCGAGGCGCAGCACCACCGCGCGCTCGTCCCCACACGCGGCGAGCGCGATGGAGACGAGAGCGGCGAGCGCCGACGGCCGAACGATCATCGGCGCGACGATGCCACGAGCGAGCCCGTTCGTCGTGCGTTCCGAGCGAGCGCCTTCGTCGAGAGTCGTTGGCCAGCCCCTCGTCACGGGGCATCGAGCCATGGGCCCCAAGAGAGCCTACGCTCGCAGCCCGGTAGGGCGGCTTGCACGACCGGCGGAGCTTCTCGTTCAGCCGTCGATCACATGTCCGTGCCGACCGCGTCCTGCACCCGCGCGAAGCCGGCTCGTCGCGCGCGCTCCAGGAGGCCCTCGTGGATGCGCGCGGGCAGCGTCGGTCCCTCGTACACGAACGACGAGTAGAGCTGCACGAGCGTCGCGCCCGCGGTGATGCGGCGCCACGCGTCGTCGGCGCTCGCGATGCCGCCGATCGACACCAGCACCAGCCGATCGCCGACCCGCGCGCGCAGACGTCGCAGCACCGCCTCGCTCCGAGCCGCGAGCGGTGCGCCGCTGAGCCCACCCGCACCGAGCGATTCCACCCTCGCGGCCGGCGTGCGCAGCCCGTCGCGGCGAATCGTGGTGTTGGTCGCGAGGATTCCGTCGAGCCCCAGCTCGAGCGCGAGGTCCGCGCAGGCGTCGACGTCACCGTCCGCGAGATCGGGCGCGATCTTCACGAGCAGCGGCACGCGCCCCTTGGCGCTCACCGTGCGCCCGCGCTCGTCGAGCCCACGTCGTGGCGGCGCGACCTCGTCGAGGGTGCGACGCACCGCCGACAACAAGGGCCGCAGCTTCTCGACCGCTTGCAGGTCGCGCAGCCCCGGTGTGTTCGGCGACGAGACGTTCACCACGAAGTAGTCCGCGTGCGGACCGAGGCGCCGCGTGCTCAGCACGTAGTCGTCGATCGCGTGGGCTTCGTCGACGAGCTTCGTCTTGCCGACGTTCACCCCGACGAGCGTGCGACGCGGCGCCGCGAGCCGCGCGACCGCTGCTTCGGAGCCGCCGTTGTTGAAGCCCATGCGGTTGAGCAACGCCTCGTCGTCCGGGAGTCGGAAGAGCCGTGGGCGTGGGTTGCCGGGCTGGGGCTGACCGGTGAGGGTGCCGATCTCGACGAAGCCGAAGCCGAGCGCGCCGAGCGCCTCGAAGCCGACCGCGTCTTTGTCGAAACCCGCCGCGAGCCCGAGCGGGCCGGGGAATCGAAGACCGAGCGTGTCCACCACGAGCGCGGGGTCGGCGGGCGCGTTCGTCGCGCGAAGCAGCGCTTCGACCCCTGGCAACGCGGCGCCGGTGCGGAGCGCGCCGAACGCGAGGTGGTGCGCGGTCTCGGCGTCGAAGCGCCAGAGCAGAGGGCGAAGCAGGTGACGGTAGAGCATCGGCGATGGAGCGCGGGCTGCGACGTCTCGCGAAGGTTCGAAGGTTCGCGAGCGGCGCGGAAGGTACGCGGCGTCCCGCGCGTGTACCATGTGCCGATGCGTCGGCCGCTGCTCCTCGTGTCGCTCTGCCTCGTGCTCTTCGGAGGCGCCTTCGTAGGCCCCGCCGACGCGGCGCCGACGCAGAGCGCGAGCGTGGGCGCGGTGGTCGGAGAGATCGCGCCGATCGTGGAAGGCCAACGCGTCCAAGGCAGCGCGCCGATCGATCTCGATCGGCTCCGCGGTCGCGTAGTGGTGCTCGACTTCTGGGCCACGTGGTGTGGACCGTGCGCGTTCGTGATGCCGCAGCTCGACGCGCTCCAGCGCGAGCACGACGCGCAGGGCCTGACCGTGGTGGGGCTATCGGACGAAGCGCCCGACGTGGTGCGGCGCCACCTGAGCGCGCGCCCGGTGGGCTTCACGATCGCGAGCGGCGCCGGCAACACGCTCCAGCGCTACGCGGTGCGCGGCATCCCGACGATGATCGTGATCGACCGCGCGGGGAAGGTGCGTCTGGTGGAGACGGGCGCGGACCTCACGCAGGTGCGCGCCACGGTGCGCACGCTACTCGCCGAGCGCCCCTGAGCTCTTCGTCGCTCGTCTGGCGATGCTGGCTCACATCCGAGCAGCTCGTCACGACCGAGCGCGGCGACGAACGTCAGGACCGAACGCGGCGACGAACGACGATCAGAGGTGGATCGTCGTGCCTTCGACCGCCACGAACGCGCCGTCCCACGTCTCCTTCGCCTGACGCGCGACCTCGTCCATGAAGTCGTCCTCGTGGTAGGGGTCGTGGTGGAAGATCGCGAGCTGCTTCACGTTCGCGCGTTGCGCGAGCCGCACGCCTTCTTGCCAGGTCGAGTGACCCCAGCCGATGTGACGCGGGAACTCTTCGTCCGTGTAGGTGCTGTCGTAGGCGACGAGGTCCGCGCCGTCGATGAGCGCGAGGATCGTCTCGTCGGGTGAGCCCGGCACGTGCTCGGTGTCGGTCACGTAGCAGAACGATCGGCCACCGGCTTCGATGCGGTAGCCCGTCGCGCCGTCCGGGTGCTGCAAAGGCGCGGTGCGGATGGTGAGCTTCCCGAGCTGGAACGTCTCCCCCGCGTGGAAGTCCTTGAAGTCGATGTCGGCCTGCAGCGCGGAGAGCGGCACCGGGAAGGTCGGGCGCGCCATCTGGCCAGCGAGCACGCGCTCCACGCCACCCGCGTCGAGGAGGTGTCCCGCCCAGACCGTGAAGTGGTGGTCGGGCGCGTAGGCGGGCGTGAAGAACGGGAAGCCGTTGATGTGATCCCAGTGCGTGTGGGTGAGCAGCAGATCCGCGCGGTTGATCTTCCGTTGAAGGAAGCTCTGACCGAGGTTTCGGATCCCCGTGCCGGCGTCGAGGATCAGCGACTGACCGTCCGCGTAGACCTCGAGGCAGCTCGTGTTGCCGCCGTAACGCACGTGGTTGGGGGAGGGACACGCGATCGATCCCCGGACGCCCCAGAAGCGAACCCAGAACTCCATCAGCGCACCGTCCTGCGCGTGGGTGAGGACGTTCGAGACGTGCGTTCGGCACGTCGAGCCCTCCCTCGCAACGCCACGAGCCGCTTCATCGGGGCTCATGCTACCGCAGAGCCGAACGGGCGCGCGGATTTTTGCGGGGCTGCACATCCGTTGCGTGATCGAAGGTGGCGGCCGACTGACGACGCCCTCGACGGGCATCGACGAGAGGCGAACTCCGCGGAGCCCCGTCTGGCCGCGCCCTTCCGCCGACCCGTTTGACACCGGCCGCGAAAGCTCCAGGTTTCGCGGCCCGGCCCGCCGATGCCTCGGTGCGCCCCGCCCTCCCGGGCATCCCGAGACGATGGAAGACGTTCAGAGCTCCCCCGATCCCCGCGGCCTCCTGCTCGAGAAGGCCGGCGTCAGCGGCCTCCGGCTGCCCGTCGTGGCGTTCGGCCAAGGCACCGTGGCGTCCGTCGCGCTCTCCGTCAGCGTCCCCGCCTCCCAGCGCGGAGCGCACATGAGCCGCTTCCTCCCCGTCCTCGAAGCCCACCGCGAGGCCCTCGACCTGCCGCGTGTGCTCCGACTGCTCGCAGACCTCCAGACCGCCCTCGACGCCGAGCGCGCGGACGTCGAGCTGCGCTTCCCGTTCTTCCGCGACAAGGCCGCGCCCGTCAGCGGTGAGCGCGGGCTCATGGCCTACGACGCGGTGATTCGCGGGACTGCTCAGGTCGGGAGCGCGCCGCGCCTCTCGCTCGAGGCCATCGTCGCGGTCGCGAGCCTCTGCCCGTGCAGCAAGGCGATCAGCGACTACGGCGCGCACAACCAGCGCGGTCACGTTCACGTCGAGATCGAGCCGACGATCACGGACGGCGCGCCCGCAGCGATCGGCCTCGACCACCTCGTCACCGTCGCGGAGCGGCACGCGTCGACGCCGCTCTACCCGGTGCTCAAGCGCCCCGACGAACGCCACGTCACGATGCTCGCGTACGACCGCCCCGCGTTCGTGGAAGACATGACGCGCGGCGTCGCGCTCGACCTGCGCGAGGATCCGCGCGTGGCGGCGTTCCGCGTGCGCGTGGTGAACCAAGAGAGCATCCACGACCACGACGCGTTCGCGGAGCTCTCGTGGCGACGAGGCGCGTGAGCCGATGAGCTTCGTGCTGCGCTTCACGCGCCGCTTCTCGATGGCGCACCGACTGATCGCCGGGCAGAGCGACAAGTGCGCGACCCCGCACGGGCACAACGAGCTCGTGACGGTCGACCTCGTGGCGAAGCTCCTCGGTCAGCCGGGTCAGCGGCCGACGGAGCATCCGACGCCGCTCGACGGCCACGCGAACATGGTCGCGGAGTTCGCGCGCGCGAAGGGCCGCTGGCATCGCTTCGTCGACGATCACCTCGATCACGCGCTGCAGCTCTCGGAGCACGACCCGCTCGCCGCGATCGCGGACACGCAGTTTGCCGGGTGGCGCCTCGTGATCACGCCCGGCGATCCGACGACCGAGCTGCTCGCCGCGCTTCTCGCCGCGAAGTGTCAGTGCTTCCTCGACGCGGACACGACGGGCCTCCGCGTCGCGCGCGTCACGATCGAAGAGACGCCCACGAACTCCGTGGTGTTCGAAGGTGATCCGCGCGACGTGCTGCCGGCTCGCGACGACGCGTGGTGGTGGCGCGCGGACGACTCGACGCGCGGCTGAGCGAGGTCCTGCGCGACACGCGCCGTTCGGCGCGCGACGACGTCTGCGCGACCGCTCGACGACACGCGCGCCGGTCGACTGCGCTCAACGTCGCGCGACGACGAGCTGCATCCGGTAGAGCTGAATCTCGCGCGGCCCGTGCTCGCGAAGCCAGAGCAGGTCGTCCTCGAAGGTCTCGAGCGTCAGCCCCACGTGCGCGAAGAGCGCCTCTGCGCTCTCGGGATCTTCCTCCCACGGCCACGGATCGGGCGTGGTGAGCACGAGCGTTCCGCCCGGCCGCAGCGCGCTCGCGGCGCGCGCGAGGAACGCCATCGGATCGCCGAGCAGGTCGATCACGTTCGCGGCCACCACCGCGTCCGTGCTCTCGGGCGCGAGCGGCAGCGCCTCCGCCTCGCCGAGCAGGAGCTGCACATCCGTCGCATGGCGCGCGGCGGTGAAGAGCGCGCGCAGCGATCGATCGACGAGCAACAGCCGACGACCACGCGCGAGGTGCGTGGTCAGCGGTCCCGCGCCCGGTCCGACCTCGACGACATCCTTCGCGTCGGCCGGTACCGCCGCCGCGATGCGACGCCACGGATCGCCCTGCGCGATCAGGTCGCGGAGCGCGCGACCTTCTGCACCTTCGGGGACCTCGAAGCCCGGCGCGTCCACGTCGACCTCGCGCGCGGTCCAGTCTTCCGCGAACGCCTGGTAGTCGTCGCCACGCACTCCGTCGACCACCTCGTGCAGGAGCGCGACGGTGGCCTTCGACACACGACCTTCTTCGGCGAGCGCGGCCAGCACCGCGTCACGATGCCGCGCGAGGAACGCCGCCGCGTCGGGGACCAACACCGGGACGCCACCGAGCACCGGGTACTCGTGTCCGTCGTCGTCCGCGTCGCCCGTCGCGAGGATGCCCTCGGTCGCGTCGCCCTCCACGAGCACGAGCGGATCGAGGGTCAGCGGGCAACGCACGAGCGGAAGGAGCCTCTCCATCGCGCGATGCTAGCGCCGACGCACCGTCGCGCAGCTTGCGTCAGGTACGCGTCTCGAAAGCTTCACGCGACGGAACGAGAGGTGCGCAACTCGGCGCGAAACCCGCGACGCGTCGTAAGGCCGATCCACGACGCGCTGCTATGCTCGCGCGCCATGCCCGACTTCGTCGACCCCGAGACCCACGAGCCGCTCGTACTCGCCGATGCGCCGACCTTGCAGAAGCTGCGCGACCACCTCGCTGCGGGCGCCGCGCGTCGCGTCGACGGCGCCGCCGTCCCGAGCTTCGATGGCGCGTACGTCACCCGCGACGGACGCCGCGCGCACCTCGTGATCGAAGGCATCCCGACCTTCCTCGTCGAAGCGCGGCTCGTGCTCGATCCTCCGATCACGGTTTCCGCGGCAACGAGGTCGGCGGCTGACCCCGCCGACTCGGGCGAAAAGACGGAGGCGCCGCGATGAGCCGCGCCTGGTCGTTCGATCGGTTCGGGCTCGAGCACCTTCGACTCGTCGAGGTCGACGAGCCCGCGCCGGGCCCCGGACAGGTCACGCTCGCGGTCACCGCGTGCAGCGTGAACTACCGCGACACCTTGATGGTCGCGGGCCAATACGACCCGCGCATGCCGCTGCCGCTTGTGCCGCTCTCGGACGGCGTCGGGCGCGTGATCGCGGTGGGCGAAGGCGTCGATCGCGTCGCGGTCGGCGATCGCGTCGCGGCCACCTTCGCGCCGCGTTGGATCGCGGGCGAGCCGGAGCGCTCGGTCGTGCGTTTGTCGCGCGGCGGCCCGCTGCCCGGGATGCTCGCCGAGCGCCGTACCCTCGACGCGGAGGGCGTCGTGAAGGTGCCCGAGCACCTCACGGACGAAGAAGCCGCGACCCTCCCCTGCGCGGCGCTCACCGCGTGGTCCTCGCTCGTCACCGAAGGCAACGTCACCGCGGGCTCCACCGTGCTCGTGCAGGGCACCGGCGGCGTGAGCCTCTTCGCGCTCCAGCTCGGCAAGCTCCTCGGTGCGCGCGTGATGATCACCTCGAGCAGCGACGAGAAGCTCGAACGCGCGAAGGCGCTCGGTGCGGACGCCACGCTCAACTACCGGACGACGCCCGAGTGGGGACGCCCCGCCGCGAAGTGGGCAGGCGACGGTGTCGATCTCGTAGTCGAGGTCGGCGGCGCGAAGACCTTCGAGGAGTCGCTCAAGGCGGTGCGCATGGGCGGCATCGTGAGCCTCATCGGCAACCTCTCCGGATCCACCGCGCCCGTCCCGCTCACGCGCATCCTCATGAGCCAGGTGCGCGTGCAAGGTATCCTCGTCGGACACCGCGCGGGCTTCGAAGCGATGAACCGCGCGCTCGCCGCACATCCCACCGTGCGCCCCGTCGTCGACCGGGTGTTCGCGTTCGAAGAAGCGCCCGAGGCGCTGCGTCACCTCCGCGCCGGCGATCACTTCGGCAAGGTCGTGATTCGCGTCGCCGCCTGAGCTCGGCCGCTGACCCGGCCGACCGAGAAGCATCGGGCGCCCGTGCTCGGTCCAGTGCTCGAACGCTCGATCACGAGGTCCGAGCACGAGATCGGATCACGAGGTGATCCGCATCGGCTCCTGACGTATCGTGCGCGCGCGATGGCGAGCAAGCAGCAGAAGCGACAGGCCAAATCCGGAGCGTCCAAGCGTCGCGAGAAGCGCTACGTGCCGCCGGAGAAGCGCGAGAACGCCGAACAAGAGGCGCCCGATCACGAGTCGGGCGGCGGCGCGATGCAGAGCCTGACGAGCGGCTTCAAGCGCGCGGTCGGCGTCGAGACGAAGAAGAAAAAGACCTGGGTCGACCACATCTGGACGATCCTGCTCCTGCTCGCGATCGCCGCCGTGTTGATGTGGCGCTTCGGCGGAAGCTGAGCCGAAGGGGCGCCGGAACGCCCCTCCGGAAACTCAACGTTGCGCCTGCTGACGCAGCCAATGGTCCGCGATCGTGACCGCGACCATCGCCTCTGCCATCGGCACGAAACGCGGCAAGAGACACGGATCGTGGCGCCCACGCGTGCGGATCGTCGTCGGCTCGAGCGACCTCGTGATCGTGCGTTGCTCGCGCGGCAGCGACGAGGTCGGCTTCACGGCCGCGCGCAGCACGATCGGCATCCCGCTGGAGATGCCACCGAGCATGCCGCCGTGGCGGTTGGTCTCCGTGCGCACGACGCCGTCCTCCGCGACGAGCACGTCGTTGGCGTCGCTGCCGCGCATCGTCGCCAGCGAGAACCCCGCGC
>ERZ761607.3742-NODE-3742-length-14278-cov-5.417985_pt1 | contig 14278 bp, 12 predicted proteins | sample MGYA00511164_ERZ761607 | MGnify/ENA primary metagenome ERZ761607 (study PRJEB28899, sample SAMN02445080) | bioreactor sludge metagenome | biome: EBPR sludge | place: Australia: Brisbane, Thorneside Wastewater Treatment Plant | collected 2011-06-22 ...
GCGCCTCTGCCAAGTGCGGTGACTGTATTTCTTCACTTCCCGCGAGATCTGCAATAGTGCGCGATAACTTCAGGATGGGGACCAGAGATTCGTTTTTGGTATTTGGTGACAACGGCAGGGGCGCAGGTGCAGGCTTTTTGCGAATCGCCCCAATAGCCGCATGGGCAGGGGTGTACACAATGGAACCTGTATGGTTTAGAAAATCCAGTGATTACTAATCAATATACTTGGTGAAACTCAATCGGGGATTATAGTTTGCTCAACCATACTTTATTCTGCCGTTTCAAATTTATAGCCAAAACCGCGTTCATTATGAATGTATTTTGGTTTTTCCGGGTCTACTTCCACCTTTTGCCGCAAGTGCCAGACATAGCGGCGCACAAAGCCGATCTCGTTCGCATATTGCGGTCCCCACACTTCGCGCACTAGATCTTCTGCAGAGATGACATCATTGGGATGGCGCATCAGAGTCGCCAACAGCTTGAATTCCGTTGGAGTGAGCGCAATCAAATCCCCGTCGCGTGTGACGCGGCGAGTGGAAAAATCAACTTTCAAGCCTCCTGCTTCCAATATTTCTGTAGTTGATAGTGTCTCGCCGCTACGTCCCAAAACCGCCTTGATCCGTGCGCCTATTTGTGCAAATGAAAACGGCTTGCTGACATAGTCATCTGCGCCAAGTGAGAAGCCGCGCAACACTTCACTTTCATCACTGCGGGCGGTCAACATAATGACAGGCGTGCGGCTCATTTCGCGAATTCGCTTGAGTGTTTCCCACCCATCCATTTTAGGCATGGTGACGTCCAGAACGACGAGGTCGGGTTTTTGTTCAAAGAAAACCCGCAGTCCTTTTTGACCGTCATTGGCGGCATAGGTTAAATGCCCCTGTTCCTGAAGATATTCTGATAGAAGGTCAGAGAGATTAACATCGTCATCGATCAAGAGGATGGAGGACACGCTTCATTCCTCGCTGAAAGTTGCTACGGGAACGAGGATATAGAATTCTGCACCGGGAGCTTCAACATTCTCCCAGATGGGGCTTTTGACCCCAATCGAACCGCCCTGTGCGGTAATTAACTTGCGTGCAAAATACAAACCCAGCCCCCAGCCAGGCGGAGCGCTTTCGCCGCTATGCGCGCGCCCAAAACGCTCAAAGATATATTGCTGGTATTCCTGTGGGATGCCCGCACCATGATCTTTGACAGAAATGCGGACCTGATTATTTACCTGACAGGCACACAAGTGAATCACAGAATCAACAGGGGAATATTTTTCCGCATTGCGCATCAGTCCGCGAATGATTTCTTCGAGATGAATTTCATCCGCCCAAACGGGGGGCAGGTTATCTGTAAATTTCCATTCCACCACACGTCCTTTGGATGTTAGTACCACATTCGCTGCTTGTTCCATGAGCGGGCGCAGCGCCACGGGACCTAAGTTGATCTCAAGTTTTCCTGCCTCAAGGCGCGAGACATCCAAAATGCGTTGGACAAGTTGATTCAACCGTTGGCTTTCACCGACCATTGTTTCAAGTATATGTCTTGCCTGTGTGGGCAGGGTATCGGCGCTCTGCATTGCCAACTCCAAACCTCCGCTCAGGGTGGTAAGCGGGGCACGTAGTTCGTGGCTGACCAATGAAACAAATTCAGACTTCATGGTATCGAGGCGTTTTAGGTTCTGGTTGGCGCGGTCAAGTTCCTCGTTTCGTTCTTCCAGTTCTGCGGTACGTTCGGTTACTTTATTTTCAAGTTCACGATTGAGAAGGTGAACTTCTGTAATGGCTGCTCTTTCTGCATTCATTAATTCCCGCATCCAGGCAATGATGAAACCAACAATGACTGGACCCATCAAGCCGAAAATAATGGTCTCACTCATGAACGCCAGATCAAAGGTTAATTCTCCTTCCAGTCCATGTTCGACAAATTCAAAAACGATGGCAGTGACGGATAGAAAGAGTGGAATCACCCATTGCAAAACATTCAAATCAAGGAAACGTCCTTTATTTAACCAGGTGAGCAGGTTTCTTTGCATGAATAAATTATAGCCCTTTGTCCGCATCGAAAATGGATTAGGACACTATTGAGACATTCTTTGACCGTCCTTTGACATGTCCTCATGATATTTTAAGGACGCAAGTGGTGAAATCTATCACTTTCAAAGACTACAAAGGAGAATGATCATGAAAAAATTTCTAGTACTAAGCGGCATCTTACTCGTTCTGGTTGCTGTGTTGGCAGCCTGCGGCGGGAATGCCACAGAAGCACCTGCGGCAGAACAACCAACTGAAGCTCCCGCAGTAGAACAACCCACGGAAGCAACAGCCCCCGAACTGGTTGGCGATGTAATTCGCGGCGGCTTGCTCTACGACAACTGGATCAAAGTTCTCGGCGTGGATGCTCCCGAAGGCAACCAGCCCTTGTGGGCGAACCAACCCACCAACACCCGCAGCGGCAAAGACACCTGGCGTTGCAAGGAATGTCACGGTTGGGATTACCTCGGTAAAGACGGCGCTTATGGCGGCGGCTCACATCAAACTGGTTTTGTAGGCGTGCTGCAGGTTGCAGGCAAAGACCCGAATGAAATCCTCGCTTCCCTCAAAACCGGCGACCACGATTTCTCAGCCTACATGGACGATCAGGCTCTGACCGACATCGCCCTCTTCCTGAGCGGAAACATGCTCGACTCCGCTGCTTTTATCACAGATAAAAAAGCAGTAGGCGGCGATGCAGCCAATGGCGAAGTGATCTTTGGCGAAAACTGTGTCGATTGTCATGGACCTGAAGGTCTGGTGCTCAATTTTGCAGACGAAACCGGACCTGAATATTTTGCCACGATCGCCAATGACAACCCGTGGGAATTCGTTCATAAAGCCCGCTTCGGTCAACCCGGCGTTGCAGATATGCCCGCTCTTGTTGATCTTGGCTTGACCGACCAGGAATACATTGACCTGCTGGCTTTCGCCCAGACCCTGCCGACCTCCAGCCCCGTTGCCGAAGGTGGACGCCTTTATGACAACTGGATCAAAGCCATCGGCGCGGAAGACATGACTGAAAACCAGCCGCTGTGGGCAACCCAAACCACCAACGAACGCACCGGTAACGACACCTGGCGCTGCAAGGAATGTCACGGTTGGGATTACAAAGGCGTGGACGGTCGTTATGGTTCAGGCTCGCACCTGACCGGATTCCCCGGCATTCTTTCCTCCGCCGGTAAGACTCCCGAAGAACTGCTTACTGCAATGAAAACCGGCGATCATGACTTCTCTTCCTACCTGAATGAAGACCAACTGAACGCACTGGTTGCCTTCATCCAACAGGTTGAGGACATGGCTCCTTACATCAACGACGATAAGACCGTCAATGGTGATGCGGCCAACGGCGAAACCTTGTATGCCAGCAATTGCCAGGCATGCCACGGCGAAGACGGCAAAGCGCTCGACTTTGACGATGGTGAAGGTGTTGAATTTGTTGGCACCGTTGCGGCAGACAACCCATGGGAAGTTTTGAACAAGATTCAAAACGGTCAACCCGGTGAAGTAATGACCGCCGGACGTCACATGACCTGGTCATTCCAAGACTTGATTGACATCCTAGCCTATATTCAAACCCTGCCCATCGAATAAATTGATCTACAAACCTCCAGAGGGCTTGAGCCCTCTGGAGGTTCCTTTTAGGAGCACGTCGATGAAAAGAATAACCTGGCTCATTCATTATTTGCAATTATTAGCAATTGCTGGCATTGCCATTTTTATTTTTCTCGCAATTTTATCTTCCAGCGATTCAGTGAAGGCGTTGCCTGAATATTCGCACCGCACCGGCGAATCTTGCGCAACCTGCCACGTCAACCCGGGCGGCGGCGGACCACGCACCTTGCGCGGCGCATTGTGGGCAGCACAGGGACGTGCAGATCAAGTCCCTGCATTACCCGGCGTCCTGCTCGCTCCTGGGGTAAGTGATGGCGCGGAACTTTACGAAATCGCCTGCTCCACCTGTCATGGGATGTATGGAGAAGGTCTGTTTGGGCGGGTCATCATGAATACAGGCGTCAAGCCTGAAAAGATTCGCACCAATATTTTGCGCGGACGGTTGAACAGCGGCATGCCCTCTTTCGAAGGCATGTTTACCGAGGAACAATTACAAGCGCTCGTGGATTACACCTCCGCACTGGCAACTGGTAAGGCAGAAATTCCGCCGCTTCAATTCCAACTTGATTCGCCTGAGTTCAAGTGTTCGCCAAAATCCACTTCTGTTTTTTGTGGAGGTAACTAATGGCCAAGCAACCCCTTTCACGGCGTGATGTCCTGAAACTCGGCGGCGTGGCGGCTGGCTCGGCGGCGACTCTTGCCGCAATGAAGAATTTTATATCCGCCCGCGCAGGCTCTCAAATTCAAACAGCCGTTGAAGAAAATGTCGTCGCTTCCACCTGTCACCTTTGTTCGGCGGGGTGCGGCGTTCTCGTTCGTGTGGCTGATGGGAAAGTCGTCAAACTCGAAGGCAATCCCATGCACCCCGTCAACCAGGGAGCGCTCTGCCCGAAGGGACAAGCCGCCCCTGAACTTCTATACAACCCTGATAGATTGACCAGCCCAATGAAACGCGATCGCACTACGGGACAGTGGACTCCGATCCAATGGGCGGAAGCCATCCAACTGACAGCGGACAAACTCAACACCCTACGCGACGCGGGTCATCCCGAGGATGCCGTCCTCATGCACGGTGATACACGCGGACAAATGCGCTCCTTCCTGACGCATTTCATGCAGGCGGTTGGCTCGCCCAACATCGTCTCGCATGAAAGCTTGAACGTCGCCGCTGCGAAGTTGGGCATGTATCTGACTCAAGGTGTGTATGGCTTGCCCGCTTATGATCTTGAAAATGCAAATTATGTGATTGCCTTTGGCGCGAATCTTTTGGAAGCAGGTTCCAACCCACAGCGCACGATCTCGGGCTACACCTTTCTGCGGCGTGGACGCGCTACACGCGGAAAAGTGGTGGTAATTGACCCGCGCCAGAGCATTACTGCCGCCAAAGCAGACGAGTGGATTCCGATCAAGCCTGGAACCGACGCGGCGCTGGCGCTTGGCATGGCGAATGTCATCATCAAGTCGGGGTTGGTGGACGCGGACTTCGTCAAGAATTATTGCTTCGGCTTCGATAACTTTGCCTCAGGCGGGGAACGCAAAGGTTTTCGCGATTTTGTTTTGGAGAACTACGACCCGCTGCGCGTCGAGCAGATCACGGGTATTCCGTCCACGACGATTGCAAGGCTGGCGGGTGAATTTGCAGGCAATGGTCCAGCCGTGGCAATGCTGCCTGGCAAGGGCGGATTGCTCAACGGCGGTTTCAGCGGCGTGTACACCGCGATGGCTGTCCACATGTTGAACGCGCTGGTGGGGAGTATCGAAAAAGAAGGCGGGGTGATGACCCAGCGCTACATGCCGTGTGTCGAGTATCCCAGCCTGCCTAATGACTCCACTGCCGCCAAAGGTTTGAAAACTGAACGTGTTGACGGTGCGGGGAGCAAGTTCCCGATGGGACGCAACTCCTATCAATCGGTGGCAGATGCCATTCTCGAAGGCAAACCTGTCGAAGCCTTGTTTTTGTACGACACCAATCCCGTCTTTGAAACGCCAGGTGGCAAACGAGTCGCTGAAGCGTTTGCGAAAGTTCCGTTTGTGGTTTCGTTCTCCTCCTTCATGGACGAAAGCGCGGAACTCGCCGATTTGGTTTTGCCCGAACCAACCTTCCTGGAACGCTGGGGCGATGACCATGTGGAAGGGTTGGGTTACCCTGGCATTGCGCTTTATCAACCTGTCATCGAGCCGTTGTATGACACGCTGAATACAGGCGACTTCTTTATCAAAGTTGCCGAGGCAATGGGCGGATCAGTTGCCAAAGCCTTCCCGTGGAAATCCTACGAAGAAGTTTTGCAATTCCGCCTCAAAGATATTGGCGCAGATTGGGAATTGCTCAAAGAGTTGGGCGTGTGGTTCAACCCTAGCTATCGCTTCGCCAAACGCGGAAGCCCGCAGTGGATCGAGAACGTGGTCGGCGCCGAACGATTGAACGCGCCGCGTGATGGTTACTTCGATCTGTACAGCCGCGAATTGAACTGCTTCGTTGGCAAGATGAAAAAGGATGAACTTGCTGCGTTGGGAATCACAATGATGGGTGACGGCGCAAACCTGCCGCACTACGAAGCGACTGTCTTCGCGGGTGATGAAGCCCAATATCCGTTCATGTTGAACGTGGTCACGTTGATGAGTCTTGGTCCGCGCAGCGATGCGGCGAACATGCCCACACTGCAAGAGATCAGCGGCATGACCGTCCGCGAAACTTGGGACTCGTGGCTGGAGATGAATCCACGATCTGCTGAGGCGTTGGGCTTGGTGGAAAATGATCGGGTACACATTGAAAGCCCATTTGGGCGAGTCAGCACCCAGGTTAAGTTGGTGGCGGGTCTTCGTCCCGATGTGGTGAACATGCCCTTCAATCAGGGGCATACCGCGGTGGGACGTTACGCCAAAGGACGCGGAGTCAACGGGCTTGAGATCATAAATCCCGCATCTGAGCCGTTGACTGGGTTGGCTTCATTTACAAATACACGCGTGAAAGTGAACAAGGCGTAGAGGAGAACATTATGGCAAATTGGTGCATGGTCATTGACCTTGAAAAATGTGTGGCATGCCAGGCGTGCAGTGTGGCGTGCCGCATGGAAAATAATACGCCCGTTGTCAGCCCTGAAGAGGCGAAGAACGGACGGGCAATTCGCTGGAACGATGTCTTTCCCCTGCCTGTGCATATCGCGCCTGAACAGGGAGAGTATCCGAATGTAAAGACACACTACGCTACTCGCCCGTGTATGCATTGCGAAAATGCGCCTTGCGTAAAGACCTGCCCTGTGCAGGCGACATACATTGATGAAGAAGGCATTGTGCGCCAGAACTATGACCGCTGTATTGGCTGTCGTTTTTGCACGGTATCTTGCCCGTATGGTGTGCGCTACTTCAACTGGTATGCGCCGCAATGGGAGGGGACGCTTGAAAATCATCTCAACCCTGATGAGTTAAGCGTGAACGGCTCGCTCGAAGGTCCTGCCGTGCGACCTGTGGGCGTGGTTGAAAAATGCACTTATTGTGTCCATCGTTTGGTGAAAGCGCGCGAACGTGCCGCCGCCGAAGGACGCGAATTCCGCGCCGATGAATATGTTCCCGCCTGCGTGCAGACCTGCACAGGCAAGGCTCGTTACTTCGGCGATCTCGATGACCCCGATAGCACCGTCTCGCAGCTCTCGAAGAGTCTGCGCGCCACGCACCTGCTGGAAGATTCAGGCGCGCATCCGAAGACACTTTATCTGGCGGAGGGATAGCCATGCAACCAATACTCACCGCGCAAGACCGCGAAAATCTTGTCTCGCCGCTTTTTAAATTCGACCGCCAATTTTGGATGACCATTGCGGTGTTGTCTGTCATCACCCTGCCTGGGTTGGCGCTGTACGTCCGCCAGTTGTTTCTCGGCTTGGGCGTCACTGACCTCAACCGTCCCGTTTTCTGGGGCGCATATCTGGTCAACTTCATTTTCCTGATCGGTATCAGCATGGCAGGTACGGTCATTTCGGCTGTGTTGCACCTGCTCCACATTGAATGGCGCCGTCCCATCACCCGCATCGCTGAGTCGCTGACCGTCTTCGGCTTGATGACAGCAGGCTTACAGATCATCATGGATATGGGACGCCCTGACCGCCTACTCAACACCCTGATCTATGGTCGCCTGCAAGCCCCGTTGATGTGGGATATCGCTTCGCTCACGCTCTACCTGTTGACTGCTTCGTTTGCCCTTTACCTGCAGCTCCTCCCAGACATCGCCTTCATGCGCGATTCGACTCCTGACAACGCACCGACCTGGCGCAAGAAACTCTATTCGACTCTTTCTCTCGGCTGGCGCGGTAACAAGGAACAATGGGCGCGGCTCGAAAAAGCCATCACGGCGGTTTCGGTCATCCTCATCCCCATCGGCGTTTCGCTTCACACCGTGACCTCATGGCTGTTCTCCACCACCGTTCAGCCTGGGTGGAAATCCACCATTCTCGGTCCGTACTTTGTGGTGGGCGCGATCTACTCAGGCATTGGTCTGCTCTTTATTGCAGTTACCTTTGCTACGCAGTACAACCATCACCTCAAAGGTTACATCACCGATACCTTCTATAAAAATCTGGGATGGATCTTCATCGTGATGAGTTTTGTCTGGTTCTACTTCACACTCAATGAAACGTTGGTCGTCACCACTGAGCAAGAGACTCTGGAATTCCCCGTCATGGCGGCAAAACTTTTTGGCGAGTTCGCGCCTGCCTTCTGGGGCATGAACGTGCTGATGGTCGCCACCACATGGATTTTGATCGCGCTCAAACTGCCCAACAAAGCCAGAAGCAACCCGCTCTTCAAAACCACCACTGGCTTGGTGATGACCGCGCTGGCAGTGGTCACATTCATTGCATTGGCGTTGAACATCCCCGCCTTGCACGCATCCCTAGTGAAGACGGTTCTTCTCGGCGCCTTCATCGTTTTCTTCATCCTTGCCCTGCTTGGGTTGACAGGCTGGTTCCAGGCTCATCTGATTCCGTCCACAGTGATTGCCAGCGCATTTGTGCTCTTTGGTATGTGGCTCGAACGTTGGAACATCCTCATGCCCACCCTGACCCACGCGCGCATCATTCCCTACACCACCTACTTTCCAACCGTCACCGAAGTTGCTCTCACCATCTCAACCTTCGGTATCCTGACGCTGATCTTCGTGGTCTTCTATAAATTCTTCCCCTCCATTTCCATCTGGGAAGTGGAAGCGGGACGCGCGCTCGAACAGAAAAACGGAGGCTAAACATGAACTTCCCAATGGATGAACCCCTCTTTCAATTTTTCTACTGGCTGGTGAATACCCCTGGCTTGGGTTCTGTGGCAATCGCATTGCTGGTGGGCGCGGCGATGACGATCTTCTTTCTCACCTTACGTTGGATCGTTTCCGCAAAGAACGAAGGCGAAGAAGGGCTGCCATTCCCGCCGCAGCATTGATATAGGTATTCTCCTTTTCTAAGTTTAAGCATCTTGGAGAGGGTGTTGGAAAAGAGTCTGCGCGGGCACGCAGACTCCTGTATTTAAATCATGATCTTTGGACGATATTGCAGCGCCTCTGCCAAGTGCGGTGACAGGATTTCTTCACTTCCCGCGAGATCTGCAATAGTGCGCGATAACTTCAGGATGCGGTGATAGGCACGTGCCGAGAGATTGAGTTGGCTCATTGCTGCCCGCATTAAACTCTGACCTTCGGGTTGGAGTTGGCAAAATTGTCTTACTTCGCCGATGCGCATGTCTGCATTACATGCGATATTCGATGCTTCGATATTCGAGTTACGAATGCTCGAGTATCGTTGTGTTTGAATATCTCTTGCGGTTTGAACCCGCTTGCGAATCGACTCGCTGGTTTCACCCAGCCTGTCGCCGCTGAGCTTTTCATAGTCTACGCGTGGGACTTCGATGTGGATGTCGATGCGGTCGAGCAGGGGACCGGAGATGCGTTTTTGGTATTTGGTTACGATGGCAGGTGCGCAGGTGCAGGCTTTTTGAGAATCGCCCCAATAGCCGCAGGGGCAGGGATTCATGGCAGCAATCAATTGAAAATTTGCAGAGAATGTTAGTGATCCCTTGGCGCGGCTGATGGTGACGACTTTGTCTTCCATCGGCTGGCGCATCACTTCGAGGACTCTCGTTCCGAATTCGGGGAATTCATCGAGGAAGAGCACACCCCTGTGCGCCAATGAGATTTCGCCGGGTTTGGGGATATTTCCACCGCCGACGAGCCCCGCGTGTGAAATAGTGTGATGCGGCGCTCGAAATGGACGATGCCTTAATAAGGGTGTGCCCGCAGGGAGCTGGTCGGCAACAGAGTAGATGCGTGTGACATCCAATGATTCTTCTATGGACATTTCCGGCAGGATGCCGGGCATGGCACGCGCAAGCAATGTTTTGCCTGCGCCAGGGGAACCGACCATCAGGACATTGTGTCCGCCTGCCGCGGCGACTTCGAGTGCGCGCTTGACATGTTCCTGCCCTTTGATATCGGCGAAGTCGGTTGGGATGAATAGCGGTTCGAGCGAGTCGTCTGAGGGTTGATAAGGCTGAATGAGATGCCGACCAGACAAATGGCCGTAGAGATGCGCAAGCGATTTGACCGGATAAACTTCCAGGTCTGGGATCAAAGCCGCTTCGCCCGCATCCACTTCAGGGACGAATATCCGCTTGAATCCATTGGCTCGCGCGGCGGCTGCCATGGGCAAAACCCCACGCGTGTGACGGACGATGCCATCGAGCGAAAGTTCGCCGATGAACATGGCGCCTTCGATCGATTCTTGTGGAAGGAACCCGGCAAGGATGACGACACCCAGCGCAATGGGAAGGTCATACGCCGGACCTTCCTTGCGGATGGCAGCTGGGGATAGGTTTACAACGATGCGATGACGGGGGAAATTTAAACCGGCATTCTTGACTGCGGTTTGAACGCGTTCGCGGCTTTCTTGCACGGCGGCATCGGGCAAGCCGACGATGATGACGGCGGGCAGACCGTTGGTGTAATCCACTTCCACTTCGACGATCACACCTTCCAGCCCCACTACGGCGCAGGAGTACACTCGCGAGAGCATGATGGAATTTTATCACCAGCCTCGATTGTTTACCTATTGAGAAACAGATACGCGGTTGCGCCCATCGTTCTTGGCTTGATATAAAGCAGCATCCGCGCGTTGTAATACATGGTCGAGTTGCGAGTCCTGCGAGTTGGCGTCAGCGACCCCAAGCGACAGGCGGATATATATGGTGTGTTGATCGGAGGAAATGGGCGTTTGTTCAGCCATGGCGCGAATCCGTTCCGCGACCTGGATTGCGCGCAGCTTGTCGACATTACATAACAGCATGACGAATTCATCGCCGCCAAAACGGGCGGCGAGGTCGTAGATGCGGACTTCATTCTGAAGAATTTTCGCAACCTGTTTGACAGCCTTATCCCCGGCTCCATGCCCGAATTGATCGTTGATGTTCTTGAGGTTGTCAATATCGATGAATAATATGGAGAAGGGCTGACCTTCGCGCCTGGAACGTTCGAATTCCGCCGCGCCGTGCTCCATGAAATATTGACGATTAAAGAGCTGGGTCAGGTAATCGGTATTTGCACGCTGTGTGATCTCATGATGGGTTTGGGAAAGTTCCATTTCGAGCCTGGCGTTGGTGAGGAAATAGAAGTAAAAATTCCAAATGATGATCGCAGTAACGATGACCAGGCTTGCCCAGGCTCCCATTTTGTCGTCCATCATGTCAACTTGATGGTCTTGAAAGGCGGTGTAGATGGCGCGGATGAAGGGGGTGGCGGCGGTGACAAAAAAAATGAACGCAGCGGGCTGTGTTGTTTTTGACAATTGCGGGATGGTGGAGTTCAGTAATGCCAACCCGGAACGCAGGATCAGTACGAACATGACCAGCCCGATCCAGATGATGCGCGCGTTGATATTGGGGACGGTGTATGTATAGTAGATTTGGACGAGGATATATCCTGCCAGGATCAGGTAATTAAACCGGCTGAACGCGCGCCTTCCAAAGAAGAGTTGTATGCCTTCGTATACCAAAACCTCACTATATACCATGAGGCTGTTACTGAGGATGATGGTGAAAAAGTCCGGGGCGTTGTTTCGGAGGGAAAGCGAAAAAAAACCTAAACTAAAGATGAAGTTGGAAAGGACCCAACGCCCAAACCCTGGATACACCTTTCTTTGGGCAAGGTATACTGCCATCAAAATTCCCATCCCCAACGGCATGACGGCTGATATGATGACAAGCGTCCTAACGTCAAGAATCATTTAAGCCTTGTTTTATTTTATCTGAACTTTGAGAGAATTAAGGTTACATCTGTTTTGCAGTTTATTTGGCATGCCGCAGATGTGCGGTCAAAGGCAATAAACGGTTGCTATTGCGCAACAACAAAAAGAGCCGGATACCATCCGACTCTTCTTTCGTTTCTTGTTACTTGTATCAGTCCAGCAGGTCTGCCGGAATGTTGCCGCCGTTGGCGGCGATCTGGCGCAGGACTTCCTTGTGCAGCCAGACGTTCATGCGGGCGGAGTCGCTCATCTGGTCGGCAGGGCAGCCGAGTTCCTTGGCGAGTTCTTCGCGGGCTTCGCGGCTGGAGTCGAGGTCGAGCAGTTTGAGCAGGTCCACAATGGAGACTTTCCAGTTGAGTTCCTTGCCTTTGGCTTTGGCTTCGAGTTGAGCGACCACATCCACCTCAGAGATGGCTTTGGGTGCGGGGGCAGCCTTCTCGCCGAGGGAGTGTTCTTTCGATGCGGCTTCGCGCATTCCGGCTCCGGCAGTGGCGGCTTTCGCTGCGGGTTTGGGCGCGGCAGGTTTGGCGGCCGGCGCTGCGGGTTTTGCTGCGGCGGGAGCGGCTTCCTCTTCCTTCTTTTTGATGCCGAGCTTTTCGAGAATTTTACTGAAGAGACCCATGACAAAATTCCTTTCGATGAATTGGATTATCAGGCATTCACCTGTTATAAGAATTATACAGCCTTATCGCGGTCGATGTATTAACGAATCATCAATATTTACAGGGTATTCGGATGCGCATGAATTTTTTTCATCGAATATAATCCGCGCATGGAAAAACAAAACAGATCATTCTGGACGCGCGACTCTTCCATCTTGTTGGGTGGCTTCTTTGTTACCATCTTTCTGATCGTTTATATCTGGTGGCCGCTGGCGGAGGAATATCTTGCTTATGTGGATTGGGACGGCGCATGGTGGCGTTATATCGACTGGTTGTTGATCGGTATCTTCCTCTTCATGTCCATCACCATCGTGGCGCGCGCGAACCTCAAGACCGACCTGTTGATCGTCTTTGTCGGCATCTGCGGTGGGTTGGCGATCGAAAGCTGGGGAACGCAGACCAACCTTTGGCATTACTACACCGCTGAACGTCCGCCGCTGTGGATCATCCCCGCCTGGCCCATCGCGAGTCTTTCGATTGATCGAATTACAAGAGCCATTGATCGGATATTGGAAAAGATCGAACTACGTGCTGGTGAAAAAATTCATCCGTCATCCTTCATCATTTTATATTGGACCGTCTTCGCCTCTTTCCTGACCCTGATGCTGGTCTTTGTATCCCCGACCTTTGACAAGTCCTATACCTTGCTCTCGCTGGCGTTATGTATCCTGCTCATCCTCACGCCGACGAATCACCGGATTGCATTGTTGACTTTCATCGCCGGTTCGGGTCTCGGTTATTTCCTTGAGTTATGGGGCACGACCCGCCAGTGTTGGACGTATTACACCTTCGAAACGCCGCCGTTCTTTGCCGTGCTGGCTCATGGCATGGCGGCGGTCGCTTTTTGGAGGGCGGGGCTGCTGGTGAAGATGGTCGGAGAGCGAGTTGTGCGAAGGGATAGGGAAAGAGTGATGAGTAATGAATAATGAGATATAAGGGAAATCCGTGAGGCGAAAGTCTCGCGGATTTTTATTTCAAAGGGTGGACGACAGCCTGAGAAAACAGGAGTAGTCATGGGCGGGGGTGAGGCGAAGGTGACAATTATTCCCTTGACAGCCGCAGGAATCTCCCTATAATGTGACCAGTCGGTCATATGACCGGCAAGTCACATGACCTGGAGGTCATTCCTTGCCCAAACAGACATTCCTCAATCTGCCCGACGAGAAACGCAACGCCGTGGTGAGCGCCGCCATCGATGAGTTTGCCGAGTATGGGTTCGAGGGCGCTTCGATCAACCGCATTGTCGCCAACAGCGGCATCTCGAAAGGCAGTTTCTACCAGTATTTCGACGACAAACTGGATGTCTTCAACCACCTGCTCGACGTCATCGCACAGGAGAAGACGGAGTTTTTCAAGGACAAGCACCCGCCAGGCGCAAACCTGGATACGTTTCAGTATTTCCGCTGGATGATCAAAGCGGGCATGGAGTTCAACACGACCAACCCGCGCTTGATCCAGGCAGTGAGCCGCGTGCTGCTGGGTGAAGGGCTGTATTACGGTAGGACCTTCGAAGACCAGCGTCTGAAATCCACGAATGCCATGCGGATGATGCTCCAGCAAGCCATTCAGCGCGGCGAAGTGGACCCAAGCGTGGATGTGGACCTGGCGGTGATGATCATGGAAACATGGAGCAACGCGATCAGTTCGTACATTTTGAACGAGGGTATGAAACAGAAGGACATCATGAAGTGGGTACGCTCCGC
>ERZ761607.3743-NODE-3743-length-14276-cov-4.922087_pt1 | contig 14276 bp, 10 predicted proteins | sample MGYA00511164_ERZ761607 | MGnify/ENA primary metagenome ERZ761607 (study PRJEB28899, sample SAMN02445080) | bioreactor sludge metagenome | biome: EBPR sludge | place: Australia: Brisbane, Thorneside Wastewater Treatment Plant | collected 2011-06-22 ...
CCGCCGCGCGCCGGCCGAGCTGCCGGCGCTGCTGGCCGGCTGGCGCGAGGACCTGCGCCAGCTCGACGCCGCGGCCGACCTCGACGGCCTGGAGCGTGCGGCCGCCGCCGCGGAACGCGCCTGGCGTGCCGAGGCCGAGCGCGTGTCGAAGCTGCGCCGCAAGGCGGCGACCAAGCTGTCCGCCGCGGTCACGCAGGCGATGCAGGCGCTGGGCATGGCCGGCGGCCGCTTCGAGGTCGCGCTGCTGGCGCAGGACGAGCCGCAGGCCTTCGGGCTGGAGACGGTGGAGCTGCGGGTGGCCGGCCATGCCGGCAGCACGCCGCGCGCGCTGGCCAAGGTGGCCTCGGGTGGCGAGCTGTCGCGGCTGGCGCTGGCGATCGCCGTCACCACCGCGCAGGCAGGGGGGACGCCAGGCGACGCCGCGCCGCCGACGCTGATCTTCGACGAGATCGACGCCGGCGTCGGTGGCACGGTGGCCGACGCGGTGGGCCGGCTGATGAAGCAGCTCGGCGCCAGCAGCCAGGTGCTGGCGGTCACGCACCTGGCGCAGGTCGCCGCCTGCGCCGACCGCCACTTCGTCGTCGCCAAGTCGCTGCAGGGCCGGCAGACGCTGTCGGAGGTGCGGCCGGTGGACGGCGAGGCGCGCGTGGCCGAGGTCGCGCGCATGCTCGGCGGCGAGCGGCTGTCGGGCACCGCGCATGCGCAGGCGCTGCTCGGTGGTGCCGGCGTGCGTTGACGATGGGGCCGGTACGGTGAGCGAGCTGACGGCGATGCCCACTGCGCTGACCGGGGGCGGCGACGGCGCCGAGGCGCGTGGCGAGCGCGGCGAACGCGACGAGGTCATCCTCGTCACCGGCATCTCGGGTTCCGGCAAGTCGGTCGCGCTGCACGCGCTGGAGGACGCCGGCTACTTCTGCGTCGACAACCTGCCGCCGGAGCTGCTGCGCGACTTCATCCGCCTGGAGCACGAGCGTTTCTCGCGCCGCGTGGCGGTGGCGGTGGACGTGCGCACCGCGTCGTCGCTGCCGGCGCTGGTGCCGCTGATCGAGCAGCTGCGCGGCGAGGGCGTGCGCATCCGCCCGCTGTTCCTGGACGCGACGACCGACGCGCTGGTGCGCCGCTTCTCGGAGACGCGCCGGCCGCACCCGCTGACCGCGGTGCACGCCGGGGGCGACGGCTCGCGCGCGCTGATCGAGGCCATCGAGCTCGAACGCGAGCTGCTGGCCGGGCTGCGCGAGGTCTCCACCGTCATCGACACCAGCCAGCTGCGCCCGGCGCTGCTGCGCAACTGGGTGCGCCAGCTGGTCGGCGCGCGCGAAGCGTCGCTGACGCTGGTCTTCGAGAGCTTCGCGTTCAAGCATGGCGTGCCGCTGGACGCCGACTTCGTATTCGACCTGCGCGTGCTGCCCAACCCCTTCTACATCCGCGAGCTGCGGCCGCTGACCGGGCGCGACGCGCCGGTGGCCGAGTACCTGGCGCAGCAGCCGGAGGTCGGCGAGATGCTGGCGCAGATCCAGGGCTTCCTGGAACGCTGGCTGCCCAACTTCGAGGACGACCAGCGCAGCTACCTGACGGTGGCGCTGGGCTGCACCGGCGGCCAGCATCGCTCGGTCTACGGCGTGCAGTGGCTGGCGCCGCGCTTCGACGACCGCTGGGCGACGCTGGTGCGCCACCGCGAGCTGGACGCGCGCGAGTGAGCCCGGGATGACGCGTGAGTGACGCACCGGCCCCGGACGCGGGCGGACTGCCGAGCCCGCTGCCGCTGTTTCCGCTGCAGACCGTGCTGTTTCCCGGCGCGCTGCTCGGGCTGAAGGTCTTCGAGGCCCGCTACCTGGACCTGGTCAGCGAATGCCTGCGCACGCAGCAGCCCTTCGGCGTGATCTGCCTGCGCCAGGGCAGCGAGGCCGGGCGCAGCACGAAGGTCGAACTCGAGCAGGTCGGCGTGCTCGCGCACATCGACGAGGTCGACGCCGAGCAGGCCGGCATCCTGCGCCTGCGCTGCATCGGCGGCAGCCGCTTCCGCCTGACCGGGCCGGCGACACAGCGCACCAGCGGGCTGTGGGAGGCGCCTGCCCGACGACCCGCCGCGCCTGCCCGGCCCGGCGATGCTGGCCACCGTGCAGGCGCTGGCCGAGGCCATCCGCAAGCTGCAGCAGCAGGACAAGCGCCCGTTCGCCGAACCCTACCGGCTGGACGATGCCGGCTGGGTGGCCAACCGCTGGTGCGAGCTGCTGCCGGTGTCGCTGGCCGCCAAGCAGAAGCTGATGGAGCTGGACGACCCGGTGATCCGGCTGTCGCTGGTCGACGGCTTTCTGCGCGACAAGAAGGTCGTCGTCGGCTGATCGAGCCGCCGGCACCGCGCGCCGAGCCCCGCGCCGCGCCGCGTGTCAGGCGGCCGCGAGCGCCAGGACGGCCAGCTCGGCGTCGGCCAGCGTGCGCCCCTGCTCGCGCAGCGCCGCGAGTGCCGTCGCATCGCAGGCCGCGCCGAGCAGCGACAGCGTGCGCTCGTGCGCGCGCTGCTCGTTGACCTGGCGTCGGTCGGCCGCCACCTCGTAGCGCGCATCGGCGGCGCCGGCCAGCTGCGCCGCCGCCTCGTGCCGGCCCTCTAGCGCCGCGAGCAATGCGAAGACGTCGACGCACCAGGCGGGGATGCGCGGGCGCGGCGCCGCCGCCAGCATCTGCCTCACCACCTCGCGCGCGGCCGTGGTGTCATCGAGCGCCAGGTGCGCCGCCGCCAGGTTGATGCGCGCGTACATCAGCAGCGACGCGCTGCGCGGGTCGCGCAGCTGCTCGACGAGGCGCAGGCCGGTGGCGACCGCGGCGGCCGCGTCGCCGCTGGCGAGTTCGGCATTGGCGACGTTGACCAGCGTCGTCAGGCCGGACTCGCCGGCCACGCGGTCCAGCGCCAGCAGGCGGCGGTACAGCGCCAGCGCCTCGCGCGCGGCGCCCCGCACGGTGGCCAGGCTGGCCTGCGCGCGCAGCGCCACGCGCTGCGTCACCGGCGGCCAGTCCGGCGAAGCCAGCGCCAGCGCCTCGCGCAGCAGCGGCTCGGCCTGCGTGCCCTCGTCCTCGTCGGTGAGCATGTGGGCGACGGTGCACAGCGTGTCGTACAGGCGCCGGCGCTCGGCCGCGCCCTCGTCCAGCCGGCGCGCCAGCACCAGGGCCTCGCGCGCCGCGGCCAGGCTGCGCGCCGGCTGCAGGTTGGCCAGCGCGGTGCTGATCGCGCGCCAGGCGCGGTAGACGCGGTCGCTGTCCAGCGGCGCAGCCGGCGCCTGGCCGGCGATCAGCTGCTCGCAGCGATCGACGAGCTGCAGCCGCTCGTCGTGCGGCGCCACCGTCAGCACCTCACTGGTCAGCGCCAGCTCCAGCGCCGCCAGGCCCTGCTGCCGCGCCTGCGCGATCGCCTCGCGAGCCGGCCCGCCTGCAGGTCGGCCTGGGCGCGGTCGAACTCGGCCAGCACGCCGTGGGCATGGCGCAGCCGCACCGCCGGCTCCTCGCCGCTGGCGCGCAGCTGCTCCAGCGCCAGCGCACGCGGCGACTCGAGCAGGCGGTAGCGCGGCGGGCCGCTCTCGTCGTCGTTGAGCAGCTCGACGAGCGAACGCTGCACCAGCTGGTCGAGCGCGTCGACGACCTCCCAGGGATCGCCCGCTGCCGCGCCGGCGTCGGCCGTGCCCACCTGCTGCACCAGCGCCAGCGTGCCGCCGCCGGCCAGCACCGCCATGCGGCGGAAGAGCTGCTGCTCGGCCGGGGCCAGCAGCGCGACGCTCCACTTCAGCGCGGCGCGCAGGCTCTGCTGCCGCGCCGGCGCGAGGCGGTCGCGGTTGCTGCTCAGCACACGCAGGCGGTCGGCCAGCGAGGCCTGCAGGCCCGCGATGCCCAGCGACGGCGCACGTGCCGCCGCCAGCTCGATGCCCAGCGCGACGCCGTCCAGGCTGCGGCACAGCTCGATCACGGCCGGCACGTCGGCGTCCTTCAGCACGAAGCGGTGGTCGGCGGCCGCCGCGCGTTCGCAGAACAGCGCCAACGCGCCGAAGGCCTGCGCCTGCCGCGCCGGCAGCGGGCCCTGCGGCAGGGCCAGCGGGCCCAGGCGCAGCACGCGCTCGGCCGCCAGGCGCAGCGGCGCCTGGCTGGTGACCACCAGGCGCAGGCCGGGCGCCGCGTCCAGCAGCGCCTGGGCCAGCGCGGCCACGGCGTCGAGCAGGTGCTCGGCGTTGTCCAGCGCCAGCAGCATCTGCAACGGGGCCACGGCCCGCGCCAGCGGCGCGAGCGCATGGCCCGGTGCACCCGGCAGGCCCAGCGCCGCGGCCACGGCAGCGGGCAGGCCGGCCACGGCATCGACGCTGCCCAGCTCGATCCAGCACACGCCCTGCGGGTAGGCCGCCACGCGCATCTGCAGCAGCGCCTGCGCGAGCCGCGTCTTGCCCATGCCGCCGGCACCGACGATGGTGACCAGCCGGTGCTGGTCGACCAGCGTGCCCAGCGCCGCGAGGTCGTCGCTGCGACCGACGAGCAGCGGCTGCAGCGTGGGCAGGTGCGTCTGCGGCAGCGGCGACGGCTCGTCCGCCGGCGCCGGCGACGATGCCGGCGCGACCGGCACGACGGGCGCGACGAAGCGGTAGCCGCGTCCCGGCACGGTGGCCAGCCACTCGCCGCCCAGCACCTTGCGCAGCGCGTTGACCTGCACGCTGAGGTTGTTCTCCTCGACCACGCGGCCGGGCCACACCTGCTCGATCAGCTCGTTGCGCGTCAGCAGCTCGCCCGGCCGCCGCGCCAGCGCGAGGAGCAGGTCGAAGGCACGGCCGCCCAGCGCGACCGGCTCGCCGTCGGCGAGCAGGCGCTGTTCCTGCGGGCGCAACTCGAAGCGGCCGAAGCGCAAGCGGTCCGGCAGGGCGGGCGGGGCGGCAGGCGTGCTCATCGCGAGCGCGCCAGTGTAGGGGCCAGGCCCGGGAACGGGCCCGGCAACAGGCGCGGCTACAGGCGCGGCAACAGGCCCGGCGCCAGGCCTGCCGCGCCGTTGCGCGGACGCGCCGGCGTCAGGCCGCCGCGAACAGCCGGCGCAGCGGCGCCGGCAGTCCGGCCGCCAGCGCCTCGGCGGGCGTGAACCAGCGCCCGCCGCCATCACCCGGCGGCGCGGGGACCGGCCCGCGCGCCGGCCAGCGCCAGACCAGCGGCGTCAGCGTCCAGTCGAAGTGGGTCAGGGCATGCTGCAGCGGCGGCAGCCATCGTCCTGCGCCCGGCCAGCCGGCCACGACGCGTTCGAGATCCTCGGCGCTGGCGAACTCCGGCAGGCTCCAGAGCCCGGCCCACACGCCGCGGTCCGGCCGCTGCACCAGCCACCAGCGGCCGCGGTGCTGCAGCCACAGCAGCGCATGGGCCCGCTGCCCGCGGCGCAGCTTGCGCGTCTTGACCGGGTAGCGCCCCGGCGCGCCTTCGCGCCGCGCGATGCAGTCGGCCTGCAGCGGGCAGGCCGTGCAGGCCGGCCGGCGCAGCGTGCAGACCGTGGCGCCGAGGTCCATCAGGCCCTGCGTGTAGGCCGCGACGCCGCGCGCCGGCAGCAGCGCCTGCGCCAGCGTCCACAAGCGCCGTTCCTGCGCCGCCTGCGCGAGGTCGCCGTCGAAACCGAGCGCACGCGTCAGCACGCGCTTGACGTTGCCGTCCAGGATGGCCGCACGCTCGCCGAAGCAGAAGGCCGCGATCGCCGCCGCGGTGCTGCGGCCGATGCCCGGCAGCGCGGCGAGCTGCTCGGCACGGCGCGGAAAGGCGCCGCCATGCTCGGCGACGACGGCCTGCGCGCAGCGGTGCAGGTTGCGCGCGCGGCTGTAGTAGCCCAGGCCGCTCCACAGCGCCAGCACCTCGTCCAGCGGCGCGGCGGCCAGCGCCTGCACGTCGGGGAAGCGCTCGACGAAGCGCGTGTAGTAGCCGAGCACGGTCGCCACCTGCGTCTGCTGCAGCATCACCTCCGACAGCCAGACGCGGTAGGGGTCGCGCGTGCGCTGCCAGGGCAGGTCGTGGCGGCCGTGGCTTCGCGGGCAGCGGCGTCGCGGCCGCAGCGGCCGCCGGTGGGGGGCGGCCTGCGGTCAAGCGGCGTCGCGCCGCAGCGGCAGCTCGGGCGTCGTGGCGTCGACGGTCAGGCTGCGCGCGCTGGCCAGCGTGTCCTCGGCCAGCGCGGCCAGGCGCTGCTGCAGCGCGGCGAGATGCTCGTCCTGCGCCTGCACCTCGGCGATGCGCGCTTCCAGGTCGCCGGTGGCGTCCTGCACGCGCGCGAGCGCGTCGCGCCGGCGCGTGAAGCCGCGGCGGCGTTCGCGCAACTGCACCTCGACCTGGCTGGACGCGGCCTTGCTCCACAGCTCGATCTCGCCGGCGGCATTCTCGAAGACCACGCGCAGCTTGGACAGCAGCATGCGCCGGAACTGCTCGGCAAAGCCGGGTGCGGCCATGCGCCAGGCCTGGCCGAGCCCGAAATAGCGGCGGTAGCTCTGCTCGATGAGGTCCAGCTCGGCCTCGAAGGGCGCCAGGCTGGGCACCGGCGCGAGCGCGAAGGCGAAGCCGAAGTCGGTATTGAGCTGGCGGAAGCTGCCCTCCAGCATCTGGCGCAGTTCCTCGGCCTGCACGCCGGCCCTGCCCAGCGCGGCGCGCAGCCGCGCGGTCAGCGTGTCGAAGGCAGCGCGTCCGCCCAGGTTGAAGGGCCGGCTCTGCATCGCCGCCTGCATCGCGGCCACCTCGGCGCGCAATGCGTCGCTGGACAGCAGCGCCAGCAGCGCGCGCAGCAGCTTGGCCTGCACCGAGCGCAGCGCGGCCAGGCGCGCGGTGCAGCGCTCGAAGTCGGCGATGTCGGCGTCGACACGCTCGACCATCATGCGCAGCTTGGCGCCGCTCTTGCCGCGCAGGCCGCGCAGTTCCAGCAGCTGCTCGGCGAGCTGGCGCCGGCGGTCGGCCAGGCGCGCGCCGGCGGTGCGGCGCAGCTGCTCGACGACGCCGACCGCGCCGCCGACCAGCAAGTCGCGCCGGCGCGGCAGCAGCTCGCTGACCAGCGCCGCCTCCAGCGGCGGCAGCCGGCTTACGGCCAGCGCCTCGTGGTCGCGCTCCACGCGCGCGGCCAGCGCGTCGCGCGCCGAGAGCGCGAAGACGCGCTTGAGCGGCACCTGCAGCTGCGCGGCTGCGTCGCGGCGCTGCTGCTCGATCTGCGCCAGCACCTCGGCGCGCGAGGCCAGCGGGTCGGCCAGCGTGTCGATCTTGTTGAGCACGACGAAACGCTCGAGCCCGGCCGGCCCGAGGTGGTCGCGCCAGATCGCGAGGTCGGACTTGGTGACGCCGGTATCCGCGCCGAGCACGAAGACCACCGCGTGCGCGGAAGGCAGCAGGCCCAGCGTCAGCTCGGGCTCGGCGCCGATGGCATTGAGCCCGGGCGTGTCGATCACGACCAGCCCGCGCTCGAGCATCGGGTGCGGATAGTTGATCAGCGCGTGGCGCCAGGCCGGGACCTCGACGCTGCCGTCGCGGTCCTGCGGCGGGTTGTCCTCGGGCTGCGCTTCGTTCCAGAAGCCCAGCGCGGCGGCCTGCTCGACGCTGACGCGCTGCGTGCGCGTCACCGCGGCCAGCGCCTGCGACAGCGTCTGCGGGTCGTGCGGGTCCAGCGGCACGTGGTGCCAGTGCTCGTCGCGCGTGCGCAGGTCGGCCAGCGCCAGGCCGCGCAGCCGGGTCTCGATCGGCAGCAGCGACAGCCGCACCGGCTGCGCCGGGTCGTAGGCCAGCTCCACCGGCGACATCGTCGTGCGCCCGGGCGTGGCCGGCAGCACGCGGCGGCCGGCCTCGGCGAAGAAGATGGCGTTGATCAGCTCGGACTTGCCGCGCGAGAACTCGGCCACGAAGGCGAGCACCAGCTTGTCCGAGGCCAGCCGCTCGCGCAGCGCGGCCAGCAGCGTGGCGTCGGCGTCGTCCAGCAGTTCCTGCTCGGCCAGCGCGCGGCCGAGCTGCGCGACATGGCGGTCGAGATCGGCGCGCCAGGCGGCGAGCACGTCGAGACTGCGGGCGATGGAGCTGGACATGGACGGCAGCGGCGAAGCCCCTGGCAGCGCCGACGATCGCGACCGCGGCATGCTAGCGCAGGGCCCCGCCGCCACCCCCTGTTCGCGGGGGCGCGGGTGGTCGGAATTCACGGCCCGAGGCGGCTTCGCGACGCCGCGGACCGGGCCGTCGCCTGCGCACCCGCTGCGCGGCGCCGGCGGCGCGCACGCCTAGCGCCGCTGGCAGGCGGCGCAGAAGTAGGTCGAGCGCTGCGCCATCACGCGACGGGCGAGCGCTGCGCCGCAGCGCGGGCAGGGCTGGCCGGCGCGACCGTAGACGGCGGCCTGCGACTGGAAGGCACCGGCGCCGCCGTGCACGTCGCTGAAGTCGCGCAGCGTCGAGCCGCCGAGCGCCAGCGCGCGCGCCAGCGTCGAGCGCAGCGCCGCACGCAGCGCGGGGTGGATGGCGGCAGCGAACAGCGCCTCGCAGGCGTAGATGTTGCCGGCACCGACGACCACGCTGCCGTCCAGCAGCACCGCCTTGATCGGCGCGCGCCGGCGCTGCAGCGCGGCATGGAAGCGCGCGGGCGTCAGCGCCGGATCGAAGGGCTCGGCGCCCAGACGGGCCAGCAATGGCGCCGCCGGCGCCGCGTCCAGCGCTGGCGACCACAGCACGGCGCCGAAACGGCGCGGGTCGTGCAGCCGCAGCGTGCCGCGGTCGGTGACGAGGTCGAAGTGGTCGTGCGGCCCCGGCTCGCTGGCAGCGCCCCCCGGCAGCCAGGCCAGCGACCCCGACATGCCCAGGTGCAGCAGCAGCCCGCCCGCGGGCCGTGCTTCGCGCGCCAGCGGCAACCAGAGGTATTTGCCGCGGCGCTCGGCGCCGCCGACCGTCGCGCCGGACAGCGTCGCCGGCGCGCAGCCCAGCGGCCAGCGCAGCGGCTTGCCCAGCCGCGCCGCGACGACCTGCGCCCCGGCCAGCGGCCCCGCGATGCCGCGCCGCGTGACCTCCACCTCGGGCAGTTCGGGCATGAAACCATTATGTGAGAATGAGCTCGAACGGCCGGCGCGGGGCTGGTGCACACTGCCGTGCCACCCCGATACGCCCCGCGCCACCTGCGGCCCCGGTCGCCCGGTGCCATCGCCGTCCTCCCCGTCCTTCCCGAGATTGCCGATGCCGCAACGCCCGCGCTGGCGCCCTGCCCTCGCTGCCTGCCTGGCGGCCACTTCCTGCGCATTCGGCGCCCTGGTCGCTGCCGACGCCCGCGCCCAGCAGGCCGTGGCCGCGGCGCCCGAGACGCCGCCCCCGCCTTCGGCGCTCGACGACCGGCTGCTGTATCAGCTGCTGGTCGGCGAGATGGCGCTGGCGCAAGGCGATGTCGGCACGGCGTTCGAATGGATCCTGGACGCCGCGCGGCGCACGCGCGACGAGACGCTGTTCCGCCGTGCCACCGACATCGCGCTGCAGGCGCGTGCCGGCGAGCAGGCACTGACCGCCACGCGCGCCTGGCGGCTGGCGCAGCCGGCGTCGGCCGAGCCGTTGCGGCTGCAGCTGCAGATCCTGCTGGCCACCAACCGCGCCGACCAGCTCGACGAACCGCTGCGCGTGCTGCTGGAGAACTCGCCGGCGGCCGAGCGGCCGGGGCTGATCGCCGCGATGCCGCGCTTCCTGCAGCGCGCCAACGACCCGGCGCTTGTGGCGCGCATGCTGGAGACGTCGCTCGCCCCGTACCGCGACGTCGCCGAGACGCGCGTGCCGGTGCGCGTGGCGACCGGCCGCGCCTGGCTGCAGGCCAAGGAACCCGAGCGTGCGCTGGCCCTCGCGCGCGAGGCCCAGGCCCTGGAGCCCGCGTCCCCCGGCCCGGCGCTGCTGGCGATGGAGCTGATGCGCGAACGCCCGGTGGCCGAGGAACTGGTGCTCGCCTACCTGCGCCAGGAGCGGCCGGAACCCGCGCTGCGCCTGGCCTATGTGCGGCTGCTGACCTCCGCGCAGCGTTATGCCGACGCGGTGGCGCAGCTCGAGCTGGCGACCCGTGCGCAACCCGACGAGCCGGGGCCCTGGCTGTCGCTGGGCGCGCTGCACCTGGAGCTGAAGCACCCGCGCGAAGGCGAGGCGGCGCTGCTGCGCTACATCGAGCTCGTGCAGGCCGCGGGCGCGGCGACCGGGTCGGCTTCGGCGACCCCCGGCGGCGCCGCGGCCGACGCGGCGCGCGCGGCCACCACGCCGGGCTCGCAGGGCGATGTCGACGAGGACCCGGCCGCGCGCCCGGACCAGGGGCTGGTGCAGGCCTGGCTGATGCTGGCGCAGTCCGCCGAGCAGCGCGGCGACTTCGCGGCCGCGGAGGGCTGGCTGGCGCGCATCGCCGACCCGCAGCGTGCCCTGGAGGTGCAGACGCGCCGCGCCAGCATGCTGGCGCGCCAGGGCCGCGTGTCGCAGGCGCGCGGGCTGATCCGCGCCACCCCCGAGCGTAGCGACGAGGACGTGCGCGCCAAGCTGGTCGCCGAGGCCGGCGTGCTGCGCGAGGTCAAGCGCTGGGGCGACGCCTACCAGGTGCTGGCCGGCGCCGTCGCCCGCTTCCCCGAGGACACCGACCTGCTGTACGAACAGGCGATGATGGCCGAGAAGGGCGATCGCCTGGACGAGATGGAGCGCCTGCTGCGCCGCGTGATCGAGATGCAGCCGGACAACGCGCATGCCCACAATGCGCTCGGCTACTCGCTGGCCGACCGCGGCCTGCGCCTGCCCGAGGCACGGCAGCTGATCGAGCGCGCGCTGGAACTCGCGCCCGGCGACCCCTTCATCACCGACAGCCTGGGCTGGGTCGAATTCAAGATGGGCAACCGCGAGGCCGCGCTGGCCCACCTGCAGCGCGCCTGGTCGGCACGCCCGGACACCGAGATCGGGGCCCATCTCGGCGAGGTGCTGTGGTCGCTGGGCCGGCGCGACGAGGCGCGCCGCATCTGGCGCGAGGCCCAGGGCCGCGACGCCGCCAACGAGGTGCTGCGCGAGACGCTGGCGCGGCTGCGCGTGAGCCTCTGACGCGCACGATGCGCGGCCTGCTTGCTGCCCTCGCGGTCGGCGCCCTGCTGGCCGGCTGCGCGACGCCGCCGCGCGAGAGCGCCGACTGGACGGTCGGGCGGCTGAGTCTGCGCGTCGATGCCGGCGATGCACAGGCGGCGCAGTCGTTGTCGGCCGGCTTCGAGCTGCGCGGCGACGGCCGCGAAGGCGAACTGCGGCTGTCCACGCCGCTGGGCAACCGCATGGCCGAGGCCCGCTGGTCGCCGGGCAGCGCGGTGCTGGACGACGGCCGCGGCGAACGCCGCTTCGCGACGCTGGACGAACTCGCGCGCGCCGCGCTCGGCGAGCCGCTGCCGCTGGCGGCGCTGCCCGACTGGCTGGCCGGCCGCCCGTGGCCGGGCGCCGCGCACGCCACCACGGCCGAGGGTTTCGAGCAGCTCGGCTGGCAGGTCGCGACCGCACGCCGCGCCGACGGCGTCGTCGAGGCGCGGCGCGCCGCGCCGCCGGCGGTGTGGCTGCGCGTGCGCCTGGAGGAGGCGGCGCGATGAGCGCGCCGGGCCGCTCCCAAGCGCTCGTCCGGGAGCGCGCAGCGCAGAGGGTAGTCCAGTGAGCCTGCGCGCGCTGTACGACGTGCCGGCGCCGGCCAAGCTGAACCTGTTCCTGCACGTGATCGGCCGACGCAGCGACGGCTACCACCTGCTGCAGTCGGCCTTCGTGCTGATCGACTGGGCCGACCGCCTGCACTTCGAGCGCCGCGACGACGGCCGGCTGCAGCGCCACGACCTCGGCCCGGCACTGCCCGTCGACGACCTGTGCCTGCGCGCCGCGCGCGCGCTGCAGCAGGCCAGCGGCACGGCGCTGGGCGCCGACATCTCGGTCGACAAGCAGCTGCCCTGGGGCGCCGGCCTGGGCGGCGGCAGCTCGGACGCGGCGAGCACGCTGCTGGCGCTGAACCGGCTGTGGGGGCTGCACTGGCCGCGCCAGCGGCTGGCCGCGATCGGCCTCGCGCTGGGGGCCGACGTGCCCTTCTTCGTCGGCGGGCAGCACGCCTTCGTCGAGGGCATCGGCGAGCGGCTGACGCCGCTGGCCCTGCCGGCGATGCAGTTCGCCGTCGTCAAGCCGCCGCCGGCGGTCGCCACGCGCGACATCTTCAGCCACCCGATGCTCAGGCGCGACAGCAAGCCTGTTATACTCGCAGGCTCTCTTGAGGAGGCTGGTTGCGGGCAGGCCGTGACGGCCCCGGCCGCGTGGTGGCAGGGTGCTGGCGAAGCTTTCGGCGCCAACGACCTGCAGCCGGTGGCCGAGGCCGCATGCCCCGAGGTCGCGCAGGCGGCCGCGTGGCTGCGGAAGCGGTTCGGCAACAGCCGCATGACGGGCTCCGGCAGCGCGGTCTTCTCGAGAGTGGGCATGGAGGCGTCACCCATGGCGACCTTCCCGGCGGAAGAGCTTCCGGCGGGCTGGGTGGGGCGGATGTGCCGCAGCCTGGACCGGCATCCCCTGGTGGACTGGTCTTCGGGCTGAAGCGGTTTTCGGGCGGCGGTGCGAACCGTGGCCTGTGTAGGGGAGTCGCCAAGTTGGTTAAGGCATCGGATTTTGATTCCGACATTCGAGGGTTCGAATCCTTCCTCCCCTGCCAAACCTTTCTCTGACGCCGGGACCTCACACCCCGGCCGGGCCGCTGGCGAAAGACCCCCACCCGTGCTGTTCAATACCGTGCTGTTCACCGGCAATGCGAACCCGGTGCTGGCCCAGGAGATCGCGTCGCACCTGGGCGTCGAGCTCGGCCAGGCGCAGGTGGGCCGCTTCTCCGACGGCGAGGTGACCGTCGAGATCCGCCAGAACGTCCGCGCCCGGGACGTCTTCGTCGTGCAGCCGACCTGCAGCCCGACGAACGAGAACCTGATGGAACTGCTGATCATGGTCGATGCGCTCAAGCGCGCCAGCGCGCGCCGCATCACCGCCGTGATCCCCTACTTCGGCTATGCGCGCCAGGACCGCCGCCCGCGCAGCACGCGGGTGCCGATCAGCGCCAAGGTCGTCGCCAACCTGCTGGAGACGGTGGGCGTGGAGCGCGTGCTGACGATGGACCTGCACGCCGACCAGATCCAGGGCTTCTTCGACATCCCGGTCGACAACATCTACGCCAGCCCGGTGCTGCTGTCGGACCTGAAGAGCCGCAACTACAGCAACCTGGTGGTGGTGTCGCCCGACGTCGGCGGCGTGGTGCGCGCCCGCGCGCTGGCCAAGCAGCTGGGCTGCGACCTGGCCATCATCGACAAGCGCCGCCCCAAGGCCAACGTGTCCGAGGTGATGCACGTGATCGGCGAGATCGAAGGCCGCAACTGCGTGATCATGGACGACATGATCGACACCGCCGGCACGCTGGTGAAGGCGGCCGAGGTGCTCAAGGAACGCGGTGCCAAGAGCGTCTACGCCTACTGCACGCACCCGGTCTTCAGCGGCCCCGCGGTCGACCGCATCGCGGCCAGCCAGATCGACGAGGTCGTCATCACCAACACCATCCCGCTGGGCGCGGCAGCCAAGGCCTGCCCCAAGATCCGCCAGCTCAGCGTGGCCTTCCTGTTCGCCGAGACGATCCGCCGCATCAGCGACGGGGAGTCGGTGACCTCGCTGTTCGCAGACCAGAACAGCAACTTCTAGAGCCCTGGTCGCGGGGCTCATCCACTGTTGGAGTGTTCATGAAATTCACCGCCTACGAGCGTACGCTGCAGGGGACCGGAGCGAGCCGCCGCCTGCGCAACGCCAGCAAGGTGCCGGGCATCGTCTACGGTGCCGGCACGCCCCAGATGATCGAGCTCGATCACAACGCGCTGTTCTTCGCGCTGAAGAAGGAGGCCTTCCACTCGTCCATCCTCGAGATGGAACTGGGCGGGCAGACGCAGAAGGTGCTGCTGCGCGACTTCCAGATGCACGCCTTCAAGCCCATCGTGATGCACGTGGACTTCCAGCGCGTGGACGAGACCACGCGGCTGCGCAAGAAGGTGCCGCTGCACTTCGAGGGCGAGGAGAACAGCCCGGCGGTGAAGACCGACAAGTGCCTGGTCGGCCACGTGATGACCGAGCTCGAGATCGAGTGCCTGGCCTCGCAGCTGCCCGAGTTCGTGACCATCGACCTGTCCGGCCTGGTCAAGGGTCAGAGCCTGCACGCCAGCGACCTGAAGCTGCCACCGGGCATCAAGGCCGTCAAGCACGGCACGCTGAACCCGGTGATCGTCTCGGTCACGGTGCCCAAGGCC
>ERZ761607.3746-NODE-3746-length-14270-cov-4.878649_pt1 | contig 14270 bp, 10 predicted proteins | sample MGYA00511164_ERZ761607 | MGnify/ENA primary metagenome ERZ761607 (study PRJEB28899, sample SAMN02445080) | bioreactor sludge metagenome | biome: EBPR sludge | place: Australia: Brisbane, Thorneside Wastewater Treatment Plant | collected 2011-06-22 ...
GCATCACCACCCCCGAGAGCCACTGACGGCGGAGGCGCTGCCACTCGGTCGGACGCGTGCGGCCGTCCTCCGGCACCACGAGCGAGCCCACGAAGTCACCGTCCTCGTAGACGCGGTCGATCTGCCGCTTCACCTGCGCGAGATCCTGCGGGTCGATCACGCCGTTCGAGGTCGCGCGGTAGAACTGCACCGTCACGCGCACCGGGAAGCGCGGGTCACGCTCGAGGCGCAGACCGCCCATCTCACGGAAGGGCCCGAGCGCGTCGCCGTGACCGACCACCGCGTTCTCGACGTCCGAGCCGCCGCGCGAGCGTCGCGCCATCGAGGGCGCGGCCGAGGCCGACGACTCCGCCATCGCACCGGCCGCCATCGGCATGTCGCCGTCGAACGCCTGGAAGCGCGGGCTCCGATGACGAAGCGGAACCTGGACGATCATCATCATGTCCGCGCCCTCGTCGAGCGCGCCCGCGTCTTGCGCGGTGGCTTGGCCGTTCTCGATGCGACGCGCGACCGCGCTGCGGCGCTCCGCCGTGAAGACGGTGCGCTGACCTTCGTGGTTGAAGAAGAGCTGCTGACCCCACCCTTGGTAGCTCTGATCACCGGAGTTGTTCTCGATGATGGTCGCGCTCGTGCCCTGCCGCGTCACGAGCAGCGTGAGCACCGCGGGCGAGCCCGGCTGCGACTGGTAGTTGTAGAGAACCGGATTGAACTCCGCGCGACCTTCGGTCTGAATCGGCACGAAGACGTGCTGCGCGCTCACGAGGTAGTGGGTGTCACGCTCCGCCGTGAAGTCGCCGTCGCCGAGCAGGCTCGACGGATCCGAGAGGTAGGCGCGAAGGTTGCCGAGCACCTCCGAGAGCGGCACCGCGTGGAGCTGGCCCCCCTGACCCTGACTTCGCTGGTTGCCGACGCGCACCCAGAGCTTGTTCGCGCGCACGTCCGCCGTGCGGTCCGAGAAGTTCGGGTAGCGGATGACCGGGAGCAGGTGCGTGCGGTGACGACCGCCGCCGATCGGCTCGCGCACCTGGAGCGTGAGGTCGCTGATGTTCGGCCCGACCGACGAGCCCTGGAAGCGGCCGGTGTCCTCCCACATCACGTTGACGACGTTGAGCCCGAGCTGCTGCGCGCGGCGCTGGAGCTCCGCGTCGGTCGGCATCTGCACCACCCGCTGGATGGTCTCGCCGAAGCTCGGCGCGGGCGGCTGGTTCTGGATGCCCCAACCCTGGGCGGAAGCGGTGGACGCGACGGTCCCGGTGGTCAGGCCGGTCGCGAGCGCGATCAGCAGGGCAACGGACGGTGCACGAAACGAACGCATGAGCTCCTCCTCTTCGGTGGGCCCGATTTGGGCCCGCTTCCTCCGGGGCTCCCCGCCCCGTGCCGAGCTCCGACGCGCCCGACGAGGACTGGATCTCCGCGAAACCAAAGAAAATTGGCGACCCAAGGATTTCGTTTGGCCGCGGTCTGAGGCCGCTCGGCGGTCCCCTGCGCGCCAGCGTGAGGAGTGCGTGCGGCTCGTTCACCTCGGAGCCACGACCTGTCGCCGTCGTAGGACCGGTCGCGGAATCCGCGGTATGGTGCGCGCCATGCGGAAGGTGTTCCGGCTCGCCCTCGCGGTGCCGTTCTCGGTCCTCTCGGGCTGTTTGGTCCTCTCGGGCGCCACGATCCTCTCGGGCTGCGCGCTCGAGACGGGTGACGTCGCTTCGCTCGAGAGCGCCGCGATCTACGGGACCGACGATCGCACCGAGCTCTACGAGAGCACCGACGCGACGCTCCAAGAGATCGGCCGCCGCTCGGTCGCCGCGCTCATGGACGCGCGCTTCGTCGACCGAGACGGCCTCCGCACGATCAGCCTCGGCGAGCTCCTCATGAGCAACTTCGAGGTCCCCGCCTGCGAGGAGGTCCCCTTCCTCGATCAGCCCGCCATCGCGAGCTGCACCGGCACCCTCATCGACGACGACCTCGTGCTCACCGCGTCGCACTGCGTGCCCACGCAGGAGTTCTGCGACGACCTCGCGATCGTCTTCGACTACCACTACGCCGCGGCCGGCCGCCTCGAGGAGATCGGGCCCGAGGACGTCTACACCTGCGAGTCGATCGAGGTGATCAGCTACCTGCGCGATCAGGCGATCATCCGCCTCGATCGCGAGGTCGAGCCCCCGCACCAGCCCGCCACCGTGCGCGAAGGCGAAGACCTCCTGCGCGCGGGCGATCGCCTCTCCGTGCTCTCGCACGGCCTCGGCCTCCCGCTGAAGTTCGACGACAACGCCGAAGCCGGCGCGATCAACCCCGAGGGCATCGACACCTTCTACTTCGCCTCCGACATCTTCGGCGGCTCGAGCGGCGCGCCCATCTTCGATCGCCGCAACGAGATCGTCGGCGTCGTGAGCCGCGGCCCGACGGAGGACTTCAACGTCGGCCGCTGCGTCGAGCTCGAAGAAGAAGACGTCGACGACGGCCCGCTCCAGGTCTCGAGCTACGTCTACCGAACGATGCACAAGCTCTGCAACGGCGGCCCCGGCAGCGAGCGCCTCTGCCGCGACAAGAAGGCCTGGTGCCCCACCGACTGCGGCGGCGGAGGCTGCGCGGCCGGCGGCGAGGTCGGCGGCGGCGCGCTCCTGTTCGGGCTCGCGCTCGTGGTGGCAGCCCGACGCCGTCGTCGCCGCTGAGCTTCGTCCATCGGACCGGTCATCGTCGCGCAGCGCGCCACGCGTCGAGCACCTGGACGACGTCGGCGTGACCTGCGCGTTCGGCGTCGGCACGTGCGGTGCTCCCGAACGTATCCACCACGTCCGGATCCACCCCGAGCCCGAGGTACAGGCGGACGAGCTCCACGGAGCCGACCTCCGCCGCCGTGCGCAAGACGGTGCCGCCTTGAGCGTTTCGGGCTTGCACGTCGGCGCCGCGCTCGAGCAACAACCGCACGCACTCCAGGTGATCGGCCATCGTGGCGAGGTGCAGCGCCGTCGTGCCTTCCACTCGCCGCCGCGGATCGGCGCCCGCATCGAGCAGCGCTCGCGCGGCCGCGACGCTTCCGTTCGAGACCGCGACGTGCAGCGGCGTGAGGCTGTCGGCGTCTTTCTGTTCGTCTACGGGAAGTCCGCGCGCGATCAACGCGCGTACGATCTCCGATTGATCCGCCTGAGCGGCGACGTGCAGCGGGCCGCCTGCGGGTGCGACCGGACGGCCACCGCGAGGAGTCGCCGCGAGCAGCGCCTCGACGGCTTCGAGCGAGCCCGAGCCGATCGCGAACGCGAGCGCCGTGCTTCCTTCGACGGAGTGAATCCCCTCGCGAGCTCCCGCAGCGAGCAGACGCCGGATGACCGCCACGTGACCTTCCGAGGCCGCCGCGATCAACGGATCGGCTCCGAACTGGTTGACGGCATCGACCGAGGCGCCGCGCGCGAGCAGCAACTCCACCGCATCCTCGTGCCCCTGGAGAGAGGCGGTGAGCAACGCGGTGGAGCCCTCCGCGTTGCGCTGGTCGACCTCCGAGCCTGCATCCAAAAGCGCGCGGATCGCGCCCACGTGTCCCGTCATCGCGTGTGCTCCGAGGGGGATCCGTCCGAACTTGTCGATCGCGCGCACGTCGGCACCGCGCGCGAGGAGCAGCCGAGCGACGGGCTCCGGGTCGGAGGCCCCCGCGGACGTGTGGAGCGCGGTCTCCAGGTCGTCGTTCGTCGTTCGAACCGAGGCACCGGCGTCGAGCAACGCCTCCGCGATGTCGCGCCGCCCCGTGTACGCGGCGATGATCAGAGGCGTCAGGCCACCACGCGCGATCGCGACGTCGGGTGACGCGCCTTCCGCGAGCAGTGCGCGCACCCCGTCGAGATCGCCACGACTTGCTGCGTCGAAAAGCGGCGTCGTCGTCGGACGCTCCGGCAACACCTCGCGGACGGGAGGTTCCGTCGACGACGACGTGCCGCACCCGAGGAGCACGAGCGAGAGAGCGAACGTGAGGTCGCGGGCGATCACGGCCAGAGCGTACCCGGGTGCATGGCTGCAACAAACCCAATGAAGGGTTCGTCGGCGCACACGCTGCACGCGGTTCCACGCTACACGATCCAGCCTCAGAAGCCTCCGCCCGCGTCGAGCCAGGCGCGCTCCTCTTCGGTGCTCACGCGACCGAGGACCGCGTTGCGGTGCGGGAAGCGGCCGAAGCGCGCGATGACGTCGCGGTGCGCCTCCGCGTAGCGGAGGTAGAGGTCGTGATCGAGCGCGCGGATGAGCGCGACGGCGCGCTCTTGATCTTCGAGCTCTTCGGAGTGCTCGAAGGGCAGGTACACGAAGACTCGCAGCGCACGATCGACCTGCACGTCGAGCCCCGCCTCGACCGTACGCTCGGCGTAGTGCCGCGCGAGCGAGTCGGTGGCGAAGGCGTGCGCGGTACCGCGAAAGACGTTGCGGGGGATCTGATCGAGCAAGATCTGCAGCGCGAGCGCGCCGTCGGCGGTCGCGAGCCAGTCCTCGTGCTCACGCCGCGCGGCGGCGAAGTGGGCGTCGTGGAAACGCGCGCGGCAGAGCGCGTCGAATTCGGCGCCGCCGCCGAACCAACTCGCTTCGTGCTCGCGCCAGAAGGCGACGACGTGCTCGGGGATCATGACGCCGAGCCTACCGCAGTCGTGCACGAGGCGTCGGACCGACGCAGGAATCCGGGTTCGTGCACGAAACCGCGAGCACGGAGCGCGAATCGGTTCCGCCGAATCATCCTCGTAGTTCGAGGGATCGACGTGACGTGGCAATCTCCCCGGCAATCCGGATTGGTTCCCTCCCACTACCGAGCCCGCTCGCACGGAGTGCGAACCGTGCGAGCAGAGCTCTTCTTCAGTCCGACGAGTCGGCAGATTGCTCCGCCGAATCGGTCGACAAGTCGTGCAGCATCCGATGATTCAATGCGCCCAGATCGACAGCGCGTTCTGGTCGAAGCTGCCGAAGACCACCTCGTTCGTGCCGCTCCGGTTCAAATCGAGGATCACCGGCCCGCCGCTCTGGCCGAAGCCCACGCTGTCCGGGAGCGCCTCCGTCACGAACGTTCCGTCCGGCTGCTGCTGCATCCAGTACACGGCGCGGCTGCCGTCGCCGGAGACCGCGATGTCGAGGCGTCCGTCGTCGTCGAGATCGCCCGCGACCGCCGCGCCCGGCGAGGCCTGGCCCACCCCGCCCGTGACGGGGAAGTCGTTCGGCGCGCTCAGCGTGCGCACCGCCCACGGCTGCGTCGGATCGGCGCCCGGCGTGAGCTCGTAGACCGCCGGCCGCGGGTAGAGCGCGAAGGGCGGGAACGCGACGTTCGGGTTCGTGTGGTTCGTCGCGATCCAGCGCGTCACGCCGTCGCCGAGGAGGTTCGGCGCGGGCACGATCGAGAAGCCCGGACCCTGCGCGGTGCCGATCGCGAAGCGCGTAAAGGCGCCGCCGCCTTCGTTGCGGAACCAGACGAAGGACGCGACCGAGGCACCGCGCGCGAAGGGCGGCACGAAGGGCTGGCCCGCCACCGGTCCGAAAAACTGCGGCGAGACCACGTCGAGGCGTCCGTCGCCGTCGACGTCGTACGCTTCGAGCAGCGCGCCGCCGCCGTCCGCGACCTTCTCCGGCGCCGCGAACGTCGCGCCGCCGAGCCCGCGCAAGAGCTGAAGCTCCACGCGGTCGTCGTCCGCGCTCGACGGATTGCCCGCGTCCTCCGCGACGCTGACCACGTCCGCGAGGCCGTCGCCGTCGAAGTCGGCGAAGAGCGCGGAGTGGTACGAGAACGCCGAGCCGGTCACGAGGTCGTGCCGAATCCAGCGCTTGCCGTTCCCGCGGCTCTCCCACCACGTGAGGCTGCCGCGCGCTTGGCCGCCGAAGCTGTCGAAGAAGTACCCGCCCGGGACGATCACGTCGACGTCGCCGTCGCCGTCCACGTCCGCGAGCGTCGGCCGGTTGGGGATCGTGATGCCGTCGGACTCGGCGACGATCGTGGTCGGATCCCAGTTCGCGAGCTGCCCGTTCGGGGCGTTCCCCGGCTGCGCGTTCTGGAACAACGTCACGGTGCCCGCCGCGGGGATGATCGGACCGAAGGGCCCGAACCCGAACGTGCCGAAGCCGCTCGCCACGATCTCGGGCCGTGGGTTGCCGACGACGTTCCCCGCCACCACGAACGCCGTGCCCGTGATCTCCGCGATGTCGATCCGCTCGAACGCGGGCGCACCCGCGAGCGCCGACGCCGCGCTCGACGTCTCGCTCGTCGACTCCGCCGCGCAGCCCAACAGCAACGACGCCACGACCGCGGCGACCTTCCGACTCTTCCTCTGACCCATGGATGCCTCCCCACGCTCCACCCACCGGAGCGCGCGGAATGTCCGCGATGCGCCCCCGATCGAGCCATGCGGCTTCGCACACAGCAGGAAGTTCGACTTCTAACTTCGCGAACGTGCCATCCAGCCGTGACTTCCACCGACGAGACGCACGTCACCGCATCCGGTACCGACCACCGCGCGTGCGCACCCACTCGACGAAGCGCGCGATCTCGGGGTGGTCACGCAGCGCCTCGAGCGTGTGGAAACGTTCGCCGAGCTCCTTCTCGCTCACGAACCGATGCACCGCGTCGTGGCAGTCGCGACAGACGTCGATCCCCGCCGACAGCTCCTCCCGCGAGTAGCGCATCGCGAAGCGCTTCCTCCGATGGAGCGCGCGCGGGATGAGATGATGAAACGTGAGCGGACGGTCGCGCTCACAGAGCGCGCACCCACGAGCGGGAGGATTCACGGCGAGGAGCATGGGTCGGCTCCCGCGACCAAACCACGGTCGTCACACCACCCGGATTCGAAAACAGAACCTGCGCGGAAGAGCGCCGTCGGGCCGATGCCACCCCACGAGACGGCGTGACTCCGAGTCACGTGTGACGGGGTTGCGTCGCGGTGCCACTCTCGAGCTCGCGGATTGCGCGCCGTGCCTGCGTACATCGTGGCTGGTCCGAAACGTGATGTGCGCTCTGCCCGGCGATGAATGCACGAAGACACCTCATCCGCGCGCGACTCGAGAACGGATCGCGCGCTCGAACCCGGGACGTTCCGACGACGCAGACGCACTCTCGATCTCGGTTGCTCGCGTCGTGGTCGTTCGCCTCGTGGTCGCTCCTCGCCGTGCTCGCTGCGTGCCCACCTCACTCCGACGACGCGGCGGTCGCGAATGACGATCCGAGGTACTTGCTGGGAGATCCGTGGCAGGAGGTGCTCAAGGGCAGGTACGTGGTCGGGGCGAGAGTGCCGCTCCACCTCACGGAGTGGACGAGACCTTCCGATGCCGAACGTTTTCCGCTCGCTCCCCCGTGCAGCACGGTCTTCGACGTGTGTGTGGAGCAAACGAGCTTCGAGGTCGTGAGCACGAACCCCACGGTCGTCCACGTCGAACGAACCGAATCCGGGCTCTTGCTTCATGCACTGACGCCAGGCGTGGCGTGGCTGCACACGAGCCGCGACGGCGCGGTGGTCGCCTCCGGCTTCGTCGAAGTCGCGGAGCCAGACCGGCTCGAGCTCTGGCTCCGCGGGCCCTGGGCATTTCTGTTGCCCTCTCGTCTCGACGAGACCGTGACTCGGTTCGCCGGGGGCGCGCTAGACCTTCAAGTCCGCTACTACGTCGGCGAACGTCGCTTCTTCGGTGCGTCGGTCGCGCGCTGGGAGACGCTCCTTCGATACGAGACGCCGACGTTCTCGGGCAACGTGATCCGAATCTCCGATTCGGAAGTCGGGCTCGAACGAGTTCGGGCTGTTTTCGGCGAGCTCTCCGTCGAGATCCAAGTTCGTAGCGTCGACACGCTCGACGAGCTCGGAATCCTAGAGCTCGGCGACGTGGACTTCGACTCGGGCGAGCCGGTGTGGGAGCCGATGCTGGCCTACGCGACCCACTCCGGGGAGCTCGTGCACGGCTCCCTCCCGCTTCGGTGGAGCCTCGATGGGCGCGAGCTGCTGGTGGCCCATCGCATGGATTGCCGTCTCGAGCCGGGATCTCCCAGTGAAGTCTCGGCGCGACTCGGCGGCGCCGAGGCCGTCGTCGAACTCGCTGGGACGTGTGTCGAGGTGAGGCTCGCGATCGAGGGTCGCTGAACGGCTTCAGATGAGAACCGTCGCGCAGCCGAGCGCGATCTCGATCGACGCCGCCGGGGCTGCTTCGAACTGCGCGCACGTGGAGGGACACACGACGATGCGATCGGGATCCGCGGGGTCGCCCTCGTAGTACCAACCGCCCGCGTCGCCGCAGCGACCGAAGTCGCCGACATTCGGGATGACGCGCGCGGGCGTTCCGTCGCCGGGGGTGAACTCCATGTTCACGAGATTCGGATCGAACGAGTCGCCCTCGGGGGGCTCCGGGATGTCGTAGGCGCAGGGGAGGACCGTCGGGATGGAGATCGCCGCCGCGAGCTCGCCGAAGAGCGAGGACCAATCGGAGGAGCAGATGCTGAGCTGACGACCGCCCGTCGCCATCGAGGCGGTCCAGTAGTGGTTGCCGTTGTCGGCCGCTTCACCGTGGGGGCCGGCGCAGCCGTCCATCGCGAAGCCGAAGCCGCCGATCATGTGGGTGGAGCCGGGCGGCGACGCGATGGCGTGCAGGCGGAACGTGCGTCCCGCGGCCATCTGCATCTGCGTCACGAACGCGCCGCCATCGAGCGAGCTCTCGTCATCGGTCACCGCGATCAGATGCAGCGACGACTCCCGGCGGATGAAGTCCGACCAACGCGGATACGTCGAGATGAGCTTCTCGAGCGCTTCGTCGCTGAACACGCTCTCTTCCACGCGGAGGAACTGGTCGGGGTTCGAGCCGAGCGGGTCGGGCACCGTGATGAAGCCGGGCGCGGTGATGAGGATGACATGCACGTCGAGGCCGGCCGCCGAGATGGTGGAGACGAAGGAGTTCATCTGCGACTGCACGAGCGACGCCTCTTCGCTCATCGAGCCGGAGTCGTCGACGATCCAGACGATGTCGACCGGCGCGAGGACCTCTTCGGCGCTGACGTTGAGGGCGTCGCAGCCCTCGATCGGTCCGGTGTCCGGGCGCGGGCCGGTGTCGGGGCGTGGGCCGACGCCGCCGTCGTCCGTGGGGGTCGGGCCGGAATCTCGGCCGGGCGTTCGCCCTCCGCCGCCTTCGGGGGCACACGCGAGGGCGAGGAGAACGGAGCCGAGAAGAGCAAGCCGACGAGTCATGACCGGGAAGGGTAACGGGGGATCACCTTTCAAGTCGCTCGCGAACGTGATCCGCGTCCGAGACCCGACTCGCCTCACGCGCGCTGCCGACCGACTCCGGAACGTGTGCAGCCACGGGGACTTGCGTCGGATCGCCTCGCGCGTCGCGGCGTCGTCTCGAGGCGGAACGCCCTGCGCAAGCTCACGGCTCGGTGCCGCGCGTGTCCGTCGAGGGCTCGTCTTCGCGTGGCGATCGACCCGGACGCGACGCCCCGCGCAGCGCACACGTCAACCGAAGAGCTCGCCGTTCCTTCCGCTCCAGCGCGCGAGGTACTGCTTCAAATGCAGTTTCTTCCGCGTGCTGTCGCTCGTCATGTAGCGAATCGCGCCGTAGATCGGGCGCTCGGGGCCCCAGGGTCGGTCGTAGCGGCCGAGCACCCAGAAGATGCCGGAGTACGAGTTCGGGTTGCGTCCGTCGAGGGCGTACTTGTTGTTGAGCTCGATCATGCGCGCGAGCGCTTCCTCGGGGCTCGGGCTCCACTCGAGGATCTTCTTGCCCCAGAGCATGCGCAGGTAGTTGTGCATGCGGCCGGTGTGGACGAGCTCGCGCTGGGCGGCGTTCCAGATGTCGTCGTAGGTGCGCGCCTCCTCGAGCTCGGCGAGGGAGTAGAGCTTCGGGCGTGGGTCGATCGCGTGCTCGGCGAGGGTCTTCTTCGCCCAGTCCGGGAGCGAGTCGTAGGCGTCGTAGTCGGCGCGGTGCGAGCAGAAGTTGAAGCCGATCTCACGCCAGGTGATCGCCTCGTCGACGAAGGACTCGAAGGCTTCGCTTCCGCCCCAGAAGCCCTCGCGGCGGGCGACGTTCTTCGTTTGAACCTTCGAGGCGTCCCAGCCTTCGCGGCTCACGAGCGCGTCGAAGACCTCGTGGATCGAGACGTGTCCGAAGTGCAGGAAGGGCGAGAGACCGCTCGCGGCCGCGTCGTCGGGGTGGTTTCGCTCCTTGGCGTAGCGATCGAGGCGGTGATCGAGGAAACGTTTCAGGCACGCGCGCGCTGCGGTGCTGCCTCCTCGCTCGGGTGCGACGCCGACCGAGTGATCGATCGGGAAGTCCGCCACCTGCACCGCGTCGAGCTTCGCGGCGGGCCAGCGGCGCGCGACCTCGTCGGGGACCCGCGCGGCGCCGAGGTCGTAGCCTTCGAGCGGACGCGTGCTCGGGACGTGCTTCAGATGGGGCAGCAGCGTCTTGTGGAGGTGGCGTCGGAAGTCCACCGCGCGACCGAAGACACGATCGGTCGCGTGCATCGGGTAGAGGCCGTTGCCGTCGATCGCTTCGAGGCGCACGCCGCGCGCTTCGAGCGCTTCACCGGCGGCGTCGAGCATGCGCGGCAGGAAGAACGCCGGGAAGTCGTCCGTGACCACCGCGACCGCGCGCGCCGCCAGCGCTTCGAGCAAACCCTTCCCTTCCCCCTCGCGCGGCTCGAGGTAGGGGAAGTAGGTCACGCCCGCGCGCGCGAAGTCCGCCGCTTGATCGCGCATCCCGTCGATCACGAACGCGTGCAGGCGGTCGCTCGCCCAGCGGTAGCCGACGCGGAGCGGCTCCAGCACCAGCAGCGGCTTGCCCGTCTCGCGGCAGAGCTCGAGCGCGCGATCGAGCGCGAAGCTGTGGGTGCTTCGCCGGTACGCGATCATCCAGTAGAGGACGTAGTCGCCCTCGCGAAGCGGGGCTTCGGCGAGCACGCGGACGCGGATGGACGGGACCGGCATGGCGCCCCGTTCTGGAGTCGAACGCCGAGGACGTCGAGCGCGCCCGTCGCCTGGGCGCCTGGCACCCGCCGGCGCGAAACGGCCGTCGCGCACGCCGACGGAAAGGACGGACGAGGGCCCGCCCCCCAAGACACGCGTCCGTACGACGAGCTGCGCTCAGAACGGGTTGTCCGGGACCGGCTCTTCCGTCATCGCGGGCGGCGGGGCTTCCACCATCGCGGGCGGCGGGGCTTCCACCATCGCGGGCGGCTCCTCGACCATCGCCGGCGGCTCCTCGACCATCGCGGGCTCTTCCGTCATCGCGGTCATCGCCGTTTCGGTCGACTCGGTCATGGTCGTCTCGGTCATCGCGGCGACCATCGTGGTGGTCATCGACGGCACGACCGTCGCGCGCGCTTCGAGGACGATGCGCACCGTCGCGCGCATCGCGCCGTCGCGCTCCACGAAGTCCGTTTGACGCACCACCTGGCTACCCTGGTTGTAGCCGGTGAGGTTCGCGAAGACCGACACGTCGCGGGTCCAGCGCTCGAGGCGCACTTCGCCCGGCGACTGCACGTTGCGGTTGTTGGCCGACACCCGCGCGCCCGACGGCTCGGTGGTGATCTCGATCACGTACGGCAGCGCCGCGAGGCGGAAGGTGATCGGATCGGGCTCGGTGCCCTCGGCGGGCGTGACCTCGAGCGACGACGACCCGAAGCCCGCCGCACGCGCCTCGACGGTCGACGCGACGCCGATCGGCAGCTCGATCTCGAGGCCTTCCGCGGTCGTGGTGCCGACCGAGGTGCCGCCGACGAAGATCTCCGCCGCCGGCGTGCTGGTCACGCGCACACGCGTCGTCGCCACCGGCTCGGGCTCCGGCTCCGGCTCCGGCTCGACCTCGGGGGTCGGCTCGGGCGTCGGCTCCGGGGTCGACTCGGGCGTCGGCTGGGCCACGGGAGTCGTGGGCTCCGCCTCGCCGGAGTCGCGCAGGAAGAAGAACCACCCACCCACGCCGAGCGCGACGAGCACCAGCACGATCACCACGATGGGCATCGAGCTCGGCTCCTTCGGCGGCGGCGGGCGCTCCGGCTCGTTCGGCATCACGAGGCGCGGTGTCTCGTCCTTCTTCGGCGCGGCCTTCGCGGGCTCCGCCTTCGCGGGCTCCTTTGCCGGCTCGGCCTTCGCGGGCTCCTTCGCGGCCGCGCGCGGCTCTTCCTTCGGAGCTTCCTTCGCCGTTGCCTTCGGGGGCTCTTCCTTCTTCGGCTTCGCCTTCGGCTCTTCCGCGAGCGTCGTCGCGCTCTCCGCCTCTTCACGCGCCGCATCGAGCTCGGCACGCGACGCGATCAACGTCGGGATCTCGTCCGTGCCCGTGACCTCCGCGGGCGCCGCGCGACGCGGCTTCGCCTCTTCGTCGATCGTCGGCGCGGACGCGCTGCCCTTCGGCACCTCCGCCGCGCGCTTGGCCGCTGCGGCGGCCGCCGCTTCGCGAGCCTTCGCTTCTTCTTCGCGCTTCTTCTGGATCTCCGCGCCGCGTCGACGCGCTTCCTCCGCGCTCTCCTTCGCTTCGTCCGCCGCGGACACACCCGCGCCCATCAGCGCTTCGGCGAGGAACTCGCTCGCGTGCCGCACGCTCGTGCGGTCCTCCGGCGGCGGGAGCTGCGCGGGGCCGGAGTCCGGGAAGAAGCTGCCGCCCTCGTCGCCCGCGTCGGCGCCGGTCTCGCCCGCCTCGAACGCGCCGGAGCCGCCGCCGCGTCGATCGACGATGTCCTGCACGAGGGCGCGGCTGTCCGCGTCCATCTTGATGAACTTGATGCCCATGCCCGCGGGCGACGCGTCCGTCGCTTCCTCCGGTGCGCGCACCCAGACCACACGACCGACGCCGTGGATGAGCGACGACTCGTCCTTGAGCTGGAACTCGAACTTGAGCAGCGTGCCGATCTTCATCGGCTTCTTCGACTTGATGAAGATGCCGCCGCGCGAGATGTCCTGGCTGTACTGCTCGACGAACTCGTCGAGCGTGGCGCTCTTGAAGCGGACCTTGAGGGAAAGCGGCGCTCGCTTGTCCTTGCGCGTGTCGGTCATCGAGGCTCCGAGGTCGCGACGGCTCTCACGACGAGCCGCCGGGAAGGTTCCGACGCGAGCGACCCGTGGCCGCTCGACGAAGGGGCACGAAGGCGCGCCCCGAAAGTGCGGCCAGGGTACTCCTTCGCCGGAAAAATCGACAAAGGATTCGTGAAGGTCGGGCCGGCGCCGGCGCCGAGACCGCGTGCGGACCCGTCGCGTCGCGTCCCGTCCTCTGGCACCGTGCCTCCATGCGATTCGTGATCGAAGAGCTCGCGCGGGATGGCCAGACCGTCGTGCGTCACTCGAGCTTCGCCACCCAGACCCGCTTCGAGGTGGGCCCCGAGGCGCCGACCGAGCGCCGCTTCGACCTGCCGAGCCCGCTCGTGGTGATCCCCGACCCCGAGCACGACCGCGCCGCCTGTTGGTACGAGACCCACTCGCGCGACCTCGTGCCGGTGCAGCCGCTCCTCTTCACACTGCCGCAGATCTGCCTGCGCCTCTCGCTCCACACCGTCTCCGCCGCGTCGGTCGCCACGATCGCGGGAGGCAAGGGCCGCTGCCCGAAGTGCAACGCGTCGTTGCGCGACCGCGCGGTGGGAGGTGCCTACCGATCGTTCGCCCGCGAGCTGAGCGCGTGCTCCGTCTGCCACGTCGAGGTCGTGAAGCTGGACGACGCGGGGCAGGCCCTCGGCCAGTTCGCGGACGTCACCCAGAACGACTGGTACTGGGTCGCGGCCCCACACCGCTGCCCGAGCTGCGGCGACCTGATGCGGCGCTCGCGGCTGCGCACGCGGCACGGCGAGTCGGAGGTCGAGCGCTGCGTGGCGTGCTCGCTGCTCGTGCTCGACGACGAAGATCGAAGTCGCTTGCTCGACCGAGAGTGATCGGCGGTCGAACGTTCGGCCGCGACCGAACGCCGCACGACGACGCGCTCGACTCACGAGCGAGACGATCCAACACTCGGCTCGTGGACGACGTCGATCGGCTGGACTCCGCGCGTGCGGTCGGTTGGTACCGGCCCGACGACACGCGCCGCGTCCTGCGGGTCGTGCTCCCGATGATGCTGCCCATGGTGATTGGTGCGTCGGTGGTCGGGGTCGCGCACACGCAGCTCAAGGTGATCGACCCGATGGGCATCGAGGCGAGCGTGCACCCGCCTCTGCCGCGGAACGGTGGCCGGCGCGACGACACCTTCTCTGCCGAGTCGGCGGGGTCAGCCGCCGACTTCTCTGCCGAGTCGGCGGGGTCAGCCGCCGACTTCTCCACCGAGTCGGCGGGGTCAGCCGCCGACTTCTCCACCGAGTCGGCGGGGTCAGCCGC
>ERZ761607.3748-NODE-3748-length-14262-cov-5.438868_pt1 | contig 14262 bp, 24 predicted proteins | sample MGYA00511164_ERZ761607 | MGnify/ENA primary metagenome ERZ761607 (study PRJEB28899, sample SAMN02445080) | bioreactor sludge metagenome | biome: EBPR sludge | place: Australia: Brisbane, Thorneside Wastewater Treatment Plant | collected 2011-06-22 ...
GGCAAAGTAGAGGAAGAGCAGCACGGGCACAAACACCAGCACACCGCCCACCCCGCCAATGATACCGTCGGTGATCAGGGCGGCGAACCAGGTATCGCCCAACCCCAACGCGGCCATGAACGACACGCCCCAGCCGTAGATCGTTTCGTTAATAAACACGTCTACCCAGTCCAGAAACGGGGCGCTGACGTTGGCGGTAAACTGGAAGACGAGCCACATCATCAGCAAAAAGATGGGCAGGCCCCAGATGCGGTGGGTAACAATTTCGTCGATTTTGTCGGAGGTGGTGAGGATGGAGGTAGACGGCCGTTCCAGCACCGATTCCACCAGCGAGCCAATAAAGGTGTAGCGCTGGTCGGCGATCAGCGTTTCGGCATCTTCACCCGTAGCGGCTTCGATGCGCTCCTGGGCAGCCGCAGACGCTTCCAGCAGACCGGTTTCGCCCTGGGCTTCCATCGCTTCCAGGATGGCTTCGTCGTTTTCCAGCAGCTTGGTGGCCAGCCAGCTGGGCTGGTAATGGGCCGTCAGCGCGGGGTTGGCGCTGATTTGCGCCGCCAGGGTCGCAACTTCCTGGCCCAGCGCGCCGTTGTAACTGGCATGGGGCAGGGCCTGCGGCGGATGCGCCGTCACCTGGGCAATGGCCTGCTTGAGCTGGTCCAGCCCCAGGCTGCGGTTGCCCACCATTTCCACCACGGGAATGCCGCCCATGCGCTGCGACAGGCGGTTGGCGTCAATTTTCAGGCCGCGGCTGTTGGCCACGTCGGTCATGTTCAGGGCCAGGATGACCGGGGTTTCCAGCTCCAGCACCTGGGCCACCAGGTAGAGGTTGCGCTCCAGGTTAGAGGCATCAACCACGGCGACAACGGCCGTTGGCCGTTCATTGATGATAAAGTCGCGGGTAATGATTTCTTCAATCGAATACGCCGTCAGGCTGTAAGCACCGGGCAGATCGACGAGCAGAATTTCCTCGCTGCCGACACGCAGGCGGCCCTCTTTCTTCTCGACGGTTTTGCCGGGCCAGTTGCCTACATGCTGCCGGGAACCGGTGAGGGCGTTAAAAATGGTACTTTTGCCGACATTGGGATTGCCGGCCAGGGCAATCATGACTGTCATGTGTAAATACTCCAGGTAAAAGGGGTGAGTGGCTGGTGGTTAGTGGCTCGTCACGAGCTGCCAGCCACTAGCCGCTAGCTATTTTCGTTGGCAACGGCCGTTACCAAAATATGGTGGGTCATACCGCGACCGAGGGCGAGACGGCCGTCGCCTTTCACCGCCAAAATCATGGGGCCAGACGTTTCGTTCTTCAGCACGTGAATTTGTGCGCCGGGGTTTAGCCCCAGGTCGATCAGCCGCTGGCGCACGGTTTTGCAGCCGTTGACCTGCCGCACGATCACCGCTTCGCCCCGGTTGACCATGCTCAGCGGCATGGCGGGGGCTTGGGGCACAGTTTGGGGGGTGAGGGTAATCAGTTCGTCGTTCATTTACAGCGATACCTCGATCATTTGGGCTTCGGCTTTACGCAGCGAAAGATGGTAACCCCGCACCAGGTATTCCACCGGGTCACCCAGGGGCGACGCCTTCAGCACGGCAATTTGCACGCCGCTGGTAATGCCCATGTCCATCAGGCGGCGACGCACCGCGCCCTGGCCGCCCACTTTTTTTACTTTGGCCGACTGGCCGGGGGTTAACTGGTCTAGCGTGGTTTTGTCATCGTTCATGCTGCTTGGTACTCCTGTTTTTTGAGGGCGAGGCAGTTGGTGGGTAGGTTGGTCTGCTCTCTAATCTTTACAGCCAACTGCCTCGCCCCTACGAGTTCTCCAATGTTTGTGTTCAACTGCCTCGCCCCTACATCACCCAGACCAATTCGGCCATGGGGCGGCCCAGGGCGACACGGCCGTTTACCAGATTCAGCGTAATCGGCCCTTCCATCGGGGCAATTTCTACGACGGTGAAGTCGCGATTGGGCAGCACCTGGTGGCGGTTGAGGTAGGCGTACACGTCGGTGGAAGCGGGCTGGATGCTGTGGATCGATCCCTTCTCCCCCACGCGCAGGGCGGTTAACGGCCGTGTCAATTCGACCGGGAACGTGCCATCGCTGTTGGGGATGGGGCTGCCGTGTGGGCACACCGTGGGATGTCCCAGGTAAGCCGACAGCGCCTCGGCCAGCACGTTGGACGTGGCGTGCTCCAGGCGGCAGGCCATTTCGTACACACCCGACCATTCCATCTTGAGGTGATCTACCAAAAATCGCTCCCACAACCGCTGCCGCCGGATGACGTTGAAGGCAATGTAACGGCCGTTGTCCGTTAGCGTCACCCCTTTGTAGCGGGCATGGGCCACCAACCCCTGCTCACCGAGCCGTTTCATCATCTCATTGGCAGAAACGGCCGTCACGCCCAATCGTTCGGCAACGCGGGCAATGATCACTGGCGCACCATCGTCGCTTAACTCGGCGATGGTTTTGAGATACATCTCTACCGTTTCATTGCTGGTTGATTGCGTGCGCATAATTGGTTCACCTGTCTTACAAAATAAGGTGAGCCTTATAATAGTCAAATTTGCCCGAATGGCCTGAGATAACTGTTAGGGATATTGTGTGACAAATGTCACAAGTAGGGGAAGGGAGTGGGAAACGTGAAGCGTGAAAACGTGAAGCGTGAGAAGCAATCACGTTTCACGTTTCACGCATCAATTTCACCAAGCGCAGGCTTATACGCGCACAAACACCGCCTCAACTGCCAGCATTTCTTCGCCATCGGGCGAAATGTTGTGCATAACCAGGCGGAATTGGTCGGCGGAATCAGGGTGCAAGGCCAGGTGCCAACCCCAGTCGGGGCCAGGCGGGGCGGCGTAGCTGCCTTTGACCCACAGTTCGCCACTCGCTTCGACCGCGCCCTTCATTTGCATAATCCCGTCGTGATAGTGCCAGGAATCAACCCAGGCAACCAGCGCGTTTTCACCGATCTGGCTGAACATGAGGAAACCTTGTTGCGGCTCGCCATCGTAGGCCCAGGTGTATTCGAGAGTGCCTATTTTGCCCTGGCCTGTTGGTTTAAATACGGCCGTTGCTACCGATTCGCTGGCCGGTTCATTCGGGTCATACAACCAGAGCCGGTTGGTGCCCTGCCAACGGCCGTTTAATGATGCAATTGCGGGGGGAACTGCCATAATTTTCGCTCCTTTGGCCACACTGTGACAAACAACTTTCTTTTAGCTGCGATCTGGCTCATAGTTCAGCAAAACAATGCCACACGCAAACGGAATCGCTTTGACCAGTTTCAAATTCTGTTTGTCTTCCAGCCCCTGGAAGATGGGCAGACCATGGCCGATAGCCGCCGGATTCACAAACAGGTGGTATTCATCAATCAGGTTGTGTTTGATCAGATTGGAGACAAACGTCGCCCCGCCATAGGCGATGATGTCTGGTCCCTCCTGGTTTTTGAGCCGGGTGATTTCGGCAACCAGATCGCCTGTGGCCAGCACGGTGTTGTCCCACTCCGAGGCCGTCAGCGTTTTGCTAAAAACAACCTTGGGCGTCTCCGTAAATTTGACCCCGGCAAGGTGTTCTTCATGCGCCGGGTCTTGCGCCACACCAGCCCAGTGGGGAATAAATCCCTGGGCCAGGTTGCGCCCCAGCACAATCAGGCCCATCGAGTCGGTCAGTTCAGTGACGTACTCTTTAAGCGCATCGTCCCAGTTGAATGTGATCCAATCCATTTCGCCATTTGGCCCGGCAATGTAACCATCCACCGTCATTTGTACCTGAAGCTTTAACTTTTTCATGCGTTAACTCCTTTTGCAGTTCAATAATTACACCCATGGTAGCAGATGGCAAAAGAGCTGTATTGAACAAAAACGACACTCAGCCAGCGGAGTCTGCCCAGTAAATTTGGGCGGGCGTAAAGCCAACAAACCGCTTCAGCGAGCGGGTGAGATGAGGCTGGTCGGCATAACCACTTTGGAAAATGGCATCGGCGATGGAGCTGCCTTTTTGCAGCAGGGTGGTGGCTTGTTTGGCGCGCTCGATTTGCTCGAACGTGCCGCGAGTGAGGCCCGTGGCCCGCAAAAAACGGCGCTGGGCAGTGCGCATCGAGGTGTCCAACGGCCGATTTTCCAACACCGCCACCACCAACGGATCAAAAACCAGCAGCTCTTGCTGCACCAGCCGGGTTATGAAATCATCCACGGTTTCCAGGGTGGGCAGCTCCCAGGGCGAACTATGCAGCCAGAAACGGCCGTTGGCCGCCGCGGGCAACGTGACATCTTCATTCACCAACTGGCTTACCGGCAGGCGGGGCATAAAGGCACCGTGCTTAAACACAATGCCAAAAAATTCAGTGTCTTTGTGGAAGAAGGCACGTTTGGCCTGGGTTTCCGGGCCGCGCAGGGTGATGGACAACTCACCCTGGTAGCGGGCAATGACCATTTCCCAATTGGTTTCGGCCGTGGACATAAACGAGCCGTCATCCAGGCTGCGCGTACGCCAGACCGCCGCCACCAAAGGGGAAGCAGAAGGTCTGCCCTCAAAATCAAAAACGCTGCTGCTGTCATCCATCGGCAGGGTTAGAGATCCATGTCAAATCGGGTTCTGCTTCGTCTACTTCGCTTGCAGCGACGCCACAATTTTGGCGATGCGTCGTTGACGCGTTTCTGCGGCCTTGGCGCTTTCTACCTGGCGCACATGCTCTTTGCGCGTGGAGTAGGCCAGGCCATCAAAGGCGTCGCGCAGGCCGCTTTCGGCCAGAGCCGCAGCCAAATCGTCGGGTACATCTACGGTGCGTGGTTCGGTGTCCAGTTCCAGGGTCACTTCAACCACATCACCGGCCTGCACCCCCGCCGCTTCACGGTGCTCCTGGCTCAGCGGCAGCATAAAAACGTCGCCATAAGCCGCCATCGTGGTGCGGTAAGTATACCCGTTCAGGCTCACCTTCACCTTCGGCCTTTTGCCGGAGCCAAAAGCGGCCACCACTTCTGGCGGCACTTGAATGCCGGTGGCGTTTATGCCTTCAGCCTGTTGAACGGCCGTTACAAACGTCTCTTTACTCATTTTCACCCTCCAACTGAAAGATCTGCCAAAGGCGGCAGGGTGATGTGGCCAAACAGATCGCCCAGCTCAAACACCTCGATGCCCTGCATGCCCAGCATCAGGGCGATCTGGCCGCCGTGATGAATGTCGTGGCTCAAAATGCGCCAGATGGTCCACTGGCGCGACACGGCGTATACGTCGCCGTTCCAGGTGTGGCGGTAAGTTTTTGCCAGGTCGGCCACGTGCCAGGTGTGCAGGGTGTCGGCCACCATTTTGCCGGTGACTTCCAGCCAATGAACGAGATCAACGGCCGTTGTCGCAATCGGTATGGCCGACTCAACAATGTGGTGGTTGCCGTCACCATCCACTTCCCAGGCATCGATCTGTTCGGCCAGCGCCGCGCTGCCCGGCGCGCCCATCCGCAAAAACCAGACCAACCGCCCCAGGCTGATATGCCGCGCCAACTCACCCACCGAGTGCAGTTGGGTGGCGGGTCGCCAGAGCAGTTGTTCGGCTGTCAGCGGCGCAATGGCGTGTACCAGGCTGGTTTGGTGCCCCTCCCAGCCTTCATAAACTTTCAGCAACGGGGAATCATGGGTAGTCATATCACTTACTCTTCTGCCTGATTATCAAAACAATGGCTTCGTCTATTGCAGCTGTCTAGATTGGGTCAATCTTGGCGATTGGCCCAATCTGTAAACTCCAAAGTTAGGGTCTTTGGGATATGAAGTATCGCTAAATGTAGGGGCGGGTCTTGTCCCCGCCCGGTCGAGGGCGACCACAAGGGTCGCCCTTACATCAGGTGTGAACCCCATGAAATCCTGAAGAGCCAAATTGTTTTTCATTGTTTAGTGGTGAATGTAGTTGATCATCCAGTTGATGCCAAACTTGTCGGTGAGCATGCCATAAGTGGCATTCCAGAAAGTTTTTTCCAGCGGCACGGTGACCAAGCCGCCCGCTGAAAGGGCATTAAACAGGCGAACGGCCTCCGCCTCACTATCCGGGTGCAATGACAGGCTAAAGTTGTTACCCATCACTACCTCCCCCATCGCTTGTGGTCTATCGCTGCCCATGAGAGTACCATGCACACCGATGGGCAGTGAGGCGTGCATAATTTTGTCTTGTTCACTTTCGGGTATGTGGGCGGCATGTGGCGTGCTGCTGAACCGATCAAACGTGGGGGCGGTGTTACCCAAGACGCTGGCATAGAAGGTAAATGCTTCTTCACAGGTTCCATTAAAGTTTAAATAAGCACTAATCGAGGTCATTTCATGCTCCTTTTTGCTAACTCTTTCAATTTTCACAGCCTGAAATCAATAGTTGGGGGTTACGGCCGTTGCCATCTCATAAACCTTGCTCACCGTGCGCCAGTTCCGCGCCGTGATGGAAACACCCCACCCCCGGCCAGCCCGTTCAGCCAGCTTGGAACGGCCGATTCCGTCTGGCGTATGCAGATAAAACACCTGGTCAATCAGCGCAAAACGCTCATTCTCACTCTTGATGGCTTCCAGAGCATCTAAATCGGGATTTTCCGGCACGCCATCCAGAAAAAAGAGATGCAGTGACTTTGGCTCGGCCTCACCCTCCGGGAAGGGATTGGCCGCCATCGCGACTTGCAGCGAGGCCAGATCCAGCAAAAACACCTGCGGCGCAAAGCCATAGCTCGCTTCGATAACGGCCGTGATCCACTGGGCCAGCCCGGCCTGCTCGGTCTCTTCACTTTGGAAGACCACGTTGCCGCTTTGGATGTAGGTTTGCACGTTGGCCAACCCCATGCCCTCAAGCAGCACCTTCAATTCACGCATGGGCAGCTTGTTGTGCCCACCTACGTTGATCCCCCGCAGTAAAGCAATAATCGTATTCATCATGTCAACTTTGTTGTCACAGAGAGCGCAGAGGCCGTTGAGACTTTCTCTATCTCCTCTGTGCCCTCTGTGGCCAACTATTTCACCCGCCCGCCATTGCGCCGATGATGCGGAACGGCTCGGTGCCGTTGGCTACCGTCTCTGGCAAAGGTTTGTCGGGTGACTCGTGTGACCAATCCTGCCCGGCCGCAAAAAAGCGGATGAAGTCCCGCCGCTTGAGCGTTTTATGGTCACGCACCGTGCCGCGCAAAACGGGATACAACTCTTCCAGCCGGTCCAGGATGGCCTGTTGGGTAACCGGGCCGTCCAGCTCCAACTGCACCTCTTTGCCCACGTCGGCCAGATTACGCAGATGGAACGGTAACGTCACGCGAATCATGGCAGGGTTTGCACCTCCACAGACAAGACGGCGGGCAAATCGCGTACGATCGCCGTCCAGCTGTCGCCTGAATCGGCCGAAGCGTACACCTGACCGCCCGTGGTGCCAAAGTAGATGCCGCAGGAATCGAGCGAATCAACGGCCATCGCATCACGCAGGACATTGACATAACAATTTTCTTGCGGTAAGCCGTTGGTCAGCGCTTCCCACTCGTTGCCACCGCTGCGGCTGCGGTAAACCCGCAGTTTGCCTTCCGGCGGGTAATGTTCCGAATCACTTTTAATCGGCACCACGTAAACCGTTTCTGGCTCGTGGGCATGCACAGCGATGGGGAAGCCAAAGTCAGTGGGCAGGTTACCGCTGATCTCGTGCCAGTGGCCACCGGCGTTGTCGCTGCGCATCACGTCCCAATGTTTTTGCATAAACAGCACATTGGGCCGCGAGGGGTGCAGGGCAATATTGTGCACGCAGTGGCCCACTTCGGCCTCCGAGTCTGGCAATTCGTAAGGGGAGATCAGCCCTTCGTTGATAGGTTGCCATGTTTCGCCGCCGTCATCGGTGCGGAAGGTGCCCGCCGCCGAAATGGCGACATACATGCGGTTGGGATTGCCGGGGTCCAACACGATGGTGTGCAAGCACATACCACCCGCGCCGGGCTGCCACAAATGGCCTTTCACCTCGCGCAGGCCTGGCAGCTCCTGCCAGCTCTGCCCCCCATCATCGGAGCGGAACAGGGCGGCATCTTCCACGCCAGCATAAACGGTGTCTGGCTCGGTGAGCGACGGCTCCAGGTGCCAGACGCGCTTGAACTCCCACGGGTGCTGCGTACCGTCGTAAAATTGGTGCGTGCCCGGATCGCCGTCGTAGGCAAACTCGTTGTTGACGGCTTCCCACGTCTGGCCGCCATCATCGGAACGCTGGATGAGTTGGCCAAACCAACCGGTGGACTGCGAGGCATAGATGCGGTTGGGATTTACGCGGGAGCCTTTCATGTGATAAATCTCCCAACCGGCAAAATGCGGTCCACTTACAGCCCAATTTTGCCGCTTTTCATCGGACGTCAAAATAAACGCGCCTTTGCGCGTACCGACAAGAACTCTAACACCGCTCATCGTTAAGTCTCCTTATGTTTGGGGCTACTTTCTCTTTTTTGCTGCTGCTTTTTCCAGATTCTCAGTGACTCTAAATTTGACAATCTTGGTAATCAACTCGTAAGGCATGGGCTGGTTGAAGGGGAATTGCACGGAGCCTTTGCCGCTTTTGAACTGGGCCAATTCTGCCTGGAACTGGTCCATCCCCGAGGGAATGGGGTAGAAGCCGAGGTGGGTTTTGAAGGCACCAAAGTGCACCAGGTTGCCGTGGAGTTTGAAGGTAGGCATGCCGTAACTGATTGCTTCGGTGGCCTGGGGCGCGGCCGTTTTTATCGTTTCCCGTACCTTTTGCAAAATTTCCTGGACGTCCGCCGGGTGGGCGGCAATGTACTCATCAATCGTTGTCGGTTTTTCCATGATATTTCCGTTTGTCAGGCGCGCGATGAGCGCATGGCTTTGGTCTTCTCGATGGCCTGGTTGGCCACCATGTCCTGGTAAGCTTCACTTTCCATGCCAAACAGGGCGATTTTACCCTCGTCGTTGCTGTGCACACCCCAGCCGTAGCGCTTGGTCAGCGGCGAAGCACGCAAGCAGGGCTGCCCTTTGGCGAAAAACAGCTCCCGCTGCGCAGGCCACTCTGCCTCAGGGATCCCATTTTTTGTGGCATAGACGGCAAACAAAACGTCGTCGGAGGTGTATTGATAGGGACGGCCGTTTACCATTTCATACTGCAAAGTGGCCACCGATTTGCTGCCCTTCACCGGCGGCACTTCGCTGTGGGTGTTGGGGCAATCTTCGGCAACTTCGATGAGGGTGTTGAAGTAATTGGTTGATTTCATGGCCTACTCCATTCCGTAAGCGCGGGAAATTTCAAACTCGTATACCAACCGCTTTTGTTTGGCCATTTTTTGCAGAAACGCCTCGGTCTCCAATTCCTGGCCGAACCAATTTAGCGGACCGGTGGGTTTGTTTTGCATCAGCCGCATGAGGCGCAAATTCAACTCGGGGGCGTTGTCGCCATCCAGAATGTTTACCGTTGTTTCCAACGTGAGGTAGGCATACTGCTTGTCGAACACAAACAGAGTGCAGCGCGGGTCGCGGCGCAGCCGGGCGGTGCGCACGCGGTCCTGAGTGCCGCTGCTCCACAGCTTGCCATCCACCACGGCCACGCCCACACGAACGGCGCGCGGCATGCCATCCTGAGCAATGGTGATCATGGCGGCAGAGCGGTTGTTTTCCAGGAAGGCTATTTGACTTTCAGTCAGGAACATAACTTCTCCTTAATCCAAATTGGCCAGACTGGCGCTAAAATTCTGCACTCTGGGGTTCTTGCCTTCCTCGACGACAAATCCCTCAGCCGTTAAACGAGCGGCTTGAGCGGCGGCGCCGCCAGGATAGATGGTGATCAGGCCGCCATTTTGGTTCACCACGCGCCAATAAGGCACGTTGTAGCTGGCATCGTGAGCAATTGTCTTCAATGCCTTGCGGGTTGTTACCGGGCAAGTGCCCTGAACGGTAAACTGTTTGGTTAGGCTTTGGCGTAGTTGATTGGTTGTCACCAGCCTGGCTGCGGGAATATTTTCCAGCAGTGCCGCCACAGTTGCCGCTGAGGGCAGCAGCATTTTGCCGGTAGTGCCAAAAAACTTGACGCGCTCTGGCGGAATATCCACGATTACATCTTCTAGCAGGGTCATGTTAGCCTCTGGGTGGGTAAACGGCCGTTACGATTTTATGGTACACAATGCCTGGCGAATTTCGCCCAGGTGGTAGGCAGTGTGCACAATCATGCCAATCGCCCCGCCAATTTCGCGCTCATTTTGCCACTCGGCCTGGTTAGCCACGAGCTGCTTGATGCGATTATAGCTCTGGCGCAGTTCGTCCTGGATGGTTTGCCACTCTTGGGGAGAAACGGCCGTTACCTCCCGCCATATTTTGCCCCAATCTACCGGCTCAAACGTCTGGGTCCGCACATTTTCTTCTAACACGTCCAGGTAAAACGCGGTGTGCTTCACCTGCGCTGCCAGCGTGGCACAGTGGCCACCCACCGGGATCGAGGCCTCTTCGGCGGAAATGGTGGCCAGGGTCTCAAAAAAAGAGGTGCCCTTGTCCAGGTAAATGCCGTGCACCTGGTCAAACGTTTCGTCCAACAACATATACAGAGCCTGCGTAAAATGCTCACGGTTAATTTGGTTTGACATAACAATTCCTAATTGAAGGTAAGATGATGCCTTTGGCGAGTAAAAAAGCTGCTTTAAGCAGTGGCAGCGGCATAGTTGAAGCTGCGGCGGCCAAAAGCGACCCAAGTTTGCACCAGGCTGGTAATTTCGGTGGCGTGATCATGCAGGAAACGGCCGTCTGCCACCTTCAGCACAAATCGTTTGTCAGCCACCCACTCGACCAGCTCCGACGCATCCTCAAACAGCCGCTGGCCGGTTTTGGTGTCTTTGCCTTTGGGGCCGGTGTGAAAAATCAGCGCAACGGTACCGTAGTTGCGGAAGTTGAAGGTGATGATGTCGTTGCCATCCAGTGCGTAGCTCGGCGCGTTCCACTTTACCCCTTCTACGAGAGCTGGCTCAGCGTGCTTGATGACGGCACGGACCTCGTTGATCAGGTCAACTTGTGAATGTTCAAGCAAGGTCAATAACTGCTCCACGGTCTGGGCCTTCATGGCGGCTGCCTCCAATGCGCAAAGTCTGGTAGTTTATCGTTTTGGTTGCCCGGATGTTGTTGAGAAGGTGTGAAAAATCAGCGAGTTTTTTGGGCAAGGTGCCGCATTATAGAACAGATTTTCTATTCTGTCCAGATTTATTTTGTCGTGGCGCGGAGTGGGAAACGGCCGCTCCCCCATGCGCAGCAAGATGATACATTTCGACTAACGAACAGGCGTTCTGTTACTTTATAGTGACGCCTGTACTTACCAATCGAGAGCGCAAGGAGTTGCCGTTTGCCGCCAGGTGCCGCGCCATTCTGCTATACTTGGGCCACTATGGCTGTAAAAACAGACACCCGGCAGCAAAACCATGAACAAATGGAAACTGTAACCCGGTATATCCGCCAGCATATTGACGAGCCGCTCAACCGTGAAACGTTGGCCGCCGTGGCCGATTTTTCCGTGCCGCACTTCCATCGCCTGTTCAGCGACTGCATGGGCGAGAGTGTCGGCAGCTACGTGCGCCGGCTGCGGCTGGAGCGGGCCGGGCGCAAGCTGCGCCTGGGCGCGGTGAACATCGCCGAGGTGGCCCTGGCCGCTGGCTACGAAAGCCACACCGCCTTTGGCAAAGCGTTTAAGCAGCAGTTTGGGCTGTGTCCCAGCGCCTTTCGCGCCTTAAGCTGCCAGGCGGCGACGCAGCTTTTGCTGCGCTCTCAAGCAAAACGCAAATTAGCAAAGGAGAAAACCCCGTGAGAATTGAATTGACCAGCCTCTTTGTAAACGATCAGGAAAAGGCGCTGCGGTTTTATACGGCCGTTCTCGGCTTCATCGAAAAGCAAAATTTCTCGGTGGGCGAATTCCGGTGGCTCACCGTCGTATCGCCCGATGCGCCCAATGGCCCCCAGCTGCTGCTGGAGCCCAATAACAACCCGGCCGCCCTGGCTTACCAGCAAGCCATCTTCGAGCAAGGCATAGCCATAGCCGCCTTTGGCGTCGATAACGTGTACGACGAACATGAGCGCCTGAAAAACCACGGCGTTGTCTTTAACACAGATCCCACCGACGTAGGTACCGCAATCATAGCGGTCTTCGAAGACACCTGCGGCAACCTCATCCAGATCTACCAGGCCAAGGTCTGATCCTGCCACCGGTGACAGTCACTTCCAAAAATGACTGTCACCGGGCAGGCGTTGCGGCAAAGGACCAGCCTTTTTCAGCCAATGCTTCACGCAGTTGGCGAATCCCTTTAGGACCCATGCCGTGCAGGGCCAGTATCTCCTTTTCGCTGACATGGGTCAGCTGCTCCAGGCGAGAGTAACCTGCTCCAGCCAGCGCCCTTTGGGCCGGTTGAGACAGGCCAGTTGGTAGATCGCTTTCTGATTGACTCATTTTTGCTCCTTAAGATAGCCCAGGTAAACCACGCCGGAGTGGCGTCGGCTTGCCAGGCGACATGACCATCTCCGAATCAACGCGCGCGTCGGTAATGCATGGCGACCGCGCCGCAGCGAAGCGGTTTCGCCGAGATCAGATCGAGCCGTCGCGTGCTTAGGAGCCCGCTCTGGTACAGGGTCGGGCCGTGGCCGACAATCCTGGGGTGGACGAGGAACTTGTACTCGTCGATCAGATCCAGCCGATCCAGCTCGGTCGCAAGCATACCGCTGCCGAGCAGCACGCCCGCCGGTGTCGCGTCTTTGAGCTTCTGCACGCCCGTGCGCAGGTCGTCGGCGATGTGGTGGCTGTTGGTCCAGTGGAACTCCTTTCGCGTCGAGGAAACCACATACTTCGGCTTGGCCTCCAGCTTAACTGCCCACTCGCGTATCGCTGGCGGGGCTGCCACGTCGCCGCGGGCGACCGCTGGCCAGTAGCTCTCCATCATCTCGTAGGTAACACGGCCCCACAGCATCGCCCCGCCCTCGTCCATGAGGTGGGTGAAGAAGGCGTGCGTCTCGTCGTCAACGATTCCTTCCTGGTGGTCGACGCAGCCGTCCAGGGTGATGTTAATACTAAAGGTCAAGAGTCCCATGATATTCTCCATTCGCGATACGCGACGCACCGCTTGCCATCTGGCGCCAAGGGCACAAACCTAGTTCGCGGCGCAATACTAGAAACAACTTGCTGTTTTCTAGATTGGGCCAATCTCAGTATTCATCAACCACCGGTGGGGATTGCCCCGGCACGCTCGTAATTCACAACAATGACGCCCCCTGGTGTGACCTCGCTTTCCGTCACCTTAAACGACGCCGGGATCGTGCCATCGGCAAACAACCGTTTGCCACCGCCCAGCGTTACCGGATAAATCATCAGCCAGAACACATCGACCAAGTCATGGCTGATAAGCGTCTGAAGCAGATCACCACTGCCCCACACGTGCAAATCTGGCCCTGGCTGCTGCTTGATTTCGGCGACTTTTGCGGCAACGTCGCCGCTTAAAAAGACGGTGGGCTGCCATTTGCTGGCAGTTATCGTATTTGAGGCCACGTATTTGGTCGCCGTGTTGGCACCAGGCCAAATGTTGTCGTGGTGCGGCCAGTACGGTTCCCAAATAGCGAAGGTTTTGCGCCCCAACAGCAGGTCAAACGGCAGGTTCATCTGCCGCCTCAACAGCCTGCCCAAAGATTCGTCAGAATATGGCCCTACCCACCCGCCATGGGCAAAGCCGCCGCTGGTATCTTCGTCCGGCCCACCGGGGGCCTGGATGACACCGTCTAGGGAGATATGTTCAAGCACCATCACTTTTCTCATCATTTAGTTCCTCCAGTCTCCAACTGGTTGTCTGGTTACCTCTTTTTTAGGTTGGCGCGTCGTGTGGCTGTGGCCTAACTCATGTCACAACGCGAAACTGAAGCTGCGTGACGTCCGGCGTGTCGATGACCCTGATTTTTCCCAGGTCAATGCCGCAGCAGCGTCACCACCCGCACAGCCAACCCGATCCATGCGCGGCGGCCAGCCAGGGGCAGGGTGTCTTGCTTATCAACGCTGCTTTTCGAGGAATCAGCCATAACAGCTCCTTATTAAAAACCAAAATTTAGCACAAACGTTCGATCAGTATAGCCAATCCACTTCAAAAAGTCAAGTTAAACTATTATTTATTGAACTTTAAGCTTTTTGCTATATACTTAATCTTATGAGTGACCGCACGTACAACCAATATTGCGGTCTGGCCTATGCCCTGGATCGTGTGGGCGAGCGCTGGACCATTCTCATCGTTCGCGAACTGCTTGCCGGGCGGCGCCGCTACAAAGATTTGCTAG
>ERZ761607.3749-NODE-3749-length-14260-cov-5.168955_pt1 | contig 14260 bp, 7 predicted proteins | sample MGYA00511164_ERZ761607 | MGnify/ENA primary metagenome ERZ761607 (study PRJEB28899, sample SAMN02445080) | bioreactor sludge metagenome | biome: EBPR sludge | place: Australia: Brisbane, Thorneside Wastewater Treatment Plant | collected 2011-06-22 ...
CAGCAGCTGCGGGTCGGTGGCCAGCGCGCGGGCGATCGCCACGCGCTGGCGTTCTCCGCCGGACAGCTGGGCCGGGCGCCGGTCGAGCAGGTGGCCGATGCCCAGCAGCTCGATCGCCGAGTCCAGCGTGCGCTCGGAGCGCGCGCTGCGCGAGCGTGTCGTGCCGTAGCGCAGGTTGCCGCGCACGTCGAGGTGGTCGAAGAGGCTGGCCTCCTGGAAGACGTAGCCGAGTGCGCGCCGGTGGGTCGGCACGAAGATGCCGGCCGCGTCGTCCTGCCAGGTCTCGTCGGCGACGAGCACGCGGCCGGGCCGCGCGCGCTCGAGCCCGGCCACGCAGCGCAGCACGCTGGTCTTGCCCGATCCCGAGGGCCCGAAGAGCACGCTGATGCCCTGCGCGGGCAGCCGCAGGTCGACCCGCAGCTCGAAGTCGGCCCGCGGCAGCGCCAGCGCGACCTGCAGCGTGTCGCTCACGGCAGCACGCGTCCCGCGGAGCGCCGCACCCAGGCCAGCGCGAGCAGCACGACGAAGGAGAAGGCCAGCATGCCGCCGGCCAGCAGGTGGGCCTGCGCGTACTCCATCGCCTCGACATGGCCGTAGATCAGCGTGGAGACCACGCGCGTCTGCCCGGGGATGTTGCCGCCGATCATCAGCACGACACCGAACTCGCCCACCGTGTGGGCGAAGGCGAGGATCGCCGCCGTGACCAGGCCGCCGCGCGCCTGCGGCAGCGCGACGGTGAAGAAGGCATCGAGCGGGTGGGCGCGCAGCGTCGCCGCGACCTCGAGCGGCCGCGAGCCGATCGACTCGAAGGCGTTCTGGATCGGCTGCACCGCGAAGGGCAGCGAGAAGACGATCGAGCCGAGCAGCAGCCCGCCGAAGGTGAACGACAGCACGCCCCAGCCCAGCGCCTGGGTCAGCTGCCCGAGCGGGCCGTCGGGCCCCATCGCGACCAGCAGGTAGAAGCCGAGCACCGTCGGCGGCAGCACCAGCGGCAGCGTCACGAGCGCGCCCACCGGCGCGCGCCAGCGCGAGCGCGTGTGGGCGAGCCACCAGGCCAGCGGCGTGGCGAGCACGAGCAGCGCCAGCGTGGTCAGCGTGGCCAGCAGCAGCGTCAGGCGGATCGCCTGCAGCGCCTCGGCGCCCAGTTCAAAAGGTGTAGCCATGGCCGAGGATGATCGTGCGGGCCTTGTCGCCGCGCAGGTACTGCAGCAGGCCAGTGGCGGCCGGATTGTCCCTGCCGCGGACCAGCAGCAGCGCGTCCTGGCGGATCGGCTCGTGCAGGCCGGCCGGAACGCGCCACGCCGATCCTTCGCCGACGCGGCCGTCGGCCATGACCTGCGACAGCGCGACGAAGCCCAGCGTGGCGTTGCCGCTGGCGACGAACTGGTGCGCCTGCGCGATGCTCTCGCCCTGCACGAAGGTCGGCCGCAAGGCGTCGAGCAGTCCCAGGCTCGCCAGCGTCTGGACGGCCGCCCGGCCGTAGGGGGCGAGCTTCGGGTCGGCCAGGGCCAGTCGCTCGAAGCGACCGCTGCGCAGCACCTCGCCGCGCTCGTCGACGACGCCGGGCTGCCGGCTCCACAGCACCAGCTGGCCGGTCGCGTAGGTGAAGCGCGAGCCGGCGACGCCCGCGCCCTCCCGTTCGAGCCGGGCCGGCGTCTCGTCGTCGGCGGCCAGCAGAAGGTCGAAGGGCGCGCCGTTGCGGATCTGCGCGTAGAAGCGACCTGTCGAGCCGAAGGCCAGCGTCGCCTTGTGTCCGGTGTCGGCTTCGAAGGCGGCGGCAATGCGGCGCATCGGCACGCTGAAGTTGGCGGCCACCGCCACCGTGACCTCCGCGGCGCGGGCCGTACCGATGCCGGGGGGCGTGACGCACAGCAGGACGATCGCTGCCAGGGCCGACAGGAGAGTATTCATCGAGGCGGGCTTTCTGTTCGACGGGGACAACGGTCACGTTACCGTGAAAGCCTCCCCCGAGGGCGCGCCGTGGCGGAGCCGGCAGCGCGGCGTTGCCTGCTCGCGGGGCGTGAGGTGCACGACAGCCGCGTCACTGCCGCCTGGCGGCGCGGGTGTCCCGGTCAGGCCGTCACCGCGGATGGCGGCGGCACGGGCGCCGCCGTCGCGTGGCTCGCCGCGAGCTCGTGGGCCGGCACCGGACGGCCGAAGTGCCAGCCCTGGGCGTAGGTGCACCCCATGCGGTGCAGCGCGAGTGCATCGTCGGCGCTCTCGATGCCTTCGGCGACGGTCGGCACGCCCAGGCTGCGCGACAGTCCCACGATCGCCGCGACGACCTTGGTGCCCGCGCCCGGCTGGCGGAGCGCCGCGACGAAGGCGCGGTCGATCTTGATGCGATCGAAGGGCATCTCGGCGAGGTAGGCCAGGCTCGAGTAGCCGGTGCCGAAGTCGTCCAGCGTGACCGTGAAGCCGGCGCGGTTCATCGCCGCCATCACGCGCCGGGCCATCGCCGTGTCGGCCACCAGCGCCGACTCGGTGATCTCCAGATCCAGTCGTCCGGCCGGCGTGTCGTGCTGGCGCAGCACCGCGAGCAGCTGCGCGACGATGGCCTCGTCCCGCAGCTGCTGCGCGCCGAGGTTCAGCGACATGCGCCAGTGCGCCGGCAGCAGCTTCATCGAGCGGCAGCCGCTCGACAGCACCGCCAGGGTCAGCTCGTCGACGAGCCCGCACGCCTCGGCCAGCGCGACGAACTCCGACGGCGGCAGCAGGCCGCGCTGCGGGTGCTGCCAGCGAGCGAGCAGTTCCACGCCCTGCACGCGGCCGTCGGCCAGCGCGACGATGGGTTGCAGGTGGGCGACGATCTCGCCCCGCGCCAGGCCCTCGCGCAGCGCCTGTTCGAGCGCGGTGCGCTCGGCGATGCGGTCGTCGACGCGCTGGTCGTAGTCGCATGCGCTGCCGCGGTTGCCGGCCTTCGCGCGGTAGAGCGCCGAGTCGGCCTTGCGCAGCAGCTCGTCGGCCAGCTGCGCGTCGCCGGGGAAGCGCGCGATGCCCACGCTGGCACCGATGCGCACGACCAGGCCGCCCAGGTCGATGGGCTCGGTGAGCGCAGAGCAGATCCGCGCGGCCAGGCGGTGGGCCTCGCCCGCATCGCCGTCGTCTCGTGCGAGCACGACGAACTCGTCACCGCCGTAGCGTGCGCGGGTCTCGCCGCCGCGCAGCACCTGGGTGAGCCGGCGCGACACCTCGCGCAGCACCCCGTCCCCGGCCCGGTGGCCGTGGCGGTCGTTGACGGCCTTGAAACCGTCCAGGTCGATCAGCAGCAGGGCCAGGCGGCCGCCGTCGCGCGTCGCGCGCGCGAACTCGCCGGCCATCGCATCGTGCAAGGCGGCGCGGTTGGGCAGCCCGGTCAGCAGGTCGCTGGACGCGAGCCGGCGCACGCGCTCCTCGGCCCGCAGGAACTGCTCGCGGGAGCGGGCGAGGCGCCGCCAGACCAGCAGTCCGAACAAGGTGACGCCGGCCAGCAGGGCCGTGCCCAGCGCGGCGTGGCGCCGCCGCAGGTCGTCGATCTCGCGGCGGGAGGTCGCCACCGTCGAGACGCTGAAGTCGGCCGTCGCCTGGCGCAGCAGGGCGGTCTTCTCGCGGTAGCGCTCGCCTTCGAAGATCGCCCGGGCGGTGGCCGGCTCGCGGACCGCGACGGCGTCGAAGGCCGACTGGCGCATGCCTTCGAGCTCCGCGTTGGCTGCCCGCGTGTCCGTCTCGAAACGCTCGATGGCCTGCTCCGGCGCGAGCCGCCGTGCCTGCGCGAGCAGCGCCTCGAAGCCCGGCCGCAGCGAGTCGAAGCGCACGATCCACTCGCGGTCGCCGGTGGCGACGGCCATCTGGGCGGCCTGCGACAGCTGCTCGTCGAGCAGACGCAGATCGCCGGCGATGCGCAGCGCCTCGGCGTGCCGTCGGGCGGCCTCCTGCTGAGCAGCGGCGAACCACCATCGCTCGCCGGTGACCAGCGCGATCAGGGCCAGGCTCGAGGCGAGCATCACGATCACCGCGTGCCGGGCACCGCCGATCGACTGCTCGACCACGGAGACCGTGGGCAGCAGCCGGACGTGCTCGGCGCCCTCGCCCAGGGTGGGCGGGTCGGGTTCGGCGGTGAGTGGATCGGACGACAGGGGCATGAAGGAGCAGCGGCCGGGCTCTGCGTCGTTTTCGGCTGCGGCGGGCGGACCTTCGGCGCGCTGGCGTGACCGAGTTGGCGTTGCGTCGGCCTCCCGGTCCGCGCCTCGAGCCGGCCACGCCGAGACGGCGCCGGGGCGACGGCCGGTGCCGCCCCGCCAGCTAGCGCAAGCGCTCGGCGCCTGGCCGTCCTGCGTCCACGGCAAAGCGCGCCGCGCGGGCGACGGTGCTGTGCGGGTCCGTCACGTCCGCCACGGTGCGCAGGTCGGCCTGCAGCTCCCGGCGGTCGAGTTCGAGCCGCAGGTAGCCGCGCTCGGCGCTGCGCGCGTAGCGAACATGCGGGTTGAACGGCAGCACCTCGTCCAGCGCCCGTTGCGGCCGGCCCCGGCTGCTGATCGAGGTCGTGCAGAACTCGGTGGCCACGAGCGGGCTGTCCTCGCGGTCCGGGTCCACCCGCAGGTCGGCCACGAGGCTGGCGTGGACGTCACCACCCAGCACGACCGCGCCGGGCACGCGGCGCTCGGCCAGCACCGAGAGCAGCCGCTGGCGGGCCCCGGGGTAGCCGTCCCAGCCGTCGGTCCAGAACATGCCCTGCAAGTCCTCGTCGGCCAGCCCGGCCGGACCGGCCCGTGCCGCCGCCGGGTTCATCGCCTCGCGCGACAGGCGGGCCATCAAGGTCTGCTGGGCCAGCAGGTTCCAGGGATGCGCGAGGCTCCAGCCCCGCTCCAGCCAGCGCTCCTGCTCGGCGCCCAGCAGGCTGCGCTGCGGCTGGCGGACGATCGACGGGCAGTCGCGCAGCCGCACCACGTTGGCGCCGCCCCGCCCGGGCCGCGGGCATGCCTGCGGGTCACGGAACTGCCGGTTGTCGACCCAGTGCAGGCGGGCGAGCCGCCCCCAGTCCAGCGCACCGTGGATCGTCATCGCGCCGCCGCCGGCCGTGGCGGGCCGCAGCGATGGCGGAAGGGGCATGTGCTCCCACCAGGCCCGGTAGGCGGCGCTGCGACGGGACGCGAAGTCGGGTTCGAGCCGCTCACCCTGCAGCCCGGCGTAGTCGTTGTCCACCTCGTGGTCGTCCCAGATGACGATCCACGGGCACGCGGCGTGCGCGGCCTGCAGCAGCGGATCGCTGCGGTACTGGGCGTAGCGGGCGCGGTAGCCATCGAGCGTGCGGGCCTCGCCACCCTCGTGCGCCCGCGGCACGCCCGCTGCCGAGGCGCCCTCGTAGATGTAGTCGCCGAGGAACAGCACCAGATCCGGCGCCTGCGCCGCGGCATCGCGCCACGCGGCCCAGTGGCCGTGGTCCCAGCGCTGGCAGCTGGCGACCGCCAGCACGAGCCGATCGACGGCCGCATCGGGTGCCGGTGCGGTGCGGGTCCGCCCGAGCGGGCTGCGCTGGCCGAGCGCGCCGAAGCGGTACCAGTACCAGCGGTCGGGCTCGAGGCCGCGCACCTCGACGTGCAGGCTGTGGGCATCGCCGGGGCGTGCCGGCGCGACGCCCCGCGCGACGACCCGGCGGAAGCCTTCGTCGGCCGCGAGTTCCCACGCCACCGGCACCTCGTCGTCGCCGAGCGGCCCGGTCAGGCGGGTCCACAGCACGACCGAGTCGCGGGTCGGCGAGCCGGACGCGACGCCCAGCGCGAAGCGCGGCAGCTCAGCGGCCGTCGCATGGCGGATGAAGGCCGGGGCCGCGAGGCCGGCGGCCAGCAGCCGCTGCAGCGCGGCGCGACGGGGCACGGTGATCATGCGGTCTCAGGGCGCGGCGGCCGGCTCCGCGGGCGCTGGGCTGCCGGCGCCGTGTCGCCGCACCGGCAGGCGCAGGCTTGCGAGGTCGAAGGCTGGGTCAGGTCGTCGTCGACGCCGGCCGCCAGGGCGCGCTCCGGCACTCGGCGGGCAGCGGCGGACGGTGGGTGATCGTCGATCGGCATCGGGCGGTGGCGCGCCCCGGCACCCGATCCGGCGAGCGTCGGGTGCCGGGCAGGGCGGCGGGCGATGGCATTGTGGACCGGGTCCGCCCGGCCGAATCTCCAGGCATCTGCCGGTCTCGACGCCCGGCGCGGTGCGTGGCGGCCCGGCGTCGGCCGGCGCGCGGATCCGGACGTGCCCGTCATCGAGTAAACCCGCTGCCGGGCCGGCCGCGCGGCCCGCTACGCTGCCGCACTGCGTCGTCCCGCCGGAGCGCCATGCCATGAGCCGCCATGTGCCGATCACGCCCGACCAGCTGGCGCTGCAGCGCCTGTTCCGATGGGAGCGGGCCGCGCCGGATCGCGTGATCCTGACGCAGCCCGTCGGCGGCGGGCAACTGCGCGAGTTCACCTGGGCGCAGGCGGCCGACCAGTCGCGGCGCATGGCCGCACACCTGAAGTCGATGGGCATCGGGCCGGGCGACCGGGTTGCGCTGATCTCGAAGAACACCGCGTGGTGGCTGCTTGCCGACTGGGCGATCTGGCTGGCCGGCGGCGTCTCGGTGCCGCTGTACCCGACGCTGGCCGCCGAGACCGTCCGCCAGATCCTGACCCACAGCGAGGCGAAGCTGCTGTTCGTCGGCAAGCTCGACGGCTGGGATGCGATGCGGGCGGGCGTCCCGCCGGGGCTGCCCTGCATCACGCTGCCGCTCGCCCCGGTGGGGGCCGTGGACGACGCGCCCGGCTGGGAGGAGATCGTCGGCCGGACGCCGCCGCTGGCCGGCCAGCCCCTGCGCGACGGCGACGATCTCGCGACGATCCTGTACACCTCGGGGACCACCGGCGTGCCCAAGGGGGTGATGCACAGCTTCGCCACCTTCGCGTGGTCGGTCGACGCGGGCCTGAAGCGGGTGTCGATCGACCAGGGCTCGCGGATGCTGAGTTACCTGCCGCTGGCCCACGTGGCCGAGCGCACGCTGGTCGAGCACGGCCTGCTGGCCACCGGCATGCACCTGTACTTCGCCGAGAGCCTGGAGACCTTCACGCAGGACCTGCAGCGTGCGCGGCCGACGGTCTTCTTCTCGGTGCCCCGCCTGTGGGTCAAGTTCCAGCAGGGTGTGTCGGCGCGCATGCCGCCGGACAAGCTCCGCCGGTTGCTGAAGGTCCCGGTGCTGCGGGGCATCGTCCGGCGCAGGATCCTCGGCGCGCTGGGTCTCGACCGCTGCGTCTTCGCGGCGGGCGGCGCGGCGCCGATGCCGCCCGAGCTGCTGGCCTGGTACGCCGACCTCGGGTTGCCGATCATCGAGGTCTACGGGATGACCGAGAACTGCGGCGTGTCGCACTCGACGCTGCCCGGCGTGCAGCGCGCGGGCACCGTGGGCCTGCCGTACGACGGCGTCGAGTCGCGGCTCGACCCGGCCAGCGGCGAGATCCTGGTGCGCAGCCACGGCAACATGCTCGGCTACTACAAGGAGCCGCAGCTGACCCGCGAGGCCTTCACCGACGACGGCTGGCTGCGCACCGGCGACAAGGGCGTGCTCGAGGCCGACGGCTACCTGCGCATCACCGGCCGGGTCAAGGACCTGTTCAAGACCAGCAAGGGCAAGTACGTCGCGCCGGCGCCGATCGAGGACCGGCTCGTGATGCACGCCGCCATCGAGGCCTGCTGCGTGACCGGTGCCAACCTCGGGCAGCCGCTGGGCATCGTGATGCTCAACGCCGAGGCCGTGGCGCGCTCGCGCGACGCCGCCGGGCGCGCCGCGCTGGAGGCCTCGCTCGCGGCGCACCTGAAGGCGGTCAACACGAGCCTCGATCCGCACGAGCAGCTCGACGCGCTGGTCGTCGTCGCCGAACCGTGGACCGTCGACAACGGCTTCGTGACGCCGACCTTCAAGGTCAAGCGCGGGCGCATCGAGGAGGTCTACACCAGCCGCTTCGACGGCTGGCTCGCGACGCACCGGCCGGTGGTCTGGATGGCCTGACGAGGAGGCCGGGCGCTGACGCCGGCCTTCTTGATCTGCGGCAAGCGCGTCTCGTGCCCGCTCCCACAACATAGCACGCGACCGCAGCTGGTGAAACGCGGCGGTCGGAGAACACGACGACGCGGTCCGTGGGGGATGGTCTTCCCGGCGATCCCGCGTCCATCCCTCTCCGGCCCCGTTTCCGGCCCGGCGGCCATCGTGAGGGCGCCAGATGTACCAGATCCTTCGCCGCGAGGCCTTCTCGGATGTCACGTTCCTGTGGGACGTGCTGGCGCCGGACGTGGCGCGTTCGGCCCAGCCCGGCCACTTCGTGATGCTGCGCCTGCGCGAGGGTGGCGAACGCATCCCGCTGACCGTGGCCGACTACGACCGCGAGCGCGGCACGGTCACGCTGGTGATCCAGGCGCTGGGCCGCACGACGCTCGAGATGCGCGACCACTACAAGGCCGGCGACAGCTTCGCCGACTTCGTCGGCCCGCTCGGCCTGCCGCAGCACGTCGCCCGGGTCGGCCACGTCGTGCTGGTCGGCGGCGGGCTCGGGGTCGCGCCGGTCTATCCCCAGCTGCGCGCCTTCAAGGAGGCGGGCAACCGCATCACGGCGATCATCGGCTTCCGCAACCGCGACCTGGTCTTCTGGGAGGACCGGTTCGCCGCGTGCTGCGACGAACTGATCGTCTGCACCGACGACGGCAGCTACGGCAAGCCCGGTTTCGTGACCGCGGCGCTGCAGGAGGTGCTCGAGCGACCGGACCGTCCCGACCTGGCGGTGGCGATCGGTCCGCTGCCGATGATGAACGCCTGCGTCGAGGTCACGCGCCCGTTCGGCGTGAAGACGATGGTCTCGCTCAACGCGATCATGGTCGACGGCACCGGCATGTGCGGCTCGTGCCGCGTGACGGTGGGCAGCGAGATCAAGTTCGCCTGCGTCGATGGTCCCGATTTCGACGGCCACCAGGTCGACTTCAAGGAACTGATGCTGCGCCAGAAGCGCTTCAAGGGCGAGGAGGCGACGGCCAGCACGGACTACGCGCACGTGTGCCACGTCGAGAAGGTGCTCTTCGAGCAGGGCAAGACGAACTACAAGAAGTACAAGGATCTCGCGCCGCATGCGACGAAGATGCCCGAGCGCGACCCGCTCGAGCGCTCGCGCAACTTCAAGGAGGTCAACCTCGGCTACTCGATGGCCGACGCGCTGGCCGAGGCCGAGCGCTGCATCATGTGCAGCAAGGCGGCCTGCGTGGAGGGCTGCCCGGTGTCGATCGACATCCCGCGCTTCATCCGCCACGTCCTCGTGCGCGACCTCGAGGGCGCGCTGTCCGTCATCAACGAGTCGAACCTGCTGCCCTCGATCTGCGGGCGCGTGTGCCCGCAGGAGTCGCAGTGCGAGGCGCAGTGCGTGGTCGGGCGCAAGCTCGAGAGCGTGGCCATCGGCCGGCTCGAGCGGTTCGTCGGCGACAACGCGCCGCGGCGCAAGGTCGCGCCGCCGCGCTTCGACCGTCGGCTGGGCCGCGTGGCGGTGGTCGGCTCGGGACCCTCGGGCCTGGCCGTCGCGGCCGACCTCGTCAAGCTCGGCTGCGAGGTCACCGTCTACGAGGCGCTGCACGTCGTCGGAGGCGTGCTGCAGTACGGCATCCCGTCGTTCCGGCTGCCGCGCGAGACCATCTCGCGCGAGGTGGACACGCTCCAGGAGATGGGCGTGCGCTTCGAGACCAACAAGGTCATCGGCAAGACCTTCTCGGTGCCGCAGCTGATGGGCGAGATGGGCTTCGACGCGGTCTTCGTCGGCGCGGGCGCGGGGGCGCCGGCCTTCCTCGGCATCCCCGGCGAGTTCGCCGGCCAGGTCTACTCGGCCAACGAGTTCCTGACCCGCGTGAACCTGATGGGTGGCGACAAGTTCCCCTACCTGGACACGCCCGTCACGCTGGGCCGCAGCGTCGTCGTCATCGGCGCGGGCAACACGGCCATGGACTGCCTGCGCGTGGCCAAGCGGCTGGGCACGCCGACCGTGCGCTGCGTCTACCGGCGCAGCGAGGCCGAGGCGCCGGCACGCATCGAGGAACTGCGCCACGCGAAGGAGGAGGGCATCGAGTTCTTCTTCCTGCACGGGCCGGTGGAGATCCTCACCGACGCGGACGGCAACGTGCGCGGCATGAAGGTGCAGAAGATGGAACTCGGCGAGCCGGACGAGCGCGGGCGCCGCAAGCCGGTGCCCACCGGCGAGGTCGTCGAGCTCGAGTGCGACACGGTGATCTACGCGCTCGGCACGAAGGCCAACCCCATCGTCACGCAGTCGACGCCCGGCCTCGGCCTGAACAAGTGGGGCTACATCGTCGCCGACGAGGCGACGCAGGCCACGACCGTGCCCGGCGTCTTTGCCGGCGGCGACATCGTCACCGGCGGCGCGACGGTGATCCTGGCGATGGGTGCCGGGCGCCGCGCCGCGCGGGCGATCGGCGCGTGGCTGGCCGGCGGCAAGGCGGCGTGGCCCGTCACCGCGGCCGAGGTCGAGGCTTTCCGGCCGCCGCCGCCCATCGGCGACAGCCCGGCCGGCGCCGCTCCCAGGGAGGTTCCCGCATCATGAGCATCTGTCCCCGTTGCAAGCGGCCCCTCGACGACGAGGAGCCCTACATCTGCTGTGCCGGCGTCGAGCTGCGCTGGCGCTGCACCGCCTGTCAGAAGGTCAGCGAGGGCTTCGCGTTCCCCTACGGCATGTGTCCCCACTGCAAGGGCAAGCTCGAGCTGCTCGAGCGCGGGCCGCTCGAGGGCGACGCGGCGCGCGAGGCCGTGCGCAAGGCCTTCGAGATCGAGCTCGGCGGGCACGCGTTCTACTCGCGGGCCTCGCGCGACGCTGCGGATCCGGAGCTGCGCGACCTGTTCGCGCGCTTCGCCGCGATGGAGCAGGAGCACATGCAGACGCTGTCCCGGCGTTACCACGCCGAGCTGCCCCAGCCGGCCACGGACTTCCAGCTCGACCGCGCGGCGATCTTCGCCGGGGTCGAGCGCAAGCCCGAGGACCCGGCGAACCTGTTCCGCATCGCGATCGCGTTCGAGCAGCGCGCGGTCGAGTTCTTCAGCCGCGAAGGCGAGCGGGCGCCGGCAGACTCGGTCGAGCGCGGGCTCTACCTCGAGCTCGCCGCCGAGGAGCGCGAACACGTCGAGCTGCTGAGCACCGAGTACCGGCGCTGGCAGGCCGGCAAGGCCGGCATCCTGTAGCCGGCCCGGTGCCGGACCCCGCCCACACCCCTGTCCGGCCGCAGCCCGAGGTGCTGCGTCCCGAGGAGACCAGTCCCATGTCAGACCGCTACTACGTGCTCGACGGCAACGAAGCCGCCGCGCGCATCGCCCACCTGTGCAGCGAGGTGATCGCGATCTACCCGATCACGCCCTCGTCGACGATGGGTGAACTCGCCGACGCCTGGTCGGCCGCGGGCCAGAAGAACCTGTGGGGCGCGGTGCCGCAGGTCGTCGAGATGCAGAGCGAAGGCGGCGCCGCCGGTGCCGTGCACGGCGCGCTGCAGGCGGGTGCCCTGAGCAGCACCTTCACCGCGTCGCAGGGGCTGCTGCTGAAGCTGCCCAACATGTTCAAGATCGCCGGCGAGCTGAGCTCGACGGTGTTCCACATCGCCGCGCGCACGCTCGCCACCCACGCGCTGTCGATCTTCGGCGACCACAGCGACGTGATGACCGCACGCACGACCGGCTTCGCGCTGCTCGCGTCGTCCAGCGTCCAGGAAGCGCAGGACCTCGCGGCCATCGCGCACATGGCCACGCTGAAGGCGCGGGTGCCGTTCCTGCACTTCTTCGACGGCTTCCGCACCAGCCACGAGGTCAACAAGATCGAGCTGCTGTCCGAGGACGACCTGCGCTCGCTGATCGACGAGGACCTGATCCGCCTGCACCGCGAGCGCGCGCTGAACCCGGACCGGCCGGTGATGCGCGGCACGGCGCAGAACCCGGACGTCTTCTTCCAGGCCCGCGAAGCCTGCAACACCTACTACCAGGCCGTGCCGGGCATCGTCGGCGACGCGATGCGCCGCTTCGCGCAGCTCACCGGCCGCAAGTACAGCCTGTTCTGGTACAGCGGCGCACCGGATGCCGAGCGGGTCATCGTGCAGATGGGTTCGGGCGTCGGCGCGACGCGCGAAGCGGTGGCCAAGCTCAACGCGGCCGGCCAGAAGGTCGGCCTCGTCACCGTGCGCCTGTACCGCCCGTTCGACGTGCAGGCCTTCATCGGCGCGCTGCCGGCGACGACACGCGCCATCGCCGTGCTCGACCGCACGAAGGAGCCCGGCGCGCTCGGCGAGCCGCTGTACCAGGACGTGGTCACCGCGCTGGCCGAGGCCTGGCCCGAGGACCGCCGCGCGCCGCGCGTGATCGGCGGCCGTTACGGCCTGTCGTCGAAGGAGTACACGCCGGCGATGGCCAAGGCCGTCTTCGACGAGCTGCTGCAGGACAAGCCGAAGCGCCACTTCACGGTGGGCATCACCGACGACGTGACGCACCTGTCGCTGAAGGTCGACGACGGCTTCGTCACCGAGGGCGAAGGCATCACGCGTGCCGTCTTCTACGGCCTCGGGGCCGACGGGACCGTCGGCGCGACGAAGAACACGGTCAAGATCATCGGCGAGAACACTCCGCTGTACGCGCAGGGCTACTTCGTCTACGACAGCAAGAAGTCCGGCGCGATCACCGTCTCGCACCTGCGCTTCGGGCCGAGCCCGATCGAGTCGACCTACCTGATCCGCGACGCGGACTTCATCGCCTGCCACCAGTTCGAGTTCATGGAGAAGCTCGACGTGCTCGAGCTCGCCCGGCCGGGCGCGGTGTTCCTGCTGAACAGCCCCTACGGTCCCGAAGCGGTGTGGGCGCGGCTGCCTCGCGAGGCGCAGCACACGATCATCGAGAAGAAGCTGCGCTTCTACATCGTCGACGCGCTCGCGGTGGCCAAGCAGGCGGGGCTGGCCGGCCGCATCAACACGGTCACGCAGGCCTGCTTCTTCGCGATCTCCGGCGTGCTGCCGCGCGACGAGGCGATCCGCCAGATCAAGAGCGCGATCCGCAAGACCTATGGCCGGCGCGGCGAGACGGTGCTGAACCGCAATTTCGCCGCCGTCGACGCGTCGCTGGCGGCGCTGCGCGAGATCAGCGTCCCGTCGCGCGTCGATTCGGCCTTCGCCCGCCGGCCGACCGTCTCGAAGGCCGCGCCGGACTTCGTGCAGCGCGTGACCGCGATGATGCTGGCCGGCAAGGGCGACCTGCTGCCGGTCTCCGCGCTGCCGGTCGACGGCACCTTCCCGACCGCGACGACGCAGTGGGAGAAGCGCAGCATCGCCCAGGAGATCCCGATCTGGGACGAGACGATCTGCACGCAGTGCGCGATCTGTCCGCTGGTCTGCCCGCACGCGGCGATCCGCATGAACGTCTTCCCGAAGGAGGCGTTGAAGGACGCGCCGCCGGGCTTCAAGGCCGTGCCCTGGTCGCGCAAGGACGCCTTCGAGGGGCTGATGTACAGCCTGCAGGTCGCGCCCGAGGACTGCACGGGCTGCGGCGTGTGCGTCGACGTGTGCCCGTCGCGCAGCAAGGAGGTGCTCAAGCACAAGGCGATCAACATGCGCCCGAAGCTCGACCACCTCGAGCAGGAGCGGTCGAGCTACGACTTCTTCCTGACGCTGCCCGAGGTGCGCCCGGGCGCCGAGCAGACCGACGGCCTGCGCAGCTCGCAGTTGCGGCTGCCGCTGTTCGAGTACTCCGGCGCCTGCGCGGGTTGCGGCGAGACGCCGTACCTGAAGCTGCTGTCGCAGCTGTACGGCGACCACCTGGTGATCGCCAACGCCACGGGCTGTTCGTCGATCTACGGCGGCAACCTGCCGAGCACGCCCTATGCCCGCAACGCGGCGGGCCAGGGGCCGGTGTGGAGCAACAGCCTCTTCGAGGACAACGCCGAGTTCGGCCTGGGCATGCGGCTGGCGATCGATGCCCAGCACGACCTGGCCACCGGCCTGGTCGCGCAGCTGCGCAGCCTGATCGGCGAGGAGCTCGCCGATGCGCTGCTGCAATCGCCGCAGGACGACGACGCGCAGATCAAGGCGCAGCGCGAGCGTGTCGCGCGGCTGAAGACGATCCTCGGGGGGATGGGCTCGCCCGATGCGCGGCGTCTGCTCGCGGTGGCCGACGCGCTGGTCGTGCGCAGCGTGTGGATCGTCGGCGGCGACGGCTGGGCCTACGACATCGGCTACGGCGGCCTCGACCACGTCCTCG
>ERZ761607.3752-NODE-3752-length-14254-cov-6.278259_pt1 | contig 14254 bp, 17 predicted proteins | sample MGYA00511164_ERZ761607 | MGnify/ENA primary metagenome ERZ761607 (study PRJEB28899, sample SAMN02445080) | bioreactor sludge metagenome | biome: EBPR sludge | place: Australia: Brisbane, Thorneside Wastewater Treatment Plant | collected 2011-06-22 ...
CATCACTGCCGATCGATCCACTGCCGCCGATACCGCCACTGACCATAGGTTTGCCGCAACAGTTGAGCGTGCATAACACCAGATCCACCGAGCGTTGGTACGACCCGACTGACAATGTCAATGTTTATTCGAACTCCGCCCAGGTGGTCATCAACCCGCCTGGCGCTGGCGCGGCTTCAGGTGCACAAGAGATAAAAGAACTGCCTGACACTCTGCCCGATACCGGCTTTGCACCAGATAGGGTCACTTTGATCCCCGAGCAGCCTGCGGACCTCGCCTATCGCGAAACCGACGTCTGGTTGGAGATTCCGCGCCTGGGTTTGAAATTGCCCATCGTGGGCGTACCGGTCGTGGAAGAAAATTGGGACCTGACATGGCTATGGGATGAAGCGGGCTGGCTTGAAGGTACGGCATTCCCAAGCTGGTCTGGCAACAGCGTCCTGACAGGTCACGTTACATTGCCCAACGGGCAGCAGGGTCCCTTTGCCGAACTGGGCAAATTACGCTGGGGCGACAGGGTCATTGTCCACGCCTTTGGGGCGGCGTACATCTACGAGGTGCGCACCAACCGCACAGTCAAACCATACAGCGTCAGCGCCATCCCGCATGAAGAGGATCCCTGGCTTACACTCCTGACCTGTAAGGATTACAACGAAGCCTCGGATACCTATTCGAACCGTATCGTTGTCCGCGCTGTAATGGTTGGGTACGATGAATCAAAACCCAACAGCGGAAGTAATATCCGCTAGTTGAAACAGCAAAAGGCGGCGTCGCGAGGCGTCGCCTTTTGCTATATAATCCCCGCATGGCATCGAAACATCCGTTGAAGGTCTTTATCAGCTACGCGTCCGCAGACCGGGAGAAGGCACGGAAACTTCACGCTTTCCTCACGGGGCAGGGGGCTGACCCCTGGCTTGATGTGGAAAACCTCCTGCCCGGGCAGGATTGGAAAATGGAGATCCACAAAGCATTGGAGGATACCGACCTCGTGTTGCTCTGCCTCTCAAAGCATTCAGTGAGCCGGGAGGGATACGTCCAAAAGGAAATGCGCCTCGCTCTCGACCGGGCATTGGAGATTCCGCCCGGTGAGATTTTCCTCATCCCCGGCCGCTTCGAAGACGTGGAACTGCCCTACAGTTTGCGCGATTACCAGTGGGTGGATCTGTTCACCGAAAGCGGCGTGAAGAGACTTGTTCAAAGCCTCAACCTGCGGGCTGAAAGAGTAAAAGCCGCGCTGCTATCGAGTGACAACCCGCCGCCGAATCTTAAGAAAGAAAAAGCCGCTCCTCGCAAAAAGGCGGCCCCACCGCCACCTGCGAAAACTGAAATTCATATCCATGGGGATGTGACCGGTTCGAACATCATCATCGGCGACGACAACCAGGCGAATATCAAATCGAATGACTGATAAAAAGACCTTCGAGTGCAATCTCGAAGGTCTTTTTATCTACCAATCGCTAATTACCAATCCAATTACTTCATCTCTTTCTCCGCCTGTGTCAGCGCATCCTCGAACATGCTTAACCCCTCATCCACCTCACTCTTGCTGATCGAAAGCGGAGGTGCAATACGAATCACGCTCTGACCACATGAAAGAGTCAGAAGTCCGCGTTCAAAAGCCAGATCCACCACCCGGTCGGTCAGTTTCTTCGCGGGTTCTTTAGTCTCATGGTCCTTTACGAATTCCACACCGATCATCAGCCCCTTACCGCGCACGTCGCCGATGCTGGGGTGGCGCGCCTGTATCTCTTGCAGCGCATCCATGGCATATTCCCCGACTTCCTTTGCATTCTTCAGGTATTGTTTTTCGATCAACTCGATGGTTGCCAGCGACGCGGCGCAGGAGATGGGATTGCCGCCGTACGTGTTGCCGTGCGCACCGATCTCCCAATCCATCACCGATTTCCGCGCAATGCACGCCCCGAGCGGCATCCCCGAAGCGATGCCCTTGGCTGACGTGATGATATCCGGTTCCACACCGAAATGTTCGATCGCCCACCATTTACCGGTGCGTCCCATGCCGGATTGCACTTCATCGAGGATGAGCAAAATGCCGTGCTTGTCGCAGAACTTACGCAGCGCGGGGTAGAACCCCTCCGGCGGTACGATGTAACCGCCTTCTCCCTGGATTGTTTCCACCAGTACACCTGCCACTTCCTTGGCTGGCAGGATCTGTGCAATGATCTCCTCCTCGATGTAACGCACAACCGCCTGCCCGTAATCCTCGCCTTTACGGCGTTCCAAAACCGGACGGTACGGGTTCGGGAATGGGGCATGGGTCACGCCATTCATCAAGGGATAGAATCCGCTGTGGTATTTGGCTTTACTGGCAGTAAAGGTTACTGCACCCATCGTCCGGCCGTGAAATGCTCCTGTAAAACCGATGAAGTTCGAGCGTTTGGTGTGATAACGTGCAAGCTTAATGGCTGCTTCCACAGCCTCAGTGCCGGAATTGGTCATGAAGGAGAGGGCGTCTTCTTTGAACGGCGCGATCTCGCTCAGTTTTTCCCCCAGCCGGATCCAATTTTCATGGTAGAAATCTGAAGAGATATGGATGAATTTTTCCGCCTGGTCTTGTATCGCTTTGACAACCTGAGGATGGGAATGGCCGGTTGCCACAACGGCGATCCCACCCATGAAATCGAGGAAGCGGTTGCCGTCCACATCCCATACTTCCGTGCCTTTGCCGTGATCCATGGCGAAAGGATATCCGCGCGGATACGATGGTGAGATCACCTTGTGGTCACGCTCGATCATCGACTTGGTATTCGGACCCGGTAGAGTCTTGTTAGTCATGCCTTCTCCTTGTTACGATTTATTGGATGCGTTCCTCGCTGGTGCGGGAGGATGCAGCAGGCATCTGATGGATGCCCGATTTCATTTCGGCTAATGCGCGCGCTCCGAGTAGGCCTGCATCATCACCAAGTTGCGCCTGGGTGATGACGAGCCCCTCCAGATAACGCGGGTGAAAGACGCGCCGTCTTAAACTCGCTTCGAAAGGATCGAAGAGAAGCCGCCCCGCCTGCGATACACCTCCGCCGAAGATCACAATCGATGGGTCGAATGCATGGAGAAAGGATGCCACCCCGATCCCAAGATATTCGCCAGCTCGCTGATAGGCGCGGATGGCCAGGTCATCACCCTGGTGTGCGGCATCCGCAATATCGCGTGGATTCAGAGAATCTGTGCGCTTAAGAATGGATTGTGCACCTTTATCCAATTCCGCCAGTACATACTTCACAATGGCCGGACCCGACGAAAATGACTCGAGGTGCCCGTTGAAGCCGCAGGAGCATGGAGGTCCATCCGGGTCGATGATCGAATGACCAAGTTCCGCTGCCAACCCGTGAAACCCCTGCAATAAACGGTCTTCGATCACGACCCCCGCGCCGATCCCTGTACTTACGGTGATGTACAGGACGTTATGATGTCCCTGCCCGGCTCCAAAGCGGTATTCGCCGAGTCCGGCAAGGTTTGCGTCATTATCCAGAAAAGTCTGTACGCCAAAATGTTCCTGCACACGGGGCGCAAGTGGAAAATTGTGCCATTCCGGGTTGTTTGGCGGCGCAAGCAGGTAACCGGTGTGGGGGTCGAGCGGACCTGGCGATCCGATGCCGATGGCGGCAACCTGCTGGTCTTTAGGCCAGACATCCTCGATCACTGTAAAGAGGCGGTCTAATCCGCCGGGTTTTGATGCGAGGGTTGGGATTTTCTTTTGCTGGAGGGGTAAAACCTGGTCTTGCGTATAGGCAGCGGCGCGCATTTGGGTACCGCCAATGTCAACGGCGATGATGATGGACATGATGGCAATTATACCGTAACGAAATTTGCCGGGTTTCTACGCCAATCACGAGTAAACGTAAAAAAAGGCGACGGCAAAAGGTATAATCAGTCCATGTCCAAACTTACACATATCGATCACACAGGCCGCGCAGTAATGGTGGATGTGAGCCATAAATCGGATACATCCCGTGTGGCCATTGCCAGGGGCGAAATTCATATGACCAAAGCCACGCTGGATTTGATCCGCGCGGGGCAGATAAAAAAAGGGGATGTGCTGACTGTCGCTCAAATTGCGGGAATCAGCGCCTCAAAACGGACCTCGGACCTGATTCCGTTATGTCATCCTTTGCCGCTCTCGAAGGTGGATGTCGACCTTGAACTGGATGACTCGCTCCCCGGGGTCGTCATCACTGCCACCGCTAAAGTGACCGGCAAGACCGGTGTGGAAATGGAAGCGCTGACCGCTGTCTCTGTCGCCGCACTGACCGTTTACGATATGGCGAAAGCCGCCGAAAAAACCATGCGGATTCAGAATATCCGTTTAGTCGAGAAACATGGCGGTCAATCGGGCGATATTGTCAACGAATAATGTGACTGTCACTTGAGACTGCCTATGAAATACTCCTCCATCAACTTACAAGAAAAACTCACTAAGTTTTCCGAACACTGGTCACCGAAGATCATCGCCCAGTTGAACAACTACCATCTCAAATTAGCAAAGGTACAAGGAGAATTCGTCTGGCACGATCACCCCGAAACCGATGAAGTTTTCATTGTTGTCAAAGGTTGCCTCGATATTCTCCTTCGCGATGGAACAGTTTCACTCAGTGAGGGTGAAATGTTCGTTGTACCCAAAGGCATGGAACACAAGCCGGTTGCAGAACATGAATGTCATATTTTGTTGATCGAACCTGCGGGCTTGGTCAACACCGGCAATGCGCCCGATTCTGAATTTACCGCTCCCAATAATGTTTGGATCTGAGATGAATCACATTAAACTCCTTTTCTTTGCCACCATCCGTGACCGCGCCGGGGTCAAGTCCATGGATCTGGAAATTCCCACGGACATGACGATTTTGCAGTTGAAAGAAAAACTCGGCACGGATCATCCCAACCTGAAAGAGTCGATGAAATCCGTACTTGTTACCATCAACCGCGAATACGCTTTCGATGAAGCAGTCGTGCCGTCCAATGCCGAAATTGCCCTCTTCCCACCAGTCAGCGGCGGTTAGGCTACCAATTACAGAACACCAATTATCAATGACCCAATTACCCACCATCTACTCCATCACTGAATCCGAGATCGACCTGAATGATCTGCTTGCCCGGATCACCCTCACCTCCACAGGGGCGGCGGCGATTTTCACCGGCATGGTCCGCGGGGTCACAGCGCGTGGCGATGCGCATGAGACCGAGTACCTTGAATACGAATCCTACGTTCCAATGGCGGAAGCAAAGATGAAACAAGTCGCCGATGAGATCCGCGAGAAGTGGCCTGTAGTGGAAGGCATTGCCATCGTCCAGCGCATCGGCAAACTTTACCCAAAAACGCCAACGGTCCTGATCGCCTGCACCGCAGCTCATCGCGACACCGGGGTTTTCGATGCCGCTCGTTATGGGATAGATCGTTTAAAGGAAATCGTCCCTGTCTGGAAAAAAGAAGTCGGACCGGACGGGCAGGAATGGGTCGAGGGTGACTATATTCCAAAACCGGGGGAATGATTCAATGGTGATCCGTACCAATAGGCTGGTACTTAGAAATTTTTCACTTGCAGACGTCGATGCCTTTGTTGCCTATCGCAATGACCCCGAAGTCGGCAAATATCAAGGGTGGGAGATTCCCTATCCTCGCGAGAAAGGGGAGATGTTTATTCGCGAAGTAATGGATATGCAAACTCTTTTGCAAGGCGAATGGGTTCAAATTGCGATCGCTTTGAAGGATACGAATGATTTGATCGGCGATATCGGTTGCAAACTCAAAGAGGAGGATGCACGGCAGGCAGTCATCGGCTATAGAATTGCTTCGGATCATTGGCGAAAGGGATATTCCTTCGAAGCTGTTCAAGCCTGGCTGGATCATCTGTTTGGCGAACTCGACCTTCACCGCGTTGTGGCCGATTGCGACGCCGAGAACACTGCGTCTTATCGACTGTTAGAAAAGCTCGGTTTTCGTCGTGAGGCTCATTTCATCGAGAGCTACCTCGAGAACGGCGTTTACACGAACGAATACCATTACGGCATGCTCCAGCGCGAGTGGCGTGCGCGAGCAGCCTTCAGGAATTGTTGATTAATGTTCATTGTCCGTCAGGCGAAACTGGAAGACGCATCGGCGATCGCCACAGTGCATGTGGCTGCCTGGAGAGAGGCGTATCGGGGAATCGTCTCGGATGAATTCCTGGCGAACCTTTCCATCCAGCGACGCACGGAGCAGTGGGTCAATTTGCTTTCCAATGACTCAAATCTTGATCGTCACGCCTTTGTCGCCGAGATGAACGAGCAGATCGTTGGGTTTGCCAGTTGTGGCGCGGCAAATGATCAGAATGCAGGATTTGACGGAGAATTAAACGCGATCTATATTTTGCGTGCCGCCAATAAACTGGGAGTTGGGCGGAGGCTTGTTTATGAGGTGGTCAATGCCATGATCGCGCAGGGCAGGAATTCGATGATGGTCTGGGTGTTGAAGGAGAATCCCGCACGCGGTTTTTACGAGAGGTTGGGGGGTGAGTATCTCTTTGAGAAACCGATCGTGATTGGCAGTGAGACGCTGATGGAAGTTGCTTACGGCTGGCGTGATCTGAGCCGCTTTCAGGGTGGGCAGGGCTCGCAGCGTTGAAACCGACATGAGCGGGAAGCGAATCGGGCGTCACGCTTTGGGGGTTCTTGTGTTCTTATATGCATCTTAATCCATTTGAAGCTGGAGGAAAAATGCAGGACCGTATCGTGATCACAGGCATGGGGACGGTTAATCCGCTTGGTTTGAATGTGGAAGAATCGTGGGCGAGTGCGGTTGCAGGTGTGTCGGGAGTCGGGCCGATCACTCTCTTCGATTCTCATGCGGCTAAATTACAGGTGAATATTGCGGCGGAGGTGAAGAACTTCAAGCCGGATCAATATATGGATGCTCGTGAGGCGCGGAGGCGCGACCGCTTTGAACAATTTGCAGTGGCGGCAGCAAGGGAGGCGTTGAAAAATTCCGGCCTGATAGTCACAGAATCAAATGCCGGTCGGATCGGTGTGATCATTTCGTCGGCGATTGGCGGCTTGCACTCTTTGCAGGATGCGATCTTGACCAATTACACAGAAGGTCCGCGCAAGGTCAGCCCGTTCTTAATTCCGATGTTGATGGCGAATGGCGGGGCGGGCATGGTCGCAATCGAGTTTGGGATCAAGGGTCCTTGCTTTTCGGTGGCATCAGCGTGCGCTTCCGGTGCAGATGGGATTGGCACGGCGCTGATGATGTTACGGACCGGGATGATCGATGCGGCATTGGCTGGCGCTGCCGAAACGACGATTACCTCGACTGGTGTTGCGGCATTTGACCGCGTTGGGGCAATGTCACGCCGCAATACGGATTTTTCGATGACGCCTCAACCTTTCGATAAGAACAGGGACGGACTGGTGATGGGCGAAGGTGCGGGAGTATTGGTTTTGGAGCGTGAATCGGATGCGAAGGCGCGCGGTGCAAACATCCTGGCAGAACTCGCCGGGTATGGGGCGACAGCAGATGCGTTTCATGTGACAGCTCCGCACGAAAATGGGGAAGGTGGCGCAGCGGCGATACGAATGGCATTGGAATCCGCCCGGGCGACTGTTGATGAGATCGGATACGTCAGTGCCCATGGGACGGGCACATCGCTTAATGACCAGGCGGAGACACGGGCTATCAAAGCCGCCCTTGGCCAAGCGGCTTACAAGGTTCCGGTTTCGTCTACCAAATCCATGACCGGGCACATGATGGGCGCGACCGGCGCTCTCGAGGTGATTTTTTGTGTAAACGCCATTCGTGATGGAATCCTGCCCCCGACCATCCATTATGAGACTCCCGACCCGGAATGCGACCTGGATTACATCCCCAACAAGGCGCGGGAGGCGAAAATCTCGTTTGCCCTTAGCAACGCCTTTGGATTTGGCGGTCACAATGCCGTGCTGGCGATCCGAAAATACCTTTGATTTTCGCTTGTGGAATGGGATAAGCCGTGCTATAATCCGCCCTCGCGTTACTTTGAAACCAATAAAACAAGTAAGGAAGGACGGATATGGCAGACCTGATGAAAGCCGTCGAGGCAAAAAATAACGAGAATATCCCGCAAATTGCTGCGGGCGACACTGTGAGTGTACACGTCAAGATCAAGGAAGGCGAACGCGAACGTATCCAGGAGTTCAAGGGCCTGGTGATCCGTCTGCGCAATAGCGGTAACAACGCTTCAGTGACCGTGCGCCGCATGGCGTCCAACGGTATCGGTGTGGAACGCACCTTCCTGCTCCGCTCGCCTCGTGTGGACAAGATCGTAGTGGAACGCCACGGCAAGGTCCGCCGTGCCCAGCTTTATTACATGCGCGAACGCACCGGTAAAAGTGCGCGCATCAAGGAAAGATTTTCGTAGGCTTTCCCTCCCTGGCTCCGATGTTTGCATCGGAGCTTTTTTTATTTTAACTGAGCCGCCTTACGTGGTATCCTTGAGCGCGTAAATTTTTTTGGAGGTATCCATGGCAAAACCCCTGATCGGAATTACCACCTATAATACAGTCAACAAATTCGACCGAGATATTGCTGCGGTCCAACATACATACATTCGGGCTGTGGCGCAGGGTGGCGGCATCCCTGTTTTAATCCCTGCCATTCTTGATGATGAAGACCGCAGCGAATTATTTACCCGCCTGCAGGGTGTGTTATTTTCCGGGGGAGGCGATATTTCACTGAAATACTTTGAGGGTGAAGACCATCCCAAGATCGATGGCGTAGATGATGACCGTGATGTGACCGAACTGACCCTGTTGAAGCGTTCTGTTGATGATGGAAAGCCTTTCCTTGCAATTTGCCGCGGGATACAAGTGATGAACGTGGCGTTGGGCGGCACGCTTTATACCCACATCCCGGACCAAGTCACAACCGATTTGCAGCATGACCAGGATGAATTCACGACACTTGCGCACGTTGTCAATATTGATGAAGACTCGCAAATGGCGGAGATCTTTGGCGAGACCCTTCTTCAGGTCAACAGCCTGCATCACCAAGGATTGAAGGATGTCGCTTCTCCCTTGAAGGTGGTTGGTCATGCCCCGGATGGTGTGATCGAAGCTGTGGAGTTGCCTGACCATCCCTATGGCATAGGCGTGCAGTGGCACCCCGAATGGCTGACCGATCAGCTTGTCATGCGAAGGCTGTTCAAATCTTTTGTGGACGCATCGAAGAAATAATAAGTAGTTTTGTTTTCAGCCGTTACCTCGCATGCGGTCGGATTTGCCGACGCGGCAACATTGCTATGAACTTTCGCCAACGTCTAATGGAAAGACTAATAAACTTCTACCCGCCGATACTCGGGGCGGGTATTCGTTCACGTACTGCGGATATACAGGGAAAGATCGAGCCAACGTTTGTGGTTGATGTCACGGACGATGAAAGATAAGTTGTTGCGCATGTGGAGAAACTGCTTTATGTCCGACGCAAGAAGGATGCTTAAGGAGGAACCCTATGAAAATTTCCACGTTTGGCGAACTGAACCAGAAGATGGCCGGGCATTTTCAAGCTGGCGAATTTCAAAAGGCATTGGAATTGATCGAGCGGGAAGGTGGAAATTTTCCGGATGATCGCCCACTCGCAGATTATTGGACGATGTGTGCCGCCGCCCGGGTGGGGAATAAATCTCGAGTTGTCGAAGTCGCCGAGAAATTTTTTCAAGATGGATTTTGGTACGGGGAGGCGATGTGGCGGATGACACCGTCTTTCAAGCCCATGCAGGGGGATGTGGATTTCGAACGTCTGGTTGCCCGGTCTCTTAATATCCAATCTTTGGATCCTGGGTTGGCGAAATCAGCATTGTTGGAATTCGTACCTAAAAATCAGCCTAAAGATTTCCCACTTCTCATTGCGTTGCACGGGAACCAGCAATCTGCAAAAAAGACATTGCCTTTTTGGAGCCCAGCAATTGGCACTGGGTTTGCGCTTTTGGTCCCCCAGTCCGAACAGGCGATGTTCAAGGACGCTTACATTTGGGGTGATCTGGATACCTCGTTCCGGCAGGTCAAGGATATTTTTATTGCTGTAGAGAAGAGACTCCAATTTGATGCGAGTAAGGTCGTTTTAGCGGGGCATTCGATGGGTGGTCTGATCGCCATACAAATGGCAATGACGGGAGGTCTCCCGGTTAAAGGCTTTATTGCCAACGGACCTGCGCTGCCCTTTGAAGATGCGCCGGAGGAATTGGAAAAAGCGATTGCGTACTCAAGGGAACAAGGATTGCGCGGATATTTCATAGTGGGTGAAAAAGATATCGATATCGAGCAGGATGCCATCCGCGTGTATTTTGAGAAGATGAAATTGGCTGGTGTTACCTGTGAATTGGAAATTGTCCCCGGCGCGACGCATGATTACAACCCGGATTATGACGCTGCCTTGATTCGCGGGTTGACGTTTGTCAACTCATAAAATGAACGATCACGGAAACCCTATCGGCATCTTTGACTCTGGCGTGGGCGGGCTTTCTGTCCTGCGCGAGCTTCGAAAGTTGATGCCGCATGAGGATGTTATCTACTTCGGTGATCAGGGGCATGTGCCGTATGGCCCACGCCCGATGAAACAGATACAGGATTTCTCCGAGGGCATTACGCGCTATTTGCTGGCGCAGAAATCCAAGATCATTGTTGTTGCCTGCAACACAGCTTCCGCGGCGGCGCTGACCTATTTGCGCCAGACTTTCCCTGATGTGCAATTCGTTGGCATGGAACCGGCGGTCAAACCAGCGGCAGAGAAAACCCAAACCGGCAAAGTGGGCGTACTGGCAACTCCGGCAACATTTCAAGGCGCGTTGTATGCGTCAGTTGTCGAACGGTTTGCGAATGGTGTGGAGCTGTTTCAGAATACCTGTAACGGACTGGTCCAGCAAATTGAAATGGGGAATTTGGAAGGCAATGAAACACGCAAGATCTTGGAGGATGCACTTCATCCCATGTTGAAAAAAAACATCGATACTGTGGTGTTGGGATGTACGCATTATCCGTTCGTGATCCCGCTGATCCAGAAGATCGTTGGGGAGCACGTCAGGGTGATAGACCCAGCCCCCGCAGTGGCGAAACAGGTCAAACGTCTGCTTGAGGCGCGGGGGAGGGAAAATCCGAATGGCGGCAGGATCCGCATCGTCACATCGGGTGAGGCGGAGTCGGTCAAATCAATTTTGAAAATTTTATTGGATACCGAAGGCGAGGTCGAAACTGTCACATGGGAAAGTGATCGGGAGATTCGATAACCTCCGCGCCCATCATTTGCATGTCTTTGAACAAACGGACCGGCTCGGCGATATGACCCATCATGTGTACGCCACATGGGCGTGCTGTGCCATCGAGGTATTGACGTAGATATGCGGTGACGGGGATCGCGGTTAACTCGTAACCATCGGGGTGCGAGATTTGAACTTCGACCCTGGTTGGTTCCCCGTTTTTCACACCCGTTGCCTCCACCTTGAGAGCAACGAGATAAGGCGGTTTGGTCTTGCCCATTGCCCACCACATTAATTTTCCCAAAGGGCGGATGCCACGCTTCGGCGCCACTTTCAGCCCCACAAAGACCAGTGGGGTGACGATAAGGTCAGAAATCCAGTTCGCGCCAGAAATGTAGAACCCGGTTTCTTTTAGTGTTGGATACATATCTGGGAGTTTCCGCATTTCTTCAAAGAACATGGAGTAACAAGTCCGTTTGCCGATGTCTTTGCCAAAATCGAAGTCGCGCATATTCCAGGAGGATGGTTTCGTCCATGCGCCGTTCTTGTAGACTTGTGCCTGGTAATCGAGGAAACCTTCCATGAGTTCGTCCACGGCTTCGGTGTAGGGCAGTTCCTGCATGTTGAGAAAGCCAGCTGTTACTGCCGATTCGAGTCTGTCTAATTTGGTCGCGGCGTAACGGATGAGTGCGGCAGGCAGACCGGGGTGATAACCGGCTTCGGTGATGAAACATAAGCCCGCTTTTTTGATTTTTTCTTCTGCGGAATAGAGTGCCCTTAGTTTTCCTGATGCAAATTGTACATCGAGGTAATCTACACGCGAGTCGATGCAGGCATCGATGACGGTCTCAGCATGGTGAGTGGTCGGGGCGGCGACGAGACATAATGAAACTCCCTGAAGCGCATCGGTCAGATTTTTGCGATCGGATGCATCTGCGGATCTGGCTATCGCACGTGGGTCATTCAATTCATTCACAAAGGAACATGCTTTTTGAAGGTTACGCCCCGAGATGATAATATTTGTGTCAGTGTGGGCGAGCAGGTGTTTTGCGAGAAATTTTCCGGTATATCCATACCCGCCCAAGATCAAGATATTTGACATGTCTATCCTTTTTGTGGTTTGACCGCCAGCAGGGTGAGGTTTTTCCCCATTTCACGTAATTCATTCTCATCCTTGAATTTCATGCCGACCATTGCCATGACGGAACGGGTATAAGCGGGCTTGCGCCGAAAGAAGCGGACGAGCATTTCGCCGGTGCCGGCTGCATCTAATTCCTGCGCCTGCGCTTTGAATTTTCTTCTGCCGACTTGAGCATCGAAGATCGGGTTGGCTTTGATGTTCTTGAACCAATCGGCGCGGGAGCCGTAGGCGGCTTCTATATAATATGTGTCTGTGGAGGCGTCGTAGTCCATCACATCCACCATTGAGTCGCGGCGTTTACCGGTCTTTCTTCCGGTGGTGGAGATCAGCATCCATTCCGCGCCGATGATCTTTTCCCAGCCGCCGAGGCCGACTTTGTGCATGAAGAGCGGGGCTTTGAAAAAGAATTTCATGAAAGGATTGGGACGTTTTTGCAGCATATTATTTACCTGTGATCAGGAACTTGAAAAAAGCGGGGATGCGGTTTGGGTAGGGGAAGAATGCCGGAACTCGTTTGCGGAATTCGGCATATTCAGGGATGCGTTCAAGCAGCTCTTTCTCTTCGACCAGCCGAAGCCAGCCAAAGACGCCAAGAGGAAGCAGGAGCACGAACACGATTGGGTAGATCCCTGCATTGAGCAATGCCAGCCCGATGCTCAAGCGCAACGCAGCTCCGTAAACGGGATGGCGGATGACCCCATAAATGCTTGAATTGATGATGCGCCCTTCTTCAGGGAAATAGACATACAGCATTGTGGCGTTGTCGATGCCGAATGCAAGCACTGCTCGAACCCAAAGGATCGCCCCGATAGCGACGAAGACCCAGCCTGCTACGGTAAAGACCGCAAGTATGGCTGGATTCGTGAACTTCGGTCCGTTCATGTAGGTGATGTGGGCGATGGCGGCGAAGATGACGGCGAGTCCCGGTAGGGCGAATCTACCAAATGCCTGGCGATAGGCGTCACTTGCATATTTTTCGATTAACTTTTTCTTTTGGGTGAAGAAACGGCTAAGAAGCAGGTATCCAATTGCCATGATGACGATCTGGCTGTCGATCGTCCAGGTGGGAATATTATCGGTGATGACGAAATACAGGGTGGTCATACCAAATACCCCGAAAAAAGAAGCGGCGATCTTCATCCACCCGTCGGTGGTGTTGAGTTCAGGTACGTGTCTGGCGAGATTCTCAAACCCTTTGGGATTCATGACTGCCTCCTATGTTTAGTATAGCTCCAATTCCTTTTAATGCGTTAGCCAGGTTAGAACTGTTCGATGTTCCCAGTTTGGCGGGCGACGTTGAGTCTGTGAGTGAAAAGCCGCCATGCCAATGCGCCGTAAACCAGCCCGATAATGATTTCGTTGAGGATCAAGCCCGAGACAGCCTGATACGAAGAGCCATCGATCACGGCGCGGATGGCAAGCAGCCCATTTGTCATTGGGAGAATGCGACCAAGCCATTGAATGACCGGCGGCAGGGCGGTGACGGGGAAGTTTACGCCGCCGGTGAGCATCATGATGTAGCCGATGGTGTTGCAGATGAGCATTCCCCAGCGGGTGGGCAGGCTCATGGCTCCCGAAAACCAACCCAGCGCGGATGCCGAAGCAACGGTGACGAAGAAGATTGGCGCGGCGCGCAGGAGATCGAAGGCTGTCAGGTCATCACCAAAGAAGGGGACTAGAAATAACAAGACGAGGAGGATACGAATCAGCCCTTCAATATAGCCTGCCAGACTGCGCCCCATCATGGCGGGGAACCAGTTTGCGGGGGACGCGATCAGATAAGGCATGGTGCCAATCCATTTTTCCAACTCGATGACAACGGACATCTCGATGATGCTGTGGAAGACCTGTCTCTTATACACATCTCCGAGCCCACGAGACCGTACTAGATCTCGTA
>ERZ761607.3753-NODE-3753-length-14252-cov-110.306825_pt1 | contig 14252 bp, 11 predicted proteins | sample MGYA00511164_ERZ761607 | MGnify/ENA primary metagenome ERZ761607 (study PRJEB28899, sample SAMN02445080) | bioreactor sludge metagenome | biome: EBPR sludge | place: Australia: Brisbane, Thorneside Wastewater Treatment Plant | collected 2011-06-22 ...
TGTACGAGCCGAACATCATCAACGAGTACATCGACGAGCGCTTCCCGCACCCGCAGCTGATGCCGGCCGACCCGATCATGCGCGCGCGCGCGCGCCAGTTGCTGATCACCATGGAGCGCGAGGTCTTCTCGTACATCGAAGCGCTGGAAAAGAACAGCAAGGCAGCCGATCGCTCCCGCGTCCAGATTCGTGATCGACTCACCGAAATGGCTCCGGTCTTCGTCAAGCAGAAACACATGCTTGGCGAGGAGTTCTCGATGCTCGATGTCGCCATCGCCCCGCTCCTCTGGCGGCTCGACCATTACGGGATCGAACTCGTGAAGGCCGCGGCACCGCTGATGAAGTATGGTGAGCGCATTTTCAGCCGGCAGGGCTTCATCGATGCGCTGACGCCATCGGAAAAGGCCATGCGTCGCTAGCGCTGTTGCCGGCGCCGGTGGTGCTCATGCGCGCCGGCTGCCCTGCTCACGTTGACTGAGGTCCCCGGAACATGAACGCCAAGCTGCCGTCGACCAAACCCTACCTCGTGCGCGCCATTCACCAGTGGTGCTGCCACAACGGCTTCACGCCGTACCTTGCCGTCGTGGCGGACGCCCGCACGCGCGTCCCGCGCGAGCATGTTCGCGATGGCCAGATCGTGCTCAATGTCGACTACGAGGCGACGGCACAGCTCGAGATCGCCAATGAAGGCATCAGCTTTCAGGCGCGGTTCGCTGGCGTTGCACGCGATATCTGGATCCCCATGGGCAACGTCTCGGCGATCTATGCGCGCGAGAACGGCGCCGGCATGGCCTTCGAGCCAGAGACCGCAGAAGCCGCTGGCGCTGCCGCGGAGCCGGAGGAGGAACCCGGTCAACCACCGGAGCCGCCGCCGTCGGGTGGTCGCGCGCGGCTGCAACGGGTCAAGTAATGCCTGCGGCGGCAAGCCAGCGGCCAGCCGCGGCGCTTCGCCGGAAAGAAGTGGTGCCGTCGCTTCCGTAATGGCACTTGCCAAGCCATGCTGCCAGTCCGGTGGCATATTCGCAGGCTGCGTCGTGCGCCACGCTGCCTGCGACCGTGCGGTCGCTGCGGGCACGGCGCCGCCGGGTCATCGGGCGCGGGCGCGCTGCCGGGCCCTCTGCAGCGGCGCAATCTGGACGATGATGATGCAGGCGAGAATCAGCATGCAGCCGGCGATTCCGCCTGCATGCAGGCGATCGCCCATCAGCAGGTAGCCGAAGAGGGCGGCGAAGACGGTCTCGGCGGAGAGGATGATCGCCGCATCGGCCGCCTGCGCGTAGCGCTGCCCGATCACCTGTGCGGTGAAGCCGATGGCAACCGAGACGATCCCGGCATAGCCGATGGGGAGCATGGCCTGGCGAATCCCGGCCAGGGTGATGGTCTCGCTCAACGTACCCCAGAGCAGGCTGCCCAGACCGCAGACCAGGAATTGTCCGCCGGCAACGAGAAACGGCGCCGCGATGCGTTCGGCAATGCGGCCGACGAAGAGGACGTGCAGCGCCCAGAAAAGGCTGCTCGCGATGACCCAGAGATCGCCGGCGGCCGGGGCCAGTCCCTGCGCACCGGACAGCAGCCAGCTGCCCCCGAGGCAGCCGAGCGAAGTCGGCCAGACCGACCAGTGCGGCCGGGTGCGCAGAAGGAGCCAGGCCAGCAACGGCACCAGCGGCACGTACAGTGCCGTCAGGAAGCCGGCGTTGGTCACCGTCGTGCCGGTGATGCCGATCTGTTGCAGGGCGGCGCCGAGCATCAGCAGCACACCAAGGGCGCCGACCCAGAGCACGTCCCCGGTGCTGGCGCGCAGGCAGTGCGATGATCGCTGCTGCCATTCGCGCCGGGCCAGTGGCAGAACGATCGCCGCCCCAAGCAGGAAGCGGATGCCGGTAAAGGTCAGCGGTCCCACTCCTGCCATTCCTTCCGCCTGGGCAACGAAGGCCGAGCCCCAGATCAGGGCCACGGTGAGCAAGACGAGGTTTGCCTGCGTGCGAGTCAAGGTCGGCTGTTTCCAAGAAGGATGGATCCCGGCGTCGCCGGTCGTGTGGCTGCCCGGCGGCGGCAAGCCCCGTTCACGGCTGCCTGTTGCGCAGCTAGAGTCCGAGCGTCGTCGAGCTCAGCGGATCTCCCCCTTCGCCAAGGACCTCGGCGAAGCGCTGGATGTAAGGGGCGCACTCGCCGGCGTCATCGACGATCAGCCGGGCACGCGGCTGATCGCGATGAAAGCGGACGAGTGCGTGCCTGCCGTCGGCGATCATCAGGCAGTCGCCAAGCCTGTCGAGATGGGGTGGCGCATGGATGATCGTCAATAGCGGCGCGTAAAGGGTCAGCAGGTTCATCAGGTGCGGGCTGTACTGGCAGGCGAAGTCGCGTTTGCGAACAACGATGCGCAACTGCCTGTCGTGACTGGGTGCAGCGAGCAGCGCGCGCAGGGCAGCAAGCCGCGGCGCAGCTTCAAGCCTGAGGGCTGACAGGTCCTCATCGAAGATGTCCAGTCTGGTTGGGGAAAGATCAAGAAGTTCCTGCACCGCGCTGTCGTACTCGCTCCAGGTCGTGATCAGCCTGCTGCCCATCGCTCGCGCTCCCTTTCATCATGCTCGCGGACCCGATGGCGAAGGCTGAAACAAAAGCTGCCGTGAGTCAAGCAGAACGCCTGGCGCGCGCGGCGTATGCGTGCCGGCCGATCGCGCCCTTCGCCACGGGCCGGCCGTTGCTCGGCGAACCCTGAACGCGTCGCGCAGTGATCGCCGGCTGCCTGCGCCTCAAGGCTGCCCGGGGCTTCGCGGCGCGGCGGTTCGCGATAGAATCGCACACCCCCTTGCTGCGGAAGTGTCGGATGCCAACCGGAATCATCGAATCGCTCGACCATGAGGCGCGCGGCGTGACGCGACTCGAGGGCAGGACGGTCTTCGTCGAGGGCGCACTGCCCGGCGAACTCGTCGAGTACGCCAGCTATCGCCGGAAACCCGGCTACGAGATGGCGCGCGCCGTGCAGGTGCTGCAAGCGTCGGTCGACCGTGTGGCGCCGCGGTGTCCGCACTTCGGTGTCTGCGGCGGCTGCAGCATGCAGCACCTCGACCCGGCGGCACAGGTGGCGGCGAAGCAGCGGTTGCTCGAAGACAACCTGTGGCACATCGGCAGGGTCAGGGCCGAAGAGCTTTATGCACCGATCCACGGTGAGCCATGGGGCTATCGTTATCGTGCGCGGTTGTCGGTCCGTTTCGTCGCCAAGAAGGGCGGCATCCTGGTCGGTTTTCACGAGAGAAAGAGCAGCTACGTGGCCGACATGCGGCAATGCGCGATCCTGCCAGCGCATCTGTCGGCGCTCCTGCTGCCACTGCGCGAGCTTATTGGCGGCTTGTCGATCCGTGAGCGCCTGCCGCAGATCGAAGTGGCGGTGGGGGAGCGGATCACCGCTCTGGTCCTGCGCGTCCTCGAGCCGCCGACGCCTGCCGACGAAGAGCGGCTGCGTCAATTCGCCGATCGGCATCAGGTCGTCTTCTACCTGCAACCGCAGGGTCCGGCGACAGCCTGGCGCTTTCATCCGCTCGTCGGCGAGCCGTTGTCGTACGTACTTCCCGACTTTGCCGTCGAGCATACGTTCTCGCCCACCGAATTCACCCAGGTCAATCACGCCATCAACCGCGTTCTGGTGCGGCGCGCCCTCGCACTCCTTGCGCCGCAGTCCGGTGAGCGGATTGCCGACATGTTCTGCGGTCTGGGCAACTTCAGCCTGCCGATCGCACGCTCCGGCGCGTCCGTCGTCGGTGTCGAAGGAAGCCCGGATCTGGTGCGCCGGGCCGCCGACAACGCCGCCGCAAATGGCCTCGTCGCTCTGGCCGAGTACCGCGTCGCCAATCTGTTCGAGATCACGCCGCAGTCGCTGGCGGCACTCGGGCATTTTGACCGGATGCTGATCGATCCTCCACGCGAAGGGGCCGTCGAGCTGGTCAAGTCACTTCCTGCCGACGGGCCGCGGCGCATCGTTTACGTTTCCTGCAGTCCGGCGACCCTGGCTCGCGACGCCGCGATCCTCGTCACGCAGAAGAATTACCGTCTGCGTGGAGCAGGCGTGGTCAACATGTTCCCGCACACGTCGCATGTCGAGTCGATCGCTCTCTTCGAGCGCCATCGGGGAGACTGAGCGATCGCCGCCTGCTGTCGTGCCGGCGGCACTACCAGGCGCGCACGCGGCCGGTATCGATGTGCACGAAACCCGAGCTGGCGTAGTAACCGACTCCGCCACGATTCTGCGCCATCGCGACGTCACGCAGGTCGCTCAACGGTACGCCGGCGAGGCGGATGTCGATCGCCTTGCCATCCATGTGCAGACTCTGTTTGGCGACCCCGCCGCCGCGGCCCTTGCGCAGTCTGCTGTTGGTCTCCGGGCAGCGGTAGCCCGAAATCACCTGGAAGGCCGTCTCGCAGGCGAGTTCCTGCTTGATTCCGTACAGCAGGTCGAACAGCTGCGGGTCGATGTTGCCCACCTCACCCGAATAATGGTCACGGAGAAAGAAGTTCAGGCGTCTGAGTGACTCGGGGAGGTAGCTGTCGCCGTGCGAGAACACCAGCGAGAGGCGCTCGCCGGTATGGGTGTGCTCGAAAGCGAGCTGGCGTGCATTCGGCAGCGATGCCAGGGCTGGCCTGGCCAGCGGCAGCACGACACCGGCCGCGAGCAGGTGGGCCGCATGGCCGAGAAAGCGCCGTCGCGAGTGGTGCAGCTTCGACATATCTTCTCCAAGTCAACGAGAAGGCCGTGATTCTGCAGGAATTTCAGTCTCATGGGAAGCCTGGAGCGCGCGTGGGCGTTTCTGCAGCGCCTCTTCGAGCCGCGCGTCGAGACCGTAGAGGTCCGGCAGGAAATGCAGACGGCCGTCGCGGACGACCGTCGTCCAGTAGGCAATGATCACCGGCAGCGGTTCGTCCAGGCGCAGGGTCGTCGACCTGCCGCGGCGCATTGCCTCGTCGATGCGCGTCTCGGTCCATCCCGGCGCATCCGCGAGAACGAACTTCGCCAACTGCAGCGGCTCCTCGACGCGGATGCAGCCGTGGCTGTAGTCCCGCCGTGGCCGTTTGAAGAGTTGCGGCGTCGGCGTGTGGTGGAGGTAGATGTTGTCCTGGTTCGGAAAGACGAACTTGATGCTGCCCAGCGCGTTGCTTGCTCCCGGTCGCTGGCGAATGCGCATCTGGCCCGCCTGGACGGCCGCGATCCCAGCCTCCGAGAGGCTGCCGACGACGCGGCCGTCGCTGCCGACCAGTTCGAATCCCTGGCGGTCGAAATAGCCCGGGTCACGACGCAGTCGCGGCAGCGTCTCGCTCCTGGCGATCGACGGCGGAACGTTCCAGTAGGGGCTGAACTCGATGAAGCGCATCTCGGCATCGAAGAGGGGTGTTTGGGTCTTGCGCGCCGTGCCGACGATGACCTTCATCGCCAGCCGCGTCTCGCTCTTGCCGGCATGCATCTCGTAGCCATGCAGCATGAACTCCGGAACGTTGACGACGATCGCTCGTGGCGCGAGCGGCAGTGGCGTCCACCGCAGCCGCTCCATTGCCAGCCCGATCTGGCTGACCCGGGCTGCCGGGCCGATGTTGAGTTGCTCGAAGCTATCCCTGCCGATGACGCCGTCGGGAGTGACACCGTGCCGCGCCTGAAACGATTTCACCGCATCGACCAGGGTGCCCTGGTAGCGTTCCGGCACCCTGTTGGTGGTTGGCTCCAGGTCACCCAGCAACAGCAGCCGTTGCTGCAGCAGAGCGAGTCCGGCGTACTGCTGCCCGGGGCTCAGACTGCCGCCGGGGATTGGTGGCAGGTTCTTCTGCCAGGCGGGATCGTCCACCAGGCGCCGGTAGCGGGCGAGCGTCTGCCGCAACGCATCGTACTGTGGCCAGGCCGGGGCGGCGCTGCGCATGGCTTCGGCGAGGCGCTCGTCGGCGAGGGCTGCCAGCAGCAGCGCGTCGGCGTCGAAATCGCTGCGGTGAGCCGGGTCGTAGCGCATGCCGAGCTGTTGCGGATCGAGTCGTCCCGTGTGCAGGTCGCTGAGGTAAAGCCGCACGGCGCGATGCAGACGGCGGCTGGCCAGGCTCGCCGGCCCCGGGTCTGCTGCCGGCGAGCCGGCGCTGACCGCCTCGCGTAGCCAGTCGACGTCATAGTCCCGTGGATCGAGCCCTTCTGTGGCGGCCTGCTGCAGGAGTTCCGCCGCCTGCTGGGCAGCTGGCGTCGGGCCGGCGAAGGAAAACCAGGCGCTTTCCGCCGCCACCGCTGCGCCGCCACCGCCGCAGATGAAGACGATGCCGAGGCAGAGTGCCGCTCTGCGGCGACCAAGGTCGCAGCGGCGATGCCAGTTGTCGATTCTGCTCATCACCGGAAACCTGGGTGCCGAAGCGCGGCCCGAATCACTGCCGATGCCGGGTGTCATCGGCGGGGAAAGCTCCGTGGCGCAGGAAATCGTCGAACTCCATCGGTCGCAGAGGTCGACTGAAGAGGTGGCCCTGCATGTCGTCGCAGCCGAGTTCGCCCAGCAGCCGCCGCTGCGCCTCGCTCTCGACTCCCTCGGCCAGGATCCGCAGGCCGAAGCTGCGCGCGATGCAGCAGAGGGCATGAATGATCGCGGTCGCGTTCTGGTTGTGCGGGCTGAGGTCACGGACGAAAGACTGGTCGATCTTGATGCTGTCGACCGGAAAGCGCCGCAGGTGGTTTAGCGACGAGTGACGGGTGCCGAAATCATCGATCGAGACGCGGCAACCCAGGTTGCGCAGGCGCTTCACCAAGTCGATGTGCCGTTCGGCATCCTGCAGCAGCAGGCTCTCGCTGATGTCGAGATCGAGCAGGTCAGCGACGACGGCGTGCTGCGCCAGATCCTGCGCGAGCCGTTCCGGCAGGTCGTGCGCATCGCACTCCTTCGGCGACAGGTTGATCGACAGCCGCAGGCTGTCGAGGCCGCGCCGGCGCCACTCGGCGAGTTGCCGCAGGGCAGCTTTCCTGACCCAGTCGCCGAGTGCGGCGATCATGCCGCTTTCTTCCGCCAGCGGTATGAACGCGTCCGGTGCCATCAGTCCGAACTGCGGGTGCTGCCAGCGGATGAGCGCCTCGACGGCAATCGTCCGCCGCTCGCTGCATCTGATCCGCGGCTGGTAATGCAGCTCGAACTGGTCGCCCGTTGCCAGTGCGGCACGCAGGTCGCCCTCCAGCGTCAGCCGCCGGCCGTGGCCATCCTGCATTTTCGGGTTGTACTGCAGGTAGCCGTTCTTGCCGTGTCCCTTGATCTGGTACATCGCGATGTCCGCGTTGCGGAGCAGTGTCTCCGGCGTTTCGCCGTTGTCCGGGTAGAGCGCGATGCCGATGCTGACGGTGGCGAGAAAGTCGATGCCAGCGATCTTGAATGGCCGCCTGAGTTCTGCCAGCATCTTGGCGGCAATCAGGGCGGCATCATCGCCGCTGCCGAGTTCCGGCAGCATGACCGTGAACTCGTCACCGCCCTGGCGCGCCAGCGTATCTCCCGAGCGCAGGCAACTTGCGGCGCGCTGGGCGAAGGACTTCAGCAGCTCATCTCCTTCCTGATGACCATAGGTGTCGTTGACCAGCTTGAAGCGATCGATGTCGATGAACATGACACCCACTCGCCGGTCCTTTCTGCGCGCCTGCTTGAGTGCGACGCCAAGGCGGTCCTTGAACAGGATGCGGTTGGGCAGCCCGGTCAGGATGTCGTGAAAGGCCTGGAAGCTGATCGTCTCCTCGGCCTTCTTGCGCTCGGTGATATCGCGCGCAACGCCGGAAGTACCCATGAAGTGGAGGTTCGCCGGACCGTCGGCAGCGGCGTAGAGGCCCTGCGAGCTGAGGATGGCGACGATCGTCCGGTTCTCGAAATGACGAACCCCTTGCGTCTTGCTCTGCAGGCGAATCTCGACGTTGGTGCTGGCACGATCGCCGATGCGGCGTTCGTTGAAGGCAAAGCGGGCATGTTCGAGGTCATCCGGGTGCACGATCAGCGAGTAGTGCTGGCCAAGAAGCTCCTCCCGCGAATAGCCGAGCAGCGCCTGGACGCGGCCATTGACGAAGATGAAGCAACCATTTCGGTCGAGCGTGTAGATGAAGTCCGGCGAGTGGTCGACCAGGAATCGGTGCAGGCGTTCGGAGTGCTCGAGTCGCACCGTCATCAGCGCATGCTCCCTCTCGATCCGCCGTCGGTGCAGGACACGGTTGACGGTATCGATCAGTTCCTGCGGGTCACCATGCTTGCGGATGAACTCGCAGGCACCGTGACGCAGGGCACGAATTGCCGAGTCGATCGACTCGTCGCCGCTGAAGACCACGACCGCAGTCGGGATGTGCTGCTGCACCATCCACTGCATGACTTCGAGGCCGCTGATGTCGGGCAGATTGAGATCAAGGATGAGGACGTCGACGTCGCGTCGTTCGAGATGGCGTTGCGCCTCGCTGCCGGTGCCGCAATCGTCGATCAGGCGTCCCGCGGCGGCCAGCAGGTGGCGGTAGGCAGTCCGGATCCGATCCTCGTCGTCGACGATGAGAATCCGGTTGCTGCCTTCCGCGGGTTGGGGAATCTGTGGCGAGAAATCGACGTTGGGTATGGCTTTCATCCTTACTCCTGGCGCCTGTCGGGCGAGGCCTGCTTCTGCTGAGGCGCCTTGCCTTGCTGGCCGCGCACAGTATCGGACCGATTCTCGCTTGGCAAGAGGAAGGAAATCACTGTTCCGCTCCCTGGCTGGCTGCGGCAGGTGACGGCGATCCCCTGCCGCCGCGCCAGTGCGCCGACGATCGACAGACCGATTCCGCGCGGTTCGCCGAGGCGTGCCTCGAGTGGGCGATGGATCGCCTGCATCGCCACTTCGCTCATTCCTGGCCCGTTGTCTTCGACACGCAGTTCGACGTGGCGGCGTCCCTGGTGCAGGACGTCGCCGGTCAGCGAAATCCTGATCCCCTGCCCGCTCGCCAGGGCCTCCGATGCATTCTTCCAGACGTTGAGCACGATCTGCTTGACACTGTCCCGATCACAGACGATGTCCATCGCCTGCGCCGGCAGCAGCGCCTGCACCGCGATGCCGCGCGCATCGAACAGCGGCTGCCGGTAGAGCAGGAGCAGTTCGCGCAGCAGATCGCCGATGTCGAAGGCTGCGTCGCTGGCCGGCGGCGTGCGGATTTCGCTCATGCGCCGCACGATGCTCGAAACGCGCTCGATTTCCTCCGTCAGAACGCCCAGTTCACGGTGGACCTCGGCCCCTGGCGGCAGCTTGCCATCGAGGATCCGCAAGTATCCCTTGATGATGGTCAGCGGGTTGCCGGCCTCATGAACCATCCGTCGTGTTTGCTGCAGGAGGCGCGCAGCCGTCTCCTCCTCGGCCTGCGCGCGAACAGCTCTCGCTCGCCGCCAGGTCTCGAGACTGTTGCCGGCAATTCGCCCGAAGTTGAGCAGGCACGGTAGACGGCGCGCAAGCGCGGCGTACTGGTCGCGGCTCAGGCCGGCGAGAATCACCCCCGTCGTCCTGCCGTGAGCAGTCATCGGGATGCACAACAGGCCACTTCCGTGCAGGGCACGGGCGAACTGCACGTCGAGCAGCGAGGCCGGCGCCGGCAACCGGTCCGCGTGGGAACAGCGGACCTGATTGCTGGCTGCGGCGGCAGCGGCGAGGCTGCGGTGGGGCTCGCAGAGGAGGCTCGTCTGACGGAAGATCGCCGCCTGTCCGCTGACCTTCTGGCCATTCAGCCTGCCGTCGGCGGTATCGTGGAGCAGGAATGCCAGATCGCTGAGGTCGAAGAGAATGCGTGCCGCTTCGCGCAGTGCGAGGAACACCTCGGCATCGGTGTCGAGGCCCAGAAGGTCATCCTGCAGGGGCTGCAGCAGAGCCTTGTTGCCGATCAGTCTGACGATCTCACTCTGTGCATCGGCCGTCTGGCGCTTCCTGTTGCCGGACACGCGCGGCAGACCGCGGGCAGCGTCGCGCTCCCGGGCAGCCGGCGCAGCCATGCCGATGGCGTCGGCTACCATCGACATGCGCTGCGTCGCCTCGGCACAGATCGCCGCCAGCTGGCTGTCGTCGAGGTCGTCGAACATCAGCCGGGCGTGTTCGCCGACGGCGTCCGGGACTTCGTCACAGTCGGCCAGCACATGTGCCAGCCAGACCACCTGGACGAGCTGCGTGGCGCCGACAATCCGTTCCGCTGGCTGATGGTGGAACAGGATGCCATCGGCGAAGGAAGAATCGAGATGCCACTGATCAGCCAGCCAGGTGCCGATCTCGCCGTGATGGGTGCCGAGCAGTTCGACCTCCATCGCCGATAGCGAGGACTCGCCGGGGCAGTCCGAAAGCAGCTGCGCGTACGGTTCGCCAACGGCGGAGAGCATGATGAGTTCGCCGACGTCGTGCAGCAGTCCGGCCAGGTAGGCCTCATCCGCTCGTGGGTAACGCGTCGCGACGGCCAGTCCGCGCGAGATTTCGGCGACCAGCAGCGAGTGGGTCCAGAAATCGCAGAGATCGACTTCCGGTCCGGATCCACGTTCTTCGAAAAGACTGCGGACCGACAGGCAGGTGGCAATCGAACGTACCAGGCGCGTACCAAGCGCCATCAGGCAACTCTCGATGCTCTGCAGTTCCTTGCCGCGACGGACGGCCGACGAGTTCGCTGCCGTCAGAACACGGGTACACAGGCCGGGATCCTGTTCGACCAGCCTGGCGAGTTGGGTCATCGTCGTGCAGTCATCGTCGACCAGTTGCAGCAGTCGCAGCAGAATCTGCGGCGGCGAGGGTACCCGCCCCGATTGCATCGCGTGTCGGATCGACTCCGGCAGGCTATGCATCGGTCGACAGATGCGCGCTGTCGTCAGCAGCGAGGTCGGTGAGGGAAGTCCGCGGCACGCGCGTCGTCCCTGGCGCGACGCCAAGCGGATGGTGGTTCGCGCGTACCGCGCTCGCGCCGGCAGCCTGGATGCCCTGGCAAAGCTCGTGCGAGATGAGCTCAAAAAGCGCGCGCAGCGGCGCGCCCATGCCGTCGATCACCTGCGCCACCACGAGCAGCGAGGGAATGCGAGTGCCCCGGTGGTCGACCGGCTGGCCAATCTGCCGCAGATTGACGCCGAGCCGTGCCAGGTTGATCGCCAGCCTGTGCTCCGTCAGAACCAGCAGGATGCTGACGCCGTATTGTCGGGCGAGGGCGATCAGACTCAGGTAGACCGCCAGCGCGAGATACGGCTGCCGCGGCCGGTCGCTGGTGCCGAAGTCCGCTTCCGAAAGCGAAATCGGTCTGTCCTGCTCGCCCTGCCGGCGGCGGTAGCTGCCGATGACTGCCAGGCGCGATATCTCGGCGATCTGGCTGCGCTCGCCAGCCAGGGCGGCGACGAGTGAACGGTCGATCGTCGCCGCGCAGGCGATCTCCAGGGGCAGCAGCCCTTCGGGTTCCTCCGGGTCGAGCAGTATCAGGCGGGCGCAACCAACATCCTGTCCACTTGCCGCTGATTGCACGAGGCAGTGCAGCGAGCGGGCGTCGAACTCGTCGCATTCGAGATCATCAGGACGGACTGGCTCGAAGCCCAGTTCGCGGCAGTAAACCTGATGCCGCAGGCGGTAGTTCCGCGTCCGCAGATCGCCCGTCAGCGCGGGAACGACCGTGAAGTAACGGCGGTAGCCCTCGCTCACTGTCAGTTCAGTCAGGCTCGGAAGGAACATCTGCCTCTCATGGATCACGCATCTGCCGGGGGAGCAGCACAAGATGCAGCATACTACTACGAAGACGGAGTCCGGACTGCATCCCGGTCGTCGCCTCTGCCGCCGCTCTTGCCGGCGTGCGCCGGTGCGACCCGAGAGGCAGGTGCTCGGCGGTCAGCCTGGCAGGCGGTCTGACGGTGGTTACTCGAGTTTCTTGAGATAGTCCTTGGTGAACACCTTGTCGGGCAGATCGCGCGACTTCATCCCGGTGTAGTCGAGGACCGACTGCTCGCCCCCACGCAAGGCATCTTCCATCACCAGTCGCGCTGGTCGCCTCTTTCCTTCCATGGTCTTGTAGTTCTCGTAGCGACAGGTCTTGAGGAGCCGGTTGGAGAGCGAATAGAACTCCGCCTTGTGCGGCGCGTAGTCCTTGGCACGGACCCAGTAAATGACTTTCTGGTAGGTCACGCTGCGGTCGATGCCCGTCAGTTCAAGCACGTAGTGATCATCACCGTCCACCTTCTCGCTGCGCAGCAGCTTCGGGTTGTAGTCGCCGGTGAAATTCGCGCGAGCCAGGTCGCCGTTGGCCACCTGCCCGGTCAAGCGCTGCGACAGCGCCAGCCGGATCGGCTGCGACACCTCGGGCATGAACACCCAGAGGTCGCGTCCTTTCATCAGCATGATCTGGCCACGGTCGGAAGCGGGCTCGACGACCATCACGACGCTGTTCGTATTGCCCTTGGCGAGGACCCGGTATTTGCGGATCTCGGCCTTCTGCTCCTTGTCCACGGTGGTGACCGTCACGTCCACCTGAAAGCCATCGGCCGGGAAGCGCACGTGGTCCGCCTTCTCGATGATCATCCGGGCTTCGCTGTCGTCGCTCGCAGCCGGTGCCGCCGTCTCGGATGCCGGCACCGGGACGGCGGTGACGAACAGCGCGACGGCGAGAAGAATCCCTGCGTTCTTGACAGCGCATTGACGGATGGTCATGATTTCCATAGTTTTCACCCCTGTGAGCTGACCGTCAACCCGGTTGGCCGAAAGCGCCACCGCATGAAGGTTGTCCGCATCGAACACGTATGCAAGGATTATCAGCTCGGCGAGCAGAAAGTCCAAGCCCTGAAGGACATCACCCTGTCGTTCGATCCCGGTGTGTTCCTCGCCATTGCCGGGCCGTCCGGCAGCGGCAAGACGACGCTGCTCAACCTGATCGGCTGCATCGACACGCCGACGAGCGGCAAGATCTACATCAACGATCAGGACGTCAGTGGCCGGACTCCGGATCAGCTCGCCGACCTGCGCGCACGTACCATCGGTTTCATCTTTCAGACCTTCAATCTCCTGCCGGTTCTGTCGGCGGCGGAAAACGTCGAATATCCGCTGTTGCAGCGCAAGGATCTGTCGCGCGAAGAACGGCAGCGGCGCGTCGCGCACTTCCTGGAGATCGTCGGTCTGTCGAAGTATGCCAGCCATCGGCCGAACCAGTTGAGTGGCGGCCAGCGCCAGCGCGTCGCCATCGCCAGGGCGCTGGCGATCCGGCCGGCGATCGTTCTTGCCGATGAACCGACGGCCAACCTCGATCACAAGACGGGAGAGGAGATCCTGCTGCTGATGAAGCGGATCAACCGCAAGCTGAAGACCACCTTCATCTTCTCCACCCATGACAAGAGAGTGATTGCCAAGGCCGACCGTCTGGTGCGCGTCGAGGATGGCGAGATTTCCCTGCTCGGGATGCGCAGGGACGCCAAGTGGTCGTTCGCGCGTCATCGTGCCACCGAGGAGGGGACTGGCAGCAATGGCGACGGTCGGACGGCGGCGCAATCGACTTCGGCGGGAGAACGGGCAGATGCAGATCAGAACTAGTCTTCGCATCATTGGTCTGGCAGTCCTGCTGGCGAGCCTGTCGCTGCCGGCTGCCCGTGCCGCGGAGGCGTTGCCGAAAAGCCGCGCGGCGCTGTTCGACGACGACGAACCCGCCGCAACGCCGGCCGAAGCGGGCGGTCGCGAAGCGCTTTTTGGCGATGATCTGCCCGCCCGCCCGTCGGCTGCCGAACCACCGCGCAGCCGCGACTCCCTGTTTGGTGGCGACGACCTGCAGTCATCGGCGGTGGCTGCGGCAGGTACTCCCGCCATTGCGTCGCCGCCCGCGGTCAAGGGTTTCGTCCAGAACCGGATGGCCTATACCTGGCCGAAGGCGTCACACTGGTCGGAGATGATGAACCATTTCGACCTCAGCGCGCAGGGTAGCCTGAGCAGCAACGTCAAGTGGAAGCTTGGTGCGCGTGTGGACTACGACGCTGTCTATTCCCTGACGGATTTCTACCCGCAGTCGGTGGAGAACGATCAGCGCTTCAACTTCCTGTTGCGCGAGAACTATCTGGACATCAGTGCCGACAACTGGGATTTCCGTCTCGGCCGCCAGCAGATCGTCTGGGGCGAGATGGTTGGTCTCTTTTTTGGCGATGTCGTTTCCGCCAAGGACGTGCGTCACTTCGTGCTGCCCGAATTCGAGATTCTCCGCATTCCGCAGTGGGCGGCGCGCGCCGAATACTTCAAGGACGATTTCCACGCCGAGTTCCTCTGGATCCCGCTTGCCAGCTACGACA
>ERZ761607.3756-NODE-3756-length-14235-cov-8.128914_pt1 | contig 14235 bp, 13 predicted proteins | sample MGYA00511164_ERZ761607 | MGnify/ENA primary metagenome ERZ761607 (study PRJEB28899, sample SAMN02445080) | bioreactor sludge metagenome | biome: EBPR sludge | place: Australia: Brisbane, Thorneside Wastewater Treatment Plant | collected 2011-06-22 ...
CAGCGGAACGAGCCTTCCTGCATGTTGCCGTCGCAGATGCCGAGATAGACCACCATCTGGTGCAGCTTTTTCATGTAGGCCACCGCCTCCTTCGCCGAACGTAAATCCGGCTCGGAGACGATTTCCAGCAGGGGCGTGCCGGCGCGGTTCAGGTCGATCCCGGACAGGCCGTGAAAATCCTCGTGCAGCGACTTGCCGGCGTCTTCCTCCAGATGGGCGCGGGTGATGCCGATCACCTTGCTGGCTCCGTCCTCCAGGTCGATGGTCAACTGGCCTTTCTGAACGACGGGAAGCTCGTACTGGCTGATCTGGTAGCCCTTGGGCAGGTCGGGGTAGAAATAATTCTTGCGGGCGAACACGGAGCGCCGCGCCACATCGGCGCCGATGGCCAGCCCGAGCATGACGGCCATGCGCACCGCTTCCCGGTTCAGCACCGGCAGCACGCCCGGCAGACCGAGGTCGATGGCGCAGGCCTGAGTGTTCGGCTCCGCGCCGTAGGCGGTGGCGGCGCCGGAGAAAATTTTGCTCTTGGTGGCGAGTTGGGCGTGGATTTCCAGCCCGATCACAGTTTCCCATTCCATCATGTCGCACTACCTTGAATTTTTGAAAGCAAAGCGCCCTCACCCCCGGCCCCTCTCCCAAAGGGCGAGGGGAGCAGTCTGTCAGGCAAACGCGGCGGGCGTGCGTCGGTGCCAGTCGGTCGCCTGCTGGTAGCGGTGCGCCACGTTCAGCAAGCGGTCCTCGGCGAAATAATTGCCGATCAGTTGCAAGCCGACCGGCCGTTGACCGACGAAGCCGACCGGCAGCGACAGGCCCGGCAGGCCGGCCAGATTCACCGCGATGGTGTAGATGTCCGACAGGTACATGGTGATCGGATCGTCCACCTTTTCGCCCAGATTGAAGGCCACGGTCGGCGATGTCGGCCCGGCGATCACGTCCACCTGTTCGAACGCCCGCCGGAAATCGTCGCTGATCAGCCGGCGGATTTGCTGCGCCTTCAGGTAATAGGCATCGTAATAGCCAGCCGACAGTGCGAAGGTGCCGACCAGGATGCGCCGCTTGACTTCCGCGCCGAAACCCTCGGCGCGCGAGCGGGTGTAGAGGTCCAGCAGATCCTTCGGATTCTCGCAGCGGTGGCCGTAACGCACCCCGTCGAACCGGGCCAGGTTGGAGGAACACTCCGCCGGGGCGATCACGTAATAGGCCGGAATCGCCAACTGGCTGTTGGGCAGGCTGACCTCGATCACGTTCGCGCCCAGCTTGCGGTACTCGTCAATCGCTTTTTCGACCACGCGGGCGACCTCGCCGTCCAGACCTTCGCCGAAATACTCCTTCGGCAGGCCGATTTTCAGCCCGTCCCACGGCCGGTCGAGCGCGGCGACATAATCGGGCACGGGCCGATCCACGCTGGTGGAATCGCGCGGATCGAAGCCGGCCATCGCCCCCAGCAGCAGCGCGCAGTCCTCAGCAGTGCGCGCCATCGGCCCGCCCTGATCGAGACTGGAGGCATAGGCGATCATGCCCCAGCGCGACACCCGGCCATAGGTCGGCTTAATGCCGGTGACGCCGCACAGCGCGGCGGGCTGGCGGATCGAGCCGCCGGTGTCGGTTCCCGTCGCGCCGGGCGCCAGCCGCGCGGCCACGGCGACGGCCGAACCGCCCGATGAACCGCCGGGCACCGCCTCCAAATCCCACGGGTTGCGCACCGGGCCGTAGAAACTGGTTTCGTTGGACGAGCCCATCGCGAACTCGTCCATGTTGGTCTTGCCCAGCATCACCGCGCCGGCGGCGGCGAGCTTTTCGACCACCGTGGCGTCGTAGGGCGCGATGAAACGGTCCAGGATCCGCGAGCCGCAGGAGGTGCGCACGCCGCTGGTGCAGAAAATATCCTTGTGGGCGATGGGTACGCCGGTCAACGGTCCCGCGTCGCCGCGCTGGCGGTGCTGGTCGGCGACGCGCGCCTGCGCCAGCGCGGGTTCGGCCGTGACGGTGATGAAGGCGTTCAGTTGCGGATTGTGGCGCGCGATGCGCTCCAGGAACGCGCGAACCAGTTCCTCGCTGCTGAATTCGCCGGCGGCAAGGCCGGCGCCGAGCTGGGCAATCGTTTTGTCGTGCATGGCGGTTTAAAGATGGTTTATTCGATGACCTTGGGAACCAGATACAGCCCGGCCTCGGTGCGGGGAGCGATGGCCTGGAACCGTTCGCGCTGGTCGGGTTCGGCGACTTCATCGGCGCGCAGGCGCTGCGCCATGTCCAGCGGATGGGCCATCGGCACGACGCCGGCCGTGTCCACGGCGTTCATCTGCGCCACCAGATCCAGAATGGCCGACAGATTGCGGGCATAAGCTGGCGCATCCTGCTCACGGATGGCCAGCCGCGCCAAATGGGCGATTTTGGCGACTTCAGCGGGTCCCAGGGGCATCGGGTCAATTCTCCTGACTGCGTGACGAGAGGTTTAACCTAGCACATTTTATCGACTTGCTCCTAACTACCCTGCTTGCTAGCATTGACCATTTTTGATAACCCGGTGTTTTCGACAACATGTTCAAATGGTTGCGCGGCAAGTTTTCCAACGACCTTTCAATCGACCTGGGGACGGCTAACACGCTGATTTACGTCCGGGGCGGCGGCATCGTTCTCAACGAGCCCTCGGTGGTCGCCATCCATCAGGACCCGGTTCGGGGTGTCCGCACCATTGCGGCGGTGGGGGCCGAGGCCAAGCGGATGCTGGGCCGCACGCCCAACAACCTGTCCACCATCCGGCCGATGAAGGACGGGGTGATCGCCGACTTCACCGTCACCGAGAAGATGCTCCAACACTTCATCCGCAAGGTCCACGCCCGCAAGTTCTTCAACCCCAGCCCGCGGGTGCTGATCAGCGTGCCCTGCGGTTCGACCCAGGTGGAGCGGCGCGCGATCCGCGAATCGGCGATGGGGGCGGGCGCCCGAGTGGTGTACCTGATCCCCGAACCGATGGCGGCGGCCATCGGCGCCGGTATTCCGGTCGAGGAGGCGCGCGGCTCGATGGTGCTGGACATCGGCGGCGGCACTTCGGAAGTGGCGGTGATCTCGCTCAACGGCATCGTCTACGCCGGCGCGGTACGCATCGGCGGCGACCGCTTCGACGAGGCGATCATCAACTATGTGCGGCGCAACTTCGGCGTGCTGATCGGCGAACCGACCGCCGAGCGGATCAAGCACGAAATCGCCAGCGCCTATCCCACCAACGAAGTGCGCGAGATCGAGATCAAGGGCCGCAACCTGGCCGAGGGCGTGCCGCGCAGCTTCGCCCTCAACAGCAACGAAATCCTGGAGGCCCTGCAGGAACCGCTGTCGGGCATCGTCAGCGCGGTCAAGATGGCCCTGGAGGCGACTCCGCCCGAACTGGCCGCCGACGTGGCCGAGCGCGGCATCGTGCTGACCGGCGGCGGCGCCTTGATGCGCGACATCGACAAGCTGATCATGGAGGAAACCGGCCTGAACGTGGTGACCGCCGAAGACCCGTTGACCTGCGTGGCGCGCGGCGGCGGCCGGGTGTTGGAGCTCATCGCCAAGGACGAGCGCGCGATCGACGCCTTCGCCATCGAATAAGCGGTGGCCGCTCTCAAACCCAGCCGGCGCATCCATTACTTGTTCACGGTCAACCCAACGGCGACGCTCCAGCTTGGACTGTGGGTGGCCCTGTCCATCGCCATGATGACGGTGGATCATCGCTATCATGCGCTGGATGGCGCGCGCGATGTATTGGCGACCGCTCTTTATCCCTTGCAGTACCTGGCAAGGTTGCCCACCGACCTTCAGAACTGGCTGAGCGCGAATTTCGCCGGCCGCGCCGTCCTGCTGGAAGAGAACGCCCAGTTGCGCGAGAAGCAGGTGTTTCTCAACGCCCAGTTGCAGAAGCTGACCACCCTGGAAGCGGAAAATCGTCGGTTGCGCTCCCTGCTGGAATCGGCGGTCAACACGCCCGAGCGGGTTCTGATCGCCGAGCTGCTGGCGGTGGATTTCGATCCGTATCGGCATCATATCCTGCTCAATCGGGGCCGCCAGCACGGCGTCCACGTCGGCCAGCCGGCGCTCGATCAACAGGGCGTCATCGGCCAGATCGTCCGAACCGATCCGCTGACCGCCACCGCGATTCTCATCACCGATCCCAACCACGCCCTGCCGATCCAGGTCAATCGCACCGGGGCGCGCACCCTGGCGCTGGGCACGGGCAACTTTCAGGAGCTGGAACTGCCGCACATCCCCAACAACGAGGATGTGAAGGTCGGCGATCTGCTGGTGACCTCCGGGATGGGGGGGCGGTTTCCACGCGGTTATCCGGTCGGGACGGTCGCCAAGGTGGAATTCGACCCCGGCAGCCCCTTTGCCCATATCGTCGCCAAGCCGGTCGCGCAATTGGACCGCATTCGGGAGGTGCTGCTGCTGGAGAACGCGCCGGACGCCGCGCAACCCGCCACGCCGACGCCGCCATGACCGGAGTTCGTTCCACCGGCGGCTGGATCATCGCGTGCAGTTTCCTGCTGGCCTTCCTGGCGACCAGCGTCCCGTTGTCGGGTTGGCTGGGTCGATTCTGGCCGGACTGGGTGGCGATGGTGCTGATCTACTGGTGCCTGGCGTTGCCGTACCGGATCGGGATCGGCACGGGCTGGCTGGTTGGACTCCTGGTGGACGTGGGGCGCGGCGCGCTGCTGGGCCAGCACGCGCTGGCGTTCGCGACCCTGGCCTATCTCACCGTGCAGACCCACCGGCGCATCCGGGTGCTGCCACCCTGGCGGCAGGCGGTCAGCGTATTGATGTTTCTTTTGTTGAAGCAGTTCCTGGTGTTCTGGATCAGCGGCGTGATCGGTTACCCGCCGCGCGATGGCTGGTATCTGGCGCCGGCGGTGGGCGGCATGATCGGCTGGCCCCTGCTGTTCGTGATCCTGCGCGACGCGCGCCGGTATTTCCAGGTCACCTGAACCGCTCTGGCCGACGACGATGAAAGCCTGGCGTCCGTTTACCCAGCCCGCCACCGCCGAATTGCTGGTGCGACAAAAGGACAATACCGCCGAAAGCGAGCTGTTTTTCCGGCGCGCGCTGTTCGCGCTGTTCGCGGTGTTCCTGGGGCTGCTGGCGGTGGCGGGCCGGCTGGTGTATTTGCAGGTGCTCAACCACGAACGGTTTACCCTGCTGGCCGACGGCAACCGGATTCGCTTGCAACCCTTGCCGCCGACCCGCGGCTTCATCTTCGACCGCAACGGCGTATTGCTGGCCGACAATCTGGCGTCCTACCATCTGGAGCTCACCCGCGAGCAGGCCAAGGATTTGGACGCCACCCTGGCGGAATTGCGTCGGCGCATCGAATTGACCGACGCCGACATCGAGCGGTTTCGCAAACTGGCCCGGCGAGCGCCGCCCTACACCGGCGTACCGTTGCGTTTTCGGCTGACCGACGAAGAGATTGCCCGGCTGGCCATCGACCTGTATCGTCTGCCGGGGGTGGAGATCAAGGCCGACCTGACCCGTCGCTATCCACTGGGGGCCCTGGGCGTTCACGTCATCGGCTATGTCGGCCGCATCGACGAAACCGAGATGAGCAAACTCGATCCCGGCCAGTACAGCGGCAGCACCCATATCGGCAAAACCGGGGTGGAACGCTCCTACGAGGACGTGCTGCGCGGACGCACCGGCTGGCGGGAAGTCGAGACCAACGCCGACGGCCGGCCGCTGCGGGTGCTCAGCCGCACCCCGCCGACACCCGGCCAGAACGTCTATCTCTCCATCGACATCCGCTTGCAGGCGGTCGCGGAAAAAGTACTGGAAGGCCACAACGGCGCCATCGTCGCCCTCGACCCGCGCAACGGCGAAATCCTGGCCCTGGCCAGTCAGCCGGTCTACGACCCCAATCCGTTCGTCAACGGCATCGATTTTGCGTCCTATCGGGCGCTGAACACCTCCAAGAACAAACCCCTGCTCAATCGCGCCCTGCGCGGGATTTACCCGCCCGGCTCCACCATCAAGCCGTTGATGGCGCTGGCCGGGCTGGAATACGGCGTGGTCAGCCGCCACAGCGGCGTGTTCTGTCCTGGGTTTTACCGGTTGCCGGGTTCGAGCCACCGCTTCCGCGACTGGAAGCGCGGCGGCCACGGCAGCGTGGGCATGGACCGCGCCATCGCCCAGTCCTGCGACGTGTATTTTTACGACCTGGCGGTCAAGGTGGGCATTGACCGCCTGCATGAGTTCCTGGACCAGTTCAGCATGGGGCGGCAGACCGGCGTCGATTTGCCCGGGGAGAAAGGCGCCTTGTTGCCCTCCCAGGAGTGGAAACGCCGCGTGCAAAAGCAGCCCTGGTTTAGCGGCGACACGGTCAGCTTTGGCATCGGCCAGGGGTTTTTCCTGACGACGCCGTTGCAACTGGCGCACGCCACCGCCGTCATCTCCCAACGGGGCGAGAATTTCAAACCGCGGGTGCTGTACGCCACCGAGCACCCCGGCACCCGGGTCAAGACGGTGGAAGCGCCGCGGCCGTTGCCGCCGGTCACGGTCAAGAATCCCCGGTTCTGGGACGCGGTGATCACGGGCATGATCCATGTGGTCGAGGGTGGCACCGCCCACAAGATCGGCGCGGGCGCCAAGTACCGGATCGCCGGCAAGACCGGCACCGCCCAGGTCTTCACCCTGGGCCAGGGCGAAAGATACAACGCCAAGCATCTGGCCAAGCATTTGCTGGATCACGCGCTGTTCGTCGCCTTCGCCCCCGCCGAGGATCCGCGCATCGCCGTGGCGGTGATCGCCGAGCATGGCGGCGGCGGCAGCGCCACCGCCGCGCCGCTGGCCCGCAAGGTCATGGATGCCTGGTTGTTGAGCAAATACGACGATTCCGCCACCGGCATTCAACCTGTTCAGGATGGGCAGCCGCGTGGGGAGTAATCAAACATCCGCATCGGGTCGGATTGGACCGCTGTTGTTGACGGACGATCGCGTACAGGAAAGCGATGGCAAGTTGTTCAAGCTACTCTACCTCGACCCGCTACTGCTGGTGGGGCTGCTGGCGGTGTCGGGCCTGGGGCTGATGATGCTCTATAGCGCCGGGCAGCGGAATCTGGACCTGGTGCTGGGGCAGGGCATGCGGCTGGGATTGGGATTCGCCATCATGCTGACGCTGGCGCAACTGCCGCCACGCTATTTTCGATTCTGGTCGCCGTGGATTTATCTGGCTGGCATTTTGCTGTTGCTGGCGGTCATGGTGGCCGGCGACATTTCCAAGGGCGCGCAACGCTGGCTGAATCTGGGGGTGGTTCGGTTTCAGCCCTCGGAGATCATGAAACTCGCGGTGCCGATGATGATGGCCTGGTTCTTCGCCGACAAACCCTTGCCGCCGCGCTGGTGGCATCTGGTGGGTGGGGCGCTGGTCACCGCGATTCCCTTCATCCTGATCGCCGAGCAACCGGATCTGGGCACGGCCCTGGTGGTGGGCTGCGCCGGCGCTTTCGCGTTGTTCCTGGCGGGCCTGAGTTGGTGGTTCCTGCTGGGGCTCGCCGGGGCGCTGGGCGCGGTGATCCCGCTGTTCTGGACCTACGTCATGCACGATTACCAGCGCCAGCGGGTGCTGACCTTCCTGAACCCGGAAAGCGATCCGCTGGGGGCGGGCTACCACATCATCCAGTCCAAGATCGCCATTGGGTCGGGCGGCGTCTACGGCAAGGGCTGGCTGAACGGCACCCAGTCGCATCTGGATTTTTTGCCGGAAGGCTCGACCGATTTCATCTTCGCCGCGTTTTCCGAGGAATTCGGCCTGGTCGGCGCCTGTTTGCTGCTGGTTCTGTACTTCTTCATCATCGCCCGCGGCTTGTACATGGCCAGCCGGGCGTCCGACACCTACGCCCGATTGCTGGCCGGTAGTCTCATTTTGATTTTTTTCCTCTATGCTTTCGTAAATTCCGGCATGGTGTCCGGTCTGTTGCCGGTGGTGGGCTTGCCGTTGCCGCTGTTCAGCTATGGCGGAACCTCCCTGGTCACGCTCATGGCGGGCTTTGGCATGGTGATGAGCATCTATACCCACCGCCGGACGCCGACGCGATGACCGCCATTCTGGCCCACGACGAGACCAACGAGTGAAGCGCCTATATCTGCTCGGTATTGCCTTGCTGTTGAGCGCCTGCGCGCCGCCGGCCCCGATCCGGCCGGTGCCGGACCTCGCCAACCAACCCGCCACGCCCGCCGGCCCCTCGGCCGAGACGCCTCCGTCCGGCTCTTCCACCACCAACGCCGGCCAGCCGCTGGCCCGCCGCGCCGACGTGCAGGCCTTCATCCGCGAGATGGTGGCCCGGCACGGCTTCAATGCGGCGCGGTTGCAGGCGGTGTTCGGCCGCGCCCACGCCCAGCCCAGCATCATCGCCGCCATGTCCCGCCCGGCCGAGGCCAAGCCCTGGTACGCCTACCGGGCGATTTTCGTCAATCCCAAGCGCATCCAGGGTGGAGTGGAATTCTGGCGGGCCAACGAAGCGGCGCTGACCCGGGCCGAGCGGGTCCACGGCGTGCCGCCGGAAATCGTGGTCGCCATCATCGGGGTGGAAACCCAGTACGGCGGCAACATGGGCAAATACCGGGTGCTGGAAGCCCTATCCACCCTGGCCTTCGACTATCCCCGGCGCGCGGCCTATTTCCGCAAGGAGCTGGAGAACTTCCTGCTGCTGACCCGGGCGGAGGGCATCGATCCACTGACTCCGCGCGGGTCCTACGCCGGGGCGATGGGCTATGGCCAGTTCATGCCCAGCAGCTTCCGCTCCTACGCGATAGATTTCGATGGCGACGGCCATCGCGACCTGTGGCGCAATTCACGCGACGCCATCGGCAGCGTGGCCAACTACTTCCAGCGGCATGGTTGGCGCACCGGCGAGCCAGTCGCCGTGCCGGCCCGGGTCAGTGGCGCGGCCTGGCCTGCCTTGGTCAGCCGCAAGCTGGGTCAACCCCAGTCCAGCGTCGCCAGCCTCCAGACTCGGGGCGTCCTGCCCCAGGAACCGGTCGGGGGCGGCCAGGCGGCGATGCTGCTGGAATTCCAGGGACGGGAAGGGCCGGAGTATTGGCTGGGGTTCGATAACTTCTACGTCATCACCCGTTATAACCATAGCCAGTTGTACGCCATGGCGGTGTACCAACTGGGCCAGGAAATCCGCGAGCGTCATGAGCGGCCTTATGCCGGCGCCCCCGCGCCGGAACGCGTGACTCGCACCGATTGAATCATCCTGAAAATCCACGAAAACCATACCGTTCGGACGCGCCACGGCGTGTCCTCGGTAGAGGGGAGGAGTTTTTATGGCCAAATCTTCTTGGAGCCATGCCATGGTTTGGGTTTCGTTGGCGGGCGCGCTGGCTGGCTGTAGCACCGTTCCCGACAGTCAGCGGCTAGCGAGCCCGCTCGCGGACGCCGAACCGCCCAGCCGCGAGCTCGTGCCCCAGGCCGAGCCGCCCAGCCGCGCCGGCAATGCCGATACCTATGTGGTGTTCGGCCGGCGCTACCGGGTCAAGGAAACCAGCGCCGGCTATCGGGAACGGGGCATGGCCTCCTGGTACGGCTGGGAATTTCATGGCCGCAAGACCTCCAGTGGTCCGCCCTTCAACATGTTCGACCTGACCGCCGCTCACAAGAGTCTGCCGCTGCCCACCTATGTGCGAGTCACCAATCTGGACAATGGGCTCAGCACCGTGGTCAAGGTCACCGATCGTGGACCTTTCGTCGGGACGCGGCTCATCGATTTATCCTACGCCGCCGCCGACCGGCTGGGGATGCTGGAGCAGGGCACCGCTCCGGTGGAGATCGTCGCCCTGGAGCCCTATCAGTTTCTGCCGAAACTGGCGGCCTATCGGGCCGAACAGCGAGAACTGTTGGCTAGTCGCGCGGCGCGCGCCAAATCGAGGGTTGACGTCGCCGAGATCGAATTCGCCCGCGCCGCCCCGATTCGGCCTTCGGCGCGGGCGCCGGGCTTGCCGCCCGCGCGACTGGCGCGCGCGGACACGGAACCGCGGAACGCGCCGCCGGTGGCGGTGAAATCCGCGAACGTGAAATTAGCGCGCGCGGACGTGGAGCGTAACCCGACCCAGCCGGTTAGGACAGTGCCGAAACTGGCGCGGGAGCGGAACGCGCCGCCCGCCACGACGAAGGCGCCAGTGCGGTTGGCGCTGGCGGACACGGGGCAGAGCGCGCCGCCCGCGATGACGAAAGCGGCGGGCGTCAAGCCAGCCAGGGCCGAGGATCACCGCAAGCCGACGCAGGGGAACGTGCGCCCGTCGCCCATCGCGCCAGCGGCGAAGGGCAAGGAAACGACGGCCAAGCCCCCCGTTCCAGCCGCCAACGCCAACCGTCCGGGCAAGCCGGTTTCACCGCGCCAGGCCGGCGAGCCCAAGCCGATGACGGTTCGGTTGGCCAGCCTGAAGCCTAACCGGTCGCGCGGCGTCGTCGATTGAGGCGAAACGACCGTCCGGCTCTACCCCAGGCCGGCCTGGGGAAGGGAATTCCGTGGCCGGGCGGGTTTGTTTTCAGGCTGGATTTCTCGCTAGAATCCCCCGCCAACGAGCTTGCCACCACCAAAGACCGCCGCGACATGCCGTATCCAAACGTAGTCCGTACCCTATTGTTGCCGTTTCTTGCCTTCGCGCTGCTGACGCTGGGCTGGACCCCCGCCTGGGCCGAGTCCATCCCCCCGTTGTCACCGTTGCCAGTGCGCGGGTATATCCTGATGGATTATCAGAGTGGCAACGTGCTGGCGCAGGACAAGAGCGACGAGCGGATGGAACCGGCCAGCATCACCAAGCTGATGACCGCCTATGTCGTTTATAAGGCGCTCAAATCGGGAAAAATTCACCTCGGCGATCAGGTCACCATCAGTGAGAAGGCGTGGCGCACGTCCGGTTCCAAGATGTTCGTCAAGCTTGGCGCCCAGGTGTCGGTGGACGATCTGCTACGGGGCATGGTGGTGCAATCCGGCAACGATGCCACCGTGGCCCTGGCCGAGAAGGTGGCCGGCTCCGAGGAAACCTTCGCCAAGCTGATGAACCAGGAGGCGGAACGGTTGGGATTGAAGAACAGCCATTTCACCAACGCGCCGGGCATGCCCGATCCCAACCACTACATGTCCGCCCGCGACATCGCCATCCTGACCCGGGCGCTGATCCGCGACTTTCCCGATCAGTATCCCCGCTACGCCGAGCGCGGCTTCAAGTACAACAACATCGAGCAACAAAACCGAAACCGGTTGTTGCTGACCGATCCCTCGGTGGACGGCGTCAAGACCGGCCATACCGAATCGGCGGGTTACTGCCTGGTGTCCTCGGCCAAGCGCAACGATACCCGGCTGATTGGAGTGGTGCTGGGCGCCCAGAAGGAGAAGGATCGCTTTCAGGCCAGCAAGACCCTGCTCGACTATGGCTTCAGCTTCTTTGAGAGCCGCAAGCTGCACGACGCCAACACGGCGGTCGTGACCACCCGAATCTGGAAAGGCCAGGACAACGAGCTGGCGCTGGGCGTGATCCAGCCGCTGTACGTCACCGTGCCCAAGGGCCAGGCTGCCCAGGTCAACACCACGACCACGGTGCAACCGACCATCATCGCGCCGATCCAGAAGGATCGGCCGTTGGGCGAGATCGTGGTCAAGCTGGGTGATCGGGAGGTCAGCAGGACGCCGCTGGTGGCGTTGAAGGACGTGCCGGAGAGCGGCTGGTTCGGGCGGATGATCGACGCGATCCTGCTGTTCTTCCATTCCCTGTTCAACTGAGCGGCGGTGGCGGGAAACCGGCATGAACGACGAGTCGCCGCTGCGATTCCCCTGCGATTTTCCCATCAAGGTCGTGGGCGTGGGTGGTCCCGGCTTTCAGGCGTTGGTGATGGAGTTGGTGCGTCGGCGCGCGCCCGATCTGGACGAGACCCGAGTGCGGACGCGGGACAGCCGGGCCGGCCGCTACCAGTCGGTGACGGTGATGGTGAATGCCCGCGCGCGCGCCCAGTTGGACGCCATCTACCAGGACCTCAGTGGGCATCCGCGAATCAAGCTGGTGCTGTGATTCCGGGCATGACCACGCCCGCTTCACGCCTTGAACCCCTGCTGTTCCGTCGTCTGGGCCGCCGCGAATATGGCCCGGTGTTCGACGCGATGCGCGCGTTCACCGAGGCGCGCGCCGCGGAAACGCTGGACGAGCTGTGGGCGGTGGAGCATCCGCCGGTGTTCACTCAGGGCCTGGCGGGCAAGGCCGAACATCTGCTGGCGCCGGGCGATATTCCCGTCGTTCGGGTGGATCGCGGTGGGCAGGTCACCTATCACGGTCCAGGGCAGGCCATCGTGTACTGCTTGCTGGACGTGCGCCGGCTGGGATTGAGCGTGCGGGCGCTGGTGACAACGCTGGAGCGGGCGGTGATCGAACTGCTCGCCGCCCATGGCGTCGCCGCTCACGCCTGCCCCGACGCACCCGGTGTGTACGTCGGAGACGCCAAGGTGGCCTCGCTGGGGCTGCGCATTCGGCAGGGTCGCTCCTATCACGGTCTGAGTCTGAACGTGGATATGGACCTGAAGCCGTTCACCCGCATCAATCCCTGCGGTTATCCGGGCCTGCGGGTAACCCAGTTGCGCGACCTCGGCATCGGCCTCGGCCCGGACGCCGCCGGCGGAGAGTTACTGCTGAATCTGGGACGTCAACTCGGCTACACCCGTTTCGGCGATGCCGGGGGGCTACCTGTCTCGCTGACCCCGGCCCCTGACGCTGGGGTGAATTTCAGGGCGTCTTCCGCTGTCCAATCCGGCTATTCGCCACCGACCCGCCCAGGAACCGTTCATGCCCGATTTCCCCGTTTCCCGCGATAATCCCGCCGCGCCGATGCCTGGAACCACTCCCCAGCGGGGCGAGAAGTTGCGCGGCGCGGACAAGGTTGCCCGCGTTCCGATCAAGATCGCGCCGACTGATCCCAAACAACGCTTGCGTAAACCATCCTGGATTCGCGCGTCGTTTCCCGGCACGCCCGAGGTGCTGCGGTTGAAGCAAATCCTGCGCGATAACCGTCTGCACACGGTTTGCGAGGAAGCCAGTTGCCCCAATCTCGGCGAGTGCTTTGGTCACGGCACCGCCACCTTCATGATCATGGGAGCCATCTGCACCCGGCGCTGTCCATTTTGCGACGTGGGCCATGGCCGACCCCATCCGCTCGATCCTGAGGAACCGGAAAACCTGGCCCGCACCGTGGCGGCGATGGGGTTGAACTACGTGGTGATTACGTCGGTGGACCGCGACGATCTGCGCGACGGCGGCGCGGCCCATTTCGCCGCCTGCGTTCGGGCGACGCGCGCCGCGCGGCCGGGCATCGTCATCGAAATCCTGACGCCCGATTTTCGCGGCCGGATGGATGCGGCGCTGGATATCCTGGAGCGGGAACCGCCGGACGTGTTCAATCACAATCTGGAGACCGTGCCGCGCCTGTACCGCCAAGCCCGGCCGGGGGCGGATTATCGATACTCGCTCATCTTGCTGAAGCGCTTCAAGGAGCGGCGCCCGCGCGTCCCAACCAAGTCGGGGCTGATGCTGGGGCTGGGGGAGACGACGGCGGAAATCGAGGCGGTCATGCGCGACCTGCGCGCCCACGAGGTGGAAATGTTGACGCTGGGTCAGTACTTGCAGCCCAGCGTCCATCATCTGCCGGTGGATCGCTACGCGCCGCCCGAGGAGTTCGAGGATCTGCGCGAGCGGGGAAAGGCCATGGGCTTTACCCATGTCGCCTCCGCGCCGCTGGTGCGTTCGTCCTATCACGCCGACGCGCAGGCCCGGGGCGCCGGAGTCGCGTGAACGCGAGCGGGGCCGATGGGGCGCGATGAGCTTTCCAAAGTTTTTTCCGCGCTCCCCACCCTTGAGGAAACTTGCGGGTTGCGTATCATCTAATGAAGCGACGCCGTCCGGTCGCGGCGTCGCCAAACGCTCGATCCCTTCAACGGTTCTTTCCGCGGACGTTCTAGCAACGCCATGAGCACGGAATACTCATCGTCATCCGATCAAGATCGCGGCCTCGTCGTCGAATCGGCCAAGCCCAAACTCAAGCAACCGCCGCTGTACAAGGTGGTCCTGCTGAACGACGACTACACGCCGATGGAATTCGTGGTGCGGATTCTGGAACACTTTTTCGGGATGGGCCGGGAACAGGCGACCCAGATCATGCTGCACGTCCACACCCGAGGCCGAGGCGTGTGTGGGGTCTATACTCATGATATTGCGGAAACC
>ERZ761607.3758-NODE-3758-length-14233-cov-4.850543_pt1 | contig 14233 bp, 7 predicted proteins | sample MGYA00511164_ERZ761607 | MGnify/ENA primary metagenome ERZ761607 (study PRJEB28899, sample SAMN02445080) | bioreactor sludge metagenome | biome: EBPR sludge | place: Australia: Brisbane, Thorneside Wastewater Treatment Plant | collected 2011-06-22 ...
CCCGCCTCCGACGCCACCGACGCCGACGCGACACCCGCCTCCGACGCCACCGACGCCGACGCGAAGCCCGCCTCCGACGCCACCGACGCCGACGCGAAGCCCGCCTCCGGAGTCGACGCCAAGCCCGCCTCCGACGCCGAGCCTGCACACGTCGCGAAACGGCGCGGGGCGAAGCTCGCGCTCGTCACCGCCACCGCCGCGATGCTGATCACCGCGTGGCGGCTCGGCGCCTTCGAGATCCTCGCCGAGCCCGAACGTCTGCGCACCTGGATCGTCGACCGCGGCGCGTGGGGTCAGCTCGTCTTCGTCCTCGCCTACACCTTCCTGCAGCCCTTCGGCGTCCCCGGCACCGTGTTCCTCCTCGTCGCGCCGCTGCTGTGGCCGTGGCCCGAGGCCTACGCGCTCACGATGATCGGCACGATGACCGCGAGCGTGGTCGGCTTCTCGTTCGCGCGCTTCGTCGCGCGCGATTTCGTCGAGCGTCGCATCCCCGCCCGCTTCCGCGCCTACGAAGACGCCCTCGAGCGCCGCGCCTTCGTCACCGTCGTCACGCTGCGCTTCGTCCTCTGGATGCCCCCCGCGCTCCACGCCTTCTTCGGCGTCTCCCGCGTCTCCTTCGCCACCCACTTCTGGGGCTCGCTCGTCGGCTACGCGCTCCCGCTCCTCGCGATGGCCTACATCGGCGAGCGCCTCTTCGCGTGGCTCTCCGAGATCCCCGCGTTCGCGTGGGCGATCGCCGGCGCGGTGCTCGTCGCGATCGCGCTCGTCGCGCTCGCGCTCTGGCTCCGCCGCCGCACGCGTTGATTCGCGCAACCGTTCAGAACGACGTCCCGACCTGTCCGCCGAGTCGAACGTCGCCCGACCCACCGCCCTCGGGCAGGAGGAACGTCGAGAAGACCCCGAGCGTGAATCGTTTCCAGGCGAGGCCCGCCGCGACACGCAGCGTGCCGATGCGCGCGTCGATCGTCGTTTTGCATTCGTCCGGGCATGCCTTGGTGACGGCCATCGTCGGTGCCCACACGAAGGTGCCGAGGAACGCGAGGTCGCCCCCGACGCGCAGCGACGCCCCGAGCGGCAAGCTCAGCCCGAGCTCGGACACCGTCACGCCGGACGCCGACGCCCGCAGCCAGTCGACCCCGAGCCCCACCCCGAGCGCGACGCGCACGAAGCCTTCCGTCCGCCACACGGGCGCGAGCCCACCGAGCGAGAAGCCGTACGCGGTCACGTTTCCCGGCGACGCCGCGAAGCCGGCCCAGAGCACGGGGTACCAACCCGACGCGTCACTGTCGTCGTCTTCGGGCGAGCTTTCGATCGGCGTGAAGCCGCCCGACGGCGGCGGCGGTGCGTGACGTCCCGAGATCGCGAGGAGCGCACGCGAGCGCGAGTGCAAGCTCCACGATTGATCGGCCACGCGACGTGCGAAGCGCACCGAGGTCGTTCGACACTGTTCGACGACCGCCTCCGCTGGTGCGTCACGCACCCCGCGGCCCTCGCGCGTCAACCACGCGACGTTCCACAGATAGCCCGCCGCCAACGCGAGCACGAAAGGGTCGTTCGAAGCGCCGGCGTCCCGCGCGAGCGCGACCACGTCCGCCGCGACCGGGCTCGCGTCGATCGCACGCGCGCCGAGCAGCGATCGAACACGCGCGTAGAACGGGACCCACTCGCGCTCCAACGCACGCTGAGCCTGCGCGAGCTGCGCGGTCGAACGCGAGACGAGCGCGCGGGCTTCCGACACGGAGGCGAGCCGAAGCGCCGCCTCGCGCGGCCCGTGGGTCGTCCACCCGAGCACCGCTCCGTCGACGCGACGCACCAACGCGCCCGCATGCTCCGGCGCGTCGATGCCGAATCGTGGGCGACCGTCACCCCCCACGCGCGGCGAGACGCGGTGCGCTCCTCCGTCCGCGTCGACGAGCACGACCTCGCTCGGAGCCGGCCCGGTCGCGCTCGCCTCCACCTCCGCTTCCACGAACGGCGTCGTCGTGTCGACGATCAGGAGCGACGTGAACGACGCCGCGTCGAACGTCGCCTGCCGCGCCGCGCGCCACTCGCCACCGATCTCGACCGCGAAGCGCGCCTCGGAGGAGTGCGTCACGAGCGGGATCGCCACGACTCCACGTCGGTCGACCACGATCCCGCTCATCACGCGCCCGTCCGCCGTGAGGGTGAAGCGACGCTCGCCGACCCGCACCGCCTCGATGTCGAGCCCTCCGTCGGGGAACACGACCACCCGCACGACACCGGAGCCGAGCGCTTCGGCGTCCTGCGCCTCGACCCCCGGGACCGCCGAGAGAATCGCGCACATCAGCGCACCCCACGAAGCTCGAATCATCGAAGCCCGTTACACCGAATCGACCGTTCGCGCGATTGAGATCGAAGGCATCTACCTCGTATGCGCTACCTCAAACGAAGTAGAACCGCCTCGCCGTGCTCACGCGTGCGAGGGCCGAAGCGCGCTCGGCGCCGGCCTCGACGCCCGCGTCGCCATCGCCACCGCGAGCACCACGCCGATCGCCACCGGCCAGGTGTCGCGCGGCGCCTGCTCGCCGAGGAGCCACACCGACCAGAGGAGCGTGAGCAGCGGCTGCAGGAGCTGGAGCTGGCTCGCCCGCGCGATGCCCGCGCCCGCGAGGCCCGCGTACCAGAGCGCGAAGCCGCCGAGGCTGCTGATCGCGCCGAGGTAGAGCAGCCCGATCGAGGCCTCCCACGAGACGGTCGTCGGCACCTCCCCGAACGCGAGCAGGCCGATGAGCGCGACCGGTGCGCCGAGCAGGTTGGCCCACGCGATGACCTCCAGGGCCGGCATCCGCGCGGTGAGCCGCGCACCCTCCGCGTAACCCACGGCACCCGCGAGGATCGCGAGCGCGAGCCACAGATCGGGCACGCCGACGTTCGGATCGCGGATCACGAAGCCCAGCACGAGGAGCGCCCCTGCGCTGGCCGCGAGCCAGAAGCGTGGGTGCGGCCGCTCGCCGTTGCGCCACACCGCGAGGAGAGACGTCGCGAGCGGCAGCAGCGCGATCACCACCGCGGCGTGCGATGCGTCGACGCGCGCGAGCGCCGCGCTCGAGAGCAGCGGGAACGCGAGCACCACCCCGAGCGTCACGAGCCCGAGACCGAGCCACGCCTCCCGCGGGGGACGACGCGCGCGACGCGCCGCGAGCACGAGCGCCGAGAGCGTAGCCGCGAGGAGCGCGCGGCCGAACGCGACCTCCGTCGCGCCGAAGCCCTCCACCGCGACGCGGGTCGCCGGAAAGCTGCCGGAGAAGCCCACGACGCCCAGGCCGGCCAGGAGTAGCGCTCGCGCGATCGTTCGAGTAGCGTTATCGTGAACCTTCATGAAAACGAGTAACACAGAAACAGGCCACGGTCGAGGGCTCGACGAGGTGCTCACCGAGCTCCGCGCCCACCTGGCCCGCGCGACGCCGGGCGATCGCCTGCCGTCGGTGCGCCACTGGGTGAGCGAGCTGCGCGTGAGCCCGGTGACGGTGTCGCGCGCGCTCGCGCAGCTTCGCGACGAAGGCCTCGTCGATCCGCGCCCCGGCGCGGGCACCTTCGTCGCGCGTCGACCGGAGCGTCCGCGCGTCGACCACGCGTGGCAATCGCTCGTGCTCGGCAGCGCACCCGACGTCGGCGACGCGCTCCACGACAACGTCGCCGAGCCGGCCGCGGGGATGTTGCCGCTCGCGTCGGGCTACCCCGATCCGACGCTCCAGCCGACGGCGGAGCTCGCGAAGGTCGCTGCGCGCGTGATGCGCACCGGGCGCGCTTGGACTCGCGCGCCCGTGGAGGGATTGCCCGAGCTCCGCGCGTGGTTCGCGCGTGGGATCGGGCCCGAGCTCGATCCGGACGACGTGCTCATCGTGCCGGGCGGCCAAGCCGGCATCACGACCACGCTCGCCGCGCTCACGCGACCGGGGCAGCCGCTGCTCGTCGAGTCACCGACGTACCTCGGCGCGATCAGCGCGGCGCGCGCGCTCGGTCTGCAGCTCGTGCCGGTGCCCTGCGACGAGCACGGCCTCCGCGTGGATCTCCTCGCCGACGCCTTCGAGACCTCCGGCGCGCGCGTGCTCTACGTGCAGCCGACCTTCGCGAACCCGACCGGCGCCACGCTCTCCCCCGAACGTCGAGCCGCCGTGCTCGCGCTCGCAAGGAAGCACGGCGCGTTCGTGGTGGAAGACGACTACGCGCGCGACCTCGCCTACGACGGCCGCCCCCCGCCGTGTCTCGCGTCCGAAGACGACGGCCACGTGGTGCACCTGCGCTCGTTGACGAAGTCGACCACCCCGAGCGTTCGCGTCGCGGCGCTCGCGGCGCGCGGCCCCGTGATGTACCGGCTCCGCGCGCGGCGCGTGGTCGAGGACTTCTTCGTGTCGCGCGCTCTCCAAGAGGTCGCCCTCGAGCTCGTGACGGCGAGAGCGTTCGAACGACACCTGGCCCGCCTCCGCGAAGGGCTCGCGGAGCGGATGCACGTGTTGGTCGCCGCGCTCGGTCACCACCTGCCGGACGCGCGCATCGTGCACGTGCCGCGCGGCGGGTTCTCGTTGCTCGTCGAGCTGCCGGTCGACGATCGCCTCGCGGTGCGGCTCGCGGGCGAGGTGGGCGTGACGACGAGCCCCGGTCGCCATTGGTTCCCCGCCGAGCCGCCGGGCTCGTTCCTGCGGCTCGCGGTCGCGGCCGCGCCGGTGCCGGCGCTCCAAGAAGGCGTGCGCCGCCTCGCGAAGGCGCTGCGCGCGGAGCTGCGCGCGCGGTGAGGCGACCGAAGTCGGCCCCCCGACGTCGACTCGCGCCGCCCGCTCACGTCACTCGTGAATCACCCGAAACGGCTTCGCGCCCTCTTCGGGACCCCAGTAGAGCTCGTCCTCGGGGTCTCCGAAGTCTTCGTCGAAGTCTTCGTCGAAGTCTTCGCCGAGCTCTTCGTCGGAGTCCGCGCCATCGTCTTCGCCGAGGTGATCGGTGTCTGCGTCGTGCGTCGCCGCCTCCACGAGCTCGCCTGGTCGAACCTCGAAGACCTTCGCGAGCTCGAGCCCTGCGGCCTCCAAGATCGCGTCGACCTCGTCGTCGCTCGCGTGCTTCGGGATGAGGAGGTCGTAGAGCTCGTCGCTCTCCAGATCTCCGTGCGCTTCGGGCCAACTTGCGCGGAAGAGCGCGACCACCTTCGCGATCGCGGCGCCGTCGTCGAAGAGGAAGTCACCCAGCGGGTGCTGACGAATCCAGCTCCGGACGTAGGCCTTTCGTGCTTCTTCGGCGGCTTCATGGCTCGTGAAAGTGCGTTTGACGATCTGTTTGTACTCGCCCACCGGAGCGAAGTACTCGTCGGTGTAGAAGAAGCCTTGGTTGCGAATCACGAAGATGCTCACGAGTACCTCTCGGTGGGGATCGGCGCGGGGGACGACGTGGGGGCGAGATCGGGAGTCGACACCAGCGCGAGATCCAGGCGCGCGGGATCGGTGGTGCGGGTGGGGCGGTCGCTCGGGTCGGCGCTCTCACGCGACTGGATGCTGCGCGGCGCGCTCGGAGGGGGCGCCGCGCCGTTGTCCATCCAGAGCTCGAAGCGCATGCGCGCGAAGAGCTCGCTCGGCGCGACGCCACGCGGCGTGGGGTGCCGGACGTGCGGGAAGAGCCGCGGCAGCACCTCGGCGAGAAACCACGTGTTGTGCGTCACGAGCAGCGCCTGAGGGTGGCCGGTCACCGCGTACGGCGAGAGCAGCAGGCGCACGACGTCGTCGTCGCCGAGGTAGGGACGACGAAGCGCCTCGAAGCGCGCGAGCTCGTTCGGCTCCTCGGCGATCGCGCCCGTGAAGTCGGCCAGGGTCGGCAGGTAGAGCCCGCGGAAGTCGAGGAGCACGTGGTCGTGCTCGCAGACGTCCTTGGTGCGCGCGCGCCCGCCGCCCGTGAGCGCCACGTGAGGTCCGAAGAGCGGGATCACGAGGCGGCGGATGCCCCAGAGGTTGTGGAGCAGGCGGTGTCGGTTGTCGGAGCAGAGCTCCTTGGTCACGTCGAAGAACGCGTGCAGCGCGTAGAAGTCGTCCGGCTCTCCGCCGTGCCGACGGGCCGAACGTTGGGCGTGCCGATCGGGATCCACGCGGCGAGCCTACGTCGGAGCGCGCCGCAGTGTTCCTTCGATCGTTCGTGTTCCCTTCGCTCGTCGATCGCGCGTCATCGCGCACGCGGCGTGTCGCGACGTCGGTACGTGCGTCGAGCGCGTGGCCCGCGGCGAGCTCACCGCCCGATGGGCAGCTCGCTCGTCTCCGCGTCCGTGATGCGCCGCATCAGCTCCGCGAACGGCGCGTACTGCGCGGCCGGCACGATGGTCGGCGAGAGCCGAAGCCGCCGCTCCAGCACCACCGCGTCGCCGTCACGCCGCGTCCGCCGCGCGTACTGCACGTCGTCGTTGCCGAGCTGCACGTCCGGCAGCGTCGCCACGTCGCCCTGCACACCCCGCACGCGGATCGTCACGTCCTGCGCGTTGCCACCCACGCCCTGCGTGGTCGTGCGCGACGGCAGCGACGCGTAGCCGCGCGCGAGCATCGTCGGGAAGAGCGGCGGCACCAGACGCTGCCCGCCCGCCACGCGCCCCAGCCCTCGCACCCGCGCCACGTAGCGCAGCTCGAACGGCGCCTCGTAGTCCTCGCGCCCGATGACCTCCATGCCGACGACCTCCGCGCCCGGGAGCACGCGCGGCACGTAGGCCTCCGCGAACACGCGCTGCAGCTCCGCCGCCGGCACCTGCTCGAGCTCGTTGCGCCACACGAACGCGCCGAGCCCCTCGAAGATCTCCTGCACCGCGACGGTCGCCACGTCGCCCTCGAACGCGAGCTCGACGTTCGCCACGTGCCGATCCGATTCCACGCCCGGATCGGGGATCACCACCCGCCGCGCCTCCGCCGAGCCCGGCCCGAGCACCTCGACCGCCTCCTGCCCACGAACCGCGGGAGGGATCAGCGACACCGAGGCGTAGCGACCGTCCGCCCACACGAAGATCGACGGCGCCCCCTCGCGCACGACCTCCACCAGCGACGACGTGAAGAGCTCGTCGCGCGGGATCGGCCCCGGCTCCATGTCCGCGAAGCGCCGTGCCACCACGAGCCGCGCGTCGAGCCCCGCGAGCTTCAGCAGATAACGCAGCACCCTCGACCGATCGCCGCGCTTCTGCGCGAGCATCGACGGCGCGTAGCCCGCAAAGCCGTCCGCCGGCTCGACGTTCTCCGTCACCCAGCGATGCAGGATCGCCACGATCTCCTGCGGATCCGTGCGCTCGCCGACCAGGCCCTGCACGAAACGACGCGCGTCCGGATCGAAGAGATCGCGATCGAGGAGCGCCTCGCGCAGCGTCGCGAAGAACGAGGGCCAGCTCGGCTTCACCGCGAAGCGCAGGGTCGGTCGGAACGGCGGCAGCGGCGCCGCGTTCGGCTCGATCGGTCGCGCCGGCACGTGCTCCATCGTCCACGTGAGCACGCGAAGGTCGCCCTCGCGGCGCTCCGTCGCGGGCGGCGTACCCCCGAGCTCTTCCACCACGAGCTGCGCGTCCGCCGGTACGAGCGCGATCATCTGGCTGAACGCGAAGGGCTGATCGTGGCTGTCGAACGACCACCCCGCGCTCCGGAACCCGCCGTCGATGCGCGGCGAGGTCCCGAACACGAACTCGTATTCGACGTAGTCGCCGATCGCGAGCTCGCTCATCGGGATGCTGTCGAGCCCCGCGATCGCCTCCGGCTCCAGCCGACGCCCATCCGGTTTGATCGAATGAAGCGTGAGGATCTGGCCGCCGAGCGAGAGCTGCCCGAGCTCCTCCACCGACTCTTCGCTCTGCACCTTCAAGATTTGATGCACGAGGTGTCGTGCCGATCCATCCGGATAGACCCGCGTGACCATGTAGTCGAACACGAGCACTTGCCGCGCGTCGTCGTGCCGCACGCCGCTCTCCTCGTAGCGACGGATCACGTCCGCGCCGTTCACGCGGAACGGCTCCAGATCGTCGCGCCCCGTGAGATCGCGGCGCACGTGGCGCAGCTCGACCATGATGTCCGGATCGGACTCCATCGCGCGGTCGAGCGCCGCGATCGCCTGCGGACGACGACCCGCCGCGAGCAGCAGATCCACCTCGCGCATCGCGCGCCCGCTCGACACCGCCGGCGAGTCTTCGTCGATCGCCGCGCGCACACGCGCCTCCTCGTCGCGATCACCCATCGCGAGCGCGAGCCCGAGCCGGAGCTCGCGGTGATCGTCCTCGTCCATCAGCGGCTCGAGCCGCTGCAGCTCCGCCTTCGCGAGATCCCAACGACGCTGCCGGAAGAGCAGATCGTACTTCGCGCGCGAGCTCTGGTCGCAGCTCATCACGCGCTCGACGAGCGCGTTCGCCTCCGACACGCGGTTCTGCTCGCGGTAGAGCTGCTGCAGACGGAAGATCGGCCCGCAGTCGTCTGGCACGAGCTCGCGCACGCGCTGGAGCACCGCCTCCGCCTCCGTGAGCTGATCGCGCTGCTGCAGCAGGTTCGCCCACGTGAGCTGCACGCTGATCACGTTCGGCCAGCGCTCGGCCACGAGGCGAATCGCCTCCGAGCGCTCCGTCGCACCCTGCTCGAGCTGCGCGACGTCGAGCGCCGCGTAGACGCCCGCCGGATCGAGCTCCGCGATCTTCCGCACGAGCCGCTGCCCGAGCTCGCGCTGCCGGTCCTGCGCCATGAACGGGTCGTTGTTGATGATGCGGCGCCAGAGCTCGAGCCCGAACGCCGGCAGATCTTCACGCGCCATGGGTGTGAACGTCTCGCGCGCCCCCAGCCGATCGCCGCGCACGAGCTGAATCAGCGCAAGCAACGCGCGGTCGAGCTCGTGTCGCGGCTCCGGGAGCGTCATGCCGCGCGTCGGATCCCAGCCCGCACCGAGCCGGCCCGGCCGCTCGAGGTAGACCGCCATCGAAGGCGCCGCGCGCATCGTGAGCTTGAGCTCGATCTCGTGACGCCCCGGCGCGAGGTCGACCGCCACGTGGGTGGTCCCGGGCTGCAGCGCGAGCCGCCGATCGAGCACCGCGACCTCGCGTCCGTCGACCGAGAGCTTGAACGACGCCGGCGTGTCGATCACGAGCAGGTGCGGCCCGCCCTCCGTCACGTCGACGAAGGTCTCCGCGATCGTGCTCCCGCTGCCGCGCTCTTCGCCGCCCACGAGCGACACACCGCAGCCGAAGACCTCCGCTTCGAAGCTCACGTCCTCGCCGACGCCCTCGCCGAGATCGTAGCGCTCGGCGAGCGGCCCCGCGCCTTCGGCCGCCACGCGCTGATCGAAGGAGCTGAGCGCGTAGGGTCCGAAAGGTCCGACCGCGCGCCACGAGGTCAGACAGCCGAGCCGCGCGACGACCCGGTCCACGAGCGCGTCGTCACCACGACGACGACCGTGCTGCATCAGGCGATGGGCCGCGAGCTGCACCGCCGGCTGCCCGAGCTTACCCGGCTCCGCGACCACCCGTTCGAGGAGCGGGACGACACGCTCGTCGTAGCGCGCCGTGCCCCCCCGCAGCCCACCGAGCAGATCGATCGCGTGCTCGGCCGCGAGCACCGCGTACACGTCGTCGCTCGTGCGACCGAGCTCCACCGCGCGCACGAACGCGTCGAGCGCGTCCGAGAGCTCGCCGTGCTCCTCGTGCACCCAGCCCTTCATCACGAAGAGCGCGGGGTCGTTCGGCGACAGCTCGATCGCCCGCGCGATCGCGGGCATCACGCGTGGGCTCTCCCCGCCTGGCCAGAGCAGCTCCGCGCGCGCGAGCTCCGCCTGCAGCGCCGGATCGTTCGGGTTCGCGGCGGCGCGCTCGCGCAGCGCGAGGATGGGAAGCGGATCGGCAGGCGGCGTGGTGCCGGACGACGAGCCCCCACGCGTGCAGGAGATCGCGAGCATCAAACAGAGCGCGAAGCGCAAAGAACGAGACACGGAAGACCTCGAAACAATGGAAGAAACCGAGAACGAGCGGGGACGCGAGGAGCTCGTTTGCGTCGAGCGCGAGATCGGACTCTTTTCCGATTCGAGCGGTACCGACTCGAGGGGGAGCTCACGTGCGACGTGGCGATCGACGAGGCGCGACATCACCGACCTCCGAGCGTGATGCGCTCACGAAGCAGCGCGTCTGCGCGCTCCACGAACGCGCGGAACGCCGGGTAGTCCGCCACCGAGACGCGATCGGTGCGGGTGACCCACTCCGTGCGCACGCGGACCACGTCGCCTTGCCGCTCGTAGCGAACCGAGAGCTTCGCGAACGGGCTGTCCACCTCGCCGCCGCTCGGCAACGGCTCCAGCGTCGCGCCCGCTGGCAGCCTCACGTTGCGCTGTTCCAGGTACGTGCGCGGCGGCCCGAGCTCGAGCGCGTGACGCCGCGTGGGCGCACGCGCGAGCGCGGGCAGAAGATTCCCGATCGTCGAGGGCGGCACCAGCAGCCGCGTGCCGCTCCGCTGCGCGACGTTCGGCGCGCGCCCCTGCCACTCGAAGCGCGACGGAGCACGGAAGTCGTCGAGATCGAAGAAGCGCTGCGTCGAGAGCTCGAGCCCCGGGAAGAGGTTCGAGAGCTCGCGCTGCAGACGTTCGTTCTGCATGCCCTCCGCCTGGTAGAAGGTGCGGTACGACGCCGCGGTGTTGCCCACGATCGTCTCGCGCCCCTCGATCTGCCCGCCGCCGTCGGCGTCGAGCGTGATCTCCAGCGTGCGCTCGCGGCGCTCCCGGTCGGGCGGCAGCACCGGCGTCTGCCGAAGCTCCACCGTCTCCGGTCCGACGAGCAGCGTCATCACGCCCTGATCCATCGCGGGCAGATCGTTCGGCCCGTTCGTCTCCGCCGTTCCGTCCAAGAAGAGGTCGAGCTCCGGCACGTACGCGATCGCGTGATCGAAGACCGCGAGGCTCGCCGGCTCGGTCGCGATCGCGCCGTTGCGGCGCGTGCGGATGAGCGCGATGCGCGCGTCGACACCCGCGATCTTCAGCATCGCGTAGATCAGCGACGCCTTGTCTTTGCAGTCGCCGAAGCCGCGGCGGACGATCTGCGTCACGCGGTAGGGCTTGAACCCGTGGATGCCGAACTCGAGCCCCACGTAGCGCGTGTTGCGGATGACCCAGTCGTAGATGCGCGCGACCTTCTCGCGCGTGTCCGCCGCGCCCGCCACGAGCTCGCGCGTCGTGCGCTCGAGCGACTCGTCCGGCAGGAGCTGATCCTGCGCGAGGCCCCACCACCAGCGACCGACGTCGTTCCAATTCTGGTAGGTCGACACGTGCAGGTAGGGCCGCGTCTCCGCCGGCCCCGGCATTCCGTCCTCGCCGCGCACCGGCTCCACGTTCGTCGCGAGCCAACGATCGACGTGCCGCTCACCTTCGGTCGCGCGCGTGTGCCGCAGCCCCGAGAGCGACGGCTCGTTGAAGTAGAAGCGGCGCGTCTTCGGCGTCACGAGCACGTGCTCGAGGTGCCGCGTCGGGTAGCCACCTTGGAGGAAACGCACCGCGCCGTAGTAGTCGTTGAACGCGTTGCGGCGGCTCACGTCCTCCACGCGGAAGCGCAGCTCCACCGTGTCGCCTGGCTCGAGCTGCGGCAGGTCGAGGATCAGCGCGCGCGTGTCGTAGTAGATGCGGTACGCGCTGTCGCCGAGGCTCTGCTCGAAGGTCCGCACCGACTCCACCACGGTGCCGTTCGCGCGATGCACCTTCGCCGAGCGCACCTCGACCCACTGCCGCCCGGGCTCGAAGAACACGGGATAACGCGCCATGCGCCGCGCGCCTTCGTCGTCGTGCACCTGGAACGCGACCTGATGGAAGGTCGCCGCGAGCCCGCTCTCGTAGACCGTCGCGACCTGCAGCTCGTGCAGCATCGTCACCGGCCACTCGCTCTGGCTCACGCGCCGCGCGAGGATCTCGTCGGTCGCGGTCGCGTAGCGCTCGTCCTCGCGCGCGGTCGGCTGCAGACGATCCAGGAGCTGGCGCGTGCGCGCGTCCTGCGGTGAGAGCGCGAGCACCTGCCGGAACGCCTCGATCGCCGCGCCCTGCTGCCCGAGCCGCAAGAGCGCGGTGCCGTAGCGCTGGTGATGACGCGGCTCGTCCGGCGCGTACGCGAGGATCTGCCGGTAGAGATCGAGCGCCTCGTCGTGGCGGCCGAGCCCTTCGTAGACGGACGCAGAGTACTCGAGCATCTCGATGTCGCCCGGCGCGATGGCGCGCATCGCGTCGAGGTGCCCGAAGATCACCTCCGTCTCGCCGCGCTCGTACGCGTCGTTCATCAGCGCGTAGCGCACGTCGTAGGCGTCGTGCTCGCGCTCGAGCAGCGTACGGTTCGCGGTCATCGACGCCTCGGTGCGCCCCTGGTTCGCGAGCGCGCGCGCGAGCCGACGCTGCCACCGCGCCGCGCCGTTCGTACGCCGCACCGCGTCCTCGATGATCGCGAAGCCGGCGAGCGGAAGATCGCGCTCCTCGAGCAAGCTCGCGCGCATCCACGCCGCTCGGATCCCCGGCACGGTGTCGAGCGAGAAGCCTTCGTCGAGCATGCGCAGCGCGCGCCCCGGATCGGGGCCGTCGGAGATCAGCTCCGCACGCGCGAGGCGCACGCGAGGATCGCGCGCGTCGGCCTCCTCGGCTTTGGTCACGTAGCGCATGCGCTCGGCGCGGGTCTCCACGAGATCGACCGCGAGCAACGCGTGCTCCACCGAGTTTCGTAGCTCCACCGCACGTTCCGCGAGCTGCCGCGAGCGCGTCTCGGTCGGATCTTCGGCCGCCGTCCAGGCCAGGAAACGAGCGAGATCGAAGTGGGCCCCCGCATCGTCGGGTCGGGTCCGCACGCGTTCTTCGAGGAAGGCGAGCGGCATCACGGGCACCGGCGCCATGGTGGGCGCGCCGGCGTGCGCGGGAGCCGCTTCGGTCGCGCCGTTCGGGTCGACCGTCACCCCTCGCGGCGCGGAGCCATCGGCCTCCCCGAGGCGCGCGTAGAAGCCCCACCGACGATCTTGCACGCAGACCTTCACGAGGATTCGGTTCCACCCCTGACGCGCGTGGAAGATCGCCGCGCTGCGTTCGATGGCGGGTCCGCGGTAGACCGCGTCCGAGAGCACCTCGTTGCCGTTCGCCCAGACCTTGATCGCACCGCCTGCGCCGACGAAGAGCCCCATCGGCCGTGCGCGATCGACCTGCACGAACGTCTCCGCGTACCCACACGCGTTCTCGTAGGGACGCAGCGTCGCGTCGAAGTCGACGTAGCCGTAACGCGTGAGCTCCTCTGGATAGAGCCGCCAGCGCACCTCGCGCTCTCGCCCGGGGTACGCCGCGTTCTCGTCGAAAGGCGCGTTGCGCTGTTCCTCGGGGCCGTACGTCCGCGCGAACCCTTGCTTGCCCTCGTCGTCGAAGGCGCCGATCACCCGCCACTTCCGGAGGAAGCCGAGCTCGTCGAACGTGCGCGCCGCGTCGTCCGGACGCCCCGCAGCGATCTGACCGAACGCTTCGAGCGTGCGCACGTAGCTCCGCATCACCGGAGACAATCGACGCTCCTGCGCGAGCCGCGACAGCTCCCGCAAGACCACGCCGGGTGTGGCGTCGTCGCCCTGCTGCTCGAGCTCGAGGATGGGCAAGATCGCGCGCGGCGAGCTGCCCTCCCTCCGCGCGGCCGCCGCATGACGCGCGACCTCGGCGTCGTAGGGGTTGCGGGCGGGCCGTTGAGCGAGCGCCGGGACGGCGAAGCTGACCGAGAACGCCGTCAGAGCGACGCGTGCGAGGACGGAGACTGTGCGCATTCGACCGAGGTCGCCGCGGTGGGTGCGACGACCCGTCGAGACTGCGACGACCCACGCCGAATGTCGACGGCTCTTTCGTGAAGCTTTGCGTCCGGTTGGCCGCGCGAGACATGTCCTCGCAGCGGGAGAAGTCGGCGGCTGACCCCACCGACCCGACCGAGAAGTCGCATGGGGGGTGAGCGCTCGACGAGTCGCGGGGATCGTGGTCACCCGAGCCGAACGCGCAGCGGACCGAGTTGTTCGCGCCTCGGAGCGCAAATCACTCGTGTCGGTACGCTCGACTTCGGATTCTCCCTGTCACCGCGGTCCGAGCCCGTTGAGCCTCGCGCGCAGGTGCAGAGACGTACCGATGCGACGGGAGCTCCGAGGTTCGTCGCGTTCCCGGAGCGGGCGCGAATGGGCGGAAAAAATGGGACGGAAAAAGTGAAGCCCCGCTCGCTTCCGAGCGGGGCTTCATAAATCCGGCAGCGTCCTACTCTCCCACAGAGAAACTC
>ERZ761607.3759-NODE-3759-length-14231-cov-5.843256_pt1 | contig 14231 bp, 9 predicted proteins | sample MGYA00511164_ERZ761607 | MGnify/ENA primary metagenome ERZ761607 (study PRJEB28899, sample SAMN02445080) | bioreactor sludge metagenome | biome: EBPR sludge | place: Australia: Brisbane, Thorneside Wastewater Treatment Plant | collected 2011-06-22 ...
CGGGGATCATCCCCGCCGTCCTCGGCGGCAAATCCGAAGTCCTCGACCTCGGCCGCTCGCGGCGGTTCCGCTCCCGCGCCCAACGCATCGCCAAACTCCTCGAAGCCGGCGGCTGTCACGTCGACGGCTGCGACGCCCCACCCGGGCTGACCCACCTGCACCACGCCATCGAATGGTCACAGGGCGGACGCACCGACCTGGACAACACCATCATGATCTGCGGGCCGCATCACGCCCGAGCACACGATCCGACGTACCAGCTGACCCCGATCCCCGGCGACAAGTTCACCTTCCACCGACGCACTTGAGACCGGACTCGACCAGTGGTCGAGTAGGTGCCATCCCGGCGGCGGTTTCGACACCGTCGGCGCTGACGCGCCTCCGAGCTCAACCACCGGCTGTCAGCAGAGCCCGAGCTCGCGTCCGCGGCGTACGGCGTCGCCGCGACGGCTGACTCCGAACTTGCGGAAGATGCTGCTCAGGTGGGTCTTGACGGTGTTGACCGAGAGGTACATCTCGGCGGCGATCTCGTCGGTCGTGCAGAGCTGGGCGACCAGTTCGAGGACCTGGCCCTCCCGCTCGGTGAGCGGGTTGGTCATCAGCGGCGCCGGGCCGACGGAGTGCGGCTCAGGGCTGCGGACCACGGTGTCGCGAGCTACGAGAGACCGGACGAAGCGACGGTGCTCCCGCGTGGCGGTGCCACTCCGGTCCAGGAACCACCGCAGCCACGCGCCGTCGCGGGTCAGCGGCCGGCGCAGCTGTTCGGCGGCCGCGCTCCGCAGGACCCGCTCCACCAGCACGCGAGCCCGGTCGAGCTGGCCGCGGTCGTGGGCCACCCGCGCCTCGAGCAGCCAGCCCTCGAGCTGGGTCGCGCGGGCCGCGCCGAGCAGATCGTGGGCCGCCGGGGCGATGGCGGCACCGGCGCCGCGCAGGTCGCCGAGCTCACGGCGAGCTACGGCCGTCATGACCGCACGCTCGACCGAGTCCGCATCGAGCTCCTCGGTGACCAGCGCCAACGCCTGCCGAGGCTCCCCTGCGGCGAGCAGCGCCTCGGCCGAGACCGCGGTGAGCTGATCACGCAGCCAACCGGGCTCGGGTGCCGGCGCGGACGTCGTACGGCGCAGCGCCTCGTCGGCGCGACCGGAGGCGACCAGGAGCCGCGCCTCCACCAGCACTCGTGCGACCTGGAGCCAGCGATCCCCGCCCTCCTGGCCGGCACCGGTCGCCCGGGCCAGCGCGGCAGTGGCCTCCGACAGTTCGCCGCGGTCGGTGTGCACCCAGGCCATCGCCAGCTGCGCGTGCGCCACACCCGGCCCGCGCCCCTCCTGCTCTGGGCCGGTTGCGGTGAGCACGATCGACGCGCGGCGGACCGCCTCCTCGAGGTTGCCGCGACACGCTTCGAGCAGGGCCAGCTGTCCGGCGCAGTCGAGCGCCGACGGGAGGCGGGTCCGACCGCAGTCGGCGGCGCCCCGAGACAGCGTGGTCGCGGCCCGGTCGAGCTGCCCGACGGTCACCTCGGCGGACCCCGTCAGCGCGTCGAGGAGTACGGCGAGCTCAGCCGCGTCGGACGGGTCGTCCAGCGTGGCCAGCAGTGCGTTGGCGCGGGAGTCCGCGTAGGCGGCCCCGATCGAGGTGCCGGACAGCCGAGCGATACCGAGCTCCACGAAGGCAGCCGCCAGCGCCGTGGCCGGAGCTGCCGGTGTCGAGTCGTCGACGTACGCCGCGTATGCCGCCCGCGCTCGCGGCAGGTCGGCGTCACCCACAGCCACCGCTGCCCTCACCAACGGCTCGGCCGTGTGCGCTGCGACCCGCTCCGCAGCCCGCACCAGGGCGTCGTCGGCCGATCCCGTCACGAGCCGGGGTATCGCGTGACCCTCGACGAGAACCGCCGCCACATCGGCCCACTCCTGATCGGTCGCGCACAACTCGGCAGCGTGCAGCAGCGGGTGGCAGGTCAACGAACCGTCCGGTCGCCGCTGCACGAGACCGCTGGCCGCCGCCGCGCGGTCCACCTCGAGCGCAGCGTCCTTGCCGAGCACGGATCGGACGAATGCTCCAGGCACCCGGCCGACGACGCTCGCACCCACGACCAGGCTGCGCAGGTCCGGCGTCATCGGCCGCAAGACCTCGCCGACCAGGTAGTCGCGGACCGCAGCATCGGCCTCCTGGAGCGCGTCGCTCAGCGCCAGCCCACCGGCCAGCTCGACGGCGACCCGGCGCACCCCGCACGCCCAGCCGAGCGTCCGCTCGACGACCGCGTCGACGGTGGGCCGGTCGACCCTCGCCACCGCCAACCGCAAGGCCTCGCCGACCTCCTCGGCATCCAGCACCAGGTCGGTCTCGGACACCCGGACCAGCTCGCCGGCCGCGGCGTAGCGATGCAGGTCGAGGGCCGGTTCGTCACGGCTGAGCAGCACGAACCGGAGTGCTCCCCCGGCGTGGTCCAGGAGCAGTTCGAGCTCGGCCCCCAGCCCGGCCGGCGGACCGGCCGGGAAGCCGTCGAGCACCACGGTCCACGGCTCGTGTTCACGAAGCGCCTCGCCGAGCTCGATCAGCGACCGCTCGCGCGCACGCACCGAGCCGGACGCCTTGCGCCCGGGCGGCACGTCGAACGCCCCCGCCTGGTGCAGCCGCCGAACCAGCTGGGGCCAGACTCGGTCGGACTCGGTGCCGCCGTGCCGGAGGTCGAGCCAGACCAGGGCCGGAGTGGACGACGTGCCGGCCGCCCACGAGGCGACGCCGAGACTCTTCCCCGCACCGGTCGGCGCGGTGACGACGGTCAGGGCGCTCGCCGTACCGAGGTCGAGCTGGTGGTGCAGCCGCCAGCGCGAGAGCGCCCACGGCGGGACGGCCGGGACTCCCGCCCGGGCAGGGCTGGACTCGACGTGCTCCGGTGCGACGACGGTCAGGCTCATGGCGGACCCCACGGTGCTAGGCGTCAGATGCGCACCTAGCTGACCACCCGAAGGGGTGAACCCACCCCACCCACCCGCCGTCTCACCCCGGGTGATGTCGCTACCCACCCCTGCTGGTCTAGATCAGCTGGTTGCGACGCGCCGTGGCGACGGCCTCGTCACGCGAATGGGCGCCCAGCTTGCGGTAAAGCGCCTTGGCGTGGCTCTTGACGGTGTTGGGCGAGAGGCGCAGCTCGTCGCCGATCTCGCGGATGCTGAGTGAGCCCTGCAGCAGCTGAAGGATGTCGAGTTCGCGGGTGGTGAGCTCCTCCTCAGGAGCCTGCGCGGCGAGCTGTTCGCGCAACGCCGCCTCGATCGCGGCCTGCCGGGCCCGCATCGTGGACATGCCATCCGGGAACCGGGACATCCGAGCGGCCAGATCGCTGAGCAACTCCTGGGCCAGCGGCACCCGCTCGGCCTGGACCGCGACCCGCGCCATCACCATCACGTGGTGAAGCGGCCCCCAGAACCCGATGGGATAGCGCCGCCGGATCGCGAGCCCCTGCTCGAGGGTGTCCATCGCATCGTCGACCTTGCCGAACGCCGCCTGGACCTGGCCCAGCGCCGCGAACGCCGCAGCAGCCTGCGGCATCACCTGGAGCTGGTTGCTCTCGACGATCTCCAAGGCGCTCTCAGCCAGCTCCCGGCTGCGCTCCAGCCGCCCGAGCTCGCCCTCGGCCAGTGAGTAGAGGGACAGAGCCATCACCTTGATGATGTCGGGGGATGCCTCGGACATGCGCACCTTCTCCAGGTGCTCGACCGCCCGGTTGAGCTCGCCGCTGATGAAAGCCGCATGCCCGAAGCCCATGTGTGCCATCGCGTAGAACGGCGTCAGTCCATCGGTCTCGGTCGCCACCGCGCGCTCGGCTGCGGCCCGCATCGACAGCGGCCCGCCGTACCCGAAGACGGTCTCGATGAGCGACAGTGCCGACCCGACCGAATGGGACCCGTCCGGCAGCGGCCCGTGCTCGGCGTACCCCTCGAGCGAGTGCACGTGCCGAGCCAGGCCCGCCTCGTCGCCGAACACCGCCGCCATCCAGGCGGCCGTGACCGCCTCGGCGGGGACGAAGTCGTCGCCGTCCCGACCGAGGGACTGGAGCCAGGCCGCCACGGTCGGGGCTCGACCGGCGTCGACGAAGGTCATCCAGTTGGCCGCGACAAGTTCGGCGGCCTCGCGGCGCTGTCCGGCACTGCGCAGGTGGATGATCGCCTCGTCGACGTGGCCGTTGGCGCGGTACCAGCGGGCCGCGCGCTCGTGCAGGAGCGGCACCAGATCACCGTGCCGGACGTCGAGCTCGCTGCGCGCCACGGCGGCGAAGAGGTGGTGGAAGCGGAACCAGCGTCCCTCGCCGTCGAGAGGGACCAGGAACAGGTTGCCGGCCTCCAGCTCGGCCAGCAGCTGGGCCGAACCGGTGCCCTCGGCGACCGCGTCGCACAGCGGCGCGCAGAACCGGTCGAGGACCGACATGGTGATGATGAAGTCACGCAGCTGCTCGGAGTGCTGGCTGAGGACCTCCTCGGAGAAGTAGCTGGTGACGAAGCGATCGTTGCCGGCGCCGTTGCGCACCAGCTCGTCGGGGTCTGGGCGGCCCGAGAGGGACAGGCTGGCCAGGTAGACGCCGGCCGGCCACCCCTCCGTGCGGTCGACGAGCGCGGCCAGCCCCGGCTCGGACAGGTGGACCTGCTCGGCGGTCATCAGCGCGCCCGCCTCCGAGGCGGTGAACCGGAGCTGCTCGGCGCGGATCTCGCCCAGCATCCCCGACGCCCGCAGCCTGCCCAGGCGGAGCCCGGGGTCGGACCGGGACAGGATCACCAGATGGCCGCGGTCGGGGAGGTTCTCGATCAGGAACATGACCTGCTCGCGGCACGCGGCGGACTGCAGGTAGTGGAAGTCGTCGAGGATCAAGACGACGTCTGTGGGCGCGGCCGCCATCGCGTTGACCAGCTGGGGCAGTACGCCGTCAGCGAGGTCACTGCTCCGGCCCGAGACGTGCGCGCCCGCGTCGGAGGCGAGCGGGCTGCCGGCCCGCTCGAGCGCGGTCACGATATGGGTCCACAGCCGGCCCGGGTCGTTGTCGGCGGCGTCCAGCGAGACCCAGGCCGCGATCCGCTCGCCACGGCGGTGGGCGAGCCACTGCGCGGCCAGCGTCGTCTTGCCGTAGCCCGCGGGTGCCGCGACCAGGCTGACCGGACGGCGAGTGGAGGCATCGAACGCGTCGAGCAGGCGGGCCCGGTCCACCCAACCGTCGCGCTCGCGAGGCCAGTGGAGCTTCGCCTCGAGAAAAGCGTCGACCGGGGGGCGTCGAGGCAGCACGGCACCGTCGACACCACCCTCGGCCCTGCTGCGATACATGGTCACCGCCCGCCCCCGTGGTCGGCTTGACAACATCGCGAAGCATAGGGCTTCTTGTTCCCATCACCGTCCGAATGTCCGGCGCCGACGCCGCCGCGCCCAGCGCCTCTTCACGCCGCGCCCTCATGGCCGCCTGTGTCGGCAACGTCGTCGAGTGGTACGACTTCGCGATCTTCGGCGCGCTGGGCATCGTGCTGGTACCGGTCTTCTTCCCGTCGGAAGCGGGCGTCGACCTGCTCCTGGCGGCGTTCGCCGTCTACGCCACCGCCTTCCTGGCCCGGCCGATCGGGGCGGTGTACGCCGGCCGCCGGGGGGACGCCCGCGGACGCACCGGCGTCCTTGCGTCGGTGGTCCTCGTCATGAGCGGAGCGACGGCAGCGATCGGCCTCCTGCCCGGGGAAGCCCGAATCGGCGTGGCCGCCGGCGTGCTCGTCGTACTCCTGCGCGCCGCGCAGGGGCTCGCCGCAGGAGGGGAACTCGGCTTGGCGGCGGTCTTCATCGCCGAACACGCCGACCGCGGCCGCCGCGGCTTCGTCGCGTCCTGGCACACCGCGACCCTGTGCCTAGGGATCGCGCTCGGCTTCGGGGTCGGCGGCCTGATCCTGTGGGCGACCTCCGCCGAGGACGGCGAGTCGGGCTGGTGGCGGCTCGCCTTCGTCCTCGCCCTGCCCCTCGGACTGATCGGCGTGTACGTGCGCCGACTGGTCGATCCACCGCTGTTCACCGCCTCGGACACCCCGCGACCCTCGGCCCCGGTCGGCGATCTCTGGCGCCAGCGTGGGCCGGCCGTACGGGCCGGTTTCGTGCTGGTCGGCGCGGGCTCGCTGGCGTTCAACACCTGGTTCGTCTTCCTCCCCAACCACCTGGTCGACACGACCTCTCGCAGCCTGGACGCCGCACTGCTGACCTCGGTGGGCGGCCTCGTGGTCGCAGCCTTGAGCGCGGTGTGCCTCGGCCGCTGGTCCGACCTGCGCGGCCGGCGCCCGGTCGTGCTCTCGTCCGCGGCCCTGCTGGCCGTGGCCGCCGTACCGCTGTGGCTCCTTGCCGGGAGTGGCTCCCTGCTCGCCATGGCCGCCGCGCAGACCCTCGTGGGAGTGGGCGTAGGCGGCGTGCTGTCGGTGGCGACGCTGGCCGAGCAGTTCCCGACCCGACTGCGGGCCACCGGCCTCGCACTGACCGCCGGGCTCGGGACCGCACTCCTCGGCGGGACCGGACCCCTGGTCGACCAGATCTTGATCAGGGCGACCGGAGTCGACGCCCTCCCCGGCGTGTACGCCGCGATCGTGGCGGCCCTCGCGCTGGTCGCGGTCTACCGACTCCCCGAGACCGCGGGCTCCGAGCTCAGCTGATTGTCTACCCCGGCGACTTCGGCTACCGATCGGTGGTCTGGTGCTCGCGGCGAAGCTCCTCCATCACGACACCGCTACGGAAGATCGCGTCCAGGATGCCCTGGAGGGCGGCTTCGTCGGCCACGTCGACGCGCACCGTGGTCCGCGGTGGCTCGACGGAGACGACCACTCCGTCGAAGTCGTCGAGCAGCCCAGGCGGCACCTCACCGAGGAGCCTGATCTCGTAGGCAGCCTTCGCCATGGACGTCTCTCACCTCGCCGAGCCCGTTGGGGGAATGCCTCAGCCTCACCGACGCGTGACCGCCCCGCGTCACCCGTGGAGGGTGAGCAAGTGCACCCGACGATGCCGAGTCGGCGCTACTGCACGTCAGTAACGCCGACTCGGCGTCAGTCGCCGACCGCGTCGATGCCGCGCTGGACGATCTTCGGGTCGGGGACGCCGACCACCTCGGGGTCCTTGCCCTCGTAGTCGACACGGCTCAAGAAGGCGCGCATGGCGTTGACGCGGGCCCGCTTCTTGTCGTTGCTCTTGATCGTGGTCCACGGCGCCCACTCGGTGTCGGTACGCCGGAACATGTTCTCCTTCGCCTCGGTGTAGTCGTCCCACTTGTCGAGGGACTCGAGGTCGATCGGCGAGAGCTTCCACTGCCGCACCGGGTCCACCTGCCGGATGATGAAGCGGGTGCGCTGCTCGGCCTGGGTCACCGAGAACCAGAACTTCGTGAGCGAGATGCCGCTGTCTACCAGCATCCGCTCGAACAGCGGCGCCTGAGCCATGAACCGCTCGTACTCCGGCGGCGGCGCGAAGCCCATCACCCGCTCGACGCCGGCGCGGTTGTACCAGGACCGGTCGAAGAGGACCATCTCGCCGGCCGTGGGGAGGTACTGCACGTAGCGCTGGAAGTACCACTGGTTCTGCTCGCGGTCGCTGGGCTTGCTCAGCGCCACCGTGCGGGCGTACCGCGGGTTGAGGTGCTCCATGAATCGCTTGATGGTGCCGCCCTTCCCGGCGGCGTCCCGGCCCTCGAAGAGCAGGACGTGCTTGGTCTCGGTGTCGACCGCCCACGCCTGGAACTTCAGCAACTCGACCTGGAGGAGGTACTTCACCTCGTCGTACTCCTCGCGCGGCATCCGCTCGTCGTACGGGTAGTTCTCCCGCCAGGTATCGACCGCCCGGCCCTGCGGGTCGATCAGCACCGGATCGTCGTCGTGGTCATCACCGATGGTGTACCCGTCGATCTGGAGCCGGTCGATGTACTCCCGCACGTCCTGCAGCACAGGGCCAACCTACGGCCGCTCGGTGAACGGGACGGTCACCTGCTGTTCACCTCGATGCCGCACCATCCGCACAGTGGACCCACTGCGCCGCGGCGACCTCGCCCCCGCCCCGCGCACCCTGGTCGACATCTTCCGGGCCACGGTCGAGCAGGCCGGCGACGAGCCCGCAGTGGACGCAGCCAACGGCGTCCTGACCTACGCCGAACTCGCCGAGGCGGCCGAGGAGCTGGCGCGCGAACTCAACGCGCACGGGGTCGGCCTCGGCGACAAGGTCGGGATCCGGGTCAACAGCGGTACGACCGACCTGTACGTCGCGATCCTCGGCATCCTGCTCGCCGGCGCTGCCTACGTGCCCGTGGACGTGGACGACCCCGACGAGCGCGCCCGGCTGGTCTTCGGCGAGGCGGAAGTCGCCGCGATCGTGGGCAACGACCAGACCGTCGTCCTCCGGCTCGAGGAGCTGGGCCGCGAGACCGAGCCGCGCGAGCCGGAGGAGCCCGGACTCGGCGACGACGCATGGGTGATCTTCACCTCGGGGTCGACCGGCACCCCGAAGGGTGTCGCGGTCACGCACCGCAACGCGGCGGCCTTCGTGGACGCCGAGTCGCGGCTGTTCCTCCAGGACGAGCCCCTCGGTGTCGGTGACCGGGTGATGGCCGGGCTCTCGGTCGCCTTCGACGCCAGCTGCGAGGAGATGTGGCTCGCCTGGCGGTACGGCGCGTGCCTGGTCCCGGCACCGCGGGCGCTGGTCAAGAGCGGCATCGACGTGGGCCCATGGCTGGTCGCGAACGACGTCAACGTCGTCTCGACCGTCCCCACGCTGGTCGCGCTCTGGCCGCCGGAGTCGCTGGCCGACGTACGGCTGCTCATCATGGGTGGCGAGGCCTGTCCACCCGAGCTGGCCGCCCGGCTGATCGCACCCCACCGCGAGGTCTGGAACACCTACGGCCCCACCGAGGCCACCGTGGTGGCGTGCGGGGCGCTGCTGACCGGTGAGCCGCCGGTGCGGATCGGGCTCCCCCTCGACGGCTGGGACCTCGCGGTGGTCGACGCCGCCGGAGAACCAGTGCCGGAGGGCGCGACCGGCGAGCTGATCATCGGTGGCGTCGGGCTGGCCCGCTACCTCGACCCGGCCAAGGACGCCGAGAAGTACGCGCCGATGCCGAGCCTGGGGTGGGAGCGCGCCTACCGCAGCGGCGACCTGGTGGTCAACGACCCCGCCGGGCTGGTCTTCGGCGGCCGAGCCGACGACCAGGTGAAGCTGGGCGGACGACGCATCGAGCTCGGGGAGATCGACTCCGCCCTGCTCTCGGTGCCCGGCGTGGTCGGGGCCGCGGCCGCCGTACGCCGCAGCAGCGCCGGCAACCAGCTCCTCGTGGGCTACGTCGCCACCGACGACACCTTCGACCACGCCCAGGCCAAGGAGCTCCTCCGGCACTCCCTGCCCGCGGCGCTGGTGCCGCGGCTCGCCGAGGTCGACACGTTGCCCACCCGGACGTCGGGGAAGGTCGACCGCGACGCGCTGCCCTGGCCGCTGCCGAAGCGAACGGGCGAGACCGCCTCGCAGGGGCTGACCGGCACCATGGCCTGGGTCGCCGAGCTGTGGCTGGACGTGCTCGGCGCCGAGGTTCGCGAGCCGGCCGACGACTTCTTCGACCTCGGCGGCGGCAGCCTCACCGCCGCGCAGATGGTCTCGCGGCTGCGCACCCGCTTCCCCGAGGTCGTGGTCGGCGACATCTACGAGCGCCCGACGTTGGGCACCCTCGCGGCGTACCTCGATCAGCTCGACGACGCCGGCCCGGCCTCCGATCGCACCGTGCCGCCGACGCCGGTGAAGACCCAGACCGGCCAGGTGGTCTCGACCCTGCTGCTCCGGGCTCTCGCCGCGCCGTACTGGCTGGTCTGGGTCGGGATCGGCTCCCGGTTGCTCGCCGACGGCCTGGGCTGGACGCTGCTCCCCCAGCCGCCCTGGTGGCTGCTGGGTGTCGGCTGGCTGGTCTTCGTCACGCCCCCCGGGCGGATGCTGCTGGCGGCGGCCGCTGCTCGGGCGCTGCTGGCGAACGTCGAGGCGGGCGACCATCCGCGCGGCGGGAAGGTGCACCTGCGGCTCTGGCTCGCGCAACGGGTGGTCGCCGAGCTGGGCGCGACGGGAGGCGCGGGCGCGCCGTACATGACCTGGTTCGCCCGACTCCTGGGTGCGCAGGTCGGTCGCGACGTGGACCTGCACTCGCTGCCGCCCGTGACCGGCATGCTCCGGCTCGGCTCGGGCGCGGCCATCGAGCCCGAGGTCGACCTGAGCGGCTTCTGGGTCGACGGCGACGTGGTGCACCTCGGCCCGGTCCGGGTCGGCGCTCGGGCCCGGGTCGGCGCGCGCAGCATGCTCTGCCCCGGTGCGGACGTCGGGAAAGACGCCGACGTAGCGCCAGGGTCGGCGGTCTTCGGCGTGGTGCCCGACGGCGAGTTCTGGTCCGGCTCGCCTGCGGTCCGGGTCCAGAAGCGGGCCCGCGGACCGTGGGACGACCGCCCCTCGCACACTCGCGCCTGGACGGTGGCGTACGCCGCGATCGCGGTGTTCCTGTCCTGCCTGCCGATCGCCGCGGTGCTCGCGGGCGCGGCCGTCCCGCTGCTGGCGAGCGATGCCCCGACGTCGTACGGCGATCTCTTCGCGCTGCTGGCCTGGCTCCCCCTCGCGGTGTTGATCGGAATGGTGGTGCTCGCCCTGCTCATCTGGGTGGTGGTGCGGGTGGCTGGCCTCGCGGTCAAGCCCGGCTTCCACCCCGTGCGGAGCCGGGCCGCGGTGGCGGTGTGGACCACGGTGCGGGTGCTGGACGACGCCCGGAGCTGGCTGTTCCCGCTGTACGCCTCCAGCCTCACGCCCACCTGGCTGCGGCTGCTCGGCGCGCGGGTCGGCACGGACGTCGAGGCGTCCACGGTGCTCATGGTCCCGAGCCTCACGCAGATCAACGACCAGTCCTTCCTCGCCGACGACACCCTGATCGGCGGCTACGAACTGGGCGGAGGCTGGCTGCGGGTCGAGCGGGTCAAGATCGGCAAGCGCGCGTTCGTCGGCAACTCCGGCATGGCCGCCCCGGGTCGCCGGGTGCCCAAGGCCTCCCTGGTGGCGGTGTTGTCCGCCGCCCCCCGGCGCAAGTCGGTCCACGCCGGGGAGTCCTACCTCGGCAGCCCGCCTGCGCCGCTGCGGCGTACCGCTCAGGAGGCGGACTCCGGTCGCACCTACGACCCGCCCACCCGACTCAAGGTCTACCGCGCGCTGGTCGAGCTGTGCCGGATCGTCCCGGTCGCCGTCAGCGCCGGGCTCGCGGCCTCCGTGGCGATCACGCTGGCCTGGCTGCTGGATCGGCCGGCCGGCCTGCTCTGGGCGTTCCTGCTCTCCGCCCCGCTACTCGCCGTGGCCGGCCTCGTGGCCGCCCTGGTGACCGTGGCCGCGAAGTGGGTGTTGGTCGGCCGGCACCGTCCGGGTACCCACCCCCTATGGAGTTGGTTCGTATGGCGCGACGAGTTGGCCGACACCTTCGTGGAGGTGGTGGCGGCGCCTTGGTTCGCGCGGCCGGTCGCGGCCACACCGCTGCTCAACTGGTGGTTCCGGCTGATGGGCGCGACCATCGGCCGCGGCGTCTGGTGCGAGACCTACTGGCTCCCCGAGACCGACCTGGTCGAGCTCGGCGACGGATCGACCGTCAACCAGGGCACCGTCGTACAGACCCACCTCTTCCACGACCGGATGCTTGCCATGGATCGGGTGGTCCTCAAAGCCGGCGCAACGCTCGGCCCCAACAGCGTCATCCTTCCGGCTGCGACGCTGGGGCGGCACGCTACGGTCGGACCCGTGTCGCTGGTCATGAGGGGTGAGTCGGTGCCAGACAAGACGGTGTGGATCGGCAACCCGATCGGCCCGTGGGCGGCCGCCGAGTGAGGCTGTTCAACTCCGATCTTCCGACCGCCGACCCGTATCTCCCCGGCCACGGCGACCCCTCCTGGAGCGCTGTCCACTATGCGCTGGACCTCGACTACGACCTGGCCGGCAACGGGCTCCGGGCCGAGGCGGTCATCGATGCCGTTGCGGAAGAAGAGCTCTCCCGCGTCGTCCTCGACCTCGCCGGGCTCGACGCCACGAAGGTGACGGTCGACGGCCGGGCACCGGCGAAGTACGCCGCCCGCGGCCCCCGCCTGGTCGTCACTCTCAAGGAGCCGCTGCCGGCCGGACGGTCGTTCCGGCTCACGGTGAAGTACGGCGGCGCGCCCCGGCCGCTGATCGACAAGCACCACGGCGATGCGGGCTGGGAGGAGCTCGAGGACGGCGTGATCGTGGCCGGTCAGCCGCACGGTGCGCCCACGTGGTTCCCCTGCAACGACCGTCCCGACGACAAGGCGTCGTACTCCATCACCGTGACCGCGGCGGCCGACTACACCGTGGTGTCCAACGGCGAACTGGCCGAGCGGAGGCGCGGCTCCTCGACGGTCACGTGGCGCTACGAGCAGGTCGAGCCGATGGCCACCTATCTGGCGACAGTGCAGATCGGGCGTTACCGGCTCCGGCCGTACGACGACGCGCCGGTCCCGATGACCGCGGCCGTCCCTGCCGACGTCGACGAAGGCTTCGAGGCCGCGTTCGGCCGGCAGCCGGAGATGATGGCCCACTTCGTGGAGCTGTTCGGGCCCTACCCGTTCGCTTCCTACACCTCGGTCGTCACCGCCGACGATCTCGAGATCCCGCTGGAGTCGCAGGCGCTCTCGACCTTCGGCCGCAACTTCTGCAGCGACGACTGGGATGCGATCCGACTGGTGGCTCACGAGCTTGCGCACCAATGGTTCGGCAACTCCGTGACCCTGGCACGGTGGCAGGACATCTGGCTGCACGAGGGCTTCGCCTGCTACTGCGAGTGGCTCTGGTCGGAGGAGTCGGGCGGGGACTCCGCCGACGACTGGGCCGAGCACCACCACGCCCAGCTCGCGGAGCTCGACCAGGACCTGGTGCTGGAGGACCCCGGCCCCGAGCTGATGTTCGACGACCGCGTCTACAAGCGCGGCGCGCTGACCTTGCACGCGCTGCGCCGGACGGTCGGCGACGACGCGTTCTTCGCGCTGCTCGCGGCCTGGGTGGCCGAGCACACCGGCGGCTCGGTGACGACCGGCGAGTTCCGCCACTTCGCCGGCGAGCACACGGGCACCGACCTCAACGAGCTCTTCGACGCCTGGCTCACCCGTCCGGAGCTGCCGGACCTGCCAGCCGCCACGTGACCTCCGTGCCGGCCACTGTGCCGACGTAGCCGCTGGGCAGTTCCAGCGCGGTCACCGGCACGTCGGTGCCGGCCTTGAACCGCGCCTCGCTCGCGCTGAAAAGGCTCCGGTCGACGCCGTCCACCGGTGGCCCGTCGTCCTCGACGTCGATGCCCACCGGACCGACCGACCAGGCGACCGCGACCAGCCCCTCGGCGTACGACAGCGAGACGTACGGCGCCGGCCGACCCGGCGTGACGACGTACGGCCGGCCATGGTCGCCGCTACCGCACCGCGGGCAGAGCCGGCCCACCGTCGTCGCACCGACTTCGGCTCGCAGGAGGTCGTGCGCCAGTTCGCGGAGGGCCGCTCGGTCCGTCACGCCTGCAGGTCACCCTCCCCTGCCGACGGGGTCTCGATCCCGAGCGCCCGCTGGATCAGGTCGAGCCGGGCGGTGACTTCCGCCAGTTGCGCCATCAGCTGGTCGTGCTGCACCGGGCCCGAACCGAGTGCCTCCAGCGCCGCGGCGTTCTGGTGGCGCGCCCGCTCCACGAAGGTCGAGGTGATCGCGGCGGTCACGATCGAGATGAACGCGATCGACTCCAACATGATGACCGAGCCGATGACCCTTCCGACCGGCGTCGTCGGCACGACGTCGCCATACCCGACCGTGGTCACGGTCTGCAGTGCCCACCACAGTCCGTCGCCCACGCCCTCGAAGTCGTGCGGATCGACCAGCGTGATCACCACTCCACCGATCAGCACGCTCGCCACGGTCGCGTAGACGATGACGCCCATCGCCTTGCGTACCGACAGCTGCGTCCGCAGGAACTTCTCGAAGCGGCGTTCGATGAACCGGAAGTGCGCCATGCCCTGAACTCCTCCTGCCCGATCGGGTCGGTCGATCGGGATGGTCCTGTGTACCGGTCCGGGAGGTGCGCTGGCGAGCCGCGGGTTCACTGTTGTCGGAGCCGACCGGAAGGTCCCCGCGCCAATCTGACTGGTTGTCGACGACGCTCGAAAACGAGGCCATAGCGACGGTCGAAAACGAGGCCACCC
>ERZ761607.3765-NODE-3765-length-14202-cov-5.873189_pt1 | contig 14202 bp, 10 predicted proteins | sample MGYA00511164_ERZ761607 | MGnify/ENA primary metagenome ERZ761607 (study PRJEB28899, sample SAMN02445080) | bioreactor sludge metagenome | biome: EBPR sludge | place: Australia: Brisbane, Thorneside Wastewater Treatment Plant | collected 2011-06-22 ...
CCCTGAGCCGGCAGCGGGTACCGCCTGGCGCGATGCGCTGGCGCCTGCAGTCCGATTGAACGGTCGTAGAGCGCAGAAGTACATGCAACAGCCGAACGTCTGCAATGCGCCCCAAGCGGTCGGCCTGGCAACGCCGCCCATCTCAGGCCGCCTTCTCCAGCTGCTGCGCATAACCCTTCAGCACCTCGTCGCGCAACTGGGCCCAGATCGCGGCGTGCAGCTCGATGAAGCGTTCGGTGGTCTTGATCTCGGCCACGTCGCGCGGGCGCGGGATGTCGATCGAGAACTCGCCGATCAGGCGCGACGCCGGGCCGGCGCTCATGATCACGACGCGGTCGCTCATCGCGATCGCCTCGTCCAGGTCGTGGGTGATGAACAGCACCGCCTTGCGCTTGGCGGCCCACAGCTCCAGCACCTCGTTCTCCATCAGCTGGCGGGTCTGGATGTCCAGCGCCGAGAACGGCTCGTCCATCAGGATGATGTCCGGGTCCAGCGCCAGCGTCTGTGCCAGGCTCGTGCGCTTGCGCATGCCGCCGCTGAGCTGGTGCGGGTAACGGTCGCCGAAGCCGCCCAGGCCCACGCGCTTGAGCCAGTGCTCGGCCTGGTCGCGGGCCTCGGCCAGCGGCACGCCGCGGAATTCCAGGCCGGCCATCACGTTGCCGGCCGCGGTGCGCCAGGGCATCAGGCTCTCGGCCTGGAACATGTAGCCGGCACGGGTGTTGATGCCCACCAGCGGCTGGCCGAAGACCGTCACACCGCCAGTGCTGGGCTGCAGCAGACCGGCGGCCACGTTCAGCAGCGTGCTCTTGCCGCAGCCGGTGGGGCCGACGACGGAGACGAACTCGCCGGCGCCCACCGTCAGCGTGATGTCGCGCACCGCGGTGTAGCGCTGGCCGGGGTCGTCCTTGCTGACGAAGGTGCAGGCGATGTCCTGCAGGTGCAGCGCGGGGGGGTTCATCAGTGCTGGGGCAGCGCGGCTGCCTCGGTCGGGGCGTCGCTGCGGCCGCGCGTGAGCCAGCCGATCAGCCACAGCGCGCCGACGATGGCCGCGGCGCCGGCCGCCTGCTCGGCGCCGCTCATCCGATGCGCGTGCCACAGGAAGGCGCTGGTGGCCGCCAGCACGACGAGGAACATGCCGGCCGCGGCCCAGGCCGCCGCGGGCGTGATCGCCGGGTCCCAGCGCTGCACGCGCGCCAACTCGAAGGCCGGCTTCGGAAAGCGCGCCGCCACGTCCGCCGGCCGCCAGCCCGGCGGCTTCAGCCACACACGCAGCTTGTCGGCCCACGAGCGCGCGTGCCAGCTGTCGAGAACCAGGTCCCTGTAGACCTGCAGGTTGGCCCACAGCGGGTCGTGGCTGCGCAGCGGCGAGCGCGTGCCGTAGACGCAGGGCTCATGCTCGTCCTCCGGCTCGAAGGTGCCGAACAGGCGGTCCCAGACGATCAGGATGCCGCCGTAGTTGCGGTCCAGGTAGCGGTCGTTGACGGCGTGGTGCACGCGGTGGTTGGACGGCGCGCAGAACCAGCGGTCGAACCAGCCGAGCCGGCCGACCTGCTGCGTGTGCACCCAGTACTGGTACAGCAGGTCGATCAGCGCGACGACCGCGAAGACCACCGGCGGCACGCCGGCCACCGCCATCGGCAGGTAGAAGATCCAGCCGAAGAGAAAGCCGCTGCTCGTCTGGCGCAGCGCGGTGCTGAGGTTGTAGTCCTCGCTCTGGTGGTGCACCGCATGCGCCGCCCACAGCACGGCCACGCGGTGGCCGGCGCGGTGGTACCAGTAGTAGCAGAAGTCGTAGAAGACCAGCGCGAAGACCCACACCCAGGGCGACGCGGCCGGGAGCTCGAACAGCGCCACGTGCTCGAACACCGCGGCATAGATGCCCACGCGCAGCAGGCGGCCGAAGACGCCGGTGACCTGGCTCATCACGCCCAGGCCGATGCTGGCCAGCGCGTCGCCCAGCCGGTAGGTGTTGCGCCCGCGTGCCAGCCCGACGGCGAATTCCAGCGCGATCAGCGCCAGGAACACCGGCGTGGCGAGCACGATGATTTGGGGGCCGGTCATCGGGTCGGCAGTGCGGTGTAAGGGCGGGTTGGATGCTGATTCACCACTCAGGCCCGATGTTGCCACGGGCGTGGCCGTACCCGTCATTCGGGCGCGCACTGACCGGGCACCGCACTTCCGTCGTTACCATGGTCCGGGAACCAGAGTCACGCAGGGGCCCGACCGATGCCGTTGACCTTCTACGAACACCCCATCGTCAACTCGCCCTATCGGTATCCGGCCCGGCACTGGGAATTGGACACCGACGGGCAGCCGACGAACGTGCTGATCGAGTCGCGCCGGCGCTCCGACCTGATCACGCCGGTGCCCAAGGCCAAGAAGCGCAAGGCGGCAACGGGTGCCGACGCCCAGGCCGAGCTGGCGCTCGCCGCCGACGACGAAGGGCTCAGCACGGCAGAGCAGAAGTACGACCCCACGCCCATCATCAACGAGTTGCGCGGCTACGTGGACCAGTGGCGTGCGCTGCCCAATCCCCAGCAGTGGCAGGTCACGCCGGAAACCGCGCGCTTGCTGCAGCACTGGCGTGGCCACGACTTCCAGGGTGTTCGGCCCTTCTTCTGCCAGATCGAGGCGGTCGAGACCGCCATCTGGCTGACCGAGGTCGCACCCAAGCTAGGCGCCACCGGCAGGAAGTTCCGCGATCACCTGGCCGGCGCGAACGCGATGTCCAACCCGGACCTGTTCCGCATCGCGCTCAAGCTGGCCACCGGCGCCGGCAAGACCACCGTCATGTCCATCCTGATCTCCTGGCAGGCGGTGAAAGCAGTCCGGTCCCCGGCCAGCGAGCGGTTCAGGCCTGAATTCAACGTCATCCGGGCTCGCAAGTGCAGCGCGGGCGGCTCTGTCCCGAGGTTTGGCACGCGTGGCACTGAAGAACTGGTTCAGAGACTCCGGTGGTCGCTATGAAGTACTGGGTTGGCACCACCGACAACAACTGGTTCAAGTACCTGAGCAGCATCCAGCCAGACGAAGTCAACTTCTGGCAACCCCGGGGCGGCGCAACGTACGCCGATCTGACAAGCGGATCGTTGTTCCTCTTCAAGTTGAAGCGGCCGTACAACCACATTGCCGGTGGGGCCCATTTCGTTAAATCAACCGCGCTGCCCATGTCCATGGCGTGGGGCGCATTTGGGACGAAGAATCGCGCCCCGAGTTCGAGGCCATGATCCGCAGGCTTGTGTCGGTGTCGGCCCAGGATGACCCCGTCGTGGGGTGCACGGTGCTCTGCGAGCCCTTCTTTTGGCCCGAGGAACTGTGGATCGCCGACCCTCAAGGGTGGAGCGGGAGTATCGTTCGAGGTCGCTACTACGATACCGGCCAAGCCGATGGCGCCGCACTGTGGGAGCAGGTTCGAGGTCGCCTGCAAGCCCGTGGCGATAAGGTGGAGGAATCTCCTCGGTACGGCGAAGCCACTCTGACGAAACCAAGGCTCGGTCAAGGAGGGTTTCGCGTGCTCGTCACCGAGGCGTATCGGCGTCGATGCGCAATTACTGGCGAGAGCACCCTGCCGGTCCTGGAGGCGGCGCATATCTTGCCGTTCTCGGAACTGGGTCCTCACGAGACCAGCAATGGTTTGCTGCTGCGCTCAGACTTCCACAGACTGTTCGACTTGGGGTTGGTAACTGTCACCCCCTCGTACCGGATCGAGGTCAGTTCGCGAATCAAAGAAGAGTGGTTCAACGGAAAGGCCTATTACCGGCTTCATGGCAAGGAGCTTGCCAGTGTTCCTGACCACGATGCCGACAAGCCCAGTGCCGCAATGCTTCAGTGGCACAACGAACACAGGTTCAGAGCGTAGGCAAGGACCACACGAGCGTACGAGGATCCAGTTGCCACTCCCACTTGCCGAGGGCAGCCGTCGACGCCTAGCCTGCAGTACGGCGTGAGCGCACCCGCACTGAGCCGGTCGAAGGGAGGCCGCGATGAAGAAGTTCCTGACCGTACTGTTCACGGTACTGCTGGCGGTGGGCTGGCAGTGGCTGAATACGCTGCGGGGCGCCGGCTCGCTCGGGCAAGCCACCGTGGTATGGCTGGGCATTGCGCTGACATGCCTGCTGGCGCTGCAGCAGGCCTACGTGGTGATCGGCAGTCCGGTGTCACCGGACCGGCCGCGCCGTGCCGAGGTCATCGCCAACAACTATCTGGCGGGGCTGCTGGCCAAGTACTACGAGTTCATGCAGCTGGCCAGCCCGGCCAGCCAGCCCAGCGTGCGGGTCAACGTGATGCTGCCGACCAGCCGCTGGAAGCTGTTTCGCTACCTGCGCATCTACTACACCGCCACGCTGCCCGGCGGCGCGTCGTACACCAACGAGGAACGGGTGATGCGCTGGCGCAAGAGCCAGGGGCTCGGTGGCTGGGCCTGGAAGCACGGCGAGGCAGGCGTCTTCGATGCGCAACGCGACGGTTTCGGGGCCGCAGCGAAAAGCCTTTCGGCCGAGCAGAAGCGCATGGTGGGTGCATTGAAATCCGTGTACTCTGTGCCCATCTGGCTGGAAGGCGTGGTGGTGGGCGTGCTCAACCTCGACAGCGACGCCGGTCTCGCGGAAACCCGGTTCGACGACCCGCGCGTCCAGCAGATCGTCAAGAACTACGCCGACAATCTCTCTGCCGTCTGCTTCGTCGACGGCGTGCGCCACAAGTAGGAGTGTCCAGGTGAACGACTCTCAGAAGCCGGACATGAGCTCGCTGCTGGTCTTCGAGCCCTTCAGTCACTACCCGGCCGGGCTGAAGATCCGCGTGCACGACGCGTCCAGGCTGGACAGCCTGGGTCGCAGCGTCGCCAGGCAGGGCCAGGATGGCGTGCTAGTGCTCGACCTCGACGAGGTCCTCGCGAAGTCGGAGGAACTCGTGGCTCCGGCGGCCGCAGGCAGCGCCAAGACGCGCTGACCCGCGCCTACAGAGCGGTGGCTTTCGCCGCCGCCCCTTCGTTCACCCGCGCGGGTACTTGGCGTTGGCCTTCTTCACGAAGTCGTTCGTGTAGACGGCCTGCAGGTCCAGCCTGGCCGCGGCGATCTCCTTGTCGACGCTGGCCAGCGCGCGGAACGCGGTGTCCGATCCCTTGTCGGGGATCATGCCGTCCGGCGACAGCGCGCCCTTGGCGGCCAGGAAGGCGTCGATGTAGACCGCGCGGTCGCCCAGCAGGTAGGCCTCGGGCACGTTGTTGATGATGTCGCTGGGGCCGGCGGCCTGGATCCACTTGTTGGCGCGCACCATCGCATTGGCCATCGCCTGCACGGTGTTCGGGTTGCGGTCGATGAAGCTCTGCGGGCAGTACAGGCAGCCCGCCGGCATCGGCCCGCCGAAGACGCGCTCGGCCTCGGCCACCACGCGCGTGTCGCTGACGATCTTCAGGTCGCCGCTGCGCTGCAGCAGCGTGATCACCGGGTCTAGGTTGCTGATGGCGTCGATCTGGCCCGAGCGCATCGCCGCCACCGCGCCCTGGCTGGCGCCGACGCCGACGATGGCCACGTCGCTGGGCTTCAGGCCCACCTTCGCGAGCGCGAAGTTGACCATCACGTTGGTGCTGGAACCGGGCGCCGTGACGCCGACCTTCTTGCCCTTCAGGTCGGCGACGGTCTTGAAGTTGGGCATCGTCTTCGGGTTCACGCCCAGCACGATCTGCGGCGCGCGGCCCTGCAGCACGAAGGCGCGCATGCGCTGGCCCTTGTGCTGCATGTTGACGGTGTGCTCGAAGGCGCCGCTGACGACGTCGGCGCTGCCGCCCACCACCGCCTGCAGCGCGCGCGCGCCGCCGGCGAAGTCGACGATGGTCAGGTCCAGGCCCTCGTCCCTGAAGTAGCCGCGCTGCTCGGCGATGGTCAGCGGCAGGTAGTACAGCAGGTTCTTGCCGCCGACCGCGATCGTGGCCTTGGGCTTCTCCAGCGCCTGCGCGCGCAGCAGCGCGGGGGCGGCGAGCAGCGCGGCGCTGCCGGCGACGAGGACATGGCGTCGTTGCATGGGGCGGGTCTCCTTCGTGGTCGACGGTGCGGGGCGTCCCGGCCGGGCCGGGCGTTCTGCTCGGACTCTAGCCCAGCGCGCGTGCCCCTAACATCGGGGTATGGACCGAATCCTGCTCGTCACCGGCGGCAGCCGCGGCATCGGCGCCGCGACCGCCCGCCTGGCCGCCGCGCGCGGCTGGGACGTCGCGATCAACTACACGCGCGACGCCGCGGCCGCTGAACACGTGGCCGCCGACGTGCGCGCCGCCGGCCGGCGCGCGCTGCTGCTGCAGGCCGACGTGGCCGACGAGGCGCAGGTGCTGGCGATGTTTGCGCGGCTGGACGCCGAGTGGGGCCGCCTGGCCGGTCTCGTCAACAACGCCGGCGTCGTCGACGTCGCGCAGCGCGTCGACGAGATGAGCGCCGCGCGCATCCGGCGCATGTTCGAGATCAACGTCTTCGGCAGCCTGTGGTGCGCGCGCGAGGCGGTGCGCCGCATGAGCACGCGCCACGGCGGCAGCGGCGGCGCCATCGTCAACCTGTCGTCGGTGGCGGCCAAGCTGGGCGCGCCGGCGCAGTACGTGGACTATGCGGCGGCCAAGGGCGCGATCGACACCTTCACGCTGGGCCTGGCACGCGAGGTCGCGGCCGAGGGCGTGCGCGTCAACGCCGTGCGCCCCGGCGTCATCGCGACCGAGATCCACGCCAGCGGCGGCCAGCCCGACCGCGCCGAGCGGCTGGCGCCGCAGGTGCCGATGCAGCGCCCCGGCAGCGCCGAGGAAGTGGCCGAGGCCGTGGTCTGGCTGCTCTCGGACGCCGCGAGCTACACCACCGGCGCGGTGCTGGACGTGGGCGGCGGCCGCTGAGCCGAAGCTGCCTGCCCGCCACGCGCTAGGTCGCGTAGCCCTCCAGCAGCGCCAGCAGCCCGCGCGCCGCGGCGCGCTCGGCCGCGCTGCCGGCCTCGGCGTAGGCGCCGAGCACGAAGCCGGCCTGGTCGGCGACCGAGCTCCACCAGCGACGCGACGCCACGCGCGCGTGCAGGTCGTCGAAGCCGGCCTCGATGGCCGCGCGCCGCTCGGCCAGCTTGCGCGCCGACAGGGCCTCGAAGACCTGCAGCTCGAGCAGGCCGTTCCAGCTCCAGAAGTCGGGTTCCGACTCGGTGCGCGCGACCAGGCTGCGGCGCACCGCCGCCACCGCCTCGGCGTCCAGCCCGGCCCAGGCCGATTGCCCGGCATGCTGAGCCAGCTGCAGCGCCAGGCCGTTCATCGCCGGGTAGAAGCGATCCGGGTGGCCGGTCGCGGCGGCCAGCTCCTCGGCCTTGCGGTAGGCCTCGGCCGCCATCTGCAACGCGGCCTGCTGCTCGTCGCGGTGGCGCGCGCGCCGGTGCATCCACGACAGGCGCTTCCACGAGGAGCCGACCAGCGACAGCCGCTCCATCGTGGGCTGCAGCGCCGCCAGGGCCTGCAGTTCGCGCAGCGTGTGCGTGATCTGCTCCATCGCCTGCGTGAAGACCGGGCTGCCCGGCGCGGCCTCGCGGGCCTGCGCCCAGGCGCGGCGCACGCGCAGGTTGCCCATCTGCTCGTGCGCCTTCAGCGAGGCGCTGGCGTCGTTGGCCCGCAGCGCGCGCTCGTACCAGCGGATCGCGCCGTCGACGTCGCCGGCATCGGCGAAGGCCAGGCCGAAGGCCTCGGCGATCGCCCCCATGCCGCCCCACAGCGCGGCGAAGCGCGCTTCCAGGTGGCGCACCTTCTCGAGCTGGCGCGCCGCCTCGGCGCCGCCGTAGCGCGACTCGGTGGCCAGTTCCTCCAGCGCCAGCGCCAGGCCCAGCGGCGACGAGATGCTCTCGTACTGGTCGGTGAACGGCCGCGCGGCCGCCTGCGCGTCGCCGCCGGCGCGTCGCAGCGTCCAGTTGGGGTCGCCGTAGCACTGGTAGGCGGCCCAGGTCTTGCCGTCGGGGTCGTCGTTCCAGGCCGCCAAGCGCGCCTCGGCGACCGCGGCGATGAAGTTCGCGCCGCGCAGCAGCTCGCGGTAGAAGGTGGTCGCGAAGGTCTCGGCCGGGCCGTCCTCCACCGCCCAGCCGGCGGCGATGACGCAGCGCACGCCGATCTCGATCAGCTTGTCGGCCACGCCGGCGGCGAAGGCGCTGCGGTCGAAGCCCTTGTTCAGCGTGCGCGTGGTGTCGCGCGCCGCGAGGTGGCAGCAGTTGACGAAGACCAGTTCGGGCACCGTGCGCATGGTCTCGATCTCGCGCGGGCTCAGGAAGGTGTCGTCCGAGAGCACCACGCCGCCGGCATGCTGCTCCGTCGTCGGCTCGCCGTGGCCGGCGATGTGCACGACGCGGTAGCGGCGCGCGAGCAGGCCGCTGACGATGCTGCGCGCGTCGTGCTCGTCGTTGAGCACGACCACGCGCTCGGCACCCAGCCCGCCGGCGCCGGTCAGCAGCTCGGCCACAGCGCGCGCCTCGGCCTTGGCGCCGGGCAGCGGGTCGTAGAGGTTCTTGTCGACCTTGGGCTCGCCGATCACCAGCACCGCGTCGTCGGCGCTGGCGTCGTGCACGACCATGCGGTAGTCCTTCTTCTGCAGCTTGCGCAGCAGCTGGCAGCGGATGGCCCAGGGCCGCGGGTCGCTGGGCGCGTCGCCGTCGCGGCCGGTGTCCAGCAGCTCCCAGGGGATGGGCGCGGTGTGCTCGTCCAGCTCCAGCAGCATGCGCGAGGTGCCGCCGAGGAAGGGCTCCACCTCCACCGGCACCAGCAGCTGGAACAGCGTGCGGCCGATCTGCGGGTCGTCGTTGACGTCGGTGGAGGCCTGGCGCACCAGCTCGCGTACCAGCCGGCCCTGCGTGCGCTGCGCGCGCACCTCGGTGCGCGCGCGCCGCGTGTCCAGCGTGAAGGCGATCGTCTCCGGGCCGTCGCCCTGCGTCGCGGTCACGAGGTCGTAGTCGGCGCCGCGGTAGCCGCTGTCGACCTGGCGGCGCAGCGGCCCGGTGCCGGCCTGGATGGTGGGCGCGACCTCGAAGCGCTCGGGGCTGGCCACCGCCAGCACCTGCAGGCCGCGCCAGGCGTCGGACGCGCGCTCCAGGTACAGCTCGACCAGCGTGAGGTGGCTGACCTGCGGCCAGCCGCTGATGGCGAGCCGCTCGTTGGCCTCGCGCACGCCCTGCGCGATCGCGCGTGCCGCCGCGCTGGGCGACACGCCCATGCCGCCGCTGCCCAGCAGCGTGGCCGCCAGCTCGATGTCGAAGCCGGCCTGCTGCGGGTCCTCGGCCACGCGCTGCGCCCAGGCCAGCGTGGCCTGGCGCACGCTGGCCACCAGCTGCTGCTCGCCCAGCTTGCCCTCCTCGCCGAGGCCGACGACGATGGCCGCGGTCGGCCGCGGCGGGCGCCAGGGGTTGTCGGGGTCGCTGCGCAGGTTGACGAAGACCTGGTGCGTGCCGGCCTGGTCCGGGTACAGGCCGGCGTCCAGCGCCGCCTGCATCGCGCCGCCGACCAGGCGGTCGACGACCTTCTCGGTGCCGGTGAGCATCATCGAGCGGTAGTGCCCGACGAGCAGCGGCTGGCGCACGAAGGACAGGTTGCCGTTGACCACGCTGATGCGCAGCGCGGCGCCGCGCGGCGCGCCTGCCGCGTCCGGCAGCGCGGCGGCGAGCTCGAAGACCGAACGCGGCGTCTCGGCCGGCGCCGCGGCCGGCTTGCCGCGCGAGGGCCGGCTGCGCACATGCGCCACCGGTCGCGCTGCCGCGGCGGCGGCCGCGCCGCCGCCCCGCGTCGTGGCCGCACCGGCCAGGCGCTCGAGCCGGGTCGTGTCGCCGGCGACCAGCAGTTCCTCGAAGGCCGTGAAGGCGCGCTCGGCGTCCGGCAGGCTGCCGTGCTCGCAGTCCAGCTTCCAGGTGCGCACGCCGGGCAGGAGCGCGCTGGCCAGCGTCACGCGGCCGTCGCCGCCGTCGCTGGCGTCCAGGTAGACCAGGCCCTGGTCGGTCCACTCGTAGCCGTCGGGCGTGAATTTCGCCTGGCCGACGACGAGCAGCACGCGGTCGGCGAAGGCCGCGAGGTCGCGGTCGCGCTGCGCGTCCAGCCGCTCGCGCAGCTGCTTCGCGCGGTCCAGCACGGCCTGCGGCGGCACGCCCCACTGGTAGGCGACGAGCTGCGGGTCGCCGGCGCTGCGGTGCCACCAGTTGGCGTCCTGCACCGTGCGCAGGTCGTCCTCGGCCAGCTTCTTCCAGGTCTCGTGGCGGTCCAGCCCGAGCGCGGGGTCCAGCAGGTCGGCCTGCAGCTGCAGGAAGCCCGGCATCTCGGCCATCAGCTGGCGCGCCTGGCGGTCGCGCAGCGGCGAGCCGAAGGCGACCAGCGTGTTGCCGAAGGTGTCGTCGCCCGAGAGCACCTGCATCGGCGCCCAGGAGCCGCCGTTGGGCGTGCCCAACATCACGAGCCGTGCACCCGGCCGCGCCATCAGCCGCGTCCAGGTCTGCGGGCGTTCGAGCTGCATCGTGCGCGCGAGCACGCCGCCCATCGAGTGCGCGATCAGCCGCACCGGCTGGCCGCTGGCAGCGCGTGCGTCCAGCGCCTGCTCGACCGCGTCGGCCAGGCGCTGCGCCTCCTCCTCGATCGGGCGCCGCCAGTCGAAGGCGAACGGGATCACCTCGTGCGTGGCCGCGAGGTGGTCGCACAGGTCGTCGTAGATCATGCCGATCGGGCCGTCCGGCGCCACGCCGTCGGCGCCGCCGGGCTGGTACTTCAGGCGCCCGAGGCCGCCGATCAGGCGCAGGCTCAGCCAGATGCGCTTGTCGCCGGCCTTCAGGTGGCTGCCCAGGATGCCCGGCAGCACGAAGACCGCCGGGCGTTCGCTGGCCGGGCGCTCGTCGGCGCCGCGCTGGGCGGCGCGCTTCGCGGCGCGCAGGCCGCCGCTGTCCTGCCCGGCCCAGGACAGCGGGCCGATGGTGCGGAAGCCGGTCGGCGGCTGCGCCTGCACCAGCGCGCCGACGACGGCCTCGACGGTGCGCTCGTTGGCGAAGTAGGCGAAGTGCGTGACCTTGCCGCCGCGGTCGAGCAGGAAGCTGGCGCCGCCCTCGCGCGGCGTGCCGGCATACATCGAGCGCGTCTGCACGACGATGTCGTTGTCGGTCCAGTAGTAGGCGTCGGCGAGCAGGGTCTTGATCCAGCTCGTGACCGAGTCGCCCTGGATGTCGCCGGCCACCACGCGCAGCTCGCCGGGAATCGGGTCCTCGGCGTCGTTGAGCCAGTCCAGCAGCGGCGCGCCGGGGATCATCGCGGCCAGGCCGGGAATCTCGCCGGGGTCGGCGCGGCGACGCGCGACCTCGGCCAGGAAGTCCAGCAGCGCCGGCACCACCGGCACGCCGACGACGTCCAGCGACCACTTCAGCACCGACAGGTAGGCGTCCAGCCGCCGGCTCGCGAGCAGCGTGCCGCGCGCCGGGCAGGCCACGCGCACGACGCGCTCGACGCGGATGTCCTTGGCCGTGATCGCCGCCGCCAGGTCCTGCAGCTCCTGGCGCTGTCCGGCATAGCCGGCCCCGGCGAAGGCCGCCAGGTCCGCGGCCGTGAGCCGGCGCTGGCCGGCCACGCGCGCCAGCACCTCCGCGACCAGGCCGCCGCGCGAGTGCGTGGCCAGGTGCAGCCGCGCGCCCTGGGGCAGGGCCTGCACCAGCGTCAGCGCATTGGCGATCGGGCTCGCGCCCAGCGTCGGGTGGTCCAGCGCATAGACGCGGCCGCCGTAGGCGCGGAACAGCTCGCGCACGCGCTGCGGGTGCTGCGCCCACAGCTTGCCGAAGGTGCTGACGGTCTCGACGAAGGTGCCGTGGATCAGCACCAGCATCGGTTCGCGGCTGGCCGGCACCTGGTCCAGCTTGAGGCCGCTGCCCTTCAGCGCCGGCAGCGCGTCGGGCGCGAGGCCGTAGACGCCGGCATCGACCTGGCCGTCGATGTGCTGCACGACGCGGCTGGCGACGAAGCTCGCCGCCGGTTCCTTCGCGAAGCCGGTGATGACCTCGAAGGCCGACAGCAGCACGTCGCCGAGGAAGCCGCGCGTGCGCGTCGGCGCCGCCTGCTCCAGGCCGCGCCAGCGCAGCTGCGCCGGGACCGCCACCTCGCCGGGCATGTCGGCCGCGCGGCCGCTGCGCTTCGCGGTGCCCTGGCCGAGCAGCAGGTCGCGTGCATTCTCCGGGTGCAGGTAGAGCGCGGGGCCGCCGGCGATGCGCAGCACGACCACGTCCTCGCCCGGCACCGCGGTGACGCGCACGCTGTCGCCGCCAGCCGCGCCGCTGCGCCGCACCGCCACGCGCACCGCGTCCTTCACGCGCCCCGGCAGTTCGCCGCCGGGCGTGGCTGCGGCCGCGCCGCCGCGCGTGGCCTGCCGCTGGCCGGGGATCACGAAGGTGATGGGGCTGCTGCTGGGCGCGTCGGCCATGCCGGGTCTCCTGTGCTCGTCGTTCGTCGCGGCGCCGAGGATGGGTGCAAAGCGCCATGCGGGCAAGCCGCGCGCACGAACGATCTAGGGGTGGTGGCCACTGCGGCAGCGGCCGTGGCCCGCGCCGCGCAGGCTCAGGGCCGCTCGACGACCAGCGCCTCCAGCCCGGTCTGCTCGCGCAGCCGCGCGGCCACCGCCTGCGCCTGCGCGCGGCTGGCGAACGGGCCGCCGTGCACGCGGAACAGCGCCGCCTCGCCGGCGATGCGCACCGCCGGCAGCAGCGCCCCCGCCTCGGCCTGCAGCCGCTGCTGCAGCACGCGTGCGCCGTCGCGCTGACGGAAGGCGCCCAGCTGCAGCCAGAAGCGGCCCTCGGCTGCATCGGCCGCAGCGGCCGCAGTGGGCGGCAGGCCCGCCTCGGCCTCGCCCGGCGCCGGGTCGTCGGGCGCCAGCGCCGCGGAGCGGCCGGCCCAGCGGCCGCTGCGGATCTCGTCGTGCGTGATGCGCTCGACCTCGACGGTGGCGACGCCGCCGAGCACGCCGAGCCTGAGCGCCGCCGTGTAGCTGAGGTCGATCACGCGGCCGTCGACGAAGGGGCCGCGGTCGTTGACGCGCACGACGACCTCGCGCCCGTTGGCCGGGTTGCGCACGCGGGCGTAGCTGGGGATGGGCATCGTGCGGTGCGCGGCGGTCATGCCGTACATGTCGTAGCGCTCGCCGCTGGACGTGGGCCGGCCGTGAAACTTGCGCCCGTACCACGAGGCGCCGCCGCGCTCGGCCAGCGGCCGGTCGTCGGTGATGGGCACGTGCCGGCGGCCGCCGATCACGTAGGGCTTGTTGGGCCCGCCGACGCGCAGCGGCTCCACGCGCGGCACCGCGTCGGGCACGCGCGCCAGGTCGGGCGGCGGGTCGGCGCCCGGGCCGTCGCGCTCGTCGGCGGCCGGCGGCCGGCTGGCGCAGCCGGCCAGTAGCACGGCGGCGGCCAGCGTGGCGGCCACCAGGCCGTGCAGCGTCGCCCGCTGCGTGCGGGCGTGCGGCCCCGCGGTGCCCGGCGGCACGGTCAAGGCGTGTGGCGCACGCTCTGCACGTGCGTCAGCTCGATGCGCTCCTGGCGCAGCAGCCGGCCGTTGCGGTCGCGGTCGACGATGTCGATCGCCACCGGCTGGCCGAGCGCCGGCGCAAACCAGACCGTGCGGCTGAAGGCGATATTCTCGGTCGCGCTGCCGGAGGCCGTGCGCGTGGTCCAGCCGCTGCTCTCGACCGGCAAAGCCTCGAAGGTGCCGGCCGGCGTCTGCACCGGCTGCAGGCGGCCGACGCCGGCCGAGCCTTCCCATTGCGCGCGCGCCACGACTTGGTCGCCGCGGCGCAAGGTCTCGCGGAAGCGCACGGCACGCCGCTGGCCGGGCTGCGCGTCGGCCCACCACAGCGCCTCGGCCGGTTCGAACTCGCGCACCGTGCCGTCGGGCAGCTGCTGGCGGCGCACGCGGCCCTGCGCGTCGAGCTGCAGCTGTTGCCCGTTGGCCAGCAGCTGGTCGTCGCCCAGCACGTCCTCGATCGCGGTGACCTGGTCGCCGAGATCGCGTTTGCGCCACAGGTCCTGCGCGCGCCAGGTGTAGGTGTCGCCCTGGGCGTGGCCGAAGCTGTTGCGCCGCGGCGTGAACAGCGGGCGTTCGCCGCCTTCGGCCAGCCGCTGCGTGCGGCCGTCGGTGGGCCGCGGCGGGGGCGCGGCGCCCGCGGCGGGCGGCGGGGACTCGCCGCCCGTGGCCTGGGCCGCGAGGGTCGCCGG
>ERZ761607.3769-NODE-3769-length-14190-cov-423.669261_pt1 | contig 14190 bp, 10 predicted proteins | sample MGYA00511164_ERZ761607 | MGnify/ENA primary metagenome ERZ761607 (study PRJEB28899, sample SAMN02445080) | bioreactor sludge metagenome | biome: EBPR sludge | place: Australia: Brisbane, Thorneside Wastewater Treatment Plant | collected 2011-06-22 ...
GCCGTCGGGCCGGATTTCAAGCGGCCCGAAGCGCCCTGGCTCGCTGCTTGGTCGGGCGGTTCGCTGACGGCGCTGGCCGAGGAACAACGCGGCAGGCCGCGGGCGCAGACCGAGGATTGGTGGCGCAACTTCGACGATCCCGTACTCGACGCGCTGGTCGCCGAGGCGCAGCGCATCAACCCGAACGTGCGCACGGCCGGCATGCGCATCATGGAGGCGCGCGCGCAACTGGCGATCGCCGGCAGCCTGCTCTACCCGCAGCAGCAGCAGGTGACCGGCAAGGTCATGCGCATGGGAACCGAGGCGAGCAGCGGGCCGGATACTGTGCTGACGGCGTACAACATCGGCTTCGGCGTCGGCTGGGAGATCGATTTCTGGGGCAAGTTCCGGCGCAGCATCGAAGCCGCGGATGCCGGCTACTTCGCCACCATCGCGCAGTACGACGACCTGCAGGTGCTGATCGCGGCGCAGGTCGCGACCCTCTACGCGTCGATCCGCACCCTCGAAATGCGGCTGACGATCGCGCACGAAAACGCCGCACTGCAGAGGCGCAGCCTGGAGATCACCGAGCGCCTCTTCAAGCACGGCAACGACTCCGAACTCGATGTGCAGCAGGCGAAGTCGCAGTACCTCGCCACCCTCGCCACGATCCCGCAGATCGAGGGCAGCCTGCGCCAGACGCAGAACGCGCTCTCCGTCCTGCTCGCCCGCCCGCCGGGTGCGCTGCCCGAAATGGCGGCCGGCAAGGACCGCATTCCGCGGACCGAGCTGGCGATCGTTGCCGACATGCCGGCCGAGATGCTGCGCCGCCGCCCCGATGTGCGCGCCGCCGAGCTGCAACTGGCGGCCCAGTCGGCGCTGATCGGCGTCAGCGTCGCCGACCTCTACCCATCGATCGCGCTGCTCGGCTCGCTCGGCCTCTCGTCTACGTCGCTGTCGGGGTCGCCGAGGAAGCTCGACTGGGCGATCGGCCCCAGCCTGGTGTGGAACGTCTTCGACTTCGGCCGCCTGAGCAACGAGGTGCTGGTGCAGGATGCCCGCTTCCAGCAGCTCTACGAGCAGTACCAAGCGACGGTGCTGCAGGCGGCGCGCGAGGTCGATGACGCTGCCGTCGGCTTCGTCGCCAACCGCGAGCAGGTCCCCTTGCTGGAGGACTCGGTGAAGGCGGCGCGGCGCTCGCTCGACATCGCCAGCAAACAGTACCGCGAAGGGATGGCCGGCTTCGAGCGCGTGCTCGATTCGCAGCGGGCACTCTTCAACCAGCAGGAGCGGCTGGTGAACAACCTCGGCAACGTTGCCCAGAGCCTGGTCACGCTGTACAAGGCGATGGGCGGCGGCTGGCAGCAGGCGCGCAGCCGGCCGCTGCTGGATGACGCGACACGCGAGACGATGGCCGAGCGCAGCGACTGGCGGGAGATGCTGACAGTGCCGCTGCCGCCGCCCGCTGCCGCCCCGCCCCAGATGACACCGGAGAAGGAAGAACGATGACCGAGGAATCGCCGAGCCAGAGCCCGTCGACCGCCAGCGGCGGCGAAGCACCGCAGCCGGGCAAGGCGACCAGGATCGGTGCGACGGTGGTGCTGGCGCTGATCGCCGCCAGCCTGCTCTGGTACTTCGCCGCCGACCGGCTGACGCCGCACACCACGCAGGCGCGGGTGCAGGCCTTCGTCGTGCCGGTCGCCGCCGAGGTGGCGGGCAAGGTGCTGGCGGTGCACGTCAGGAACAACGACGCCGTTCAGCCGGGGCAGCCGCTGTTCGACATCGACCCGAGCCAGTACCGCATCGCGCTGCAGAGGAGCCGCTCGGACTACGAGTCGGTGCAGCGATCGGTCAATGCCTCGGCGGCGACCGTAGAGGCGGCTCGCGCTTCGCTGCAGGCGGCCCAGGCCAACCATGTCAAGGCCGAAAAGGATGCGACGCGGCAGGAAACGCTCTACGCCGAGGACCCCGGCGCCATCTCGGTGCGCCGGCTGGAGGTCGCGCAGGCCACGCGGATCCAGGCGCGCAGCCAGGAAAAGGCCGCCGAGGCCGACCTGCGCAAGGCGCAGGAAGCTGCCGGCGAGAGCGGCGACAACAACGCGCAACTGCGCAGCGCGCGCTCGGCGATCGAGAAGGCCGAGCTCGACCTGGCGCACGCGAAGGTGGTCGCTCCCGGTCGTGGTGTTGTCACCGACCTGCGTACCGATGTCGGCCATTTCGCCCAGGCGGGCGCGGCGGCAATGACGCTGATCGCCAACCACGACCTGTGGATCAGCGCCGACCTGACCGAGAACAACCTCGGCAACATCGACCCTGGCGACGCGGTGGCGATCGTCCTCGACGTGCTGCCCGGCGAAGTGCTCAAGGGGCGTGTGCGCAGTGTCGGCGGCGGCGTCAGTTCTGGGCAGCAGCAGGCACCGCCGGGAACGCTGCCGACGATCCAGAACAGCCGCGACTGGCTGCGCCAGGCGCAGCGCTTCCCGGTGGCGATCGAGTTCGACGCCGCCGAAGCCGACCGGTTGGGCCGGCTCCGCCCCGGCGGCCAGGCCGAGGTGATGGTCTTCACCGGCGACAACTTCCTGATGAACCTGCTCGGCGCCGGCTACATCCGGCTGATGAGCCTGCTCTCCTACCTTTACTGAGCGACCGATGATCGCGCCGGCGGACAAGGCGGTACTGCGGCTGGCGGTCGGCCTCGGCCTCGCCGTCTTGGTCGCCTACGGCTTCGCGTTGCAGATGCCGCACGTGGTCTGCCTGATGGCCATGATTGTTCTGTGCAAGCCGGGTCCGCCAATTCCGCCGCTCAAGGCGGCGGCCTTTGCCCTGCTGCTTGCCGGCCTGCTGGTGACGGGGGTGCTGATGGTTCCCCTGCTGGAAAACTATGCGCTGGCCGCGGTCATGCTGACTGCTGCGATTCTTTACGCGTTGTTCTTCTTCGGCATCCGCACCGGCAACCCGCTGACCACGATCCTGGTGGTGGTGTTCACGCTGATCCCGGTCGCCGGGGTGGCCGAGCAGGCGCTGGTGACGGTCATCAGCGTGACCATCGCCGCCGGTATCGCGGTCGGCGGCCTGGTCGGCAGCCTGTCGCACGCCTTTTTTCCCGATCCGCCGGGCGCAGCCGCCAGAGCCGCCAAGGCGCCGCCGCCCAGCCGCGAGACGGCGGGCTGGATCGCGCTGCGCGGCATGCTGGTGGTCATGCCGGTGTTCGTGCTGGCGCTGACCGACCCCTCGTTCTATCTGGCGGCGATCATGAAGACGGCCACCCTCGGGCAACAGGCGGGTTCCACCGACACGCGCTCGGCCGGCAAGGAACTGGTGGGATCGACCCTGATGGGGGCGGCGATGGCTCTGGTCGTGTGGTGTGGTCTGTCGCTCTGGCCCAACCTGTGGATGCTGCTGCTGTGGATGATGGCGGCCACGCTGTGGGCCGGTGCACGAATCTTCGGGGTCCAACGCACGGCCTACCCGCCCGTGTTCTGGAAGGACGCGCTGATGACCATGCTGATCCTGCTCGGCCCGGCGATCGAGGACAGCGCCGGCGGCACGGGGGTACTGACGGCATCCGCCGTTCGCGTCGGCCTGTTCGTCGGCGTCGCGCTCTATGCCTGGGCGCTGGTCTGGTTGCTCGAACGCTGGCGCGCCGCGCGCCGCCAGGCGCCGTTCTTCGACCGCGGCTGAAACAAGGAGATTGACGATGCTGCACAACCTGCTGGTCGGCCTGCCGACCATGCTGCTCTGCCTGGTCCTGCAGACGACGTTCACCTTCTGGAGCGTCCGCTACTACGTGCGTGCGTCGTACTCGAATGCCGCCGTCGGAGCGCGCGTCGCGATTTGGCCGCTGCTGATCGCGATGCTGATCCTGACCGCCGGCAACCTGCTGCAAATCACCCTCTGGGGCGCCCTGTTCCTCGCGCTGGGCGAGTTCTCCGAGTTCTACGAAGCCCTCTATCACTCGGGGGTGAATTTCGCCTCGCTGGGATATGGCGACATCGTCATGAGCAGGTCATGGAAGCTGCTCGGGCCGCTGGAGGCGGTCAATGGCGTCCTGATGGTGGGCATGAGCGGCGCGGCGCTGATGGCCATGCTGCAGTATTTGATCAAGAAGCAGCACGAACAGCGCACGCGAACGGGCTGAGCGCCCGGTAATTCCAAGGACATGATCATGATTTCGCGGGACGCCCGGTCCCGTGGACGCGGCCGGGCGACGAAGCCCCGACGTCGATCGATATCCGCGTCGGCGGCTGGACGCGGGCGTGCGCACGGCGCTTTCTTGATCGGCAGCAAAGCCGCGGGCAGCGGGAGCTGCGTAAGATCCGCCGCATGAACAAGCGCAGCGCCGATCGGCAGTGAGTCTGCTCGCCTCCTGGCTGGCCGCTGCTGCGCGCGATCGTCCGGCAGCCTGCGCCTTGCGCGCGGCGTCGCGCGAATGGGCTTACGGAGAACTTCTGGCGCTGGCCGGTCAGGGCGCAGCCTGCCTGCGCAGCAGCGGCGTCGCCGCCGGCGCCATCGTCGGTTGCAGCGGTGCCGCGGTCGATCTCGCGCTGGCCGCCGTCGCCTGTTCGTCGGCCGCTGCGGCGCTGCTGCCGCTTGATCCGCTGACCGTCGATAGCGCTTGGCCGCGCCTGCAGGAACTGGCTGGCGGGCGACTGCAGCGCCTCGATGCGTCGCCAGCCGAGTGGTCAAACTACCGCGGACTGGCTCCTGCTGCTGCCGACGCAAACGACCTGGCGCTGGTCATCGCCACCAGCGGCAGCGAGGGAGAGCCGAAGGCGGTGATGCTGACGGCCGGCAATCTCGCCGCCGCAGTCGCCGCGTCGCAGCAGTGCCTGCCGCTGGCGGCCGGTGACGTCTGGCTCGGCTGTCTGCCGCTGTACCACATCGGTGGCATGTCGCTGCTCCATCGCTGCCTGCGGGCCGGCGCGACGCTCCTGCTGCACAGCGGTTTTGCCGCGCCGGCGGTCTGGCGCGACATCAACGAACAGGCGGTGAGTCACGTCTCGCTGGTGCCGGTGATGCTGGCGCGACTGCTCGATGCCGCCGCTGGCCAGCCGCCGCCGGGCAGTCTTCGGCATGCGCTGATCGGCGGCGGCGCACTGTCGCGGCCACTCTGCGAACGCGCACTGGCCAGCGGCTGGCCGATCCGTCCGAGTTGGGGCCTCAGCGAGAGCGCGGCGCAGGCGGCGACGCTGCTCGACCCGGAACTGGAATGGTGGCCCGGGCTGGTTGGCGCGCCGCTGCCCGGGCTCGCCGCGCGCGTCGCTGCCGACGGCCGCATCTGCCTGCGCGGGGCGCAGGTGATGGCCGGCTACCTCAACCCGCAGTGGCGCCCGGGTGTCGGTCTGGTCGACGGCTGGCTGATCACCGCCGACCTCGGCGAGATCGATGCGGCCGGTCGCCTCAGCATCCGCGGTCGCGCCGACGACCTGCTGATCAGCGGTGGCGTCAATGTCCATCCCGCCGAGGTCGAGGAGTGTCTGGCCGCCTGTCCGGGGGTCAGCGACGTCGCGGTGACGGCGATTGCCGACGCGGAGTGGGGTGACTCGCTGCTGGCGCTGGTTGTCGGGCAGGCCGACCTGGAACTGCTGCACGCCTGGTCGCGGCAGCAGCTGCCGGCCGCCAGGAGGCCGCGGCGATTCCGCTGCGTCGACCGGCTGCCGCGCAACCCGCTCGGCAAGCTCGAACGTGCCGTCCTGCGCCGACTGGCTGCGGAGGCTGCGTGATGCCGCGCGCGCTGCTCGACGCGACGCAGATCGCGCTCCTTCGCGGCCGCCTGCGCGCCCGGCTCGCCCGTGCCCGCAGCAATGATCTTTTGAGCATCAGCATCGACCTTGGCGCCGGCGACGACGACTGGCTCGGTGGTGACGGCGACGACTGGCCCGGCGTCGACCTGAGCCGTGGCGAGGGCAGCTGGTGGGCATCGCCGCTCGCCTGCGGGCGCTCCGACCACCGCCTGGCGATCGGCCGTGCGATCGACTTTCGCAGCACCGGGGAAGCGCGTTTTTCCGCCCTGCAGGCGGCCCTTGGCGGGCTGCAGGCGGTCTGGCAGCACGACGACCCGCAGCGGACCGGCGTCAGCCCGCTGGCGCATCTCGGCTTTGCCTTCGCCGACGAGAGTGCTGACGCCTGGCCGAACGCCCAGCTGCTGGTGCCGGCGATCCTGTTGCGCAGCGGCAGCGGTCGGCGCACCGCGACCTTCAGCTGTGTCGCCGCTGTTGGCGAGGCGGCGTTGCCGGGCTGGCTCGGCGAACTGCGCCGCGGTGCCCAGCGGCCGCTGCGCACCGCGGCGGCGCTTCTGCCGCAGACAGCCGGGCCGCTTGCCGGACAGGCTTTCATGGCGCGTGTCGCTGCCGCTTTGCGGACCATCAGTGACGGCCGGCTGGAGAAGCTGGTACTCGCGCGCAGCCTGCGCTGCACCGCCGACGGCACGATTGCCATCGCGCCATTGCTCGCGGCTCTGCGCGACCGGCATCCGTACTGCACCACCTATGGCGTCTCCCGCGCTGGCGAGAGCTTCGTCGGCGCGACTCCCGAGCGCTTGCTGGTTCTGCGGCGCGGCACGGTGCAGGTCGACGCGCTCGCCGGGACCGCCTGGCAGGCGGCTGGCGCTGCCGGCGTGGCGTCGCCGTCGCTGCACGACGACAAGAATAGGCACGAGCAGCAGGTGGTGGTCGACGCCGTGCGCGCCGCACTGCTGCCCTTCTGCAGTGCGCTGGCACCGCCGCAGTCGGCCGAGGTGCTGCGGTCGGGCGGCCTGCAGCACCTGCGGACGACTGTGCACGGCGGCCTGCGGCCGGGAGTGGGCTTCTTCGAGCTGCTCGGCAGCCTGCATCCGACGCCGGCGGTCGGTGGCTGGCCGGCGCCGGCTGCCGGCCGCTGGCTGCAGGTGCATGGTGAGCGGCGTGGCGCCTGGTACAGCGGCGGCATCGGCTGGGTTGATCGCGATGGCGATGGCGAAGCCGTCGTCGCGCTGCGCTGCGCGCGCATCAGCGGCCGGCAGGCCGAGCTGTTCGCTGGCGCCGGCATCGTTGCCGGCTCCGACCCGGCGCAGGAACTGGCGGAGACCGAAGTCAAGCTGGCGGTGATTGCCGAAGCGTTGCGGCATGCGCGCTGCCGGCCGGTCGCCCGCCGGGCGGCAAGCGCGTGAAGCAGCACGTCGACGACGGCCTGCTCAACCTGCGGTACGCGCAGACGCTGGTAGAGGGCCTGCGCTCGGCCGGGTTGCGCGATCTCGTCCTCTCGCCCGGATCGCGGTCGAGCCCGCTGGCGCTCGCCTTCCTGCGGCAGCCGGCGATCGCCAGCGAGGTCATCGTCGACGAACGCAGCGCCGCTTTCTTTGCGCTCGGCATCGCCAAGACGCGTCGGCGGCCGGTGGCGCTGCTCGCGACCTCGGGCTCGGCGCCAGCGAACTGGCTGCCGGCGGTCATCGAAGCCGATCTTGCCGCGGTGCCGCTGCTGCTGCTGTCGGCCGACCGGCCGCCGGAGCTCGTTGGTTGGGGCGCCAACCAGACGATCGATCAGCGGCGGCTGTTTGGCGGCCACGTGCGCGCCTGCCATGCGCCCGGACCACCGGCGCCGGACTTCGCTGCCGGCTACCTGCACAGCCTGGCGGCGCGTGCGCTGAGCGAATGCTGCTCGCCGCTGCCCGGCCCGGTGCAGCTCAATCTCGCTTTCCGCGAGCCGCTGCTGCCGGCCGCCACGGTGCTCGCCGGCGCCACCGCTGGCACCGCCGGCACCGGCGACGGGCAGCCGGTGCCGCGTGCGGGCTGCCCGCGACTGCTGCCGGACCGGCAACTGGTGGCAGACAGCGGCGCGGCGATCAGCGGTCGGCCCGGAGCCATCGTCTGCGGCGGCGACGACTACCCGCCCGGCTTCGCCGCCGTCGTCAGCGCGCTGGCGCGGCAGCTCGACTGTCCGCTGCTTGCCGAGCCGCTGTCGAACCTGCGTTTCGGTGGCCACGATCGCCGCCGGATCTGCGTCCGCTACGACGCCTTCCTGCGTCCGCCATCGCCGCTCGCTGCCGCGCGCCCCGAGTGGCTGCTGCGCTGCGGCAGCTTTCCGGTCACCCGGACGCTGCAGGACTGGCTGCACGCCAACAGGACGGCACGGCACATCGTTCTCGGCGCCGACAGCCGCTGGCGCGACCCGCTGCACTGCGCGGCCGCAGTGATCCAGGGCGATCCACTGGCGGTCTGCGAGGACTGGCTGGCGACGCCGCTGCGGCCGGCAGCGCCGCGCTGGCGCGAGATGTTCGCGCAGGCCGAGCGGCGTGTCGCAGCGCTCGCTGCCGACTGGCGTTCGCGGGAAGATTTCGAAGGCGCGCTGATCCCGGCGCTGCTCGATGAGCTGCCTGCCGGCCACCGCCTCTTTTGCGGCAACTCGCTGCCGATTCGCGACCTCGATGCCTTCTCGGGGAGCGGCGACAAGTCGTTGCGCTTTTTTGCCAATCGTGGTGCCAGCGGCATCGACGGCAATCTGTCCACCGCTCTCGGAATCGCCAGCGAAGGCCCGTGCGTCGCGCTGCTCGGCGACCTGACGGTGCAGCATGACCTGACGGCGCTGGCCGCTGCCGCTGCGCGCGACATCGTCGTCGTCGTCATCAACAATGGTGGCGGCGGCATCTTCGAGTATCTGCCGGTGGCGACGCTGCCCGAATTCGAGCGCGCCTGGCTGACGCCGCAGGCGGTCGATCTCGTTGCCGCAGCGGCTGCCTTCGGTGTTGCCGGCGAGCGCTGCGCGTCGCTCGACGGGTTCACCACCGCGCTGCGGCGCGCACTGCAGCGCGGTGGTTCGACGCTGCTGGAAGTGCCGATCGACCGCCGGCGCAGTGTCGTGCAGCATCGGGCTTTCTGGCAGCAGGCGGCGGTCGTCGCCGGCAGCGTGCCGGCGACGCCCTGAGCGGGTCGCCGCAGGCGCTGCCGAAGTCGATTGCCGGCGTTTCGTGACAACGCACCGGCAATTCTGCTCCAGCCGCGGGGCCGGCCTCAAATGGGTCCCGCCACGGCCCACGCTGGCGGCGGCGCAGATCCCCGTTCGGCTGCTCGTCCGGCGCAGCGGCGGCGATGCCGGTGAGGCGATCACCGCCGGCATCGCCAGCCATCGCCGGCGCACTGCACGCATCCGCAGTTTCAGGCCGGGTATACTCCGCCATTCGGCGTTCGCATTGAGGAGAAGTCATGGGCCTGGCACTTCGCGATGATCGCTACCACACGTACGCCGATTACCTCGCGTGGCCGGAAGACCGTCGTTACGAGCTGATCGACGGTGCGGCCTACTTGATGGCGCCCGTACCGACGCTGGAACATCAGGACGTGGTCGGCGAAATCTACTTCCAGATCCGGCAGGCGCTGGAAGGCAAATCCTGCCGCGCCTTCGTCGCGCCGGTCGATGTCCGCCTGCCCAAGGCCGACGAGGCCGACGACCAGGTCGATACGGTCTTGCAGCCGGACGTACTGGTGGTCTGCGACCCGTCTCGCCTCGACCGTCGCGGCGTGCGCGGAGCGCCGGATCTGGTGGTGGAAGTGCTGTCGTCGTCTACCGCCAGCCACGATCACGTGTGGAAGCGGCGGGTCTACGAACGCTCCGGTGTGCGGGAATACTGGCTGGTACGTCCGATCGACCGAATGATTACGGTCTATCGCTTGCGGGATGGAGAGTACGGCAAGCCGGAAGTCCTCGAGTTGCTCGGAGAAACCGCGGTCGGCGTGTTGCCTGGGGTTTCCGTCAGCTGGGACGAGCTGGTCCACAGGTTGCCGAAAGCGGAGTATTGGGCAGCCGGCAGGCACTTCGGCCCGGAGCGGGGTCTGAAGTGTGTACCTGCGTGGCTACCTCAAGCGGCAGCAGGCCGAGTACTACCGGCGCTTGTCCGCCATCCGCAGCGATGGCGACTGGGAGGGTTGGGGATCCTTCTTCCTTGAGGGAGTCGCCTCTGCAGCCGCGGATGCGGAGCGCAGCATCAGTCATGCACCGCAGGGAAACTGGTTGCGCCGGGGCAGACCACGCGCCACCTGTCGCTGACAGGCAAAAAAAAGCCTGCCCCTCGCGGGGCAGGCCGCGCCGACCAGTGGCCGGCGCTCTGCTGCGCTGGCTCAGGCTTTCGTGCCGAGCGCGCGCTGCAGTTGCTCAAGGGCGGCCGGGTCCTCGATCGTCGTCAGGTCGCCCGGATCGCGGCCTTCGGCCAGCGCCTGGATCGAGCGCCGCAGCAACTTGCCGGAGCGGGTCTTCGGCAGCACGGTGAGGAAGTGCACACGGCTCGGGCGCGCGATGGCGCCGAGGCTGTCGTCGACCTGCTTCATCACCGCTTTCTCGAGCGCTGCTGTCAGTTCGGGAGTGGCGACGCTGTCGGCGTTCTTGACGACGGCGAAGGCCATCGGCATCTGCCCCTTGAGCTGGTCGGCGACGCCGACGACGGCGACTTCGGCGATCGCCGGGTGGCCCTGGATGGCCTCCTCGATCTCGCGCGTGCCGAGGCGGTGGCCGGCGACATTGATGACGTCGTCGGTACGGCCGAGGATGTAGTGGTAGCCGTCCTTGTCCTTGATGCCCCAGTCGAACGACGAGTACACCTGCGGCTCACGGAAGAGCGTGAAGTAGGTCGAGACGAAGCGCGCGTCGTCACCCCAGACGGTCGACAGGCAGCCCGGCGGCAGCGGCGGCAGGATGCCGACGATGCCTTTTTCATCCGGATCGCAGACGGTGCCGTCTTCGCGGAAGATCTTCAGGTTGTAGCCGTATACCGGGAAGCTCGGCGTGCCGAAGCGGATTTCGGTCTTCTCGACGCCGGGCATTGCGGACAGGATCGGCCAGCCGGTCTCGGTCTGCCAGTAGTTGTCGATCACCGGCAGGCCGAGTTCGCCCATGATCCATTCGTGCGTCGGCTGATCGAGCGGTTCGCCGGCGAGGAACAGGTGCCGCAGGCTCGACAGGTCGTACTTGTGCATGTACGCCGGGTCGTGCTTCTTGAGGACGCGCGCCGCGGTCGGCGCCGAGAACATGACGCTGACCTTGTACTTCTCGACGATCTGCCACCAGATGCCGGGGTCGGGCCGCAGCGGTGTTCCCTCGTACATGATCGTTGCCATGCCGGCGATCAGCGGCCCGTAGACGATGTACGAGTGGCCGACGACCCAGCCGATGTCGGAGGTCGCGAAGTAGGTTTCCCCTTCTGCGCCGCAGTAGATGTTCTTGATCGACGAGGCGAGCGCGACGGCGTAACCGCCGGTGTCGCGCTGCACGCCCTTCGGCTTGCCGGTGGTGCCCGAGGTGTAGAGGATGTACGACGGCTCGGAGGATTCGAGCCAGGTGACCGGCACCTCGGCATCCATGAACTGCGCGCGCAGCGTGGCGTAGTCAACGTCGCGACCTTCAACCTTGTTGAAGTTCTTGTCGAGACCGCGATCGATCATCAGGACCTTGGCCGGCTTGTGCTGCGCCAGCGAGATCGCTTCGTCGAGCAGGTCCTTGTAGGGCACTGCCTTGCCGCCGCGCATGCCAGCATCGGAGGAGACGATGAGCTTGGGCGCCGCATCGTCGATGCGCGTTGCCAGCGAACCGGAGGCAAAACCACCGAAGACGACCGAGTGGATGGCGCCGATCCGCGCGCAGGCGAGCATCGCGAACAGCGCTTCGGCGACCATCGGCATGTAGATCAGGACGCGGTCGCCCTTGCCGACGCCGAGGCTCTGCATGATCGCCGCCGTGCGCATGACTTCCTTCTTGAGCTCAGCGAAGCTGTAGACGACTTCCTGGTCGGTCTCGGTCGAGATGAAGACGAGGGCGCGGTCATTCGGACGCTTTTCGGCGTGCCGGTCGACGGCGTTGTAGCAGAGGTTGGTTTCGCCGCCGACGAACCACTTGGCAAACGGCGGCCGTGAAAAATCGAGCACCTTGGTGAACGGCTTGTGCCACGAGACCAGCTTCGCCTGCTCACCCCAGAACTCTTCCGGATTTTCGATCGACTGCTTGTGAAATTCCTTGACTGTCGTCATGTGACTCCCTCTTCAAAAAGATGTACCACCTGCACCAATGGTGTTCATGCCTGCCGGGTGTCTTGGAACTCGTGCTCCCGGTCCAGCATCCGTTCACGAATGTCTGCCAGAGGCAGACCCAACTTCCACTCCCTTTCCAGCAATTCGAGAAAGGGGAGTATTTCCCTGCTCAGGTGCGCCAGATGCGGAATCACCGCCGCGGCGTGCCCAGCACGGATGAGGTCGATCGCGTGCCCGAGGCGGGGCACCGGTACCTCTGGCTGCGCCTGGTCGACGCAGGCCAGGACGCGGTTGCCCCCCGCCTGCCGGGCCGTTTTCAGTCGCTCGCCGGCAAGCGCGAGCAGCGAGGTTGCCGATGCCGCCCGATCGATCGGCGTGTTGGCGACTCCGACGCTGACGGAGAGGGCCAGGCGCTGCCCGTGGACCGCGATGTGCGCGACGGCAAAGGCTTCGCGCAGGCGATTGGCGAAAGCCTCGCAGGCAGGGTAGGGAGTGCCCGGCGAAACGACCGCCAGCTCGCTGTCCGAATAGTGGCCGAGCGTATCTTCCTTGCGCACCTTCTGCGCCAGGATGCTGGCCAGCTTCTGCTGCAGCTTGCCCGCCAGATCGTCTCCGTGCTCGGCGCGCAAGGCGTCGAAGCGGTCGAAACCCATGACCAGGATGCTCGCCGGCGCCTCGAGCCGAAGCGACTGCGCGAGGGCGTTCGCTGTCTGCAACTCGATGTGCTGCCGCGTCGGCAGACCGGTCAGCGCGTGCTGCGCGGGGCTCGCCGCCTGCTCGGCAAGCTCGCTCTCCACCTGCGCAAGATCGATCAGCGTGGCGATGCGGGCGAGCAGCTCGCTGCTCTCGATGCTGCGGCTGACCAGATCCGATGCCCCGAGCTGGCGCGCCCGCTGGTTGGCCTCCTGATTGTCGCCGGCGATCATCAGCACCGGCATCTGCCGCAGGCGTGCCAGCCTTGAGGCGCGTACCCGGACCAGCAGACCGTCCCCGTCGAGCAGCGGCAGCGACAGCGAGCAGATCACCAGCTGGATCGAGTGGTCGAGCACCAGCGCCTGCCAGGCCGACTCGCCATTGACTTCCTCGCGAAAGCTGTAGTGTTCGCGAACACGCTTGATCAGCGCCGCCCGCGCCATGCGCGATTCGTCGACGATCAGGATGCGCGGTCGCTCGGTCGGCTCTGCCATCGCGCCCTGTGCCCTGATCGCCCCGCTGCGCCTCAGGCGCCAGCGATGGTGACGACGACCCGGCCGTGTGCACGACCACCGATGTACTCGTCAAAGATCTGTGGCAGGTCGTCGAAGGCGATGCTGCGCGTCATCGCCTGCAGGTGCTGCGGCCGCAGGTCGGTTGCCAGGCGCTGCCAGACGCCGTTGCGGTAGGGCTCGCCAATGTAGCCGGAATCGATGCCGAGCAGACAGGCTCCGCGCAGGATGAAGGGCATCACCGTCGTCTTCAGCTCGTGACTGGCGGCAAGACCGATGCTGGCGATCGTTCCGCCCTGACGCATCGTGCTGACCATCCAGGCGAGGACGTCGCCGCCGAGATTGTCCACTGCGCCCGCCCAGAGCGCCGTGTCGAGCGGGCGGATGCGCGTCGTGGCGAGTTGCGAGCGAAACATCACCTCGCTGGCGCCGAGGCCCAGCAGATAATCACGCTCGCTCTCCTTGCCGGTGAGGGCGGTCACGCGGTAGCCGCGGGCAGCGAGCATGTCGACCGCCAGGCTGCCGACCCCGCCGGTGGCACCGCTGACGATGACCGGACCCCGGTCGGGCCGCAGGCCATTCTCTTCCATCCGCACGACGCCGAGCGCGGCGGTGAAGCCGGCCGTACCGAGGGCCATGGCGTCGTACAGCGACAGGCCGGCCGGCAGCGGCACCACCCACGGCGCGGGAATCCGCGCGTACTCGGCGTAGCCCCCGTGATGGGCGACGCCGATGTCGAAGCTGGTGGCGATGACTTCGTCGCCCGGCCGGAAGCGGGCATCGCTGCTTTCGGTGACGGTACCGGACAGGTCGATGCCGCCGACACAGGGGTAGCGACGGATGATCCGACCCGTGCCGGTCGCGGCCAGAGCGTCCTTGTAATTGACGCTGGAGTAGGCGACGCGGATCGTCACTTCGCCCGCATCGAGCTGCGCCGGATTCATCTCGACCAGGCCGGCGTGTGTCCGTCCCTCACGGTCCTCGATCAGAAAAGCCTTGAAGGGGCTCATGCGCACTCC
>ERZ761607.3770-NODE-3770-length-14190-cov-4.594765_pt1 | contig 14190 bp, 12 predicted proteins | sample MGYA00511164_ERZ761607 | MGnify/ENA primary metagenome ERZ761607 (study PRJEB28899, sample SAMN02445080) | bioreactor sludge metagenome | biome: EBPR sludge | place: Australia: Brisbane, Thorneside Wastewater Treatment Plant | collected 2011-06-22 ...
AAACCGCAGCGACATGTTCACCTTCGTCGACGCCGACGGCACGCCCGTTCCCCTACAAATTGGCAACAGCTGGTTCCAGGTGCTGCCGCATTACTACGAGAACCCCGTAACAATCAGCCCATAATTTCTAACCAAAAGATTGTAAATAAGTCATTAGGTAATTGAGTAATTTATGGCGTCAATTACCTAATTACCCAGTTACTCAATTACCCAATTACTGGCCCAATTATGTCTTCACGCCTCCTCCAAAAACTCCGCGCCGTTGAACCGTGGCAGCGCACCCTGATCATCATGTTTGTCGCCCAACTGCTAACGGCCGTTGGCTTCTCCGTCATTTTTCCCTTTCTTTCTCTCTACGTCACCGAACTGGGCAGCCGCACGGCCCTGAGTACCGAGTTTCTGGCCGGGGCCGTTTTCTCCGCCCAGGCGCTGACGATGATGATTGCCTCGCCGATTTGGGGCTCCGTGGCGGATCGGTACGGCCGTAAACTCATGGTTGAACGGGCCATGTTTGGCGGTGCGGTTGTTATGCTGCTGATGGGTTTTGTGCGCTCCGGCGAAGAGCTGGTGCTGCTGCGTGCCCTCCAGGGCACGATTACCGGCACGGTAGCCGCCGCCAATGCCCTGGTGGCTGCTGTTGCGCCGCGCCAGCGCAGCGGCTATGCCATGGGCCTGCTGCTCATGGGCCAGACGACCGGCGTGGCCATCGGTCCGCTAATTGGCGGCGTGCTGGCCGACGCTTTTGGCTACCGCTTCACCTTTATCCTGACTTCTGCCTTGCTGCTGGCCGGCGGCCTGCTGGTCTACTGGGGCATTGAAGAGAACCGGGCTCGCCAACCGGAAACGGCCGCCAAAAAACGCAGCTTTCTGGCCGATTGGCGGCATGTTTTCCAGGCGAAGGGCGTGATTCTGACCTACAGCCTGCGCTTTCTGGCCAACCTGGGCCAGACCCTGCTGATCCCCTTTGCCCCGCTGCTGATTGCCACGCTGCTGGTAGACAGCGACCACCTGAACACTATCACTGGATTGGTGATTGGTGTGGCGGCGGCGGCGGGCACGATTACGGCCGTTTACCTCGGTCGTCTGGGGGATCGCGTGGGGCATGGCCGGGTGCTCAAATGGAGCGCCCTGGCGGCTGGCCTGTTCTTTCTGCCGCAAAGCCTGGTGACCAGCCCCTGGCAGCTGCTGGGGCTGCAAGCGTTCACCGGGGCCGCTGCGGGCGGTATCGTCCCCTCACTCAGCGCCCTGCTGGCCCGCTACACCGAGCCGGGCGAGGAAGGCAGCGTCTACGGCATCGAAAATTCGATTGCCGCCGCCGCCCGCGCGGTTGCCCCGCTGGTGGGTTCGGTGATTGCTTTCTGGTTTGATTTGCGGGCGACGTTTGTGGCAACGGCCGTCATCTTTTTGTTGGTAGCGGCCGTCGCCTTTCTACGCCTGCCCGTTGGCGCTGCCGCTCCCGCGCCGCAGCCAGGGGATTAAGCGGTTTTTACACAAAATCCCAAAAGATTCTTCACATTTTCTAAACACCTTTTTCCTAAACTTTCTCATGGCACCTTTGCCTGAGCAAACATCTAGAAATAACTTCCCGATGTTCAGATTGGGCCAATCTTTGCAAGGTTGACACGTCTCTGGGAAGATGAAATTTTGGGCATGGTTCATTGTAAGCCAAATCATCTTTACAATTTTTCGCCCGTAGCCGCGATTTCCAATCGCGCCAGAGTAAACGCGATTGGAAATCGCGGCTACGAAAGTGTAAAGGTCGTTTTGTCGGTTCTGAACCATGCCAAATTTTGTAATTATTCAGGTAGTACGGCCCGTTCCCGCGCTCTGCGTGGAACGAGACCTGTACCGTTACGAATTTTTTAAGAAAGGAAAATATGGCTGTTACAACGATACCTGTAGAACGAAAGAAGAAGCGATTTAGCGAAACGCTCAAAAATTACTGGCTGGATATTGCCCTCTTTTTTGCCTTCATCATCGACATGAACACCCGCTTTACCGGGCTGGCCATTCATGAATGGCTGGGGCTGGGCTTTGGTGTGGCGCTGATTTACCACATGCTGCTGCACTGGAACTGGATTGCCTCCATCACCAAACGGCTGCTGAGCAGGCTGCCCGGCGGGCAGCGGCTGCGTTACCTGATTGACCTGGTGTTGTTTATCGACATGGTGGTGCTCACCATAACCGGCATCTGGATTTCTGAGGTGGCCATGCGGCAGCTGGGTCTGAGTTTTGCAGACAGCTTCTTCTGGCGCCGGCTGCACGAGCAAACGGCCGATCTGGCTATCTGGTTGGTGGCGCTGCATATTGCGCTGGACTGGAAGTGGATTGTGAGCACCACCAAACGGTACCTGTGGCAGCCGCTGACCAAAAAACGGCCGTCGCGGCCCACCACAGCAGGGGGTGAATGATGAAAACAGTTGGACGCATTTTAGCCATTTTGCTGGCCGTAACGGCCGTTGCCGGAGCCACCTACGCCCTGGGGCAGACCAGCTGGTTTGCCGAGCAGGTGGCCAGCCGGGGCGGCGATCGCGGCGGGTTTGAACGGCCAGACGGTGAAGAGTTTGGCGAATTGGCCGGGCCTGGTTTTGGCCAGGACGGCCGTCCCGAACGCCCCGACTTTGGCGACGATGGCGGTGGCCCTGGCTTTGAAGGCCGTGGCCGGGAAGGCGCAGGTGGTTTCAACCTCTTCGCCCTGGCGGCGTTTGCCCGCACCCTTGTACCGATAGCCCTGGTGACAACGGCCGTTGTTCTCTTGACCAAACTGGCCGATGGCTGGCGCAAACGTGGCAAAACGGCCGTAGCCGCCCCGGGCGATCCGCTCAACCAGGCCTGAACCACGACGCATAACAAACAAGCTTTCTCCTGTAGAGGCGCGGCGTATCCACCTTCATACGCCGCGCCTTCTTTTTTGCCCGCACTTGTCAGCTTGCCGGTAGCCGTGCAGTTGGCAGCCCGCACGAGGGCGCTTCGTGTCCCACGCTCTTGAGAGAACTGAACGCCTACTTTTACCCAGCGATTTTCACCTAATCTACATCTGAACTTCGTTTTTCTCTGTTACAATGAGCCGGAAGAACAACTTGCTTCAGATACCGGGAACCAGAGATGATTAAGCTGCGGCGCTACTTCTTTATTTCCAGCCTCATTTCATTTATTGTCATCGCGTTGCTGCTGGGCTTTTTTGTGCGCCAGACGGTGCGTACCAACCTGGTGGAAACGGCCGAAAGCAAAAATGTCGCCCTCACCCAGGCTTTCTCCAACTTCCTCTGGCCCGCTTTTGCCCCTCTTGTAGCCGAATCGGCCACACTCACCCCGGAAGCCCTGCAACATGATGCCCGCCTTCCCGAGCTGTACCGGCTGGTTGAGGAACAGCTCAACGATCTCTCCGTGGTGAAAATCAAGGTGTATAACTTGGAGGGCATAACGGTTTTCTCCACCGAAATGGCCCAAATTGGCGACAGTCAGTTGGACAATGTTGGTTTTCTGGCGGCGCGATCAGGGGGTGTGGCCAGCGAATTGACCCACCGCGAAACGTTTAGCGCCTTCGAGCAGGAAATCTCCGACCTGGACGTGTTTTCCAGCTACGTGCCGATTTATGCCAACGGCAGCAGCGGCCCAATTGTCGGTGTGTTTGAGGTGTACGATGACGTGACGCCGTTGGTGGTGCGCACCAATCAGCTGCAATGGCTGGCCCTTGGTGTGGTGGCGGTGCTGCTGGGCCTTCTGTTTGCCTTTCTTACCCTGATTGGCCAGCGCACGTTTAACATTGTCCAGGGGCAGTACGAGGCGATCCGGCGCAATGAGCAGATTTTGCAGGAGAGCGAGGAAAAGTACAGCAACCTCTTCCAGCAGTCGGGCGACGGCATCTTTTTGTTGGATTGGCACGGCCGTATCCGCGATGCCAACCTGCGTATTGAGCAAATGCTGGGGTACGAGCGGGAGGAGCTCCTGATGATGAATATCGACCAGCTCCATCCTGAAAACGCCACCCAACAAATCCGGCAGCACACGACCCACCTGCGCCAAAAAGGTCTGGCCCAATTTGAAATTGATTTCCTCACCCGGGACGGCGATTTGCTACCCGCCGAAGTGTCGGTGACCATGTTTGAGCTGAATGGCGAACAGGTGCTGCAAGGCATCGTTCGCGACATTCGCGAGCGCCGCCGCCAGGAGCAGGCGCTGCGCCACGCCCGCGATGAGGCCCTGGAGGCGTCGCAGATGAAGTCGCAGCTGCTGGCCAACGTCAGCCACGATTTGCGCACGCCGCTCAACGCCATCCTGGGCTACAGCGAAATGTTGCAAGCGGGTGTCTACGGCACGCTTTCTGGCCAACAGCAGGAGGCCACGTCGCAAATCATCGACAGCACTGGCCACCTGCTGAACTTTGTCAACAACCTGCTGGACCAGGCCCACATTGAAGGCGGTCGGCTGAAGCTTAATCCACGGCCGTTTCCGCTGCTGGATCTGGTGCAGGAGGTGGAGGAATTGGTGCGGGTGCTGGCCGAAGCCAAAGGATTGGCCCTGCACTGCACCATCGCCCCAGAAATGCCCACCCAACTTTATGGTGACCGTTACTGGCTGCGTCAAATTCTCACTAACTTGTTGGGCAACGGTATAAAATTTACCGGTGAAGGATTTGTGGATTTGCAGATTTACCCATCAGGCCCGGCCGAGTGGGTGATTCAGGTGTCGGACAGCGGTGTGGGCATTGCCCCAGCGGCGCGCGAGATGGTGTTTGAGCCGTTCTGGCAGGTGCCTGGCGAGAAGAAAAAGTTGGGGTCCGGTTTGGGCTTGTCGATTGTCAGGCAGTTGGTGACTTTGATGAACGGCCGTATTGACCTGCACAGCGAAGTGGACCAGGGCACCACGTTTGTGATCACGCTGCCCCTGCATCCCGTGGCGGAGTATGTTGGATGAATGAACCCGTGGCTTTGATTGTGGAAGATGATGCCAAGCTGGCCGATATTTTTTCGGCGGCGGTGCGGGCGGCCAGGTTTACAACGGTGGTGGCGGAAAACGGCCGTACCGCCCTGACCCTGCTGCAAAACCAAACCCCGGCGCTCATCGTACTCGATCTGCACCTGCCGGATGTTCCCGGCACAGAGGTGTTGAACTTCATCAAGCAGGCGGCCCACCTGGCGCAGACGGTGGTAATGCTGGCCACGGCCGACGCCTGGCTGGCCGAAAGCCTGCGCCCCGAGGTTGATTTTGTCCTCATGAAACCGATCAGCTTTGCCCAACTGCGTGATCTAACTGGCCGGTTACGGCCGTCCACCCCCGCCTGAAATTTCCCCGTTGCGCAATTGTAAAGCCGTGGCAAACTTGTGCCGCTATGGATGCAACACGCCCCTTTATTCACGCGATTCAGGCCGCTTATCCCGGCTTTGTTGTAGACGAGGCTGTCTTCCTTGAAGATGGCCAGTACAACGATGTGCTGCTGGTAAACGGCCGTACCATCTTTCGCTTTCCCCGCTATTCTGGTGGCCTGGAGCAGCTGGCCCTGGAGACCAAGATTTTGACGGCCGTTCAGCCGTACCTGCCGCTGCCTGTGCCCCATCCTACCTTCGTGCACTTTGCCAATCCGGTGGTAGGCCAGGCGTTTATGGGCTACGAACGGATTCCCGGCGAACCGCTTTACCCGTCCGCGTTTGCCCAAATTGAAGACAAAGCCACTTTAGCGGCCCAGCTGGCCGAATTTTTGCAGGCGCTGCACGGCGTGCCCATTCAATCCCTGGTGGATGAACCGCTGCCGCTGAGCGATACGCGGGATGAGTGGCTGGAGGTGTACGGCCGTATCCAGACCAAACTTTTTCCCTACATGCGTCTGGATGCCTGCAAAACGGTCGCCGATCACTTTGAACGTGTGCTGGACGATCCGGCCCAATACCAGTTTGAGCCAGTGCTGCGTCACGGTGATTTTGGTACGGGCAACTTGCTGTACAACCCGGCTGCCCGACAAATGAGCGGGGTCATCGACTTTGGCTTTGCCGTGCTGGGGGATCCGGCCTTCGACGTGGCGGGCCTGCTGACCTATGGCGAGCCGTTTGTGCAGGAGGTGGCGCGCCATTACCCGGCTGTGGCCGATTTTTGGCCGCGCGTGCGCTTTTACCAGGGCAGCTTTGCCTTGCTCGAAGCGCTGTTTGGCATCGAGCAGGGTGACGAAGATGCGTTCCAGGCAGGGTTGGCCGACTATGTCTGAAACGTGGCAGTTGGACCTCCAGCCGCTGACGGCCGAGCATGTGGCGGAAATTCTCACCTGGCACTACGAGCCGCCGTATGATTTGTACGACATGAGCATTGGGCCAGCCGACGCCATCGTTTTGTCCGAGGCGATGGATTACTTTTTGCAGCCCGAATACCATTTCCAGGCGATGATTCGCCAGCCGGTGGGGGAGCTGGCCGCCTTTTGCAGCTTTGGTGAAGATGGCCAGGTGAGCGGCGGCGATTACAGCGCTGAGGCGGTGGACATCGGCATGGGGGTGCATCCCCAGTACACCGGGCGCGGCCTGGGGGTGATGTTTGCCGGGGCGGCCATCAGCTATGCTTTGCAGACGTTTAACCCGCCGCGCCTGCGCGTTACCATTGCCGAATTTAACCGGCGGGCGCAAAAGGTGTGGCAGCGTCATGGCTTTGTGCCCGTGCAGCGTTTTGAGGCCCGTTATGGCAAACGGCCGTTTATCATCTTCATGAAAAAAATAGGCTAGCGGCGGGCAACCTGGCCACCAAACCTTCATTACCCCGGTATGACACAATCCCCTGCTGATTCTCCTCGCTGGCATGGCTGGTTATTGGCGGTGGCGGCAACGGCCGTATTTAGTCTGGTGACGCCGCTGGGCAAGCTGGCCCTGGATGGCGGCTTTCATCCCACGGCTATCCTCAGTCTGCGCTTTGCCCTGGCGTCGCTGCTGCTGGCCCTGGCCATGGCCCGGTCTGCGCCGCATACGCTGCGCACCGACCGGCGCGGCTACCTGGTGGCCGGTTTGGCTGGAGTGATCAACGGGCTGGGCGCGGTGGGCTTTTTCTGGTCGCTGCGTCGTCTGGATTCCTCGGTGGCAACGATGTTGTTTGCCCTCACCCCGCTGGCTGTTTTGGGCATATTGGCCCTGCGCGGCGAAAAGTTTACCTATCGCCAGTGGCTTCGCTTGGGGTTGGGTTTGCTGGGGGTTTATTTGCTCATTGGGCCAGGCGGACAGGTAGATTGGGTGGGGGTACTGTTGGTGTTTACCGGCATCATCGGATTTACGCTGGAAATTAACCTGGTGCAGTGGTTTTTGCCCACCCACGACACACGTACCGTTACGCTGTACGTGCTGGTGGGCATGTGGCTGGCGATCACGGCTCTCTGGCTGGGGCAGGGGCTGCCGTGGAGCCAACCCAGCTGGCAGGGTTGGGTTGTGCTGCTGGTCATTTCGCTGGTCAGCACCTTTTTTGGCTGGTGGGCCATGTTTCGCGCCGTGCAGACGATTGGCAGCGGGCAGTTTGCCCTGCTGCTGCCAGTGGAAACGCTGCTGGCCATCTTCTGGTCGTTTTTGTTTCTGGGGGAGACGCTGTTGCCGCTGCAAATGGTGGGTGGCAGCCTGATTTTGCTCAGCGCCGTCCTGGCCGCCCAGCGCCTGGGGCGTACGCCGTCCCCCAGCCGCTAGATATGCGTGACGGGGTGAACGGGTGACGGGGTGACAAGGTGACAAAATGTGGGACTATCCGTTTTGTCAGAATAGTTCCTTGCGTGACAGTTTGAGGAGGCGTTCGCCGGCTTGCTCCAGGGTGGTGAGCTTTTTGGGGAAGGCAAAGCGGATGGCAGAACGGCCGTATCCCGCCAACGAGTAAAAGCTGTTCCCCGGCACCACGGCCACCCCCACATCAGACGCCATAAAATAGGCAAACTCGGTGGGCGACAGGCTGGCCTGCGGGATGGGCAGCTGGCTGTAGTCGGCCATGATGTAGTAGGCACCTTGCGGCGTGCTGGCCTGGAAGCCCACCTGGGTCAAAATTTCCATCATCAGGGCGCGGCGCTGGTGATAGTCGCGAGTGGTTTGCTCGAAGAAGCTCTCGGGCATGGCCAGGGCGGCCACGGCAGCGGCTTGCAGCGGCGTGGCGGCGCAAATTGTCGTGTAGTCGTGCAGGGTGCGGATACCCTCGGCAAAGCGCTCTGGGGCGATGACGTAGCCCAGCCGCCAGCCGGTCATGGCAAACGTTTTGCCCAGCCCGCCGATGGTGATGGTGCGATCTTGCAGCGGTGCCAGGCTGCCGGGGGATTGGTGAATACGGCCGTCGTACAAAATGCGGTCGTAAATCTCGTCGGTGATCAGCACCAGGTCATTTTCCAGCACCACCTCGATGACCCCGGCGATTTCCTCGGCGTCAAAAACGCGCCCGGTGGGGTTGTGCGGCGTGTTGAGCAGCATTGCCCTGGTTTTGGGGGTAACGGCCGCACGCAGTTTGGCCACTTCCAGCCGATACGCTGGCGCATCCAGGGCCACCGACACCGGCGTGGCGTTGGCAATAAACGCCGATGGCCGAAAATTGTCGTGAGCTGGTTCCAGGATGAGAATTTCGTCGCCGGGGTTGAGGATGGATTGAACGGCCGTAATGATCCCCTCACTCACGCCGCAGGTAACGGTGACGTGTTTATCTGGATGCACGTTCCAGCCGAGCCGCGTCGTGTACAGCTCGGCCAGCTTTTCGCGCAGCGGCGGGTAGCCCCAGGTGATGGCGTACTGGTTGAGGCCGCTTTGGATAGCGCGAACGGCCGCTTCTTTCACCGGTTCGGGCGTGTCAAAATCGGGGAAGCCCTGGCTGAGGTTGATGGCGTTGTGCTTGAGCGCCAGGCGGGTCATGTCTCGAATGACGGATTCACGAAATAAGGTCAGGCGTTGGGATGTTTGCATGGGGGAAAAGTATACGAGCAGGTGATGGGGGCGTCAACGAACGGCCGGGCCAATCCCGATCCACAATTTCTTGGTTTCAGCAAATGACAGATGTCATTTTTTGGCGTGACTTGTGTTACTCATTGCCTCAGCGGCGATTGTGACATAATGCCTCTCATGTGAACCTTGCTTGACTGGTTTTGCTTATCGAGCAACTGGCTCATCCCCCTGATGGTTACCAATCACATACTTCTCTGGTTTCTGCTTTACCTGACGCTGGAAGATTCAGACGAGTGGCACCTGGTGCGTAAAGGAGGTTTGGCTTTATGAGTACGATGGGCTTAACAACGTTTGAAACGATTGCCGTCTGGTCCGTTTTGGCAATCGCAATACTGGGCTTGGGTTATGCAGTTTTCTTGCGACGACAAATTTTGCGCGAGGATAAAGGCACGGTGGAAATGCAGGAGGTGTGGGATGCCATCCGGCAGGGGGCAGATGCATATCTGTCGCGCCAGCTGCGCACCATTCTCCCTTTTATTGTTTTACTTACCATTTTGCTTTTCTTGAGCGTCTACATTGTGGCGCCGACGCCGGAGGCGATGGAGCGGTTTGCCGGGCGGAGTGAAGAAAGTATCCGCCTGATTGTCGGCCTGGGTCGGGCGATTGGCTTTATCTTTGGCGCCAGCTTTTCGCTGACCGTGGGGCAGATTGGCATGCGTATGGCGGTGCAGGGCAACGTGCGGGTGGCGGCGGCGGCCCGCACCAGCTTCCGCGACGCGCTCAAAATTGCCTACCGCGCAGGCACCATCACCGGGATGCTGACGGACGGGCTGGGGCTGTTTGGCGGCACCATCTTGTTTGTCTACTTTGGTAAGGCGGCCCCGGATGCGCTGCTGGGCTTTGGTTTTGGCGGCACGCTGCTGGCCCTGTTTATGCGGGTAGGCGGTGGCATCTTCACCAAGGCGGCTGACGTGGGCGCGGACCTGGTGGGCAAGGTGGAGCAGGGCATGGCGGAAGATGATCCGCGCAATGCGGCCGTTATTGCCGATCTCGTGGGTGACAACGTGGGTGACTGTGCCGGCATGGCTGCCGACATCTTTGAATCGTACGAGGTGACGATTGTGTCTGGCCTGATTTTGGGCATTGCGTTAACGGCCGTTACCGGGCACGTTGAGTGGATTTTGTATCCGCTGCTGGTGCGCGGCATTGGCGTGCTGGCCTCGATCGTGGGTACCTACCTGGTGAAAGGGCAATCAAACGGCCGTGGCGACGCCATGACGGCTATCTTTCGCGGCTTCCTGACCTCGGCGGCGATTTCGGTGGTGTTGTTTGGCCTGGTGGCGTTCTTTTATATGGACGGGGTGCCGGGCGGCTGGTGGCGGCCATTTCTCTCTACCACGGCGGGTGTTATGCTGGCCATTCTCATCGACCGGCTGACCGATTACTTTACCGGGTCCCATGCCAAACCGGTGGAGGAGATTAAAAAGAGCACCGAAAGCGGCCCGGCCACCACCATTTTGTCTGGATTGGGCGTGGGCTATGAATCCAGCGTCTGGTCGGCGGTGGTGATTGCCATCACCATTGGCGCGGCGATTCTGCTCTACAGCGGCCTGCCGGTGGCCGAATTTGTTGTGGCTGGGTCTGGTTTTACGGCGGGGGTTATCCAGGTGACGTTTGTGCTGTACGGCGTGGCCATGACCGGCATCGGCATGCTGACGCTGACGGGCAACAATGTGGCCATGGATTCCTTCGGGCCGATTGTGGACAACGCCAACGGCATTGGTGAGATGGCGGGGCTGGATGAAGGGGCGCGGCAAATCATGGCCGACCTGGACGCGGTGGGCAACACCACCAAAGCGATTACCAAGGGCATTGCCATCGGGTCGGCGGTGATTGCGGCCGTTTCTCTCTTTGGCTCATTTATTACCGACGTGACCCGCATCGATCCAGAGGCGTTGGCCTCCGGCATTCGCGTGTCGGAGCCGCTGGTGTTTATTGGCCTGCTGCTGGGCGGGGCGCTGCCCTGGCTGTTCTCCTCGCTGGCTATCAAGTCGGTGAGCCGGGCGGCGGGCCAGATGGTGGCCGAGGTGCGGCGGCAGTTCCGGCAGCCGGGCATTCTGGAAGGCACGGTGAAGCCCGATTACCGCCGGGCGGTGACCATTTCCACAACGGCGGCGCAGCGTGACCTGATCAACCTGGCGCTGATTGCCATTTTGACGCCGATTGCCGTGGGGCTGCTGCTGCGCGTGGAGGCGCTGGGTGGTTTCCAGGCAGGCATCATTTTGTCGGGGCAGCTGCTGGCGGTGTTCATGTCGAACGCAGGCGGGGCCTGGGACAATGCCAAGAAAAAGATCGAGGATGAGGTGCGCGATCCGGGGCGCAATTTGGGCAAAGGCTCGGCGCGGCACACCGCCAGCGTGGTAGGCGACACAGTCGGCGATCCATTGAAGGACACGGCGGGACCGGCGCTGAACCCGATGATCAAGGTGGTTAATATTGTCAGCCTGATTCTCGCGCCGATCATTGTGCAGTATGACCAGATGACGCTGTTAACGGCCGTCATCGTCATCATCATCCTGGCCGTGCTGTGGTGGGCCATTATGCGCTCCAAAAAAGAGCTGGTGACCTTCGGTACGGCCACCCCCGCCCTGACCAAAGGATGAGCGGCAAGCTGTTGGTTGATCGGGGAATCTCACATTTACACGGACGCTGATTTTTCTATGAAAATCCGTAGGGATCAGCGTCCGATTTTTAATCACTGTTTTACATTTTGGAGGTATAGATGTCTGAACACGATTGTCTATTTTGCGCAATTTTGCAGGGCGAAGAGCCTGCCAAGATCATTCACAAGGATGAGGCGGCTCAGATGGCGCTCATTCAAAGCTTGCATCCCGAAGGTGCCATTCACTGGCTGGCCATACCGTTTGAGCATGTGGTCAGCGTGGAAGCCCTGGCGCAGCAAAATGCCGCCCGCTTTCAGGAGTTGATTGCGTTTGCCCTGGCGGCGACCCACCAGCAGGTAGACGATTACCCCGATCTACACCATGGCTTTACGCTGAAGATGCACATTGGGCCGTTTGAAACGATTTCTCACGCCAAAGTGCATATTCTTTCTGTCGAATAAAGCACATTTTGTGATCCAATCAATCAATTGAAAAAGCATCGATGGCCAATCCATTCAGGCCGACGTTGCCTCCATTCCAGAAAAGCGAATAGGTGCAGCTGGTGGTCTCGCCCAGGCTGAGCGGGGCACAGACGAAGATGTCGCTGGCGCTGCCGCTGGCCCCACTGACGCTGAATGCGCCGCTGGTGGCGAGGTAGATATTGCCGCTGCTGCTGTCGATCCAGCTGGCGCTGAGGTTTTCGCTGGTGTCGGTGAGGCCCACGTCTGAGCCATCGAAGTAGATGGCCCAGGTGCCGCTGGTGTTTTCGCCGAGAATGGCGTCGTTGAGCACAATCAGGTCGCTGCTGTCGCCGCTGATGCCGGTTGAATAGCTGCCCAAGGTGCTGATTAGCGGACGGCCGTCTGGCGTTAATCCGGCCGAATCGATGTCTTCACCAGCTGCGGTGAGCCCCACATCGGTGCCGTCCAGGTAGCGCAGTAGGGTACCGCTGGTGCTGCTGCCCAGGCTGGTGGGAATAAACTCCAGCACTTCAGCGTCATCGACCATGCCCAGGCTGCCCAGATTCAGGTCGCGCTCCAGGCTAATGAGGAAACGGCCGTCGCTCAGCCGGTGCAGCGCGTCAATATCGTTGATGCCAAAGCCCAGGTCCGAACCATCAATCACCAGTGACCAGGTGCCATTGCTGAGATCGTAGGCCAGTACATCTTCATCGGCGACGGTGAGGCCGCCCACGGTGGCATCGGTGCTGAGGCTGAGATAAATGGTGTTCAGATTGCCAGGGACCGGGGTAGCGGTCTGGGTAGCCGTGGCGGTGGGGGCCACGGTGTTGGTCGGCGTGGGGCTGGGACCGACGGTGGGAGTGTTGGTTGGCAGCGGTGTGTTGGTAGCGGTGGCTGTGGCGGTAGGTGGCACAGTGTTGGTGGGGGTGGGTGTCGGGCCAAGGGCCACGTGCACAACCAGTTCGGGCGGAGTGCCGGTTTCGCGGCTGTTGAGGATGATGCGGTTGGCATCGCTGCTGGTGAGGGCCAGGCTAAACTGGCCGTCGCCCGTGATGTGGCCGGTGACGTCAATTTCTACCCAGCTGCCCGCCGTAATGCTGCCGGAGCTGTTGAGCGGGCCACCGGGGGTGGGGGCGGTGTTGTAGGTAACGGCCGTTTCCCCCCAATTGTTATCGGCGACCCCTGCGGCGATCAGGCCGACGCTGGAATCGGTGGTGGTGAAAAGACGCAGCGTCGCGCCGGTGACGCTGCCGGGCAGCCCGGTGACGTTAAAGCGCAGCAGTGACCAGATGTGTGGTGCAGCATCCAGGCTGAGCTGGGTAGAGAGGCCATAGTTGGTGGTGGGCCGGTTGCTCAGCAGGGCGGCGTCGGCGGTGGCCAGGAAGGTGTAGCTGGTGCTGGGTTCCGGCGTGTTCGTGGGGGCCGTTGTGCTGGTGGCCGTGGCGGTTTGGGTGGGAACGGCCGTGTTCGTTGCCGTCGGGCTGGGGCCAACGGTGGCGGTGTTGGTCGGCGCAATGGTGCTGGTGGCCGTCGCCGTGGCGGTGGGGGCCACCGTGTTGGTGGCGGTGGCCGTGTTGGTCGGCGTGGGGGTCGGTCCAGTGAAGGTTGCCAATTCAAACGCACCCATGTCGCACACGGCGCTGCTGTCGCCGTTGCCGTCCTGCGGGCGGACCAGGCCGCGCTGGTCGGTGGCGGCGCAGGTGGCATTGTTGGCCGCGTCCAGCGCCGGGCTGCCAAAAGCGATGGCATGGGTCTGGCTGCTGCCACCGTTGTTTGCCAGGGGGCCAAGCTGCGGGTCGCCGCCGAGGTTGCCGGTGGTATTGCCGCTGAGGCTGCAGCCCGCGCTGTTTTGGATGAGGTTGTAGCCGAGCGACGTGATCGCGCCAGCGCAGTCGCTGCCGTTGCCCGCGACGATGCTGTTGCCCAGGCTCAGCGTGCCGCCTTGCTGGCTGAGGCCACCGCCGCTGTTGCCAAAAATAGTGACGTTGTTGAGCGTGGCGGTGCCGGTGTTGTAGAGGCCACCACCTGCGGTGGCGCTGTTGCCGCTGAGCGTGGCGTTGGTTAACGTGTTGACGCTGGTGCTGCCGGTGGCAATCGCTCCACCAAAGCTGCTGCTGCTGTTGCCCGCCAGCGTGCCGCTGTTGATGGTGACGGTGCCGCCGTCATTGTAGATGGCCCCGCCCCAGCTGCCCGCGCTGT
>ERZ761607.3771-NODE-3771-length-14182-cov-8.038225_pt1 | contig 14182 bp, 9 predicted proteins | sample MGYA00511164_ERZ761607 | MGnify/ENA primary metagenome ERZ761607 (study PRJEB28899, sample SAMN02445080) | bioreactor sludge metagenome | biome: EBPR sludge | place: Australia: Brisbane, Thorneside Wastewater Treatment Plant | collected 2011-06-22 ...
GGAATGGACCGAGGAGTGGAAGCAACAGGGCTTGCAGCAGGGCTTGCAGCAGGGCGAGGCAGCTTTGTTGCGGCGACTACTGGAGCAAAAATTCGGACCGCTGGACGATGGGACGCGGACGCGGCTGGCGGAGGCGGACGCTGGAACTTTGCTGGTCTGGGGTGAACGGATCCTGGAGGCGGAGAGCTTGGCGGCGGTGTTCGGGGATTGAACGGTTTTGAATCCGCTTAGGCCATGTAATACACGCAACGAATGCGCCGGCATCCCCCTTCCGGGAATCGCGCCGTTCGGGCAGAGATCGTTTCAGATTTAATGTTTGGGAGAGGCCATCATGTATTTTAACGACCGGATTAAGAGCGCCCTGAACTATCCTATCCGTGGATTGATGGGCTTGCCTATCCGTGGATTGATGGGCTTGCGCGGCGCGGTTCTTTTGGCGCTGGCGATGGGTTTGGTGGTTGCGCCGGCATGGGCAAGAATAGGAGATACACCTAAGGCGTGGAGCGTTGTAGATGGCAAATGGATAACCTATTCCTATGGTGGCGTGGCTGTGCGTGACCCTATTAATCCTGGTGATCCGTCGGTAGGTGCGTCCCCGAACGATCCGGTTGATATTGCTTCGGGAGTTTGGAGTGGGGCAGGTAATACATATGATACCTGCAACCCCACGGTCACGAGCGGAGAATGCGGTTCGGCAGCCTCCGCGTTCTATTATTACGACAATAATAACACCACGAATACTAGCGCTGACGATACGCTGTTCCTGAGAATGCGCGTTCAGAAAGACCCCAGGGATTCGCAGGAAAAAGATTTTCAAAATTTTCATTGGAACTTTCTGATCAGTTACCTACCGGATACCCCTAATCCCGCTCCTCCAAACGGCCCAACCGAGTATAAGGAGTTTTGGCTGGATTTGGCTGGTGGATCCTCTTCAAATCTTTCCGGTGGCGTAAGCGCCTTGCGTGTTATCTATGAAAACAACAATAGCAATGCGTTGACCGCTACTGCCTTTGGCGCCAACGGTACAGGAATTGATGCATCAAATTGTCCTCGTTCCATCAGCGCGTCAAATGGGACGATAGTCGATTCGTTTATTGCCTGCACCTTGAGTGGCGTTTCGGGCGATTGCGGGGGCGCAGCCAATGTGGCGCGTTCTTTTACGCGGGTCGTGGCCGTGGGAGATGGCACGAATCAATATTACATTGATATCCAAGTGCCCGCCACGTCGTTGACGGATAATTGCGGTACCTATGTTGTTCCAACATCAACGTCCAGTACCGATACCCGTACTGCTGGAAATCAAGTGATTGGTGATAATACAACCGTTCAATACGCTTACTCCACCAGCAATTCAAATCAGGATCCCCTGCAAAAAGATTTTATTGGGTACGGTGGTTGTAGCAATGACAATGGCACTACCTGCAAGGTCACTTTCGGCGATCCTAAGACCACCCCCGTCACCCTCTCTTCCTTCCACGCTTCCCCGCAAGGCGCGGGTGTTCTGTTCGAGTGGTCCACCGTCACCGAAGTCGGCAATCTCGGCTTCAACCTTTACGCCGAAATGGATGGCGCGCGGACCAAGATCAACGCCGAGTTGATTCCCTCCCAAGTCGTCAACTCCCTGACGCGCCAGACCTACAGTTACACCGACGGACAAATGGTCGGCCAAGTCTTCTGGATCGAAGAGGTGGACATCAAGGGCAAGACCCAAAGTTATGGGCCGTTTGCCCTCGGCGAAAGTTACGGCGACGACAGCCTTCCCGCTCCGGTTCCTTGGAACGACATCCGCGCCCAGCACGCCCGCGCCCGCGCCCAGACGCAACAACGGCGCCTGACCGCCTGGAAGCATTACGACTATCCCCGGATCAACTTCCGCGTTACCCAGAAAGGCATCTACCGCGTCACCTACGAAGATTTGGCCGCCGCCGGTGTCACCCTGGCGGGCGTGCCGGAAAACAAGCTGGCCCTGGTCAACCGTGGCCAGCCGGCCCCGATCTACGTCAGCGCCAAGGGCACCTTCGGTCCGGGCGGTTGGATCGAGTTTTACGGCGAACCCTCCACCAGTCTGTACACCGATGTGAACGTCTACCAGCTACAGGTGGACGGCTCCAAGGCATTGCGGTTGGGCGACGACCCGAAACCGCCGCGCAAGAACGAAACGCCCGAAGCGTTCTACCTGGAAACCGCAACTTGGGACGAGAATCATGTGTACGCCTTTTACTCGCCCACCGCCGACCCTTGGTACAACACGCAACTGCGCGCCAGCAGCGGTCAGACGGCGGAAAAAACCTTCGCCCTGGCAGTGGACAACTACGTTGCCGGCGGAGGAGTGGCCACGCTCGGCCTGAATGTGTGGGGCGGCATCGACTACCGTCATCACCTCAACATCAGTCTGAACGGGGTACCGCTGGGCAGCGCCGCCTTCAAGGGCATCAAGGCTCATTCAGCACAAGTGGCTGTACCCACCGGTGTGTTGCTCCAGGGCAACAACCAGCTCACCTTGACGTTGCCGGGTGATGCAGGGGATCCGTGGGACATTGTGGACGTCGACCGCTACAGCTTGACCTATCCTCGTGCCTTCGTAGCCAAGAACGATCTGCTGCTGTTCGCCGCCACCGGCAAGCAGTTCCAGATCCGTGGTCTGAGCAGCCCCGACGTGGTCGTCCATCGGCAGGAAGGCAACGGCCAGTGGGTGCGGTTGCGCGAAGTCACCGTTTCGTCCAGCAGCCCGTACGCCGCCACGTTCTCGGGCACGGGTCAAACGGCCCGCTACGTGGTTGCCGGCGCCACGCGCAAGCCCGAAATCGAAGTGGCCTCCGCCGATCTCGCGCTGGCCATCGACCCGGCCCAACTGCTGATCGTCGCCCATTCCGACTTCATTCCGGGATTGCAAACTTTGGTCGCGCGCCGGCAGACCCAGTATCAGGTGAAATTGGCGGACGTGGACGCCGTGTACGACCAATTCGGCGACGGCACGGTGGACCCGACCGCCATCCAGCGCTACATCCGCCACGCCGTGGAGAAACTGGGAACTCAATACGTACTGCTGGTCGGTGGCGACAGTTACGACTACAAGAACTATCTGGGACTGGGCGGCATGAGCTTCATCCCGTCGCTCTACGCCGCGACCGACGATCTGGTGCGTTACGCGCCGGTCGATCCGCTTCTGGCCGATGTCAACGGCGACGGTGTGCCGGACGTGCCGATTGGCCGATTGCCCGTTCGCACCATGACGGAGTTGCAGACGTTGTTGACCAAGATCGGGCAATACGAAACCAAGAGCTATGCGAAAACCGCCGTGCTCGCCGCCGATAAGGGTTTCGGCGCCGACGCCGACACTTTTGCCGACGCCTTGCCCAGCGACTGGAGCGTGGAGCGGGCTTACCTCGATCAGATGACCGCCGTTCAGGCCAAGGAGTTGATCAAGACCCAAGTCAATCTGGGGACTGCGCTGCTCGGCTTCGTTGGCCACTCCGGCCCGACCCTCTGGACCTACCAGGGGCTGTTCAACACCACCGATGCCCGCAATCTCGCCAACGTGGGCCGGCCAACGTTGGTTTCGCAATGGGGCTGCTGGAACACTTACTACGTCGAGCCGCGTTACAACACGCTGGCGCAAAGCTTCCTGGTGGTCGGCCCGCAGGGCGCGGCGGCGGTGTTGGGAGCCACCACGCTCACCCAGGACAACGCTGAGCGAGCGCTGGGCACGGCTCTAACGCCCCTGTTGGCGCAGCCGGGCATGACCATCGGCGACGCGCTCCAGCGGGCCAAGCGCCAAGTCGCGGCCCAAAACCCAGCGGCGCGCGACGTCCTGTTAGGGTGGACGATCCTGGGCGATCCTACCCAGGTGGTGACGCCGTAATTCATCGCCGGCCTTGCGGCGAGCGACGAGCGGGCCGGTGGCGATACCGGCCCGTTTTTTTGGGAGTGACGCCAAAACCATGCCATGAGCGCCTTCGTAGTCGTCTTTAACCGCGACGGGAAGCCGGTCGAGACCGAGGTGATCGAGCGAATGCTCGACGCGACGCCGGAGTATGCCGTTCATGGCCAAAACCGTTGGATGGACGGCCAGGTGGGTTTGGGGCGCCAGCATTTCTGGGTTTTGCCGGAAGAGGTCGGTGAAGTTCAACCCTTGTGCGACCCGGACAGCGGCTGCGTCCTGGTCGCCGATGTCCGGCTGGACAATCGGGGCGAACTGACGCAGGCGCTGGGGCTGCGGGGTGATTCCGCGCGGCCATTGTCGGACAGTCGCCTGCTGTTCGCCGCCTATCGACATTGGGGCGCCGGCTGCGTCGATCACCTGCTGGGGGATTTCGCCTTCGCGGTCTGGGATCCGCGCTCGAAAATTCTGTTCGCGGCGCGAGATCCGATGGGCAGCCGGGGACTCAGTTATTTCATCAATGATTCGGTGGCGCTATTGGCTTCCAGCGTCGAGCAAGTGCTGGCGCACCCGACCGTCGTTCCGCGCGTCAACGAGGCCAAGGTCGCGGAATATTTGGTGGTCGAGTGGTCCAACCAGGAAGAAACATTTTTCCAGGATGTGTATGACCTGCCGCCGGGTCACTGGTTGACGGTTTCGCCCGGCCGGATCGAACGCCGGGACTATTGTGACCTGCTGCCGCGCGCGCCGATCCGCTATCGCGACCCTGCGGCCTACGCCGATCACTTTCGAGAGCTGGTGACCGAGGCGGTGCGTTGCCGGCTCCGGGCCACGGGCGGGATCGGCGTATCGCTCAGCGGCGGTCTCGATTCCACGATGCTCGCCGCCATCGCCGCCCGGCTGATCGGCGATCAGTCCGCCGCGCCCGCCCTGACCTGCTACTCGTATGCGTTCGAGCGGCAGGTCGAATGCGACGAACGGCGTTATATCGAACCACTGGTCGCTCAGCTTGGAATCAAAGCCAGGTATGTCTGGTGCGATGACCTGTGGACGTTGCGCGAGATCGACCACTGGCCGGTTCCTCGGGATTTCATTTTTTGGGATGCTTATGCCTGGCTCCCCCAGGCGGTGCGGGAAGCCGCCCACCAGGACGATTGCCGGGTGTTGCTGGGCGGCTATTACGGGGATTCGTTGCTGGCCGGGGAGTGGTCATGGGCGAGCGCGATGCTGGCCGATGGGCGGGTGGCCGGCTTGCTGGGCGAGCTTTGGCGGACGCGGCGCGAACTGGACTGGCGGGCGGAGGCGCTGAATGTGATTCGACCTTGGGCGCCCGCCTGGTTCCGGCGGGTCTGGCGCGGGATGAGAAACGGGCGCCGGGGCACGGCCTACCAGGGTCTTGCGTCGGCGTTGGCCCGGCGGGTGAATCTGGAGGCCCGCCGCGCCGGCTACGAACGCCAGGCCGCTGGCGTACCGCCTGCGATTCGGGGATTCTATCGTTCCCTGCGGACGAATCTCCCCGCGCAGGGAACCGCCAGCGTGCAGCGCCAATATAATCAGTTTGGGATGGAATTGTGGTCCCCTTACGCCGATCGCCGGTTGGTGGAATTCGTGCTGGCGATTCCCGCCGATCAGCTCGGCAAACCGGGGTCGGGGCGCAACCGGTGGCTTCAGCGGGAAGCCATGCGGGGGCTGGTGCCGGAAAGCGTTCGCTTGCGACCGCGTAAAACGACATTCTATCCTTTGATGCGGGAAGGACTGTTCGAGAAGGAATGCGCGACGGTGGCCGAGCTTTTGCAAAACCCGCGCATGGTCGCGTTGGGTTATGTGGACGGAGCGTGGTTCGTCAGACGCCCGCCGACCGCGGCGCTGTCTGACGGTGAGGTGCTTTTTCTGTGGCTGTGCCTGAGCCTTGAACTTTGGTTGCGGCGCCACGGTTTATCGAGAACTTGAATTTTTGAATAACCGAGATTTTTCGCGAGGCGGATGATGAAAACGAGCAGTGATCTTTCCAAACCGGCGCAAAACCAGGCCGGTGGTTGGGTTGAACAGGCCGAGGTGCAAGCCGTAACCGGGACTGGAAAAAAGTACAGTCCGCCGTTGCTGACCTGCTACGGGGAAGTACGCAGCTTGACTTTGGGCCCTAGCCCGGGAATAGGTGAAAGTAGTAATCCAATGACACTAAAAGCTTAAGAGGAATAGTGAGTAACCATCCCCCGGCAGAGCCGGGGGCTTTCGTTCATGAGCCGCTCAAAGCGGCTATTCGGGGTCGCTATCGCGGCCCCTTCCTGGGAACCACCTAAAGGTGGTGTATCAGTGACAGAAGCTGACCTAGCGGTTGAAAATGTCATCTCTGGTCACTGCTTCACTCAGCCTGTATTTCGTTGGTATTCCCTATTACGAGACATTCTTGATCTCTCTAACAGCAGATGACTTCGCCTAACCTATTGATAGCGTATTTCTACGAAACCCTGCTGTTGCTGAGAGGCTCTTCCTTATCACGACCATTGGCAACATACCACCAAGCAGTGGCCCTGTGGGAACACTCCCGGAACTGCCAAACGGCTACTGTCACCCCGGCAGAGCCGGGGGTTTACCCAATGTAATTAAAATATGGTTATTGGAGGAAGTGGCCACCCAGTCCGCGTGAGAATCTGGAACGGTCTCCAGCGATCCTGGTGTTAAAATGCCCCCATGGGCCAGAAAGACATCGTTTCCAAAACCATTCTCAAGCGCCTCCTGCTGGACATGGCAGTCTACCTGTTCCGGCTGGACCTGATCGACGCCGAACTGCTCGCCACCGAGGAACAGCGGATCGAGGACCGCCGCGCCGATCTGGTCGCCAGGGTCACGCCCGCCCAAGGCGACCCTTTCATCCTGCACCTGGAAATCCAGAACGCCAACGACGGTCAAATGTCGGTGCGGATGTTGCGCTACCTGACCGACATCCATCTGGCGCATCCGGGCTACCGGGTGCATCAATGCCTGGTCTACATCGGCGCCGAGCGATTGACCATGGCGTCCGGGTTGGACAGTCCGCAACTGCGCTACCACTATGACATGGTCGACATGCGGACCATCGACTATCGCACCCTGTACACCAGCGACCGGCCCGAAGCTCTGGTGCTGGCGATCCTGGGCGATTTCGGTGACGATGACCCGCGAACGGTGGTGGTGCGCCTGTTGGAGAAACTGCGTCGTTTGACCGACCCCGACGAAGGCCGACTGCGCGAATACCTGTCCATGCTGGAGATTCTGGCGGACAACCGCCATCTCAACATCCATTTTCAAGAGGTCTACGCCATGCTGCAAATCAACATCGAACGCCTGCCCAGCTACCAGAAGGGCATGGAAAAGGGCATGGAAAAGGGCATGGAAAAGGGCATGGAAAAGGGAATCGAACAGGGAATGGAGGAAGGCGCGCATCGCAAGGCGTTGGCAGTGGCCGAAACGCTCCTGGCGATGAACTTTTCACCGGAACAGGTCGCCGCCATTACCCAATTGCCCTTGGCGGAAATTCCAAGGAAAGAGCGGTGAGCGGATGGACCACCGGGGCAATCGCCGCGCACGCTAACAGCCTTTTCCCAAGGACCGTCCAGCCATGCCCCGCGCTTGGCGCAATTTCCCCGACTACTGGCGCCGGCTGCGCGAGGCGCTGCTTGATCCGCGCGTGGATGACCAGGCGCTGGAGGCGGCCCTGCGCGAGGCGCGGGCGCGACAACCGTTGCCGGTGGTATGGCTGATCGGCAAGACCCAGGCCGGCAAAACCTCGATCATCCGCGCCCTGACCGGCAGCGAAACCGCCGAGATCGGCAACGGCTTCCAGCCCTGCACCCGCACCGCCCGGCTCCACGACTTCCCGACCGAGGCTCCGGTGGTGCGCTTTCTCGACACGCGCGGCCTGGGCGAGGTGACCTACGACCCCAGCGACGACATCCGCTACTGCGAATCGCAGGCGCATCTGCTGCTGGGGGTGATGAAAGCGACCGATATTCGCCAGGACGCCGTGTTCGACGTGCTGCGCGCGGTGCGCCGCCGCCATCCCGAATGGCCGGTGCTGATCGCCCAGACCGGGCTGCACGAGGCGTATCCGCCCGGCGGCGAGCATCTTCTGCCCTATCCCTATGATCGTGAGCCGTGGCCGCCCCAGGTTCCCGTCGATCTGAGCCGCGCCCTGCGCGCGCAACGCGACCGGCTGGGGGCGCTGCCCGGTTCGGCCCCGGTGCGCTGGGTTCCCGTCGATCTGACCGTGCCGGAAGACGGCTACGGGCCGGTCGATTACGGCCTGGATGCGCTCTGGATCGCGATTGAAGCGATCTCGACCCTGGGCTTGCAAGCGATGCTGCGGGGCGACGCCGGGATTCGCGACGTCTACGACCGTGCCGCCCATCCCCATATCGTCGGTCATGCCCTGACCGCCGCCGGCGTGGGCGCGCTGCCGCTGGTGGACCTGGTCGGTGTGCCGGCGGTACAGGCTAACCTGCTGCGTGTGCTCGCCAAATTGTATAAGCAGGACTGGAACGTACCGATGGCGTCCGAATTTCTCAGCCTGCTTGGCGCGGGCATCGGCATCGGCTACGTGGCGCGAACGGCCGGTCGGGAGTTGATCAAGTTCGTGCCCTGGTTGGGACAGACGGTCGGCGCGGTCTGGGGCGCGACCGCCAGCGGCGCGACGACCTACGCCCTCGGTAAGGCCGCCGGCTACTACTTCGCCAGCCGGCGGCGACACCGCCTGGCGGATGCCGAGGCGCTGCGCCGGATTTACGCCGAGGCGCTGGCCAGCGGCGCGAACCTTTGCAAGAAACCGCCGGGGGAAAATCAGCCGTGAAAGCCCTTTTCAGTCGGCTGGACCGCCTGCGCGTGGCGGCGCTGCTGCTGTGGGTCCTGCCGGTTGTGGCGCTGTTGCCGCTCGGGCTGTTCTGGCTGTGGCGGGTGGAGGCTTTGCCCTGGTGGTTGCTGGCCCTGGTGCTGTGCAGCGGGGCCGGTTATGGCTTGCAACGCTGGCTGCGGCAACGCGACCGCCAATTACTGGCCGGCGCGATGACTGGTCCCGATCCGGGCTGGCCGCCGAAGGCGGAGGATGCCTGGGCTGTGGTCGAACGGTTGGCGGAGGAAGCGAAGCCGGAGGATTGGCCGCTGGACGAGGGCGGGCGGCTGTGGACGCTGGGCCGGAACACTCTGGACGCCGTCGCCCGCCACTATCACCCGAAACAGGAACGGCCGTTGCTGGAACTGACCGTGCCGCATACCTTGTTGATCATCGAGCGGGCCAGCCGCGACCTGCGCGCCACCGTTGCCGAGCATATCCCTTTCAGCCATCGATTGACGATTGGCGATCTGCTTCGCGCCTGGCGCTGGAAGGACACCGCCGAACAGTGGCTGAACCTCTATCGCGCCGGCCGACTGGTCGTCAATCCCGCTGATGCGCTGCTGAGCGAGGTTTGGGGCCATCTGCGCGGCCGGGCGTATGGCGCGGCCTGGACCGAACTGCACTGCTGGCTGTTGCGCGAGTACGTCCGCAAGGTCGGTTATTACGCCATCGCACTGTACAGCGGGCGGTTGACGCTGGCCGACGCCGAACCGACCGCCGTGCCAACGCCGGCATCTCGGCGCGACTTGGAACAGGCCGCCAAAATCGCCGTGCAGACCGGCGAGCCGTTGCGGATCGTGGTGCTGGGTCGGATCAACGCCGGCAAGTCGAGCCTGATCAACGCCCTGTTCGGCCGGCTGACCGCCGCGACCGACGTGCTGCCGGACACCACGACCGGATTGACGCCCTACCGGTTGGAGCGCGATGGATTGGAGGCGGCGCTGATTTTCGATACGCCGGGCTGCGATACCGAGTCGCTGGGCGACAAAGTCCTGAAAAAAGCAGTGCTGGACGCGGACTTGCTCCTGTGGGTCTGCGCCGCCCATCGCCCGGACCGGGGCCTGGAGCGTAAAACCCTGGATACGCTGCGCGACTGGCGGACCGAGCGGCTGGATCGTCGCCCGCCGCCGTTGCTGGTCGCGGTCAGCCACATCGACCAGTTGCGCCCGCCGCGCGAGTGGCGCCCGCCTTATGATCTGCGCGACCCACAAGGTGGGAAAGCGGCCAATATCCGCGCGGCGGTGGCAACCGTGGCCGGCGACCTGGCGGTTCCCGTCGCCGAGGTCATTCCGGTCTGTCTGGCCGAGGGGCGAACTTACAACGTGGACGTGCTGTGGGTGGCGATTCTGGAACACCAGGACGAGGCGAACAAGGTTCGGTTCCTGCGCTGTCTGGAGGAACGAAAGCGGGCGGAAAATTGGATGCTGCTGCGCCGGCAACTGGCGAGCGCCGGACGGTGGCTGCTGGAACTGCCAGGGCGGGCGGTGGGATGAAGCTTCGACCCGACGGCGGCGACCATGCCGCGCCTGATGCATAACCTGCTCCGCGTGGGGTTGGGTCTGGGCGTCGTCCTGACGCTGATTTTGCACGTCAACGGGTTCCATTCGCTGGCGCTGGTCGATCAGTTGGAACTGTTCGCTTACGATACCCGGTTGCGATTGACGATGCCCGGCGGGGTGGACCCGCGCATCGTCATCGTGGATATCGACGAAATCAGCTTGCAGCGGGAAGGACAGTGGCCCTGGTCGCGGCAACGGCTGGCGCGGCTGGTGGAAACCTTGTTCACCGACTATCGCATCCAGTTGCTGGCGTTCGACATCGTGTTCGCCGAGACCGAGCGCGATTCGGCGGCGGCCGTGCTGGAAACCCTGGCCCAGGGCGCGCTGCGCGAGGATGCCGCCTTTCAGCGGGAATGGACGCGGCTGCAACCGGCGCTGGCCGGCGACGCCCAGTTTGCCGCCAGTCTGCGGGATCGGCCGGTGGTGCTGGGCTATTACTTCACCCTGCCGGGCCAGCGAGGCCACGACCTCCGCCTCGGTCAACTCCCCGCCGCCGCCGCGCCGATTACCGATCTGGCGGACGCTCCCAACCCCTTTGCCGTCGCCACCGGCTACAGCGCCAGCTTGCCGTTATTGCAGGCCAGCGCCCAAAGCGGCGGCTTTTTCAACAGTCCGCTGGTGGATGCGGATGGCCGGTTTCGCCGACTGCCCCTGCTACTGAGTCATGACGACCGGCTTTACGAGCATTTCGCGCTGGCGGCGGTGCGGACCCTGCTGGGCGGACCGCCGTTGGAATTCGTGACCGGCGTCGGCTATCGCGATGTCCCCGGCGGTCGGCGGGTGGAGGCGGTGCGGATCGGCGGTGTCTTCGACGTTCCGGTGGACGCCCAGGGCGCGGTGTGGATCTCCTACCGGGGGCCACGCGGCAGTTTTCCCTATCTTTCCGCCAGCGCGGTGCTCCATCGGCAGGCGGATCCGGGGCAGTTGGACGGCGCCATCGTGCTGGTGGGGGCCACCGCCGCCGGCCTGAGCGATTTGCGGGCGACCCCGGTGCAAGATATCTATCCGGGCGTCGAGGTCAACGCCAATCTGGTGGCGGGGATTCTCGACCAAAGCCTCAAGTACCAACCGGTGTTCGTCCGGGGTCTGGAAAGCCTGCTATTGGCGCTGCTGGGCGGAGTGGGGATCGGGCTGGGGTTTTTGCCGCCGCTGCGCGCCCTGCTGGGCGCGGCGGCGCTGGCCGCCGTCACGGTGGGTCTGAATCTGTACGCCTGGCAACGATTGAACTGGGTGATTCCGCTGGCCCCGGCGCTGGTATTGCTCGCGCTGTTGTATCTGTTGCAAAGTAGCTATGGTTATTTCACCCAGACCCGCCGCGAACAGCGGCTGGCGCGGCTGTTCGGCCAGTACGTGCCGCGCGAACTGGTGACGGAGATGAGCCGGCGGCCGGGCGGCTACGCGCTGGGTGGGGAAAGCCGGGAAATGACGGTGCTGTTCAGCGACATTCAGGATTTCACCACGATTTCGGAAACGCTGGAGCCGCGCCAGTTGACCCGACTCATGCAGTTCATCCTGACGCCGTTGACCCGGGTGATCCACGAGCAGCGCGGCACGGTGGACAAGTACATCGGCGACGCCATCATGGCGTTCTGGGGGGCGCCGCTGGCCGATCCCGATCATGCCCGCCATGCGGTGCGCGCGGCGCTGGCGATGCGGGCGCGGCTGGAGGCATTGGCGCCAGAACTGGCCGCCCGCGGCTGGCCGGCTCTGCGAATCCGCATCGGCGTCAACAGTGGGTTGATGAGCGTCGGCAACATGGGTTCGGAATTTCGCATGGCCTACACCGTGCTGGGCGACGCGGTCAACCTGGCGGCGCGGCTGGAAAGCGCCGCCAAGCAATACCAGGTGTCCATCGTGCTGAGCGAAACCACCCGCGCCGCCGTTTCCGAGTTGGCCTGCCGGGAGCTGGATCGGGTACGGGTCAAGGGCCGCGCCCAGCCGGTGACTTTGTTCGAGCCGCTGGGACCGGTCGATGCGCTGACCGATGCGCTGCGGGAGGAACTGGCGCTGCACGAGCAGGCGCTGGTCGCCTATCGCGCCGGCGCTTGGGAGTTGGCCGCCGCCCGGTTCGAGGGGCTGCGAGTCCGACAACCGGAGCGGGCCTTGTATACACTGTATCTGGAACGGATCGCCGTGCTGCGCGCCCAGCCACCCGCCGCCTGGGACGGCGTTTTCACACTCGCTCAAAAATGACCATGCACTCCCCTTGTCCGTTGGCGAGGGTTATCTTGGAGGATGATTGTCATGTTGCGTTACGAAATCAGGTCGATCGTAGGGATCGTCGTCTGGCTGTTCGCCGTGGTGGGGTATGCGGCGCCCAAAGCCGAAGTGGCCGGCTACGTCACCCGGGTGCGGGGCGAGGTGGTCAGCGAAGCCACGACGGGCCGGCAAGCGCTGGCGTTGGGCCGAGTCCTGTATCTCGGCGACCGCATCGTGACCGGAGTTGATGCCCGGCTGGAGGCGCGGATGCGGGATGGCATGGTCATCACCTTGGGCGAGAAGACCGAGTTTGTGGTTCGGCAGGTCGCGGGCGTGACGCCGGACAAAAACAACTCGGTCTTCGAACTGGCCAAGGGTGTGTTCCGGTCCGTCACCGCCCAGACCGAGGAAAAATCGCAACCCAGGGAACCGTGTCGGGTGGAAACACCGGTGGCGACCATCGGCATTCGCGGTACCGAATTGTGGGGCGGTTTCAATCTGCTTGACGCCGGCCCGCGCACGCTGGACGTCGTGATGCTGGCGGGCAAGGGGGTGTATGTCGAGAGTGCGGCAACGGGGAAACGGGTGGAGTTGAAGCAGCCGGGGGAGGGTACGATGGTGAAGGGCACGGGTCAGGCGCCGACCTCTGTCAAGGCGTGGGGGGAGAAAAAACTCCAGGCGGCGCAACGCACGGTGGCGTGGTGACGACGCGGGCGGGCGCGGTCCCGGACGATGTTCAAGATGTGGCGTTGGCGGCGGTGTTCAGCAGTTGAGAGAGGCTGGCGCGATGCGTGATCGGTTGCCGCGACTGCGGCGGCATGGATTGATCTTCTGGCGGCTGTCGTGGGCCGAGCGCGGGTGGCTGGCGCAGGCGTGGCTGATGCTGCATGGCGTGGCCCTGGCGTTGCGCTGGGCGGGTTTTCAGCAGGTGTACGGTTGGCTGGAGCGCGGGTCGTTGGGAGCGAAAGTGACACTGGAGGATGAAGACCGGGTCTTGCTCCAGGCGCGCGCGATGGCTCGCTTGGTCGGAGGCGCGGCGGCGTGGAGTTTGGGTCGCCCCACTTGCCTGCATCGTTCCCTGACCCTGTGGTGGCTGCTTCGGCGGCGGGGCATCGTCAGCGAATTGCGAATCGGGGTCCGCCTGGGGCAGGGACGGCTTGAGGCTCATGCGTGGGTGGAGCGCCAGGGCACGGCGCTGAACGACCAGGCGGATATCGGCCGGGATTTCGCGCCTTTCGATACCGTCCACTGGGTTCCACCATGAGCGGCGGCGCGGGATTGTCCCAGCCGCACGACTCCAGCTACAAGCTGTTGTTTTCGCATCCGGCGATGGTGGCGGATTTGTTGGCCGGTTTCGTCCGCGAGGAGTGGGTGGCGGAACTGGATTTCGCCACGCTGGAGAGGTATCCGGGTAGCTACGTCAGCGACGACCTGCGCCCACGGGCGGACGACGTGGTGTGGCGGGTGCGCTGGCGCGAGCGGTGGCTGTACGTCTACCTGCGGCTGGAGTTTCAGTCGGAGCCGGACCCGTTCATGGCGGTGCGGATGCTGGTCTATGTCGGGTTGCTGTCTCAGGACCTGATCCGCGCCGGCCAACGAACCCCGGCCGGCCATCTGCCGCCGGTGCTGTACAACGGGCGGCCCCGCTGGACGGCGGCGACCGAACTGGCCGCGCTG
>ERZ761607.3772-NODE-3772-length-14179-cov-4.166737_pt1 | contig 14179 bp, 13 predicted proteins | sample MGYA00511164_ERZ761607 | MGnify/ENA primary metagenome ERZ761607 (study PRJEB28899, sample SAMN02445080) | bioreactor sludge metagenome | biome: EBPR sludge | place: Australia: Brisbane, Thorneside Wastewater Treatment Plant | collected 2011-06-22 ...
GCTTGCACAGCACCTGGCCGCGCTCGACGCCGTCACGGTCGATGCCGCGCAGCAGGATGCCGACGTTGTCGCCCGCCTCGCCGCGATCCAGCAGCTTGCGGAACATTTCCACGCCCGTGCAGGTCGACTTCTTGGTGTCGCGGATGCCGACGATCTCGACTTCGTCGCCGACGTTGATCACGCCGCGCTCGACACGGCCGGTCACCACGGTGCCACGGCCCGAGATCGAGAACACGTCCTCGATCGGCATCAGGAACGGCTGGTCGACCGCGCGCGCCGGGGTCGGGATGTATTCGTCAACCGCCGCCATCAGCGCGCGGATCGACGATTCGCCGATTTCCGGACGCTCGCCGATCATCGCCTGGTGGGCCGAGCCCTTGATGATCGGAATGTCGTCGCCGGGGTATTCGTAGGACGAAAGCAGCTCGCGCAGCTCCATCTCCACCAGCTCGATCAGTTCCTCGTCGTCGACGAGGTCGATCTTGTTCATGTAGACGACCATGTAGGGAATGCCCACCTGACGGCCGAGCAGGATGTGCTCGCGCGTCTGCGGCATCGGGCCGTCCGAGGCGGCGCACACCAGGATCGCGCCGTCCATCTGCGCAGCGCCGGTGATCATGTTCTTCACATAGTCGGCGTGGCCGGGGCAGTCGACGTGCGCATAGTGGCGGTTCGCGGTTTCATATTCCACATGCGCGGTCGAGATCGTGATCCCGCGGGCCTTTTCCTCGGGCGCGCCGTCGATCTGGTCATAGGCGCGGAACTCGCCGAAATACTTCGTGATCGCCGCCGTCAGCGTCGTCTTGCCGTGGTCAACGTGACCGATCGTCCCGATGTTGACGTGCGGTTTCGTCCGTTCAAACTTTGCCTTCGCCATGATGGCCTCCTGGTTCGGTGCGGTGCGCCGAGGAAGCGCACCTTACGGGATATCGAGCGCGGCGGGCATGATCCCGCAACCGGGCTGGCCGCGTCGGGCGCGTCCTACTGGCCAAAACCGGAAAAATCAAGCGGATTGGCGCAAGAAACGGCCGTGATCGCCGATCAGCGGCGCCCGCAGCTGCTGCCTGCTTCGGCCCCTTCGGGAGGGGTCGCGCTGGCGGGTTCGTCCACGGTTTGCGCGGCCTCGCCCGGCACGGCCGGGGCGAACCAGCCCGGGTTCGCCAGCATCCATTCCTCGATGCGCATGGCCGCGTTTTCGGCCAGTTGGGCCATCTGCTGCTCGGCACTCTGGGTCAGTCCGGAACCTACCAGACTGGACCCCGACGCGCTTTCCAGAACGGTGAATTGCTCGGGCTCGGCGTGGAGCGGCCGACCCAGCCGGTCATCCCACAGGTTGACGCTGATGATCAGCGCCGAGCGTGGCGAGGCGACCACCGGGATCCCCGGCAGCGCCAGCACATAGGCGTCGAGGTGGATGGCGATGTGATAGAGGTGCGAGCCCTCGTAGCGGCCAAACCGGCGGTCGATCTGGTCGCGGATCCGGTCGGCGAATTCGTCGAGGTCAGCCTCGCGCGAGAGCGGACCCTGCACCGCGTCATTGGTGGTGACAATGTTGTAGCACAGGCGGAAATCGCCGAATTCCTCACGCAGGTCGCCCAGATTGGCGCCGCTGGTCGAACAGGCCGCCGTCAGGCCCAGAAAGGCAATCGCGGCGAAGGAGCGCAGGGACAGGGCAAAGGGCATGGCGGCAATCCGTCTGGGAACCGCCCAGCCTTAGCCCATGCCATGCCGTTAGGCAACGCCGGGGTCAGTCAAACCGGTTGTCGCGCGGAAATCCGCGTGGGGCCATGCGCCCGGCACTGGCCCGCTTGCCCAGCCATTCACCCAGATCGGACTCGTGGCGGGTGCGCCCGGCCGGGTCCTTCCACGACAGGCCCTGCGCCAGGGTGATCGTGGTCAGGTCCGAAAGCCCGCCGTCCTTGTAGGCTTGCAGCCGGACGCCCTTGCCGCGCGCCATTTCGGGCAGGTCGGCCAGCGGAAAGACCAGAAGCTTGCGGTTTTCGCCCACCACCGCGACATGGTCGCCGCTGACAGGTTTGCACACCAGCGTGCGCGCGCCGTCGCGCAGGTTCAGCACCTGTTTGCCCGCCCGGGTCTGGGCCAGCAGTTCATCCGTGGCCACGATGAAACCGTCGCCATCCGACGAGGCGACGATCATCCGCCCGCCGGGCCGGTAGAGGAACAGATCGACCACCTGCGCCTCGTTGGGCAGATCGACGATCAGGCGCAGGGGTTCACCCATGCCGCGCCCGCCGGGCAGGTTGGCGCCCAAGAGCGTAAAGAACCGCCCGTTCGAACCCACAAGGATGATCCTGTCGGTCGTCTCGGCGTGCAGGGTCAGCGCGCCTTCGTCGCCATCCTTGAACTTGAAATCGGTCTCGGGGGGAAGATGCCCCTTCATCGCGCGGATCCAGCCCATTTTCGAGAGGACCAGCGTGATCGGCTCGCGCTCGATCATCGCTTCGGGGGCCAGGATTTCGGCCTCGGCGACCTCGGTCAGGGTGCTGCGGCGACGGCCCAGCGCGGTGGCGGCGCCGAATTGCGCGCGCAGGGATTCGAGATCGCTGCCGACGCGGTCCCACTGGCGGGCCGGGGATTGCAAGAGGTCGTCGAGATCGGCGCGCTCGCGCAAGAGGTCGTCCCTCTCGCGCCGCAGTTCCATCTCCTCGAGCCTGCGCAAGGACCGCAGCCGCATGTTGAGAATCGCCTCGGCCTGCACCTCGCTGAGTTCGCCATCCCCGGGCGGGGGCGAGCGGTAATCGGCCTCGGACGTGGCGCGCTTGAACTTGCGGCCCCATTCCTCGCGCATCAGCGCGTCGCGGGGCGCGTCGTCATAGCGGATGATGTCGATGACCCGATCGAGGTTCAGATAGGCGATGATGAAGCCTTCCAGCACCTCCAGCCGGTGGTCGATCTTGTCCAGCCGGTGCTGGCTGCGACGTTGCAAGACCTCGCGCCGGTGGTCCAGAAAGGCACGCAGAACCTCGCGCAGGCTGCAGACCTTTGGGGTACGGCCGTCGATCAGCACGTTCATGTTCAGGCTGAAGCGGATCTCCAGATCCGTCAGCCGCATCAGCATGCCCATCATCTGCTCGGGGTCGACGGTCTTGGCGCGGGGCTCCAGAATGATGCGCACATCGTCGGCGGATTCGTCGCGCACATCGGCCAGCAGCGGGACCTTCTTGGTCTGGATCACCTCGGCCAGTTTTTCGATCAGCTTGGATTTGGCCACCTGATAGGGGATTTCGGTGACCACCACCTGCCAGAGCCCGCGCGGAAGCTGCTCCACCTCCCAGCGCGCCCGCAGCCGAAAGGCACCGCGCCCGGTGCGATAGGCCTCCAGGATCGACTCGCGCGGCTCGACAATCACCCCGCCGGTGGGGAAATCGGGGCCCGGGATCAGGGTGACCAACGCTTCGTCGGTCAGGTCCGGGTCGCGCAGCATGGCCTGACAACCGGTGATGAGCTCATCCAGATTGTGCGGCGGGATGTTGGTCGCCATGCCGACGGCAATGCCGCTGGATCCATTCGCCAAGAGGTTCGGAAAGGCCGCGGGCATGACCACGGGCTCTTCCAATGTGCCGTCGTAATTTGGGCGGTAATCGACCGCGTTTTCGGCCAGCCCGTCCATCAGGGCCTCGGCGGCGGCGGTCAGGCGGGCCTCGGTGTAGCGGCTGGCGGCGGGGTTGTCGCCGTCGATGTTGCCGAAATTGCCCTGTCCGTCGACCAGCGGGTAACGGACGTTGAAATCCTGCGCCAGCCGCGCCATCGCATCATAGATCGCCGCATCCCCGTGCGGGTGATAGTTGCCCATCACGTCGCCGGAAATCTTGGCCGATTTGCGAAACGCGCTGGTGGCGCTGAGGCGCAGTTCGCGCATCGCGAACAGGATGCGACGATGCACCGGTTTCAATCCGTCGCGCGCATCCGGCAGGGCGCGGTGCATGATCGTGCTGAGCGCGTATTGCAGATAACGTTCGCCCAGGGCGCGGCGCAGGGGCTCGGCCAAGGGTGCGTCAATCCGGGAGGCTTCCAGTCCGGGGTCTTCGGGGGGGGTGTCGTCGCTCATGCGCCGCTTCTAGCGCGGGAATTCGGGCAGGGGAATCGCGAAATTCCCCCGCCCGGGCCTGCTTATGGGATCAGGAACAGCGTGATTGCCGGAAAGGCCACCAGGATCGCCACCCGCACCAGATCCGAGGCGACAAAGAAGATCACCGCCTTGTAGGTCTGGATCATCGGTGTGGCGCGGTCCATGGCGTTGATGATGAACAGGTTCATCCCGACCGGCGGGGTGATCAGCCCGGTTTCCACCACGATCAGCACCAGAATCCCGAACCAGATCGCCACATGTTCGGGCGACATGCCAAAGTCGAGCGCCATCATCACCGGGAAAAAGATCGGGATCGTCAACAGGATCATCGACAGGCTGTCCATCACGCAGCCCAGCACCAGATAGATCGCCAGGATCACCACCAGCACCATGATCGGCGACAGGCCCAGCCCCACGACCCAGGACGACAGGGATTGCGGAACCTGGGTCAGCGCAAGGAAGCTGTTATAGAAGCCAGCGCCAAAGACGATGAAAAAGATCATCGCCGTTGAGCGCGCCGTCGAGGTGAAGCTGTCCAGCAGCGTGCGCCAGGTCAGGCCCCGGTTGGCCAGCGCGATGAGCCCGGTGCCCAGCGCGCCGATGGCCGCGCCCTCGGTCGGGGTGAAGATGCCGCCATAGATGCCCCCCACCACCGCGGCAAAGACAAGGAGCACGGGCCAGACCGAGGCCAGCAGACGAAAGCGCTGGGCCATGGGCACGCGTTCGGCCGTGCCCGCGCGCTCGGGGTAAAGATGCACATAGATGCGAATGACGATCATGTAGCCGATCGCGGCCAGAAGCCCCGGCACAAAGGCAGCCAGGAACAGCTTGGCAATGTTCTGTTCGGCCAGAATCGCATAGATCACCAGAACGACGGAGGGCGGGATCAGGATGCCCAGCGTTCCCCCGGCGGCCAGGAGCGCGGTGGAAATCCCGCCGTGATAGCCAAACCGCTTCAGTTCCGGCAGGGCGACCCGGCCCATCGTGGCGGCGGTCGCCAGAGACGAACCGCAGATCGCCCCGAACCCCGCGCAGGAGGCAATCGCGGCAATCCCCACGCCGCCCTTGCGGTGGCCCAAGAACGCCTCGGCAGCCTTGAACAGAGCCTTGGACATCCCGCCGATGGTGGCGAAATACCCCATAAGCAGGAACATCGGGATCACCGCCAGCGATTCGCTGGCAAAGGTGGAATATGCAGCCGATTTCAGCCGGGCCATCGGCATGCGGGTGTCGCCGGTCACCAGGAAATAGCCGACAAAGCCCGTGATGAACATGGCCAGCCCGATCGGCACGCGCAGGAAGATCAGCACCAGCAGCGCGGGAAAGGACAGGATGCCGATTTCGAGATTGCTCAATGCTCTGCTCCGTGCACGGTAATCAGAGGCCGGTTCATCGCGGCCTCGGCGATGCGCACCAGGGCCATCCAGACGCCGATTGCCGCTGTAATGGCTGCCGGCACAAAGGCGGCCAGATAGTTCCACCAGAGCGGATACTGCAACATGAAGGTTGTCGAGCGTCGCCGCATCACCGTCTGCAACCCGTCATAGAGCTGCAGCGCGATCAGGACCAGCGCGACGGCAAAGAGGATCTCGATCACCATTTGCAGGATGCGCCGCTGCCGGTCGCGCAGGGCCGTGGTGAACACATCCACCGTGGCATGGCCCGCGGTGATCTGGCACCAGCCCAGAAAGCAGAAGACGCTCAGCGCAAGGCCCGCGACGAGGAATTCGTAATCGCCATAGATCGGCCCTATCCCGGTCGACAGCAGCCAGCGCGCAAGGTCTGGCGCGGTTTCGGTCATCCATGCCGAATGCAGGATCGAGGTCGCCGTACGGCCAAAGATCGAGGCGCAAAGCATGAGCACAAGAACGCTCAGAACCGCGCCGCCAAAGACGGCCATCAGCCAGGCGATGGCGTGAAATATCCTGTGAATGACCTTGATCACCGCACCCACCCTTGCGAGGCAATCGGGGCGTGGCCCAGTCGCCACGCCCCGATCCACTTCTTTCGTTCCGGTCAGTTCGCCGCTTCGTAGGCCGCCATCAAGGCGCGGGCCTGGTCGATCAGCGCCTGACCGTCGATGCCGCGCCCGTTCATGTCGGTAATCCAGGCCTCATAGAGCGGCTGGACGACCTCGGCCCATTGGGCGGCCTCTTCCTCGGTGACGGTGATGATGTTGTTGCCCCGATCCACCGCGACTTGACGCGCCGGGCCGTCGGCATCCGCCTGCGTGCCCCCCGCAAACACCGAGAAGTCGAGCCCCGAATTCTGGTCGATGACCGCCTGCAGATCGGCGGGCAGGCTGTCGTAGACGTCCTGATTCATCGCGAACGAGAAGGTCAGCGTGTAGAGCCCGGCGGCCGATCCGAATTCGGTGTGGTTGTTCACCAGTTCCGCGACGCGCAGCGAGGTGGTCACCTCCCACGGGATCGTCGTGCCGTCGATCACGCCGCGCGAAAGCGACTCGGGCACTTGCGACACCGGCATGCCGATGGCCTCGGCGCCGACGAGGCCCAGCAGACCGTTCACCCCACGCGAACCGCCGCGGATCTTCATGCCCTGCAGATCCGAGGGGACGCGTACCGGGCGGTTGGTGTGGAACATGCCGGGGCCGTGCACCCACATGCCCAGCATGTGAACACCCTCGAAATCGTCGCGCATGTGCTCTTCGTACATCTGCCAAAGCGCGGCCGAGGCGGCGCGGGCGTCCGACACGAAGAACGGCAGTTCCAGAACCTCGGTGCGCGGGAAGCGGCCCGGCGTATAACCGTTCACCGTCCAGATGATGTCGGCGACACCGTCCATGACCTGGTCCATCAGTTCAGGCGGGGTGCCGCCCAGCGCCATGGCGGCGTGACGCTCGATGCGGATGCGGCCGCCCGAATCGCGTTCGACGTTGTCCGCCCAGACATCCAGCACCAGCCGCGGCACATTGGCCTGGGCGGGCAGGAACTGGTGCATGCGCAGGGTGAATTCCTGCGCCAGGGCGGCGCCCGAGGTCAGCGCCAGCGCGGCGGCGGCGCCCATCAGGGCAACGAGGGTTCTGCGATGGATCATTTGTGCTCCTCCCAAAGACACGTTATGGCATTATGTTGCAGTTGATGGCACAGGTCGCACTATATTGCCAACATTTTCTTGCGTTGGCGGGGCTCGGCCTGACAGATCGTTGCGCCTGCACGGTTCCACGCGGGGCCGATTCCTGCAAGAAGAATTTGTTGACCGAGCGGTCACTTTTTCCGGCTACTCGGAATCCGGCTGGCGCGACGGGTGGGCGGCGGCAAAGGCAGGCAGCGCCTCGCAGGCGCTCTGAATTGCGCGCAGACGGGGGAGGGCCGAAAGATCGACCTTGAATCGCTGGGCGGAAAACAACTGCGGGATCAGGTAGACCTCGGCCATCCCCGGGGTTTCGCCAAATGCAAAGCGCGTGGCGGGACGGCGCGTCAGCAGAGCCTCGCAGGCCGCAAGACCGTCACCGATCCAGCGTTGGCACCAGGCGTCCTTTTGCGGTTGGCCTGCCCCGAACTCGGCGTCGAGGTATTGCAGCACGCGCAGGTTTTGCAGCGGATGGATTTCGCAAGCGATCACAGCGCAGAATGCCCGCACGGCGGCGCGGGTTCCGGCATCGATGGGCAACATCGGCGGCGTGGGGTGGGTTTCGTCCAGCCATTCCAGGATGGCGGGCGACTGCGTCAGGATCAGCCCGTCCACTTCCAGCGTCGGCACCAGCGCCTGCGGGTTCAGGGTCCGATAGGCGGCCGACTTCTGCTGCCCGCCGTCTTTCAGCAGATGTACCGGGACGAATTCAGGGTTCAGCCCCTTCAGGTTGAAGGCAATGCGGCAGCGATAGCTGCTGGAGGATCGGAAATACCCATGAAACCGCATCATTCGGCCGCCGCGATGGTCAGTGACACGGGGTCCAGCCCGTCGATCCCGCCAGTGATCACATCCCCCGCGGCCACCGCGCCCACACCCGCCGGCGTTCCGGTCATGATGAGGTCTCCGGGCGCCAGGTGATACAAATGCGAGAGGTGCGCCACCACCTCGGCGGGCGACCAGACCAGATCGTCCAGCGTCGCATCCTGCCGGATGACCCCGTTCACTGCCAGATGGATGCGCCGACCCGCCAGTGATGGCAGGTTTGCGGCAGGGGTCAGCGCGCCCAGCACGGCCGAGTCCTCGAAATCCTTCGACACATCCCAGGGGCGGCGGTTGTCCTTGGCCTCTTGCTGGCGGTCGCGCCGTGTCATGTCCAGCCCGCAGCCATAGGCGAAGATCGCCGCCTGCGCCTGAGTCAGTGAGGCGCGGAACACCGGCGCGCCAAGGGCCAGAACCAGTTCCATTTCATGGTGGTAATTCGCCGTGCCGGGAGGATAGGGGATCACCGAGCCCGACGGGCACACCGCCTGCGCGGGCGACTTGGTGAAATACCACGGCGCCTCGCGGTCGACGCTGCCGCCCATTTCCGCGGCATGCGCCTCGTAGTTGCGGCCCACGCAAAAGATCCGGTTGACCGGGAACAGCGCGGCCTGCCCGATGACGGACACTGTGCGCACCGGTGCGGGCGGGAAGAGATAGTCGGGCATCGGGGCCTCCTGTCTGGTGTCCCTTTCCTGCCCTGCCCGCGTCTGCTTGCCAATCCCCGGCGTTGCGCTAAGGTCAGGCAGTGCGTTAAGGCGTGGCCATGTCCGACATCTATACCATGCCCGGCCACCTGATCCGGCGGCTGAACCAGATTTCCGCCTCGATCTTTCAGGACCGCATGGCGGCGATGGGGCTCGATCTGACCTCGGTGCAATACGCGGCGCTGTCGACTCTGGCCAAGCATCCCGGCATCGACCAGGCTACGCTGGCGGGCATGATCGCCTATGACCGCGTCACCATCGGCGGGGTTGTGGACCGGCTGGTCGCAAAGGGGCTGGTCGCGCGCATCACCAGCGCCCGCGACCGGCGCGCCCGCGAACTGGCGCTGACCGACAGCGGCGCGGCGCTGCTGGAACGGGTGCACCCCGAGGTTCTGGCAATCCAGCCCGCGATCCTGTCGGGCCTCAGCGACGACGAACGCGCGCTGTTCATGACCCTCGCCGCCCGCGCTGCCGAGGCGGGCAACGACCGCTCGCGCGCGCCCCTGCGCCATAGGACCGACAATTAAGCCTGACCCGCAGCGGTTTTGGTTGACAGATCGGCGCTTCGCGGGCATCCATTCCTGAAACATGAGTCATCGTTCATGTTTGTCAGGGAGGATACCATGAGACTGTTCCTGAGCGCGGCCCTCGCCGCGCTGGCCACCGCGCCCGCCTTTGCCGACGAAATCCGCATCGCCCATATCTATGACCGCACCGGCGCGCTCGAGGCTTATGCCGCGCAAAGCCAGGTGGGCCTGATGATGGGCCTCGAATACGCCACCGGCGGCACCATGCAGATCAACGGCCATGATCTGGTGGTGATCGAAAAGGACAGCCAGCTGCGCCCCGATCTGGGCCGTGCCCTGCTGGCCGAGGCATTTGGCGACGATGACGCGCATATCGCGGTCGGCCCGACCTCGTCGGGCGTGGCGCTGGCCATGCTGCCGGTCGCCGAGGAATATGAACGCATCCTGCTGGTCGAACCGGCCGTGGCCGATTCGATCACTGGCAGCGATTGGAACCGCTACATCTTCCGCACCGGACGCAATTCGTCGCAGGACGCGATCTCGAACGCCATCGCGCTGGGTCAGGAAGGCACCGTGGTCGCCACTCTGGCACAGGATTACGCCTTTGGTCGCGACGGCATCGCCGCCTTCCGCGAGGCGCTGGCCGGCACGCCCGCGCAACTGGTGCACGAGGAATACGTCCCCACCGACACCACCGATTTCACCGCCGCCGCCGAACGCATCTTCAACGCGCTTCAGCAGCATGAAGGCGACCGCCGCCTCTTCGTTATCTGGGCCGGGGGCGGCAACCCGATGGGCCGCATCCAGGCGATGGATCCGGGCCGCTTTGGCATCCAGATGGCTACCGGCGGCAACATCCTGCCCGCGTTGGTCGGGTATCGCGATTTCCCGGGGATGGAGGGCGCGACCTATTACTATTACGAAATCCCGCAGAACCCGGTGAACCAGTGGCTGGTCGAACAGCACTTTGCCCGCTATGGCACCCCGCCCGACTTTTTCACCGCCGGCGGAATGGCGGCCGGAATCGCCGTGGTCGAGGCCCTGCGTGCCACCAATGGCTCGACCGACACCGAGGAGCTGATCGCCGCGATGGAGGGCATGCATTTCCAGACACCCAAGGGTGAAATGTGGTTCCGTGCCGAGGACCATCAGGCGATGCAGTCGATGTATCACTTCCGCATCGCCCTGCAGGATGGCGTCGAATGGGCCGTGCCGGAACTGGTGCGGGAAATCACGCCCGACATGATGGACATTCCGATCCGCAACAATCGCTGATTCCCCTCGGGGGCGGTGCCCGTCGCCGCCCCCTTTTTGTCCCCGAATACCCCGCCATAGGCGCGCGTCCGCGCGCGCTCCCCTGTCCGACGAGGCGCCCCATGCAACCCTCACTGAGCACCCATGACCTCAGCGTGCGCTTTGGCGGCCATGTCGCCGTGAACGCCGTCACCTGTGCCTTTACCCCCGGGCAGTTGACCGCCATCGTCGGGCCCAATGGCGCGGGCAAGACCACCTATTTCAACCTGATCTCGGGCCAGATCCGCGCCACCTCGGGCCGCGTCGAACTCTTGGGGCAGGACATCACCCGCCTGTCGGTGTCCTCGCGCACCCATGCCGGGCTGGGCCGGGCGTTTCAGTTGACCAACCTTTTCCCCCGCCTGACCGTCTTGGAAAACGTGCGCCTTGTCGTGCAGGCCCGCGCGCGGCGGGGGTTCAACCTGTGGACCATGGCGCAGGGCCACCGCGACCTGAGCGAACAGGCCGAATCCGTGCTGGACCGCGTGCGCCTGACGCATCTGGCGCACCAGAGCGTCAGCGCCCTGTCGCACGGCGATCAGCGCAAACTGGAAGTGGCGGCGCTGATTGCGCTGCAGCCAAAGGTCTACATGTTCGACGAACCCACCGCCGGCATGTCCGTCGAGGAGGCGCCGGTGATCCTGGACCTGATCGCCGGGATCAAGGCCGACCCGCAGACGACGGTGCTGCTGGTTGAACACAAGATGGACGTGATCCGCAGTCTCGCCGACCGGATCATCGTCTTGCACAACGGCGCCCTGGTGGCTGACGGTGAGCCTGCCGGCGTCATGGCCTCGAGCGTCGTACAAGAAGCCTATCTGGGCAAGGAACTGACCGATGTCTGAGGCCCTTTTGACCCTGCGCGATGTGAAGACCGACATCGGTCAGTATCACATCCTGCACGGCGTCAGTTTCGACGTGCCACGCGGCGCGGTGACGATGCTTTTGGGCCGCAATGGCGCGGGCAAGACGACAACCCTGCGCACGATCATGGGTCTGTGGCGCGCGCGGGCGGGGCGGATTGCGCTGGGCGACACGCGGCTCGACGGCCTGTCCCCCTCGCGCATCGCGCAGCAGGGGGTGGGCTTTGTCCCTGAGGACATGGGCATCTTCTCGGACCTCACGGTGGCTGAAAACCTGCGGCTGGCGGCGCTGTCGGGCGCGCCGGACCCCGCGCGGCTGGAGTGGGTCTTTGCGGCCTTTCCCGCGCTGAAAACCTTTTACCAAAGCCCTGCGGGCACGCTTTCGGGCGGACAGAAGCAGATGCTGTCCATCGCCCGCGCGGTGATCGAGGAACGCGCGCTCTATCTGATCGACGAACCGTCAAAGGGTCTCGCGCCGGCCATCGTCGCCACGTTGGCGCGGGCGCTGAAGGATCTGAAGGCGCGCGGCGCCACGATCCTGATGGTGGAACAGAATTTCTCGCTGGCCAAGGCGCTGGGCGATCATGTCGCTGTCATGGACGACGGCCGCATCGTCTGGACCGGCGCCATGAGCCAGCTTGCCCGGGATACCGCCCTGCAGGAACGCCTGATGGGCCTGAGGATGGACCACGCATGAGCGCCCCAACCCATACCCCCACCCTGACCCGACTGCCTCTGGCCGACCGGATCGCCCCCTGGCTGCCTTACGCGCTGGTGCCGGTACTGATGGTGCTGGGGTTCTTCGCGATCCCCTCGACCTCGTCGTGGCTGACGCTGACGCTGGCGGGCCTTGCCATGGGAATGATGATCTTTGTCATCGCCTCGGGCATGACGCTGGTCTTTGGTCTGATGGATGTCATCAACTTTGGCCACGGCGCCTTTATCAGCTTTGGCGCCTTTGTCGGCACGTCCGTCTTGCTGGCGATGGGCAGTCTGACGGGTGCGCCCTCCCTGTTGCTGAACCTCCTCGCCATCGCCGCCGCCGTGCTGGCCGCGATGGCGGTGACCGGGGTGCTGGGGCTGGGGTTTGAACGGGTCATCGTGCGCCCGGTCTACGGCAGCCACCTCAAACAGATCCTCGTCACCATGGGCGGGCTGATCGTGGCCGAGCAGATGATTTTTGTCCTCTGGGGCGGGCACGAGATCGTCATCATGCGCCCCGAAACGCTGAAAGGCGCCATCACCTTTGCCGGGGCGGCACTGGAGAAATACAGGCTGCTGGCGGTCGGTGTGGGGCTGGTCGTGTTCTTGTCGATGCGCGCTGTGCTCCGGCGCACCAAGCTGGGGCTGATCGTGCGCGCAGGCGTCGAGAACCCCGAGATGGTGCAGGCGCTGGGCTATGACATCACCCGCGTCTTTGTCGGCGTGTTCATCGCGGGTTCGGCCCTTGCCGGGCTGGGAGGGGTGATGTGGGCGCTGTACCAGGAGATCATCACCGTCCACATGGGCAATGAAATCATGATCCTGGTGTTCATCGTCGTCATCATCGGCGGGCTGGGATCGGTCGAGGGCTGTTTCATCGGCGCGCTGACCGTGGGGCTGGTGCAGAATTACACCGCCTTTCTGGAGCCCAAGCTGGCGTTGGTGTCGAACATCGCGCTGATGGTGGCGATCCTGATGTGGCGGCCGATGGGCATGGTCCCGGTCGTAAAGGCGAAATGACATGATCAGGCTGATTTCCGGCGACCGTCCGCAAAGTCGCATCCTGGGCGCGATCCTGCTGATGATCCTGTTCGCGCTGGCCTTTGCGCCCTTCCTGTTCCCGGGCTCGCGCAGCCTGGAAACCGCTGCGCGCATCTGCATCTTCATCGTGCTGGTGGCGTCCTATGACCTGCTTTTGGGTTACGGCGGTATCGTGAGTTTCGCCCATACGATGTTTTTCGGCTTTGGCGCCTATGGTGTCGCCATCGCGGTCAACCGTATCGGAACCAGTTGGGAGGCGATGGGGCTGGGTGCATTGGCGGGCATGGCGCTGGCGGGGGTGGTGGCGCTGGTGATTGCGCTGTTGTCCCTCAGGGTGCGGGCGATCTTCTTTGCGATGATTACCCTTGCCATTGCTTCGGCGGTGGCGGTGCTGGTCAGCCAGCTGTCGGGCATTACCGGCGGCGAGGATGGCATGAACCTGCGCATCCCGCGCGAACTGACCCCCGCGTTCCGGTTCGAGTTGTTCGGCCTCGCGCTGAACGGGCGGATCGTGAACTATTACCTGGTGTTCACCGCCTGCTTGGCGCTGTTCCTGATCATGCTGCGGCTGGTCAATTCCCCCTTTGGCCGCGTGTTGCTGGCGATCCGCGAGAACGCCTTTCGCGCCGAGGCGATCGGCTATCGCGTCGTGGTCTACCGTGCCGTCGCGACCACGATCAGCGCGATGATCGCTGCCGCTGCGGGGTCGCTGTTTGCCATCTGGCTGCGCTATGTCGGTCCATCGACGACGATGGGGATGGAGATCATGATCGACATCCTGTTGATCGTCGTCATCGGCGGGATGGGCACGATGTACGGCGCCGTCGTGGGCTCGGTCATCTTTGTGCTGGCGCAGAACTATCTGAAAACGCTGATGGGCGGCATGGCCGAGGCGACCTCGGGCCTGCCGCTGATCCCTGATCTGTTGAACCCCGACCGCTGGTTGTTGTGGCTGGGGGTGCTGTTCATCCTGTCGGTCTATTTCTTTCCCACCGGGATCGTCGGACGCCTCAGGGGCGCGCGGTGAGCGTGATCCTGCTG
>ERZ761607.3775-NODE-3775-length-14171-cov-11.634245_pt1 | contig 14171 bp, 12 predicted proteins | sample MGYA00511164_ERZ761607 | MGnify/ENA primary metagenome ERZ761607 (study PRJEB28899, sample SAMN02445080) | bioreactor sludge metagenome | biome: EBPR sludge | place: Australia: Brisbane, Thorneside Wastewater Treatment Plant | collected 2011-06-22 ...
GTCACCGAGCAGATGCTCAAGCAGTTCATCAAGAAGGTGCACGATTCGCGCCTGTTCAGCCCGAGCCCGCGCATCATCATCTGCGTCCCTTCCGGGTCGACCCAGGTCGAGCGCCGCGCCATCCGCGAATCGGCGATCGGCGCCGGCGCCAGCCAGGTCTACCTGATCGAGGAGCCGATGGCCGCCGCGATCGGCGCCGGCCTGCCGGTCTCCGACGCCACGGGTTCGCTGGTCGTCGATATCGGCGGCGGCACGACCGAGGTCGGCGTCATCTCGCTTGGCGGCACGGTCTATGCCGGCTCGGTGCGCGTCGGCGGCGACAAGCTCGACGAGGCGATCATCAACTACATCAGCCGCAATTACGGCATGATGATCGGGGAAAACACCGCCGAGAGCATCAAGAAGCGCATCGGGTCGGCCTTCCCGGGGACCGAGGTCAAGGAAATGGAGGTCTCCGGCATCAACAAGGCCGAGGGCATCCCGCGCAAGTTCACGATCTCCTCCAACGAAATCCTCGAAGCGCTGGCCGATCCGCTCAACCAGGTGGTTTCCGCCGTCAAGTCGGCGCTGGAAAAGACCCCGCCCGAACTCGGCGCCGACATTGCCGAACGCGGCATGGTCCTGACCGGCGGCGGCGCATTGCTGCGCGACCTCGATCGCCTGCTGATGGAAGAAACCGGCCTGCCGGTGATCGTCGCCGACGAGCCGCTGACCTGTGTGGCCCGCGGTTCGGGCATGGCGCTGGAGAAGGTGGACAAACTCGGGTCGATCTTCGCCTCCGAGTAAGAGGGGACGCCATTCGTGGCCGGTCTCGACCACGCGCCGCCGCCTTTTTTCAAGCGAGGGCCAGCACCGCTGGCCCTTCTGACTTTCTACGTCCTGATTTCACTGGCGGTGTTCGTCGTCGACTTGCGCGTGCGCAGCCTCGATCTGCTGCGGCAGACGGTGGCGCTGCTGGTTGACCCGGTGCAGCGGGTGGCGCAGACGCCCGGCAGCCTGGTCGATTACGCGCGCAAGTACCTGGAAGGCATGCAGTTGCTGCAACGTGAAAACGATGAACTGCGCCATGCCAAGCTGACCACGGCGCCCAACCTGTTGCGCCTGGAGCAACTGGAAGCCGAGAACGAACGCCTGCGCAAGCTGCTCGAGGTCAAGGAACGCGAGAATGCCAAGGGGCAGGTTGCGCAGATTCTCTACACCGCGCGCGATCCCTTCTCGCGCAAGGTGATCGTGGACAAGGGCCGGCAATCGGGCATCGTCGCCGGCCAGCCGGCGATCGACGAGGCCGGGGTCGTCGGCCAGGTCACCCGCGTCTTCCCCTTTTCCGCCGAGATCACGCTGATTACCGACAAGGATCAGGCCGTGCCGGTGCAGATCGTGCGCAGCGGCCAGCGCTCGGTCGTTTTCGGCCTCGGGACCGGCCAGCTCGAACTGCGCTACATGCCGGCCAATGCCGATGTCGAGGTCGGCGACATCCTCGTGACCTCGGGGCTGGACAGCATCTATCTGCAGGGTTATCCGGTGGCCAAGGTGGTCAGCATCGAGCGCGAGGGCGCCTATTCCTTCGCCCGCATTCTCGGTGCGCCGATCGCCGGGGTCGAAAATTTCGGCGAAGTGATGATCCTCGATCCGCGCCAGCCGCTGCCGCCCCCCCCGCCTGCAGCCAAGGGACGCGGCGGCGACGGCGGCGACAAGCCCGGCCTGCGTCCCAAGAAGAAGCGCGCGGCGAAAGGAGACTGATGCAACCGACCTTTTCCTCCTCGCGCATCCTGTTGCCGGTTCGCCCCTGGTTCATCTATTTCAGCCTGATCACCGCCCTGCTCCTCAACTTCCTTCCCACGGCCTACTGGCCGGGTGTGCCGGACTGGGTCGCGCTGGTACTGTGCTTCTGGAGCGTCCGCGAATTCCGCCGGGTCGGCATGGGCTGGGCGTTCATTCTCGGGCTGCTGATGGATGTCGCCGACGGCTCGGTACTCGGCCAGCATTGCTTTGCTTACGTGCTCCTCGCCTTCACGGCGTCGTGGCTGTCCCGGCGCCTGCTCTGGTTTCCGCTCACCCAGCAGGCGTTGCAGGTTCTGCCCTTGCTGCTCATCACCCAGATGATTCAGGCGCTGATGCGGCTGGCGGTGGGTGGGGACTTTCCCGGCTGGGGTTATTTCATCGGCCCCGTGGTCGCCAGCCTGCTCTGGGTTCCGCTGACCTTTGTCCTGCTTCTGCCGCAGTACCAGCCCGTCGAGCAGAATCCGGACCGGCCGATCTGACGAAATTCAGGGCCATGGGCGACTTTCACAACCCCGAGAGCGACCTCGACCGCTTCCGTTTCCGGCTCGGGATTGCCGCGCTCGTCGTGCTCCTCGCCTTCGGCACGCTGGTCGGGCGCTTCGTCTGGCTGCAGGTCCTGCAGCACGACTTCTACCGCACCCGCGCCGAAGACAACCGCATCGCGCTCATCCCCATCGTTCCCAACCGCGGGGTGATCACCGACCGCAACGGCGTCGTTCTGGCGCGCAACTACTCGGCGTATACGCTGGAAATCACGCCCTCGCTGGCCGGAGACCTCGACGCGACGATCGACGGACTGGCCGAGTTGATCGACATCCAGCCCAAGGACCGCAAGCGCTTCAAGCGCCTGCTCGACGAGGCCAAGAATTTCGAGTCGGTGCCGATCCGCACCCGTCTGACCGACGCCGAAGTGGCGATCTTCGCCGCCCAGCGCTACCGCTTTCCCGGTGTCGAGGTCAGGGCCCGGCTCTTTCGCCAGTATCCCCTCGGACCCATCGGTTCGCACGCCATCGGCTACATCGGCCGCATCACCGACCGTGATCTGCAGTGGATCGAGGAAGCCGACCGGCAGGCCAACTACAAGGGTACCGACCATATCGGCAAGACCGGCCTCGAGCAACACTACGAGTTCGAACTGCATGGCGAGACCGGCTACGAGGAGGTCGAGATCGACGCCGGCGGGCGCGCCCTGCGCAGCCTCAAGCGGATCCCGCCGGTTTCCGGCAACAACCTGCAGTTGACCCTGGATTCCCGGCTGCAGGAAATCACCGAGCGGGCCTTCGGCGACCGCAAGGGGGCGCTGGTCGCCATCGACCCGGCCACCGGCGGCATTCTGGCGCTGGTTTCCAACCCGACCTACGACCCCAACCTGTTCGTCGACGGCATCACCCCGGAAAACTGGAAGGAACTCAACGAGCATCCGGACAAGCCGATGATCAACCGCACGATCAACGGCGCCTATCCACCCGGCTCGACCTTCAAGCCGTTCATGGCGCTGGCCGCGCTGGAGATGGGCAAGCGCACGCCGCAGCAGGCGATTTCCGATCCCGGCTATTTCAATTTCGGCAACCACACCTTCCGCGATGACAAGAAGGGCGGCCACGGCAGCGTCGACATGTACAGGTCCATCGTCCATTCCTGCGACACCTACTACTACATCCTGGCCAACGACATGGGGATCGACAACATCGCCCGCTTCATGGGCCAGCTCGGCTTCGGGCAGCGCACCGGCGTCGATCTCGGGCGCGATGATTCGGGAGAATCCAGGGGCGTGCTGCCGTCGCAGGAATGGAAGAGGAAGCGCTTCAAGAAGCCCGAGCAGCAGAAGTGGTATGCCGGCGAGACCATTTCGATCGGCATCGGCCAGGGCTACAACGCCTACACGCCGATTCAGCTGGCCCAGGCGACGGCGGCGGTTGCCAACCGGGGCGTCATGTTCCGTCCGCACCTCGTCAATCAGATCATCGACGCCAAGACCGGCGAGAAGCGTCCGGTCGAGCCGGAGCCGATGCGCGACCTGAAGCTCAAGCCGCAGAACGTCGACGTCATCCGCCGGGCGATGGTCGGCGTCAACAAGGAAGGCACCGGTGCGCGGGCCTTCGCCGGCGCGCCTTACGAAGCGGCCGGCAAGACCGGGACGGCGCAGGTCTTCTCGCTCAAGGGCGCCGACTACAAGGCGCACGCCATCAAGAAGGAACTGCGCGACCATGCGCTGTTCATCGCCTACGCACCGGCCGACAAGCCGCGCATCGCCCTCGCCGTCCTCGTCGAGAACGGCGGCTTCGGCGCCCAGTCGGCGGCGCCGATCGCCCGCATGGTCCTTGACTACTACCTGCTCGGCAAGCTGCCGGCCGGCGCCGCCAAGGAAGATGTCGCCGCCGTCGAGGATGACCACGAAGAATGATCGACGCCGTCGGAACCCTCAAACGCGGCTGGCACGGGCTGATCGCCCCGATCGACTTCCCGCTCCTGCTGATCACCCTGGCGATCATGGCGGTCGGGCTCGCCACCATCCATTCGGCAACCATCGGCGGCAACGAGCGCATGCTGGCGCAGGCCGGCAACATGGGCCTGGCGCTGGTCATCATGTGGCTCGTCGCGCGCCTGCCGCCACAGAAGCTGATGAGTTTCGCCATTCCGCTGTACATCATCGGCCTGCTGCTGCTGATCGCGGTGTTCCTGTTCGGGACACCGGTCAAGGGAGCCAATCGCTGGCTGCCGCTGGGCTTCACCCGCATCCAGCCGTCGGAGATCATGAAGATCGCCATGCCGCTGATGCTCGCCTGGTACTTCCACAAGTACGAGGCGACGCTGCGCGCCCGCCATTTTCTCGTCGCCGTGCTGCTGCTGGCCGTGCCCTTCGGCCTCATCGCCAAGCAGCCCGATCTCGGCACCGCGCTGCTGGTCGGCGGCGCGGGCTTCTTCGTGATCTTTTTCGCCGGCCTGCCGTGGAAGGTGATCGCCGGACTGATCGCCGTTGGGGCCGCCGCCGCGCCGCTGCTCTGGGGGATGTTGCACGGTTACCAGCGCAAGCGCATCCTGACCCTGATCGACCCGACGACCGACCCGCTCGGCGCCGGCTACCACATCATCCAGTCGACCATCGCCATCGGCTCGGGCGGCCCGTTCGGCAAGGGCTACCTGAACGGCACGCAGACGCATCTCGAGTTCATCCCGGAGAAGCACACCGATTTCATCTTCGCGGTCTATTCGGAGGAATGGGGCCTGCTCGGCAACGGGCTGCTGGTCTTCCTCTACACCCTGCTGATCGGTCGCGGCATGATGATCGCCGCCGCCGCACCGACCAAGTTCTCGCGCCTGCTCGCCGGCGCCATCACGCTCGGCTTCTTCACCTATGCCTTCATCAACATGGGCATGGTCAGCGGCATCCTGCCGGTGGTCGGCGTTCCGCTGCCGTTCATGAGCTACGGCGGGACCGCGCTGGTCACCCTGTTCCTCGGCATCGGCATCCTGATGTCGATCCAGTCCCATCGCATGCTGGTCAAGAAGTGAACCGCCGGCTGATCGTCTGCGCCCTTGCCGCACTGCTGCTCGCCGCCTGCGGAACCGCGACGAAGGATGTTGCGGTCGACGGGAAAAAAGGGCCGATTTCCAAGACCCCGGCCAGGAAGCCGACCGCGGTCCTCAAGCGGGGCGGCGGCTTCTACAAGGATGACGGCCCGGCCGACGATATCCCCGACGGTCTCGACGACATCCCCGACGCCCGGCCGAAATGGGAGCCGCTGCACAAGCCGGCGACCCGCCCTTATGTCGTTCTCGGCAAGGAATACGTGCCAAACACCGCCGTCAAGTCGTACCGGACGCGCGGCATCGCCTCCTGGTACGGCAAGAAGTTCCACGGCCAGAAGACCTCGATCGGCGAGCCCTACGACATGTTCGCGATGACCGCCGCCCACCCGACCCTGGCGCTGCCTTCCTACGTCCGCGTCACCAGTGTGCAGAGCGGCACGGCGGTCGTCGTCCGCGTCACCGATCGCGGACCGTTTCATGCCGGCCGCGTGATCGACCTTTCCTACACCGCCGCCTACAAGCTCGGCCTGATCAATGGCGGCAGCGGCGAGGTCGAGGTCGAGGCGATCATTCCGGGCGAAGCGACCGCCACCACCTACGCGCAGGTGACGCCTCCGCTCCGGCCGGCTCCGGCGGAAGTCGACGAGATCGAGAGGCTGGTCAGGCGCATGGCGCTCGAGGAGCGGCCGGTTCAGACGGCGGCGATGGTCGGCATGGGCAGCGACAGCGTCCCGCCGAAGGGCGTCTATCTGCAGCTCGGCGCCTTCGCCAGCGCCGACAACGCCGACAACCTCAGGAACCATCTGACCCGTGACCTGGACTGGCTGACCGAGCCGATGCGCATCCATGCCGCCGGCGGCATCCATCGCCTGCAGCTGGGCCCCTACGCCAGCCGTGCCGATGCCGACCGCGTGGCCGAGAAGATCAGCCTGACGCTCGGCTCGCGGCCGACCATCGTCATCCGCTAGCCGGGGCGGGCAAAAACTGCGCGTCGTTTGACCCGAATCAATGGCGACCCGGATGGGCTGGCTATACTTGCCGCTTCGCTTACCGTCCGCAACGCCATGAGCGCCCTGCCCGATCTCATCTGCCCGGCCGGCAGCCTGCCGGCGCTCAAGGCAGCCGTGGATAACGGCGCCAACGCCGTCTATCTCGGTTTCAGGAACGACACCAATGCGCGCAATTTCGCCGGTCTGAACTTCGATCCGAAGACCATGGCCGAGGGCATCCGCCATGCCCACGCCAAGGGATGCGAGGTGCTGCTGGCGATCAACACCTTCCCGCAGGCGGGGCGCGTGGCGGACTGGCAACGAGCCGTCGATGGCGCGGTCGACCTGGGCGCCGACGCCATCATCCTTGCCGACGTCGGGCTTCTCGACTATGCCCGCGATCGTCATCCACGGCAGCGGCTGCACCTCTCGGTGCAGGGCTCGGCGACCAGCTACGAGGCGATCAACTTCTGCCAGCGCGAATTCGGCATCCGCCGCGCCGTGCTGCCACGAGTGCTGACGCTGGGCCAGGTCGAGCAGGTCATCGCCAACACCACGGTCGAGATCGAGGTCTTCGGTTTCGGCAGCCTGTGCGTCATGAACGAGGGGCGCTGCTGGCTCTCGTCCTACGCCTGCGGCGAGTCGCCCAACACCGTCGGCGCCTGCTCTCCGGCCAGGTTCGTCCAGTGGGACAAGCAGCCGGGGGTGATGGAGACGCGGCTCAACGGCATCCTGATCGACCGCTTCGGCGACGACGAACCGGCCGGCTATCCGACCCTGTGCAAGGGCCGCTTCGAGGTCGTCGGCGATACCTATTACGCACTGGAGGAGCCGGTCAGCCTCAACGTGCTCTCCATCCTGCCCGAGATCGTCCGGATCGGGGTGCGCGCCATCAAGGTCGAGGGCCGCCAGCGCAGCCCGGCCTATGTCGCGCAGGTGACGCGCACGCTGCGCGGAGCGCTGGATTCGCTGGCCGGCGGACTCGAGCGATTCCACGTCAAGCCGGCCTGGCAGGCCGATCTGGCCAAGGTTTCCGAGGGCAGCCAGGCAACCCTCGGCGCCTACAACCGGCCATGGCGCTGAAGGCTTCCCGGTGAAGCTCTCTCTCGGACCCCTGCTCTGGTTCTGGCCGAAGGCCGAGGTGCTCGAGTTCTATGCCGAAGTGGCGGAGAACGCGGCGCTCGACATCATCTACGTCGGCGAGGTCGTCTGCTCGCGCCGGCAGCAGCTGCGGACATCCGACTGGATCGGCCTGGCCCGCGACCTCCGCGACGCCGGCAAGCAGGTGGTCGTCTCGGCGCAGGCGCTGCTCGAGTCGGAGAGCGACCTCAAGGCATTGCGCCGGTTGATCGACGAAGGTGGCTGCATGATCGAAGCCAACGACCTTGGCGCGGTCAACCTCGTCCACGGGCGGGATTTCGTCGCCGGCCCGCACCTGAACATCTACAACGAGGCGACGCTCGCCACCTATGCGCGCTTCGGACTGCGGCGCTGGCTGCCGCCACTCGAGGCAACCCGTCACCTCGTCGAGACCCTGCATCGCAGCCGGCCCGCGGGAGTCGAGACCGAGGTCTTCGCCTTCGGCAAGATCCCCCTCGCCTTCTCGGCGCGCTGTTTCACGGCGCGCCACTATGAGCTGAACAAGGACGACTGCCAGTTCAAGTGCCTCGATCACAGCGAGGGTCTGCTGCTCAGGACGCGCGACGGGCAGGATTTCCTGACCATCAACGGCATCCAGACGATGTCGGCGCAAAGCTACAACCTGCTGCACGAAATTCCGGACATGCTGGCGATGGGCATCGACATTGTCCGGATCAGCCCGCAGAAGGCGCATCTCGGCGAGATCGTCGCCGCCTTCGATGGCGCCCGCCGCGGCGAACCGCCCGCCGCCGGCAGCGACGACTGGAACCGCAGCGGCATGGTCGACGGCTACTGGTTCGGCGAGGCCGGCATCCGCCAACATCACACGCAAGCCCTTGCCCAGCCGGGAGCCACCACATGAGCGACTTCATCATCCCCAGGTTCAGCCTGCCCGGTTTTGTGGCCGCCGTCGGCCAGAAGCTTCCGCAATGGCCGCATGGCCTCGCCCTGGTCACCGCCCTCAACGCCGCGCTGACGATGAAATTGCTGCCGGAAGTCGAGTTGACCGCACTCGAGGACAAGCTCTTCCGCATCCGGGTCCTCGATGCCGGCGGCACCGCGCATTTCACCTATCGCCGGGGTCTCTTCCGCCCGGTTTTCCGCGCCGAACGCGAGCCCGACCTGGCTTTCGCCGCCAATCTTTCGGCCTACCTGCAACTGCTTGCCCGCCAGGAAGACCCCGACACCCTTTTCTTCAAGCGCGAACTGGAAATCACCGGCGACACCGAGCTGGGCTTGATCGTCAAGAACATGCTCGACGCGGTCGAGTGGCCCAGCCTGGCCAGGCTGCCGCTGCTCCCGCGCTGATCCGGCGAGACCGGCAGCGCCGCCCCGGAAACCGGCGACGCCCGCCGCTGACTCATTCCCTGTCCGGATCGATCATGCCGCGCGGACGCGCCGCCGGCAGTGCGCGCGGCGCGAGCGACCGGGGCGCGGCTGGTTTGGAGCTACAGTTCGTAGCCGAAGGAGCGAATGATGGTCCGGGCGTTTTCCCCCCTGAGGTATTCCATCAGGGCGATGGCTCCCTGGTTGCCACGTCCCTTGTTCAGGATGACTGCATCCTGGCGGATCGGCGTGTAGTACCCCGGGGGAACGATCCATGCCGAGCCGCTGGTCAGGGCGCCATCCTTGAAGACCTGGGACAGTGCGACAAACCCCAGCTCCGCATTGCCCGTACTGACGAATTGATGCGTCTGGGCAATGTTTTCCCCTTGCACCACCCTGGGCTGAAGTTTCTCCGCAAGCCCGAGATGCTTCAGCGTTTCCATCGCCGCGGCGCCATACGGCGCTGTCTTCGGGTTGGCCAGTGCGAGGTGCCTGAAATCTCCCTTGGCCAGGATTTCGCCCTGGCCGTCGATGTAGCTGGCCTTGGCGGACCAGAGGACGAGTTTGCCGATCGCGTAGGTGAATCGCGACCCCTTGACGGCCTGCGCTTCATTCTCCAGCCGCGCAGGCGTCTCATCATCCGCCGACAGGAATACCTCAAACGGCGCACCGTTGATGATCTGCGCGTAGAACTTGCCCGTGGCGCCGGAGGCAAGGGTCACTTTGTGGCCGGTATCCTTCTCGAAATCCGCGGCAATTTTCTGCATGGGTACGGCGAAATTGGCCGCGACGGCAACCGACACTTCGTCGGCATGGGCAGGCGATGTCAGCGGCAAACCCAGGGCGACGAGGGCGATGGCGGCGTGAGTACGAGTCATGTTTGCATCCTTCTGCGGCAAATCAGGCGGGGACGCCAAGGATCACACTGGAGGCCTTGAAGACGGCCGATGCCGGGGTTCCGACTTCCAGCCCCATATTGGCGACACTTTCATTGGTCACGATGGCGGTGATTGCAATCCCTCCCGGGAGTTCGACAACCACTTCGGCATTCACCGCACCGGGATGGAGCCGGGCAACCTTCCCGGCGAACTGGTTCCGGGCCGACAACCGGAGCCGGGCATCGGGGTCCACGATCATCACGGAAGGCGCCTTGATGAGGGCATACACTTCCGCCCCCAAGGTCAGGCCGAGCGCTCTGGTGCTCTCGCTGGTAATGGTGGCGACGATTTGCCCGCCGCCGGGGATCTCGATATCGATTTCATCGTTGACGGCCCCCGGCCTGATGCCGGCAACGTGGCCAAAGATCTGATTGCGTGCGCTGATTTTCATGCTGAGCCTCCGGATGAGTGCCCAGTCCTCGACGAGGCCTTGGGCTTGGGAACTGAGTTGCTGGATGAATCGTCTGTGCTCTTCTTCGATGTGGCGGAAATTGGCCACAAGTTGTTGCCCGCGTCTGGTCAGTCGGGTCGAACCGCCACCCTTGCCGCCTGTCGTGCGTTCGACAAGCGATTCGCAGGACAGCGAATTCATCTGCTCGACCGCCTCCCAGGCGGCCTTGTAGCTCATCTTCATCGCCTTGGCGGCCTTGGCGATGGAGCCCAGCTCGGCAACCAGCGTGAGCAAGGTCATTCGCCCATGTCCGCCGAAACTCCGGTCACCGACGGACATCCAGAGGCTGCCCTTGAGTTCGATGGTCTGAACCGGATCCGTCATTCTCGTTTCATGGCAAAACACGCCGGATACGAATCGCAACCTTCACAATGGGGAGGCTTTAGGTCCGGCAGTCCGTGACGCTGACCCAATTGTTCGAACAGGAATCGCTTCCATTTCAGATCCCGGGTGTTGAGCTGAAACAGGCGCGGGAACCATTGCGCAATCAGCCTGGAAACGTCGTCACGGCTCCTGAAGCCCAGATCCTGCCACAGATGCTGCCGGCCGTAGCAGGCAGCGGCAATCGCATGGCTCAACCAGCGGGCCAAGGACTCATCGGTGACGCGATAGGACCACAGAAGCGCTGCCAGGGGCATGAATCGCTCGGGCAACCAGTCACGCAGCAATGCCGAAGGGACTTGCGGCACGAGGAACCGCAGGTCCTCATGCAGCAATTCCTGGAATTCGTCCGCAGGCAGACCAAGCGTGGCGGCAAACAGCGGCAGGTCGCCTTGATGAGCGTTCCGGATCACCTGAGCGATTGCGCGAAGCGCCTGTCTGGCTTCAGGCCCGGCGAGCGAGGATACCAGATGCCGCGGCTGCAGAGTGTTGAGTGAGCGCAGCCGGCACATGGGCCAGGGCTGTCTTGCACCAGCGCTGTAGTCGTTCGAATGGATTGCGGCGAACACCGGGAACAGCCTTTGAAGTTCGTTATATACGGCATGATATAACGAATCCGGACCGGGTTGGCGACGATGTTGGCGAGAGCGGATCCGCCGGATCGAAGGAGGGTCATGGCGCCTCCCTTTCTACGGTCAACTACGGATGGCAGGCGACCCGGAAGCTGGCCAAAAAAAGGGAGGCCGCAGCCTCCCCGTTCCAGCGATCCGCCTCAGCGGCGGTCAGGACTTCTTCTGGGCATCCAGGCGGAACTTGACGTAGGAACCTGGCGCCGGCTCGATGACCGCGAGCGGGCCATCCTCGGGGTTGCGCGCCTTGACCTTGGCGCTGCCGCCGGGCAGGCTGGTCAGCCATTCGTTCCAGTGCGTCCACCAGGAGCCGGGATTCTGCGTCGCGCCGGCCAGGAAGTCCTGGGGATCTTCCGGCAGGTTGCCGTCGGTCGCGTCATTGGTCCAGTAGCCATACTTGTTGGCCACCGGCGGATTGACGATGCCGGCGATGTGGCCGGAGCCGCCGAGGACGAACTTGGTCGGACCGGACGGCAGCCGGGCGCCCATGTAGGTACTCTTCCAGGGAGCGATGTGGTCTTCCACGGTCGAGATGAAATAGCACGGGACCTTGACCTTGCGGAGATCGATCTTGACACCGCCCAGCGTCAGGTAACCGGGCTTGACCAGATTGTTCTCGAGATACATGTTGCGCAGGTAGTAGCTGTGCATCGCCGCGGGCAACCGGGTCGAATCGGAGTTCCAGAACAGGAGGTCGAAGGGGAAAGGATCCTTGCCGAGCAGGTAGTTGTTGACGACGAAGGACCAGATCAGGTCGTTGGCCCGCAACATGTTGAAGGTGCCGGCCATCATGCCGCCGTCGTGGTAGCCGCGCTCGAACATCTTCTTCTCGAGTCCGGCAACCGTTTCCTCGTCGAGGAAGACCCGCAGTTCGCCCGGCTCGGAGAAATCGAGCATGGTCGTGAAGAAGGTGCCTGAATTGCCGCGCTTGTCCTTCTTGGCCGCCATGTAGGCCAGCGTGGTCATGACCAGCGTTCCGCCCAAACAGTAGCCGGCCATGTTGACACTGTCCTCGCCGGTCTGCGCGCAGACCTGGGTCACGGCTTCCATCGAACCCTCGAGCAGGTAATCCTCGAAGGACTTCGCGGCCAGCTTCTCGTCGGGGTTGATCCAGGAGATGACGAAGGTGGTGTAGCCCTGGTCGGTCGCCCACTTGATCATCGAGTTCTTCTCGCGCAGGTCGAGGATGTAGTACTTGTTGATCCATGGCGGGACGATCAGGAACGGCCTCTTGTACTGATCGGGCGTCGCCGGGTCGAACTGGATGAGCTGGAACATCTCGTTCTGGAAGATCACCTTGCCCGGAGTCGTCGCGACATTCTTGCCCATTTCGAAGGCCGAGGTGTCGGTCATGCGAATGCGCAACTGGCCGTCGTCGGTCACATCGTTGAGCAGGTTGTTGAGGCCCTTGATCAGGTTCTGGCCGTGGCTCTTGACGGTTTCGCGAAACACTTCCGGGTTGGTCAGGGCGAAATTGGACGGTGACAGGGCATCGATATACTGACGCGTGAAGAAGTTGACCTTCAGCTGGGTCGCTTCGTCGAGTCCTTCGACGCCGGCAACCGTGTCGTGCAGGTGGCGGGCGGTGATCAGGTACGACTGCTTGACGAAGTCGAAGAGGAAGTGCTGTTCCCATTCCTCGTCCTTGAAGCGGTTGTCGCCCTTGCGCGGGGCGGCGACGGGGGCCGCCACCGGCATGCCCATCATCTTCATCGTGGTGTTCTGCCACAGCGAGAAATAATCCCACATCATGTTCATCTGCGTCTGGGCCAGCTTGTACGGATTGGCCATCAGGCGCGCCGAGAGGTCCATGAACGCCTTGGCCACCCCGAGTTCGTCGGTCGGAGCGGAAGCACCCTCCTTGGCCTTCTTTTCCATGAACTGGGTAAGCAGGCGCGAAGCGCGCTGGGCGACTTCGGCATAGGTCTTGGCCATTTCAGCCGGATCGGGCAGATTGCCTGCCTTGTCAACAGTTTGCTGCGACATACTCAAACTCCCTCTCTCAGTGCGCGGCTGGTCAATGCTGGAACCGCAGGAATCGAATCACACCGTCGGTGTCGGTAGTGCATGACAGCCGGCCAGCTCGTCGAAGGTAATTAAGATGGGCAATCGCCTCGCCCATTCCGAACATCGTCTGATGGGTATCGAGTGCTCGCTGAAACAGGATGTCGAGCAACCCGGCTGCGCTCTTCGGCACATCTTCACAAGCCTCCTCCAGGGCGCGCAACCGGTCCTCATGGTGTGCGCGCAACTCCTCGACCCGCGCCTGAGCCCCCGTGAACGGAAGCCCGTGCGACGGCAAAACCAGGGTCCTTTCCGGGATTTCCCGAGCCAGCTCGTCCAGCGATTCCAGAAACCAGCCCAATGAATCGGCCTCCGGCGTCGCCGCGAAGACACTGATATTCGTGGAAATTTTCGGCAATAGCATATCGCCGGAAATTAACACGCCAAGCTCGGCGCAGTAAAGCGCCATATGCTCCGGCGAGTGCCCATGGCCAATCAAAACCTGCCATTTTCTGCCGTCGACCGCGACCGCATCGCCGGCCTTCAGGCGGTGGTAGTAATCGGGCAACCCCGGCACCGCCATGCGATACCCCGACCCACGCTTCTCGAACCTGGCCAGCCGCTCGCCATCGAGCCCGTGCTGACGGAACTGGTCGACCATGAAGCGCGCGCCATGCCCGCCGAATTCGTTCCAGACGGCATGAGCGGTGAGGAACTCGCCGGATGTCATCCACAGATCGGCGCCCGTTTCGTTCACCAGCCAGGTCGCCAGGCCGAGGTGGTCGGGGTGAAAGTGGGTGACGATCAGGCGCCGCACCGGGCCGTCCAGTCCCGCCAGAACCTCGCGCCAGACAGCGCGCACGCCATCGGTCGCGAAACCGGTGTCGACGATCGTCCACCCGCCGGCGTCACGCAGCAGCCACAGGTTGATGTGATCGAGCTGGAACGGCAGCGGCATGCGCAGCCAGAAGACGCCCGCCGCGACCTCGATCTTCTCACC
>ERZ761607.3780-NODE-3780-length-14166-cov-4.828644_pt1 | contig 14166 bp, 11 predicted proteins | sample MGYA00511164_ERZ761607 | MGnify/ENA primary metagenome ERZ761607 (study PRJEB28899, sample SAMN02445080) | bioreactor sludge metagenome | biome: EBPR sludge | place: Australia: Brisbane, Thorneside Wastewater Treatment Plant | collected 2011-06-22 ...
CTCGGCGGCGGCGGGCACGGGAGGCGGCACCTCGACCGCGATCGTGGTGCGCTTGACGAACGCGAGCGGGCCCGTGCTCACCGACGTGCGCGTGGTGACCGCGAGCGGCGGCGCGGGTGGACCGGGCGGTCAAGGCGCGGCGGGCGGTGGACCCGGCGCGGGCGCGAACGGGGGCGGCTCACGCTTCTGGTGCGCGCGAACCGGCGGGCGCGGCGGCGAAGGCGGGCGCGGCGGCGCGGGCGGCGGCGGCGGCGGCGGCTGCGGCGGCGGCTCGCACGGCGTGGTCGTCGTGCGCGGTCTCGGCGATCCGACCGGCTACGTCGGCGCGCTCGGCGTGACGATCGACGCGACCGGCGTGCCCGGACGCGGCGGCGCGGGTGGCTTCGCGCCGAACGCGACCGGCGGTGCGGGGAGCAACGGCTCGTCGCAGCGCGTGCTCGTGCTCTGATCGCGCGATCACGCCGCCGCGCTTGCGCGCGATCACGCCGCCGTGCTCTCGCGCGATCACGTCGCGGCGCTTCGCGCATCACGCCGAAGTCCGGTCGACGCTGGCGATCGCGCCGCGCTCACCGCATCCCAATCGAAGCCGCGTTCGTGGTAGCCAGATCGCATGTCCGACGCCTCCGACGCATCCGACGACGACGACGCGATCTGGCTCACCGTCGAATCCCACAAGGGGATCGGCGGCATGTACACCTACTGCGGCCGCGGCTCGCGCAGGGCGCTCGACCTATGGCGACGTGGTGAGCTGCGCGGCGCGCTCACGCTCGAGCACACGTACTGGGTCGAAGAGGACGTCGACACCGGGCGCCGCAGCCCCGTGGTGGTCGGTCGTCATCCGAGCTTCCGCCACGGCACCGGCGTGGTGCACCTCTCGGCCGCGACGATCGTGCTGATCATGGAGCTGCGGCATCCCGAGCCGGGCGTGCTCGACCCGGAGGGTGGGCGCGTGGTGCATCTCGGCGCGATCCGCGATTTGCGCCACGACAACGACTGATCTGCGGAGCAGCGTCGAAGCGACGCCGCGTTCGGTGGAGCCACCTTCGCGACGACGACGACCGAGCGCAGCGAAGAAGCGACGCCGCGTTCGTTGGAGCCGCTTGCGCGTCGGCGTGGTATCTCGCGCGCATGCCGTCGTTTGCCGAAGAGCCCCCCGTCGAGTCGTGGGCAAGTGCGCTCGGGATCTCGGAGGCCGCGGTGGAGCTGCACCGAAGCTCCGAGGTCCTCGACCTGCACGTCGACTCCTTCATCTGGACGCGCCTCTTCGGCTACGACCTCCGACGTCGTCACGGCCTCGGACCGCTGCGTGGGAACTTCCTCTCGCAGGTCGATCTACCGCGCGCGCTCGAAGGTCACCTCACGAGCGCGACCTGGGTCCTCACCACCAACCCCTTCGTGCCGTCGTCGGTTCGCCGTCGGCTCTTCTTCTCGAACCTCGAGCGCCTCGAGCGCGAGCTCTCCGCCGATCCGCGCGTGATGCTCGTGACCAACGCGGCCGAGCACCGCGCCGCGCGTGCGGCCGGCAAACACGCGGCGTTCGTGGGGATCCAAGGCGGCAACGCGCTCGATCACGATCTCGACGACGTCGCGAAGATCGGGCGCCTCTTGAGGTGCACGCTCGTGCACCTCACGCCCGCCTCGCTCGGCCAGACGAGCGCGCCTTACCCCACGCGGCTCTTCGGCGACGGGCTCACCGATCGCGGCCGCGAGATGGTGCAGCGCCTCGAAGCGCAGAACGTCTTCCTCGACCTCGCGCACGCGAGCCGCAAGACCTTCTTCGACGCGGTCGCGGTGCACGACCGCGACAAGCCCTTCTGGGTCACGCACACCGGCGTCGAAGGCGTGCGCCCGCATTGGCGCAACCTCACCGACGAGCAGGTCCGCCTCGTGGCCGAGAGCGGCGGCATCGTCGGCATCATGTTCCAATCGAGCTTCCTCGTGGGTGAAGGCGCGGCGACGGTGGAGAGCGTCGTCGATCACCTCGAGCACGTGATCCGCGTGACGAACGAAGACGTGCCCGCGATTGGCAGCGATTGGGACGGAGCGATCACGCCGCCGCGCGATCTGATGACGCCGTTCGATCTGCCGCGGCTGGTCGACGCGATGCTGCGCCGCGGCTGGAGCGACACGCGCATCCGGAAGATCCTCGCGGAGAACGCGCTCGCGTCGATCGCGCGACTGCGCGGGTGAGCTCGCATCCGCTGGCCATCCGCCTCACACGCACGGGCCGTACATGGTTTGCGTAAGAGGCCACATACGCTGAGACCGCGCGCTCACTCCGACGGCGGTGGCGGTCGTCGGCGGAGGCGTTGCTCCAGCTCCGCACGTGCTTCGACCGCGGCCTTCGTGTGGCCGTAGACCCGCAAGAAGCTCCGCAGCCCTTCGTTGCCGTGACGTCGCGCTTGGCGCAGCCGCGCAAACGGCAGGTGCTCTCGTTCGGCCTCGTGCGCACGACGCGGCTCGCCTTCGAGGTACGCGAGCCACGCGCCCACGTCGTCCTCTCGCTGCGCGCGCGCGAACGCGAGCTCGTCGCTGACGACGTTGCGGCCCCACCACGCGAAGGGCGACAGGCACGCGACCCCGAGCGCGACGAGCGCGTGCGTGCGGGTCGGCGCGGGCGGCTCGAAGCGCTCGCGGGTCGGAGCCGCGCGAAAGGGGCCGTCGCCCGCGGGGATCGGCGGCAGATCCGGGAAGAGCTGCAGTCGCTCCAGCATCGCGCGATCCTGCGCCTCGTGGGCCTCGCGCAGGCGCGCGGCCGTCTCCTCGAGGTCACGGAGGATCGCGCGGCGCTGCGCGACGTCGACGTGGAAGACGACGAAGCTTCCGTCCGAGAAACACAGCTTCAGCGTGGCGAACGACTCGCCGACGATCGGTCCGTCGGTGGGCTCGCGGATCTCTTCGAGGTGCTCGAGCCCGATCACGCGCACGAGCGAGCCGCGCAGGTCGAGCACCTCGCCCGGCGTGAGCGCGCGACCCTGCGGCAACGTGCGGAGCCGATGCGCACGACGCGCGGCGAGGAGCGCGAGGCTCAAGCCGAAGAGCCCGAGCGCCCACACCACGATCACGGCGGGGCCGTGTTGGCTCGCACCCCACGGGAGCACGCCGAGGTGTCGCACGAAGAGGACCACGAGCGCGGTGAGGCACGCAGCGGCGAAGACGACCGGCTCGACCACCGCGCGCGGTCGGAGGTCGGCGAGGCGCGCACGCGCGAGGGCGGCGTCGAGGCGCGCGCGTTGCTCGGGCGGCAGCGCGAGCGGATCGATCACGCGCTCCACCGCGCTCATCGTCGCCCGAGCCCGAGCGTCACGAGGTGTCCGCGGCGCTGCACGAGATCCAAGAAGTACGCGGCCGTCACGTAGAGCGGTCCGCGGAGGAAGGCGCGAAAGCCGAGGCGCGGTCCAATCGCGAGACGCCAGGCGTGCAGGCTCGTGAAGGGCTCCTCGAGATCGGCGGTGGCCCGGAGCACCGCGCCTTGCACCACCGCGAAGGGCACGAGATCACCGAAGCGATGCATCCACCCGAGCTCCGCCGCCCAACGTGCGACGTGCAGCCCACGCAGCGGCGAGCCGAGCGCGGCCGCGCCTTCGCGTTCGGGCGCGACGTAGAGGAACTGGAAGCTGCCTCCGAAGTGGCGACGCGCGGAGAGCCCGAGCGCGAAGCCGCCGCCGTAGCCGAGCGCGAGCCCGAGCCCCATCCCTGCTCCCGACATCTGGAGCGGCCCGTTCGGATCTTCGAAGTCGAGCCGCCCGAGCTCGACGGTGGCCGCGGCGGCGAGCAGCTCGAAACGAAGCGACGCCGGTAGCCCGCGCCGCGTGCGCGCGGCGTGCGGCGAGCCGAGCGAGACTCGCTGCATCGTGCTCTCGATCGCGGAGGGCGTCGGCGCGCGTGCGGGACGCGGCACGTCGGCGCGCGCGGCACTGGCCGCGAGCACGAGCGCGAGCGTCGACGCGAAGAGAGAGCTGCGCACCGAGAAAGGATACGTCAGGGCAGGCCCGATCGCTTCCCCGCGGTCTGCGGGAAGTCGATCGAAGCGTTCGATCGAGGGGTTCGACCGCCGCTCGGAAGCGATCGCGCGAGTCACCCAACGACTTCCGCCGGACGAGCTCACTCGGAGTAGCGACGCCACGGCTCGCCACGACGGGCGAGCCTCGAAGTCTCCAGCCGAGCTCACTCCGCGCGTGGCGTCGGGCCCGCGATCACGGCTGCGCGATCTTCTTCGTCGATCACGCCGTCGCGGTCGAGGTCTTCGAGCACCGTCACCGAGCTGCGCAGCCGCTCGAGCACCGCCGCGAGCACCTCGGGGGCGTTGGTCTCGTCCACCCGCAGCACTCCGTCCATCGCGCGCAGCGTGGTCAGCTCCGGCACGGTGTTGACGATCACGTCGACGTCCACGACGAAGTGCATCGCGAGGCCCGACTCCGTGATCGCGAACCCGTCGCGCAGCGCGAGATCGAGCGGGATCGCGTCGCCGTACGCGCGGATCCGCACCGCCGCGCCGTCGACGAGCCGCACTCCGTCGATCGAGAGCACGAGGCCTTCGAGGCGATCGGTCGGGTAGAGCTCGCCCTCGGCCGCGCAGTAGGTGTCGATCGGCAAGCTGGTCGCGAGCTCGACGCGTTCACCGCGGCGCGTGAGGGGCTCGTAGCTCTCGACGTCGACGAGCGGCTCGACGAGATCGCACGGGTCGCCGTTCGCGTCCCCGTGCACGAGGTCGATCCGTGCGCCGCCGAGCACGAGCTCGGAGACGGAGATCATCGGGCCGAGGCCCATCACGTCGTAGGTCTGGGGCGCGATCGCGACCTGCGCGCTCGGGTTGCCGGTCTCGGTGGGTGCGCAGGCGGCGACGCTCGCGGCGAAGAAGAGGAGCGAGCCGCGAACGAAAGAAAGAAAGGCGGTCACGGTGCGCAGCAGCATGGCTCACTCTTCCGCCTTCGCCACGGGGGTCGAAGCCTTCGCGCGCGCCGCGCGTGCCGTGGTGGTCTGGGTCGGTGTGGTCTTCGACGAGGACGCGCTCGACGGTTTCGCGCTCGACGGTTTCGCGCTCGACGGTTTCGCGCTCGACGGTTTCGCGCTCGACGGTTTCGCACTCGACACCGCACGAGATGACGACGTGGGCTTCGCGCTCGACGTGGGCTTCGTGCTCGACGTGGTTCGCGCCGCACGCGCCGCGGGCTTCGCGGGCTCACCCGAGAGCGGGAAGATCTGCACGTTCACCTGCACCACGTCGCGGGGGCGCTTCTCTTGGGTCGCGAGCTGGATGATCTCCCGCCGGAACGCGCGGACCTTCTCCTTCAGCTTCTCGATGCCCGCCGGACCGAGGCAGAGCGTGACGGCGGAGATGTCTCGCTCGGCGCCCGGGATCTCGTCGAGGCTCGCGCTCGCGCGGCCGATCATCGCGCGGTGGTAACGGAAGATGTGCACGCCGCGCGTCTCCGCGCCGGTGGTCAGCACCGCTTCGCCCTGCGTCACGCGACCGTCCTCGCGGCGCACGAGCAGACCGAGCTCGAGGAGCACGTCGAGCGCCTTTTTCGCCTCCGCGTTCGAGATCGGGGGGCGCATGCGGTCCGCGACCCACTCGGGATCCGCCTCGAAGTCGGGGCGCGTCGCGAGCTCGCGGATCGCGGGGAGGTACCAATGCGCGTGGTACTCGGCGTGTGCGGCGTCGAGGCGCTGCGCGTTGCGGTAGCCGCGGAACGCTGTCAGTCGATCGTAGGCTGCGTCGCGCGTCGCGGAGTCCTCCGCTTGGTTGAGCTCGACGAGCACGCGGAAGTAGTCCGCCGCGTCGCCCGTGAGCCCGAGCGCGCTCGCGAAGCGCCCCGCCATCTCGAGGCTGAGGTTGCGTTGCCCCTCGATGACGAGCTTGAGGAAGCTCGGAGAGCCCAGCTTCGCTCGGCGCGCGAAGCTCCGATACGAGAAGCCTCGCCCCTCGGCTTTCTTGTGCGCGTAGAGGTCGCGGAGGAACGCGCGGTAGTCGAGGTAGTAGAAGACGTCGGGCGCCACGCTCGGAAGATAGCGCCGACGCGCACGGCGAGTCACGGACGCGAACGACCGGAGCGTATCCTGGAGAGAACGGAACGAGGGGTCACCTCCTGGCGTGTCGAGGGCAGCGTCGACATGCTCGTCTCATGCGTTCACGCCGAAACACACGGGCCGTTCGTGGTTCCACCCTCTGCCGCCGAGGAGCCTCGTCGATGTACTCTCCGCACGTCTGCGGCTGACCCTCGGGCAGCTCCCGAGTGTACGCAGCGGACGACGCGGACGGGCACGCACGACGCCTCGCGCACGACGCTCACCGGGCACGACCCTCATCGCGCGGCGCTCACCGCGCGCGACGCCCCACTGGCTCTCGGGTGCGCCGCTCACCAAGCAACGCCTCGGCTACCACGCTCGACCGCGACGCCTTCACGTACGCGCGAGACGACGACGGCGCAGACGACGCGCGCTCCCCACCCCGAGCACGACCACCGCGAGCCACACACCTTCGTCACGCCGCGCGTCGAACGAGGCACCCGGGACCGAGCAGCCGCAACCGCCGGTGACGCGACCGCCGTAGAGCGCGCAGATGCCCGCGACGTCGTCCGCTTCGAGGTCGCGCATGTGCACGTCGCCCGGCGCCGAGCAGGCCCACATCGTCGCGTCTTCGTCGTCGGGCGTGTGCGCGAGGCCGAAGAAGTGGCCGATCTCGTGGGTGACCACGTTCTCGAGATCGACCGCGCCGTCGACGCAGCCCTCGGGGGGACACGTCGTGAAGCGCCAGTGCTCTTCGTTGAGCTCCAGATCGGCGCCGAGCAGCTCGCCGGTGACGGTCGAGAAGTGCACCGTGGTCAGCGCATACGCCGCGGGATCGTGATCGTGCGCTGCCCACGCGTCGTCGAAGAGGACCTGATTCTCGTTCGGGCCGACCAACGTGTGGACCGCGACCGGATCGTCGTTCGGGCTCGAGTCGAAGCTCACCGCGAAGTCGAGCGCGTGCGCGCCGCAGGTCACGTTCGTCCAGCGGTAGAACGATCGATCGACCACCGCGATCACCACGTCGCGCGCCACGTCGCGGGAGCCTCCGCGCTCGAGCTGCCACGTGAGGTCGCGATCGTCCCACGCGAGCCGGAGGAACGGCCGATCGCCCGCGTCGCGCGGCTCGGGGCAACGCTGCATGCAGCTCCCGGTCGGCGCTTGGACGTTGGCGCTCTGACACCACGCGAGGGCCGTCGCGGGGAGCGCGGCGAGGGCGACGAACGACGCGACGAGCGGGAGAGCACGGGCGAGCACGCGCGCAGCCTGTTCTGCGCGAAGGGGCCGCGCACGTGAACGCGACTCGTGCGGCGGCTCGCGAAGGAAGGTTCGCAAAGGGCTCGCGAACGCTCAGCGCCCGAAGCGCCCTTCGATCGCCACTTCGCCGGTGCTCGACGTGGGGGTGGGTGCGATCGTGCGTTCGACGAGGCGGAACGCACCCTCGTGCACCACGAGGACGGTGGAGGCGCGGGTGCCGTAGCCGGGCATCGCGATGCGGATCGGAGAGAGCGCGCGCTCGAGCTCGAGGCCGACGCCGGTGTCGGGCAGCGCGGCGTCGTCGGCGCGGCGGTCGTCGGCGAGGATCGCGAAGAACGCCTCGTCGTCGCGCTCGGCGCCCCGCATCGCGTGCTCGAGCGCCTGCTTCGCGCGGACGACCTTCGGCCACGGCGTGTCGAGCAACGCGTTGGAGACGCCATGGATGCCCCCGTGCAAACGCGTCGGCTCGCCGCCGCGGTTCGAGCACCAGTGCGCCCCTCCGCGGTCGATCGCGATCAGGTTGAAGCCACGCATGCCGGCGTGGCGTGCCTGCGCGACGAAGCGCTCCGCGGAGAGCTCGCCCACGAGGAAGTCGCGCACCAACGCGCCACGCGAGGGCTCCCCGGCTCTTCGCGGGGTGAGGTCCCGGGGATCGCGCACGTTGGTGACCATCGCGATCCGGCCGTGCTCGGGGTGCACACCCATCCACGTGCCGCCGGCTTCGAGATCGGCCCCCGCGATCACGCCGCTGCCGTCGGTCCAGCGGTGCAGCGGCGCGGTCGGGCGCGAGAGCACCTCGTCGCGGTTCGCGATCACGACGAGCGGTTCGGACGGCGAGGTCGGGACGTGCAGCGCGATGAGGCACATGCGCTGGGTGTGGTGCAGGCGACGTGGGATGCCAAGCGTCGGGCATGGCGTGTCGCCGAGGTGTCCCCTGGACGACGGCGTCGCCGAGCACGTCGCCGACACGACCACGACCACGCTCGCTCACGCCCTCACCGCGGCGTCCACGATCTCGTGGGTGCCGTGACCGGTGATGGGGAGCGGTTTTCCCGGCGCGCCGCGAAACTCGGTTCGAGTTTTCGAGCGCTTGTACTAGCATCGCCCCGCTTTCGGGCCCCGTCCGCGTCGGGCGCGGCGGGCGACGTACTTCGCGCGATGGCGCGAGAGGGGATTCGGGCAGGCTCCACCGGAGTCTCGCCCGACCCCGAGAAAAGGGGTCTACGGGGTGAAATTCCTACGCCGATTCGACGCGGGCCTCGCGCGCGGGGAGGCCGCCATCGCCACGGTGGTCTTGCTCTCCCTCGTGGTGGTCGCGGCCATCCAATCCGTCTTGCGCAACTTCGCCGACCAGGGCTTCGGCTGGGCCAACGAGGCGCTCTCGTCGATGGCGTGGGGCGATCCCTTCATGGAGAAGGCGACCCTCTGGCTCGCGATGTTCGGCGCGTCGCTCGCGACCTACCACGACAAGCACATCGGCATCGACGTCGTCGCGCGTGTCGCGGGTCCGAAGCCGCGCGCGGTCATCCGCGGCGTCACCTCGGTGTTCGCGGGTGTGACCTGCTTCTTCTTCGCGCGCGTGGTGCTCGCGGCGCTGCTCGCGAAGGCCGGCCGCATCCCCGCCGAGTGGGGCGTGCTCGACGGCTTCGACACCGTGCACATCTGCCAAGCCAGCGCGCAGGCGATCGAGGACGCGCGCATGACACGCCCCGGGCTCTTCTGCGGTCTGCGCGGGACGCTCGAAGGCCTCGGCCTCACCGTGAACACCCCGACGCGCGCGATGGATCTGCTGGTCCCCGCGATGTTCTTGGTCATCGGCGTGCGCTTCGTCTTCAAGGGCCTCGGCGCGTTCGCGCGCATCCCGAGCGGCGGCATCCCGGACGACGAGCTCGAAGGCGGCAGCGCCCACGGCGAGAAGCCGGCGGCTGACCCCGCCGACAGAGTGAAAAAGTCGGCGGCTGACCCCGCCGACAGAGTGAAAAAGTCGGCGGCTGACCCCGCCGACACGGCGAAGAAGCCGGCGGCTGACCCCGCCGACACGGCAAAAAAGTCGGCCCAGAAGGCGGAGGGCTGAACCATGGACGTCCTCATCGTCGTCGGGCTCATCCTGCTCGCGCTCCTCGGCTCGCCCTTGCTCGCGATCTTCGCGGCGGCGGCCATGATCCTCTTCGCCGGTCTCGAGGACACCTCGATCACCGGCGCTGCGGCCGACATCTTCAGCGAGAAGTTCGCGGAGTCGCCGCTCCTCGTGACGATCCCGCTCTTCACCTTCGCCGGTTACCTCATGGCGGAGAGCGGCACCCCGCAGCGCCTCGTGCGGGTGAGCCGCGCGTGGTTCGGCTGGATGCCGGGCGGCCTCGCGATGGTCTGCCTCGTCGCGAGCGCGTTCTTCACGACCTTCACCGGCGGCAGCGGCATCACGATCGTCGCGATTGGCGGTCTGCTCTTCCCGGCGCTCCTCAGCGAGAAGTATCCGGAGAGATTCTCGCTCGGCCTCGTGACCGCCGGTGGTTCGCTCGGTCTCTTGTTCCCGCCTTCACTTCCGATCGTGCTCTTCGCGGTCGTGGCGGGGATCGAGGTGGAGAAGATGTTCCTCGCGGGGCTCCTTCCCGGCGTGGTGACCATCTTCGCCCTCGCGGTGTACGCGGCCTTCGTGGGCGTGAAGAGCCCCGAGATTCCGCGACAGAAGTTCGAAGCCAAGGAGGCTTGGGCGTCGCTGGTCGCGGTGTTCTGGGAGCTGCTCTTGCCGGTGCTGCTGATCGCCGCCCTCGCGTTCGGCGTGCTCCGCATCCACGAAGCCGCGGCGTTCACCGCGCTCTACGTGCTGATCATCGAGGTCTTCGTCTACAAGGACGTGAAGATCAAGGCGCTCCAGCCGATCGTGAAGGAGTCGATGACCATGGTCGGCGCGATCCTCGCGATCCTCGCCACCGCGGTCGGCTTCACCGGGTACCTCATCCAGGCCGAGGTCCCGATGAAGATCCTCGCGTGGATGCAGTCGTTCATCGACACGAGCGATCCGGTTCAAGCGCAGATCATGTTCCTGCTCGTGCTGAACGTCTTCCTGCTCGTGGTGGGAATGCTGATGGACATCTTCAGCGCGATCGTGGTGGTCGTGCCGCTGGTGCTCCCGGTCGCGCGACAGCTCGGGGTCAACGACTATCACCTCGGGATCGTGTTCTTGCTCAACCTCGAGATCGGCTACCTCACGCCGCCCGTCGGGTTGAACCTCTTCATCTCGAGCTTCCGCTTCGGCAAGCCGGTGACGGTGCTCTACAAGGCGGTGTTGCCCTTCATCGCGCTGCTCCTCGTGGCGCTGGCGGTCACGACGTACATCCCGAGCCTCTCGCTGATGTTCTTGCCCGAAGGCGCGGGGGACAACGTGCCCGCGAGCCAAGTGGAGACGCCCGATCCCGTCGAGCCTCTGCCCGACGCGCCGATCGAGCCGCCGCCGAGCGGTGGGCTCGACGATCTGGAGGGTCTGCTCGACGAGGGCGGGGATCTCGAAGGCGGCGGCGGCCTCGACGCGCTCGAGCAGGAGCTCGAAGGCGGCGGGGGTGGCCTCGACGCGCTCGAGCAGGAGCTGAACGGCACCGGCGGTGGGCTCGACGCGCTCGAGCAGGAGCTGAACGGGAGCGGTGGGCAGGACACGACGGAGCCAGCCGCCGGTGGGCTCGACGCGCTCGAGCGTGAGCTCGCGGAGTGAGCGAGGCGTGAGCTCGCGAGCCCACCCCGGCTCGTGAGCTCGTGCGCACCGCGTGTACCGCTCGCGCGTACCGCTCGTTCTCTCGTGTCGCTCGTGTCGCTCGAGGAACCGCGAGGTTCGTCGGCCCGTGCTCACGGCGCGCGGGTTCGGTCGTCGTTCAGACGCGTACGGTGGACGTTCGTCGTCCGGACCGCTCACGCCGCACGGACGTGCGCGCTCGTGCGGACGCGCTCGTCCTCACGCGCGGCGCGGAGCGCGGTCGCGATCGCGAGGCCGTGCAGGCTCAGCCGTGCTTTGCCGGCATCGACGAGGCCACGCCGCTCGAGGTGGATCAGCCCCTCGGCGACGCGGAGCGGTGACACCCCGAGCCGCGCACCGAGTCGACCAGCAGTGGCGGGGCGATCCGCGAGGGTGAGGAGGAGGTCGAGGAGGCCGAGGACGAGCGCTTCGTGGGTCATGCGAAGCACTGTGCACCTGACACTGATCGCGCGTCCAGTTTCGTGCATTCAGTGGGGAGCGTTTGTTTAGCATTTCTTGCAAGTAACTGATTTCATTCGATTTCTCGCGGTGTCCTGGACGGGCGGAAAGAATGGTGGATCCTTCGCGGAGAGGGCGGATCCTTCGCGGAGCGGGCGGATCCTTCGCGGAGGGGTGCACTTCTTGGAGCCAGCGGAGCCTTCACGGAACGGGCGGAGCGCACCTCGGAAGACGGTGAGGAGCTCCTCGCCGTCGGCCATCGAATGCGGCCGAGCGCGGGACGGGGCAGCTCGCTCCGCGGGATTCTCGTGATCGACGCAAACAATCGAGATTACGATCGTTTTCTTCCGCGACGCCGGCTCACGCGAGGGTTGCTCCGAGCGGCTCGTCTCCCGTAGGATTCGCCTCGGTGTCTCGCGACGACGTGGTGTTGGGCATCGATCTCGGGACGACGAACTCCGTCGTCGCGGTGGCCGACGGTTCCGAGGCTCGAGTGCTCCCGACGGAGCTCGGGGCGCGGCTGATTCCGTCGGTCGTCTCGTTCAAGGCGGACGGGCGCATCGTGGTCGGCGAAGAGGCGCGTGAGCGACGGCTCGTCGACGCCGCGAACACCGTCTATTCGGTCAAACGCCTCATCGGACGGCCCTTCAAATCGCCCGAGGTGCGGCGCGCGGAGCAGCGCTTCGCGTTCCAGCTCGTGGAGAGCCCGAACGGCGGTGTCGTCGTCGACATCCGCGGCGAGACGTACACGCTCACCGAGATCAGCGCGTTCGTGCTTCGCGAGGTGAAGCGCATTGCGGAGCTGAACCTCGGGCACCCGGTATCGCGCGCGGTGATCACGGTGCCGGCGAACTTCAACGAGCTGCAGCGCAGCGCGACGAAGGCCGCCGGTCGCGTGGCGGGGCTCGAGGTCGCGCGCATCGTCAACGAGCCGACCGCGGCCGCGCTCGCGTACGGGCTCGGCAAGGATCGCGCAGAACGCGTCGCGGTCTTCGATCTCGGCGGCGGCACCTTCGACATGACGATCCTCGAGCTCGAGGACGACGTGTTCGAGGTGCGCGCGACGGCCGGCGACAGCTTCCTCGGCGGCGACGACATCGACCTCGTGGTGGCCGAGCGGATGTGCGACGCGTTCCTCGAGCGCTACCACTGGGACCCGCGCCAAGACGATCAAGCGTTCGAGCGTCTGCGCGCGGCGGCGGAGTGGGCGAAGTGCCAGCTCACCGACGAAGGCGCGGTGCAGCTCACGGTGGAGGAGCTCACGTACTCCCCGGACGGGCGCGCGCTCGATCTCGAGTTCCAGCTCGATCGGCGCACCTTCGAGGACTCGATCCGGCCGCTGCTCGCGCGCGCGTTCGACGTCTGCCAGGAGGCCCTGCGGAGCGCGAACCTCAAGCCGAAAGACGTGGAGAGCGTGGTGCTCGTCGGCGGCTCGACGCGCACGCCGCTGGTGCGGCAGATGGTCGAGCAGTACTTCGGCAAGCCGCCCCGCACGGGCCTCGACCCGGACCTCGTGGTCGCGCAGGGCGCCGCGATTCACGGCTACTCGCTGCGCGGTCAGGGCGCGCCGAAGACGTCGCTCGGCAAGGTCGGCATCAAGAAGATCGCGCACGGCGAGCTCGAGAAGCTGCGCGCGGAGCGCGAGGCGCGGCAGGCCGCGTTGCCGAAGCAGCCCGCGTTCGTGCCGAAGCCGCCTCCTCCTCCGCCTGCGCATCTGCTCGCGGGGAAGAAGCCTCCCGCGCCGCCGCGTGCACCGGGTGTCCCAGGAGGCGGTGCAGGCGCAGGCGGTGCAGGCGCAGTCGGTGCAGTCGGCGCGGTCGCGGCGGGCGTCACGAGCGGCGCGCGTGTGAACGACTCGCTCGAGGTGCTGCGACCTCCGGCGGGCGGTGACTCGCTCGAAGCCCCGCGCCCGCAGAAGAAAGCGACGTTGATCGGCGCGGGGCCGGCGTTGCCTTCGCCGATCGGTGCGACCCAGGCGAAGCCGACGCCGCGCTCGGGCTCGTTCGATCTCGACGACCCGCTCGCCTCGCCGAGCGTCGCGCCGAAAGACGCCGCGCCACGCGACGTGTCGGTGCGACCGAGCCCCCTCGAGCTCGACGATCCGCTCGCGCGTGCGACCCCTTCCGGCGGCATCCGTCGTCCCGCGAAGCCCTCCGTCGTGCCGACCGGGCTCGAGCTCGACGATCCGCTCGTCGGTCGGCCGCGCGACTCGCTCGACGATCCGCTCGAGGTGCGCGACTCGCTGCTCGATTCGCTCGACGACCTCGACGGTCCCGACGGCCTCGACTCTGGCGAGGTCACGCGCATCGCGGTCACGCCCGAGGAGCTGCGCAAGAAGAGCGTGCCGCCGGCCGCGAAGGCCGTCGTGGTCACCGCGCCGAGCGTGGTGGTCGGCTCGCCGCCGAAGCCGCCGCCGCCGCCGAAGCCAACCGCGCCCACACCGCAGACCGCGCTCCCGAGCGTGATGGTCGACGATTCGCTCTTCGACGACGGTCCGCCGAGCGACGAGATCGAAGCGTCGTTCGACGCGACCTTCAGCGACGAGATGCCGGCCCTCGAGGTCGGTCCCGCGGATCCCTTCGACTTCGACGCGCCGATCGCGAGCCCCGCGAAGAGCCCGGCCCGCGCGCCCGCCTCACCTGCCTCGCCGCCGGGTTGCTCGCCCTGGGCAGCCCGGCCGGGGCGGATCTGGACATTGAGGGCTTCAGCGTGCACAC
>ERZ761607.3781-NODE-3781-length-14161-cov-4.880193_pt1 | contig 14161 bp, 12 predicted proteins | sample MGYA00511164_ERZ761607 | MGnify/ENA primary metagenome ERZ761607 (study PRJEB28899, sample SAMN02445080) | bioreactor sludge metagenome | biome: EBPR sludge | place: Australia: Brisbane, Thorneside Wastewater Treatment Plant | collected 2011-06-22 ...
GAGGCGCTCGCAGGCGGGTCTCTGGGCAAGATTGGTGGCACGTTCACAGCGGTGCGTGGATTCGAGGCGCTCGCAGGCGGGTCTCTGGGCAAGATTGGTGGCACGTTCACAGCGGTGCGTGGATTCTTGGGCACGCGAGCGTTTTTGTCTTCTAGCGGGAAAACAGATGCACGACTGGATCAGCTCTATTGAAATCTTTGCCGACGCGACGTGGATGTGGTTTGGCCACGGCGAGGCACTTTTCCGCCACGAGAACGACCTCGTAGAAAGTCTGTTTTGCGCAAAGAATCGCACGCATTTTCGTCCATTGTTCCCGTCTCGCGGATTCCCCGAAGACGTGAATTCGGACTTCTTGGCTTCGGTGGAGGGCGTTGTCTCGGTGGGTGCAACAGTCATGGATTCATCTTGGGTCTCGTTCGAGGAGCTTTGTGCGATTCCATGGAATGAAGAGGCTCTCGCGGTCGACCCGAGGGTATACAAGTACAGTCGGAGGCCGGACGGCTCCGAAGGTCTTCTGGGAATATCGCTGGAGTACGAAGGGGTCGACCTCACAAGACTTGGAGGCGTCGACGAGACCAGCGAGCTCGTCGATGGCGATACCGTCTACCGACGTCGACGACTTCGGCGACGAGATTTGCTCGAAGAGTCCGATTTCTCCACCATGATGGCGGTTTGTGAGGCTCTTGCGAACCGGTACGGAACTTCTCACGTGAGATGGGTCGTGGCATTCTTGAGTTAGTTGCTGCAACCGGCGGCGGGGAACGTTCCATGTTCACGGCCGAAATGAAGTCGTAGCCGGATCCAAGATTGACGTCGTAGCGATCCGAGCCGCCGGCAGCCGCGAGCCAAGGCGGCAGCCGCGAGCCAAGGTGTTAACGGCCGAATCGACGCCGCAGCCGGATCCAAGATTGACGTCGTAGCGATCCGGGCCAGTGGCCGCGCTGACGTCGTACGCGGGAACACGCTAAGGTCGTAGAGCTACGACGCACGCGGCCGATCGAACTCGCGATCATACGACCGCTGCGGCCGCGCGAATCGCGGCGTGTGCTCTCCGCGGAAACGCGCACGGCCGCGCTCGTCGTAGACCCGAGCGGGCATACGACGGGCGCGGCCGCGTGCGTGCTCGCCGGTCAGGCCGGATCGTGGCGCTCGGGCCAGTGGGTGTTCACGGCCGAAATGACGTCGTAGCCGGATCCAAGATTGACGTCGTAGCGATCCGAGCCGCTGGCCGCGCTGACGTCGTACGCGGGACCACGCTGAGGTCGTAGCTGTACGACCCACGCGGCCGATCGGACTCGCGATCGTACGACCGCTGCGGCCCTACGAGCGCGCTCGTGCAACGATGCGTCGCGTCGGCTGACGCGGGTCGTCGTGGGCCCCAGCCTCCTCGTGCGTCACGAAGCGACCGCCGACGCGGCGGCGCACGAGGTCGACGTGACCTCGCACGGTGGCGCCAGGAGGACTCATGATTCGCGTTCGTCGGTCCGAAGAACGCGGCCACGCCAACCACGGTTGGCTCCGCTCGATGCACACGTTCTCGTTCGCGGGCTATTGGGATCCGCGGCACATGGGGTTCCGCACCTTGCGCGTGATCAACGAAGATCGCGTCGCGCCGGGCGCGGGGTTTCCGCGGCATCCGCACCGCGACATGGAGATCCTCTCGTACGTCGTCGAGGGCGCGCTCGAGCACGCCGACACGATCGGGACCGGCTCGGTGATTCGTCCGGGCGACGTGCAGCGCATGAGCGCGGGGCGCGGGATCGCGCACAGCGAGTACAACGCGTCGCGCGAGGAGCCCGTGCACTTCCTGCAGATCTGGGTCGAGCCGGGCGAGCTCGGCATCGCGCCCGGCTACGAGCAGAAGCGCTTCGACGACGAGGAGAAGCGCGATCGGCTGCGGCTGGTCGCGTCGAACGACGGTCGCGACGGATCGATCACGATCCACCAGGACGCCGCGCTCTACGCGTCGTTGCTCTCGCCGGGCGCGAAGGTCGAGCACACGCTCGCGCCGACGCGCGGGGCGTGGGTGCAGGTGGTGCGGGGTGCGGTGAAGGTCGACGGAGAGCTCTTGCGCGCGGGCGACGCCGCGGCGATCGAAGCGGTCGAACGGTTCGCGATCGAAGGCGTCGAGGACGCGGAGCTGTTGGTGTTCGATCTCGCGTGAGCGTCGTGCGTCATTCCGTCGGGGGTTTCGGCTCGATCGGCTCGTTCGATCGGGCCGGCCCCTCGGCGAGGCGCCGTTGGATCGCGACCGGCACGCTCTCGCGCAGCACGATCTTCCAGCCCGAGTCCTCGCGTCGCATCACCACCGGGCGGCTGCGTCGGCCCGTCTCGTCGCGCCCGAAGACGTGCGCGACGTCGCCGGTGATCGTGACCTCGAGATCGCTCTTGCCGGACGCGAGGCTGCCGAAGACGTAGCCGACGAGGCCCTCCGCGTCGGGCGCGCTCTCGTCGAGATCGGCGAAGCAGAGCGCGCGCGTCTCGGGGTCGTGCAGGTGGAAGCTGCGCCCGATGCGCATGCGGCGGCGGACCTCTTCTTCGGAGACGTCGGCCACGCCGTAGACCTCGAGGAGCGTCTCCGCGGTGGTCTTCGGCGTGAACAGCCGGAGGTCGGTCGGCTCGGGCGCCCCACACGCGAGGCCGGTGACGAAGAGCGTGAGCACGAGCGGAAGGATCCCGCGTGTCACACGTCGCTTCGCCGCGATTCGCGTCACGTCGATTCGGTCGGCGTCCAGAGCTCGCGCGGCGTCGACCCCTCGATTCGACTCGATGCTGCGATGCTGCGCTCGGCTCACGCCTCGCCTCGCACGAAACGTTCGATCGCGGGGCCCACCGCGGAGAGCTCGAGGTCCTTCGCGGGCGCGTTGAACCAGCGGAAGGGCGTGAGCCACGTCGCGCGATCGCCGATTCGAAAGCCACCCGCGCCGAGCTCGATCAGCAGCGCGATCGCGCCGTAACGATCGTGCAGGTGATCGAGCTCCATGCCGGGCGCGAACGCTCCCGGCACCCAGCGCGCGGCTTGGGTCACGTCGTAGCCGGGGAGATCGCGCGCGAGCGCTTCAGCCGCGCGCAGGTGCGCCGCGTGATCGGCGGGGCGTCGCCACACGCCGCCGTAGGGATAGAGCACCTTGCGCCCGAAGCTGTGCAGGCTGAGGGCGCGATCGATGGATCGCCCGAGCGCGTCGAGCGATCCGAGGATCGCCGCGATCTCGGGCTCGCTCTGCGGCGACGCCCCGCCACCGCCCACGTGGGGCAAGACTTTCGCGCGCAGGTGGGTGCCCGACCAATGGGTGGGCCAGTTGCGGTTCAGGTCGACGCCGCGCGCGTTCGCGCGATCGAAGCGGCGCTCGCCACGACGAAGGCCCGCTTCGACGCGACGGTAGCCGTCGACGTTCGCGACCGGGACGACGCGCACCAGCCGATCGGTCGGCGGACGACGCGCGAGCCGTACGAGCAGGTCGAGCGCCGCTTCGACGCCGATCCACTCCATCGCGTGCAGGCCGGCCACCACGAAGCTCACCTTCGCGGCGTCGTGCGGACCGACGTCGAACGCGAAGATCGGCGCGCCCTCCACCGAAGTGCCGATGCGGATCGCGCGTGCGTGGAGGCGACCGAGCGCGTCGATCACGTCCGCGTACGCGCGGTAGGTGCCCGCGCCGCGTGGCAGCTCCAGCGGCGTGCGATCGAGCGAGGCGAGGTGCGCGACGAGCTCGGACATCGGCGCGGAGCTTACGAGGTTTTCACGATCGATCACGCGTGCGTCGCGTGAGCGTCCGTCGGCGCGCGTCACGACGCGTCGCGGGGGGCCTCGCGAAGTTGGAGCGCGCCTGCTGCGTGCAGCGCGTGCTCCAGCACTACGAGCGCGGGCGTGTCGAGCCGTACGTCGACGTGCGAACGTTTGGGTCCCGAGCGGATCCCGCGGTCGCTCCAGCGCTTGCGGAGGCTGGCCCCTCGGTGCGCGAAGGTGATCGTGGCGCTTCCGTCCGAGACGCGGACGTAGGAGCCGACGCGCACCTCCTCGTGCGGAACGTTCACGTCGTTCGAGCCGGCGGGCGCACGCGACGCCGTCACGCTCCCGATCTCGATCGTCGCGCCCGCGAGGCGCACGCGTCGCTGGAGGACGCCGAGGGCGTAGCGAAGCTCCACCGTCTCGGGCGCGAGGAGCACCCGCGATCGGATCCCACCGAACCACGCGAGGCCGATGAGCCCGAGCGAGGTGCCGAGGATGGCGGCCGCGATCCCGGCGAAGAGCCGCTCTCGGTCCAGCGCGATCCCGAGCGCGAACGACGCGACGAAGCCGAGCCCGCCGAACCCCACGAGCGGCACCACGAACGCGCGATCGTCGCCGCGCAGCTCGGCGACCTCGTGGGTTTCGTCGGTCGCGCCGTGCACCTCGTCGAGGTGGCGCGCGAGCTTGGCCGCGCCGACGACGACTGCGCACTCGGGACACGGCACGAGCGCGGTCGGTGCGCGACGCGCGGCTTCGAGCGCGAGCGCACGTGGACGGATCCCCATCGTTCGAACGCTACTCGATCGAGCGCGATGGCGACGCATCGAGATCGTGAGTCACCCGACACCACGCAGAACGCGGAATCACACGAGTGAGTCGTGCGAATCCGTTCACGCGCCTCACACGAGCGGCGCGATGCGCGTCACTGGAAGCGGCGCCACGCGGTGAGCTCGGCCTCTTGGAACGCCGCGTAGCGACGCTGAAGGCGGATGAGCTCGCCGTAGATCGTCGGCATCTGCGGCGCGAGCGCGAGGAGCACGCGGCCAGTCGCTTCCGCATCGCCCGCCGCGCGGTGGGCTTGTTCGAGCGGGATGCCGAAGAACGCCGCGACGTCGCCGAGGCGGCGCGACTTCTGATCCTTGAGGATCTCGCGCGCCCACACGAGCGGGTCGATCCAGGTGGTGTCTTCGCGGAGCGCGGGCGGGAGCGCCTTGGGGAGCGCGTGCTTCACGCGGCGCGCCTCGGAGAGCAAGAAGGTGCGATCGAAGTCGGCGTTGTAGGCGACGGGGATGCGGCCTGCGAGCAGCTCGACGACGTGCGGGAGCACCTCCTCGAAGGACGGCGCACCGTGCAGCTCTTCGTCGGTGATGCCGTGCACCGCGCGCGCTTCTTCCGGCACCGGGATGCCGGGGTTCACGAGCAATCCTTCGCGGAAGGCGAGCCGTCCGCCCGCGTCGAAGCCGACGAGGCCGATCTCGAGCACGCGATCTTGTTCGGGGTTGGTGCCCGTCGTCTCGAAGTCGATGACGACGAAGGGCAGCTCGATCCAGGAGCGGCTCGCTTCGAGCTCAGCGACGAGGCCAGGCACGGTGCGGATGGCCTGCGCGATCAGATCCGCGATGCCCGGGTAATGACGTCCGGTCGGGAAACAGGTCTTCGGCGCGCCGCGCATCGGCGACCGAGGTACCACGACGCGGCGGATCCGACCAAGGGGTTCGCACGTCGCTTCGGTCGCCATCGCGTTCACCGATGGATCGGAGGCTCTGCCATCGGAGAGCGCGATGGCTCGAACGCGCGGCCATCGGAGAGCGCGATGGCTCGAACGCGCGGCCATCGGAGAGCGCGATGGCTCGAGCACACGGTCATCGGAGAGCGCGATGGCTGGGCTCGCGTCTGGAAGGCGTCGGGGTGCCGAAGCCGCGTACGTCGATCAGGTCGCGAACCCGAAGCCGCGCCGCACCGTGCGAAGCTCCTCGGTGTGCGCGCCCGTGGCGTCGCGGACGACGAGCGGCGCCTCTTCGTGCTCGGGGTGCATGCCGCGTCGGCACGCGAAGAGCGAGAAGAGCGGGGCGCGTCCCTCCCGTGGGATCACGTCGCGGTAGGCGACGGCGGAGAAGCCGTGCTCGTGGATCGCGGCGAACGCACGCTCGATCTGCGGGGTCGGGAAACAGAAGACGAAGCGCGCCTCGTCGCGATCGGAGAGCGTGCGCGCCGCGGCCGCCGCGTAGTCGTGCACGGTGCCGCGCAGCTCGAAGCGCGCGTGGGCTTTCTGCGAGTCGGGCGGCAGCACGCCCGCGCTCACGTCGAAGTAGGGTGGGCTGCCGGTCACGAGATCGAAGCGGCGGTCGAAGCGCGTGTCGCGTAGATCGCCGTGTGTCGGCTTCACGCGCGCCTGTAGGCCGTTGAGCGCGAGGTTCTCGAGCAGGAGCGCGTAGCTGATGTCTTGGGCCTCCACGCAGCTCAGCGTCGCGTTGGGGCCGAGGCCGTGAAGCACGAGCAGGCCGACGGTGCCGATGCCAGTGCCGAGGTCGAGGGCGGCGTCGGTGCGCGGGCCGTGCACGAGCGCGTAGTACGCGGTGAGCACGTCGTCGGTAGAGTGTCGGTGTCCACGCTTTCGCTGGAGGATCGACCACGCGCCGGTGAGCGCGTCGAGCGTGACGGGCTCGCCGAGGCGAGCTTCGAGCGCGGCGCGGCGGGCCTCGAGATCGAACGCTGGCGGATCGGACTTCGCCGGATCGGACATCGGGCCCACGTGACGCCGTGGGCGCCGCGGTGCAACGCGACGTCGCGAACCGACACCATCACGAACGACACCATCGCGAACGACACCATCACGAACGACACCATCACGAACGACACCATCACGCGCGGACGGCACATCACGCGCCGACGGCATCACGCGCCGACGGCATCGCGCGCCGAGAGGGTCGCGAAACGTCGTTCGCGTGATCGAGCGTGTGGCTCAGATCGAGAGCAGCGTGATCCACGCGTTGTGGCTGAGGTGCACGATCGCGCAGAGCAACGTCGAGCCGGTGAAGCGCCGCATCAGGGTGAGCGCGAGCCCGGTGGTCGCGACGCTCACGAACGCGCCCCACGCGCCCCATTGCTGCGGGAGGTGCACGACCGCGAAGAGCACGACGGTGAACGCGAGCGCGACGTTCGCGCCGCGCACGCGCTCGAGCGTCCCGAACACGAAGCCGCGAAAGAAGAGCTCTTCGGCGACCGGCACGAACACCGCCACGAGCGCGACCGCGAGGCGTCCGCTCGGCATCTCGACGAAGAGCTCGATCGGCGCGAGGCCCGTCGCGGGCACGAGCGCCACGATCAAACGCCCGAGGATCACGAGTGCGAGCCCGAGCAGCGGCGCGAGCACGAGCCACACGATCGCGGCGCGGCGCGGCGGGATCAGACCGAGCGCTTCGATCTTCGGTGGGCGCACGGCGTCGCGGCGGAGCGCGGACACTCCGGGGATCACGAGAAAGAACGCCGCCACCACCTCGAGCAACGCGACGATCAGGCCGCGCACCACGGCGCCGCCCACGCCGGTCACCGGCACGAGCGAGACCCCGAAGAGCGCGCCGACCATCACGGTCACGCCGAGCGTGACGCGCAGCATCGCGTTGCGCATCGAGGGCTCGCGCGCTTCGGCGTCGTTCGTGTCTCCCGCATCGTCGACGTCTTCGCCCGCGTCGTCACGACGTCGACGCGCGAGCGCGACCACGAGCTGGAGCGCACCCGCGAGCGCGGCCCACACGCCGATCCGGTCCCCGAGCGCGAGGGGCGTCCACGCGATCACCCGCGCCCGCGCGCGCACCTCCGCGAGCTCGGGCGGCAGCGGACCCGCGGCGAGCGCGATCACGTACTCGCCCGAGACCCCGAGGCTCTCCGCGTCGCCGATCACCACGCAGCCCACGCCGTCCACGCCTGCCCCACCCGACGAAGTTTCTCGGTCGGCCGGGTCAGCGGCCGACGAAGGCTCTCGCTGCACCCGCGCTGCGAGCTCCGCGTCGAACGGCACCCGCCGCACCACGTCGAAGCGGTCTTCTTCCGCGAAGAGGATCTCGAGGCCCGCAGTGCGCGTCCACGCGTCGGAGAAGCCGTCGTCCGCGCAGAGCTCGAAGATCACGGCTTGGCCCTCGCGGAGGTCGGCCCGCACGAGCTCGCGCGGCTCGGAGGCGTCGTCACCGAGCGCGCCGAGCGCGACCGCCTCGCCCCCGACGTCGCGCTCGGTCGCCGCGCGCTCCCCGACGCCCACGAGCCCCCACGAATACGCGAAGACGAGGAGCAGGATCGCGAGACCGAGCGAGAGAGGACGCGCCACGGCGCGCGAGGGTACGCGGTTCGACGGCGACGGCCTACGCCGCTGCGCTCACTCGTGGCGCAGGCCCTCGACGGGCAACATGCGCGCGGCCCAAAAGCTCGGGGCGACGGTCGCCACCGTACAGATGCCGAACGCGACCGCGGCGGTGACCGCGAACTCCGACCACGAGACCACCACCGGGAGGTGATCGATCAAATAGACTTTCGGATCGAGATCCATGCGTACGGTCGCGAGGTAGAGGACCACGCCTCCACCGAGCAACAACCCGACCAACGTCCCGATCACGCCGATGATGCTCCCTTGGAGCATGAAGACACCGAGCACCGTGGTGTCGGTCGCGCCCATCGCCTTGAGGATCGCGATCTCCCGCTTCTTCTCGAGCACGATCATGATCAGGGTCGCGATCACGTTGAAGGCGGCGACGAAGATGATGGTCGCGATCACGAAGCCGAGCGTGATCTTCTGGATCTCCAGCGCGGTGAAGAGGTTGCGGTTGAGCTCCGCCCAATCGAGGGTGTGAAACGGGCCGCCGAGCTCGCGCTCGAGGCGGCGGGCGACGTCCTCGCTCTGCTCCAGATCGTGCAGCCGGAGCTCCACGCCGGTGGCGGCGTCGCCTTGGCCGTAGAAGTGCTGCGCCTCGAAGAGGTCGGTGTAGACGAGGCGCGAGTCGTACTCCTGGAAGCCCGCCTCGAAGATCGCGATCACGCGCAGCTCGCGCGAGCGCGGGGTGCGGGCCTCGGGCGCGATCATCGAGGTGTCGAGCCCCGAGAGCGGTGAGACGAGGCGCACGCGATCGCCGACCCCGAGCCCGAGGGTGCGCGCGAGGGCATGACCGACCACGATCCCGGGCAGCGACTCCGTCGCTTCGGCGTCGGTCTCCGCGAAGGCGTTCTCCTCTGCGAGCAGCTCGTCTTCCCATTCGTTCGACGGGAGCTCCATCGAACCGGGATCGAACCCTTCGAGGAGGGCCTCGACCTCGCTCGGCGACGCGACGGCGACCTCGGGGAGCGGCGCGTCGTCGGTGGTGTCGGCTTCGTCGGTGCCCGCGGCATCGGTGGCGTCGCGGTCGCCATCGGGACGCGCGGCGACTGCGGCGACGCCCGCGTCCGGCGCCGGATCGCCCCAGAGCGGCGTGCGGCGCAGCGCGGGCCTCAGGCCACCGTCCGGCAAGAAGAGGTTCGCGGTCGGGTCGTCGCGCAGCTCCTCCAGAGCGCGCTCGACGTCGATCTCGGGCGCATCGTCGTTCGGGGACAGGCTCGGATCGGGCGCCGCTTCTTCCGCGAGCTCGTCGAGCCAGTTCCAGTCCTCGCTCGTGCTGCTGCCGATGTCGTCCGGGTGCAGCGGTGGGCGCGCGCCTTCGCGACGAAGCCCGCGCAGCGAGCCGTCGACGAGCTGCTGCGGCAGGTCGAGCACGGTCGGCATGCGCTCGGGGTCGACGCCCTTCACGAGCACACCCGCGAGCCGATCGCCCTTGGCGAGCATCATCTCCTGGATGAGGAAGGGGCCCGCGCCCGCGACCTCCGGCATCGCCTCCGCGCGCGCGATCACGTCGCGGTACTCGTCGAAGTCGACGCCGTACTTCATCACGAGCACGTGCGCGTTGACGCCGAGGACCTTGTCGCGGAAGGCCTTCTGGAAGCCGGTCGTGATCGAGAGCACCGCGAGCAGCGCGGCGACGCCGAGCGCGACGCCCGTGACGGCGATGAAGGTGATGACCGACACGGTGCTCCGCTTCTTCGAGCGGAGGTGGCGCATCCCGATCTGAAAGGCGTAGGCCATGCGGCGGGCGACGGGTAACACGCGAGGTCCCCGAGGGCCACGCGAAGGGCCCAACCCGCGAGCGGGGCGGACGCTTCCGTGTGTGGCGTCGGTCGGCGTCGGCGCCGGTCGCGTCGGTTGGGATGCGTGTCGGTGTCGGGATGTCGTGCCGGTGTCGGCGTCGGGATGCGTGATGTGGCGAGGCGATGTGGCGCCGGTGCTGAATGCCGCGGTGGTGTCGGTGTCGGGACGCCGCGAGGTGATGTCGTTTGGGACCGGGTGAAGCTCCGAGCGTCTGTGCGCGTCTCGTTCCTTGCCGCGCCTGAGCCGCCCGGCGAGGATGGACGCGTGTCGAAACCTTTGATCGTCGTCGTGCTCCTGATCGCCGCGCTCGCGAGCGCGGCGCTCGTCTTCTTCGCGATGAGCGCGCTTTCGGAGGACGAGCCGCCGCCGGTGGTCGCGAACGAACCGACGACCTCCGCGCCTGCGCCGGAGCCCGAGCCCGAAGCCGCTCCGACCGACGCGGAGCTGGTGGTGCGCACCGACATCACCGACGCGAACCTCTTCGTCGACGCGTTCGATCGCGGCCCGATCGAGGCGGAGAGCTGGCGGACGCTGCCGCTCGGGCCGCATCGGATCGAGGCGCGCCGAGGCGCGACGGTGATCGCGGCGCTCACGGTGGAGCTCGGCCCGAACGGCGCGGACGTCGAGCTTCACGCGGACGGAACCACCGCGCAGACCGAGCGCCCCGAGCCGCCGGTGCGGGTCGCGAGCGCGCGGACGGAGCGTGCGGCGGGACAGGCCGGGTCGAGCGCGCCGTCGAACGAGACGCCGACCGCGCCGAGCGCACCCACGCCGAGCGCACCCACGAGCGCACCGACCGTGGAGCCGAACGAGCCCAATCCCGCACCGAGCGCGCCCGCGCCGAGCGCGCCGACCACGGTCGCGACGGCTCCGCGTGTGGAGCCTCCTCCGGGCGTCGAGCCCGCGCCCACCGCGCCCATCTTCGGTGCGCGCCCGAGCGCGGGGGTCCAGGTGGTCGACCAGCACCAAGCGCAGACCGTCACGCCGCCGCCGGTGACTCCGACCGCTCCCGTCGCGCCGCGCGGCGCCGCCCCCGTGGCCCCCGTGGCGCCGGCCGCGCCGCCGAACGAAGCGCAGATGCGGCGCGCGCTCGACTCGGTCATCCCCGCGGTGCGCACCTGCGCGGGCGACTTCCACGGCGAGCTCGACGTGACGGTGTCGTTCGCGCCCGACGGAACGACCCGCGCGCGCATCGGGCGATTGCCGACGCGCGAGGCTCGGTACTGCGTTCAGGGCGCCATCCACGAGCGGGTTCGTGTGCCGGCGTTCACCGGTCGCGCGACGCAGATCCGTCACGTCTACCGGCTTTGATCACGCAGCGTCGAGGACGGTAGGAAGCGTGTGCGCCACCGTCGTCGCTGAGCACGTAAGCTCGCGGTGCCGCGGGTCGCGCGACGTGGCGGTCGGCTCCGAGGTGGCACTGCGGGTTCGACTCGTGCGCAGATCGAGCTTCGGCAAGTGTTCGAATCTGCACGTGTATTCGGGGAGGTGTGCGGGGTCAGAGCCGTCGAATCGCGCGCGCGACGTGGCGCCCACCCGGCTCCACCGAGAAGGTCAGCTCGATGCGCTGGCCGGTCGCGAGCCCCTCCAACAACGAGAGATCCTCGACGAGGAAGGGCATCGTCATCTCGGGCATGTAACCGGGAATCGCCTCGTGATGAACGATGATCTGCCGGCGTTCTTCGCGGATCTCTTCCACGGTTCCGCGCGTGGTGTAGCGAGGGCTGCGCCCGTCGGTGGTCTCGGGGGCCTCCGAGGTGTTCGACGAGGGCTCGGAGTCGGACGTCGCCGACGTCTCGGGGGTCTGCGAGGCGCCACACCCGAGCACGAGGAGGAGAGCGAGCAAGGCGGGCATGTTCGAACGATGGCTCGGCTTCGGGGGGCGCGCAGTGCGGCAAGTTGACGCGCCGCGAGCCGAGATCTCGTGAGCGGAGGGCCCGCCCGCGGGTCGGCCTCGATGGCTGCGCGAGCGCGCACGTGCACGTGCGACCACGTCGACGGCTTCGACGCAATGCGCGTAACGCGGAGGCCTCGACGTCGTCCGTGAGGCATGTCGGCTCGCCAGACGTTCCGCGCGCTCCCGGCCCTCCGCTCGAACCCTCGCCACGTACCGCCCCAGGTCGTCGATGCGCTCGCGATCGGCTACCGGCTCTCGGACCTTCGCATGTGGCGCGACGGGGTCAGCTCCCGCCCGCTCGACCTGCAGCGATACCTCTCGCTGCGCGCGTTGCTCGGTCGCTGATCGAGCGTCGCCGTCCGCGATCGAACGATCGAATCGTCCTCCGCGGTCGACGTCCCCACGTCACGACGGTAGAGAGGTCCGATGCGGTTCCGTTTCGTCGTCGTGCTTCGAGCGTTGGTCTTCGGCTCGCTCGCCTCGGGCGCGCTCTTGCTCACCTCACGCGCGAACGCCCCCGCGACCGCGCATGCACAAGCGCCCGCGTCGACCGCGCCCACGCTCCGCGCCGCTGGTGCCGACGTCGTCGCCGCGCCCGCGCCGGCCGAGACGTTCGCCGCGACCTACGAGCGCTTCGCGGTCGCCGCCGATCACCCCGCCGCATCCGCTGCGGGCGCCGAGATCCTCGCCGCCGGAGGCAACGCGGCCGACGCGGCCGCCGCGACCATGCTCGCGCTCGGCGTCGCGAGCCCGGCGTCGAGCGGCCTCGGCGGTGGAGGCTTCCTCCTCTACTACCGGGCGTCCGATCGCACCTTCACCTTCCTCGACTTCCGCGAGGCCGCGCCCGCCGCCGCGACGCCGGAGATGTTCGTCGATCGTCCGGCGCCGATGCCCGGCCGCGCGAACGCTGCGTCTCAGGTCGGCGGGCTCGCGAGCGGAGTCCCCGGTGAGCCGGCGGGCATCGAGGCGATGGTGCGGCGCTTCGGCTCGGGGCTGCCGCTCTCGCGCATCGTCGCGCCTGCGGTGCGGCTCGCCGAAGAAGGCGTGCCGGTCTCGAGCGGGGTCGCGCGCATGTCGGGCGCGTTCGGGGATCAGATGCGACGCGACCGCACGATGCGCGGTTGGTTCGAGGGCGAGGGCCCGCTCCGCGAAGGGCAGATCCTCCGCCAGCCAGAGCTCGCGCGCACGCTGCGGGAGCTCGGCGCGCGTGGCGCACAGGCGATCTACACGGGCCGGATCGCGCGGGAGATCGTGCGCGCGAACCGTGCGGCGGGCGGGATCTTCACGATGGACGATCTCGCGTCGTACCGGGTGATCGAGCGTGAGCCGCTACGCGCGGAGCGCTTCGGGCACCTCTGGGTCACGGCGCCGCCGCCCTCCGCGGGGGGCTTCACGCTCTTGCAGAGCCTCGCGGTGCTCGAAGCGTTGCCGACACGCTGGCGCCCGGTGGCGCGTGGCCAATCTCCGAGCGCGGAGTTCCTGCACGCGCTGGTCGAGAGCTGGAAGGGCCCCTACTTGGATCGCGAGCGCTACTTCGGCGATCCGGATCACGTGCGACTCCCGCTCGACGCGATGCTCGCGCCCGACCGAATCCTCGCGCGTGCGTCGGCGTTCCATCCGGGGCTCGCGAACCCGCCGGAGGACTACGACTTCCCGCTGCAGGCGCCGGCCAACTCCGGACCGGAAGAGAACGGCACGAGCCACCTCTGCGTGGTCGACGCGGAGGGCAACGTCGCCGCGGTGACCACGACGGTGAACCTGCCCTTCGGCGCGCGATACTCCGCGGCGGGCATCGTGATGAACGACGAGATGGACGACTTCGCGCGGGAGGTCGGGGTCTCGAACGCGTTCGGTCTGCTCGGTGGCGCGCCCAACCTGCCGGGTCCGGGCAAGCGCCCGATCTCGACGATGACGCCCACCATCGTGCTCGACGCGGAGGGACGCCCAGTCCTCGCGGTGGGCGCCGCGGGCGGCTCGCGCATCGTGACCGCGACCCAACAAGTCGCGATGAACGTGTTGCTCTTCGGCATGAGCGGCGGCGACGCGATGGCCGCTCCGCGCGTGCACCATCAGGCGCGTCCGAACGTGCTGCGGGTGGAGACCGAGGCGCCGCTGCCCGAGGCGGTGCGCGCGGGGCTGGTGCGGCGCGGCCACACGATCGAGGAGACGGATCACCTCGCGACCGCGCAGGTGATCGCGATCGTGCGTGGGGAGGGTGGCGAGCGTCTTCAGGCGGCGAGCGATCCGCGCAAGGGCGGTCGACCGGCGGGGATCTGAGCGGCTCGAGGGATCCCTGCTCGAAGGATCCGGAGCGCTGCTCGAAGGATCCACCCTTTTTGCCAAGCCTCGGAATCATGGGGGATTTCGAGGG
>ERZ761607.3783-NODE-3783-length-14156-cov-3.844621_pt1 | contig 14156 bp, 10 predicted proteins | sample MGYA00511164_ERZ761607 | MGnify/ENA primary metagenome ERZ761607 (study PRJEB28899, sample SAMN02445080) | bioreactor sludge metagenome | biome: EBPR sludge | place: Australia: Brisbane, Thorneside Wastewater Treatment Plant | collected 2011-06-22 ...
ATGGCGGACGCATCCTCAGCGTGACGCAGGATGTCGGTGCACCCGGCGGCGCCTACGATCCCCTCACCGGTGAATTCGGCGTCACCGTGAATGGGCAGGCAGTCGCGCTCAACATCGGCAGGCCGGGGGATGTCGACAGCATCACCCAGATGGCGGACAGTTTCATCCCGGTGTCGATCGACCGGAATGGCTCTCCGGTTCAGGCGCTGGTGGGCGTTCAGGTCGATCCCAGCGGCGAGGTCAAGGCCTATTATGATTCCGGCCTGATCCGCACGATTGCCCAGATTCCGTTGGTCGACGTGCCGAACCCCAACGGGCTGATGGCGCTGGACAATCAGACTTACCGGGTCGCGCCGAACTCGGGGGCGATGTTCCTTTGGAACGCGGGCGACGGCCCGACGGGCGAGGTCATGGGCTTCGCGCGCGAGGAATCGACCACCGATGTGGCGGCTGAACTGACCAACATGATCCAGACCCAGCGCGCCTATTCGTCGAACGCAAAGGTCATCCAGACCGTCGACGAAATGCTGCAGGAAACCACCAACATCAAGCGCTGAGCGCTGAGCCGAGGGCGCCATGAGCATCTCCACAGCCTTTTCCAATGCCGCCAGCGGCCTGGCCGCCAGTGCGCGCGCCGTGCAGGTCGTATCGGCCAACATCGCCAATGCGATGACGCCCGGTTACGCAACCCGTTCGCTCGACCTGGCCGCCTCGACCCTCGGAGGAGGTGGGGGCGGGGTGCGCATGCTTGGCCTCTCGCGATCCGCCAACACGGCCCTTCTGGGATTCAGCCGCGATTCGCGCGCTGCGGCGCAACAGGCCCAGGCGCTGGCGAACTACCGGCAGGCCGTGGAAGCCGCCCTCGGCCTGCCTGGGCAAGGGATTTCGGCCGCGCTTGCAGATTTCGACAGCGCATTGATCCGCGCCGCCGAGCGCCCGGACCTCGACTCGCGGCTGGAAGCGGTCACCAGCACCGCGCTCGACCTTGTCGGCAAACTGGCCTCGGTCGAGCAGGAAATTCAGGCCCAGCGTGCAAGCGCAGACCGGGCAATTGCTCGCGATGTCGAGGCTTTGAACTCTGGCCTCTCGCGCATTGATAGCCTGAACGATCGGATCGTCGCACAGCGCGCGGGCGGACAGGAAACCGTGGGGCTGGAGGATGAACGCGAGCTGCTGATCTCGGCGCTGGCCGAAATCGTGCCGCTGCGAGACCAGATGCGGGCCGATGGCCGGGTTGTTCTGTTCACGGCGGGTGGCGAATTGCTGCTCGATCTTGAACCGGTCGTCCTCGGCTTTGCCCCAGCCCCGGCGATGGAGCCTGGAATGACAACGGGTGCCGGATTGTCCGGTTTGACGCTGCGGGGGCGAACCCTGGACACCGGCCCGGCAGGGCCGCTCGATGGCGGGCGTCTTGCCGCCAGTTTCCGGATTCGCGATGTCGAGGCGCCACAGGTGCAGGCAGACCTCGATGCCTTCGCTGCGGATCTGATCGAACGGTTCGCCGATCCTGCCACCGACAGTACCCTCGCACCCGGGTCAGCTGGGCTCTTCACCGATGCAGGCAGCCTCGCAAGCGCGATACCGGGGCTGGCTGGGCGGCTGGCCGTGAATGTTGCAGTGCTCCCCGCCGAGGGTGGTCAGCTCTGGCGCCTGCGCGACGGCTTGGGCGCCGTGTCTGCCGGACCGGTCGGGAATCCAGCCAGCCTCAATGCCTTGTCCGCAGCCCTCGATCGGCGCGTTGCCGCTGTCCCCGGGGCGGCTGAGCGCTCGCTCGCCCAGTCGCTGGCCGAGGTGTTGACCCGCCATTCGACGCTCCGCCAGCAGGGCGAGGACATGGCGGCCATCGCCGAGGGCCGCAAGGCCGGCTTCGAGGAGCAACTCCTCGCGCAGGGGGTCGATTCGGACGCCGAGATGCAGCGTCTGCTTTTGATCGAAAAGGCCTATGCCGCCAACGCGCGAATTATCGAAACCGCGGATGCCATGTTGCGCCGCCTGCTGGAGATCTGACGCATGACCTGGCTGAGCCTTGGGTCCATGGCCCTTCCCCATGCCTTGCAGCGGCACGGTGTCCAATTGCGCAATGACCTCTCGCGCCTCACCCTGGAAATGAGCAGTGGCGAGGCGAGCAATCCGGCGCGACGGCTGGCAGGAGACCTGTCCGCCCTTGCCGCCGTGGAGGCCCGCAGCCAGAGGGTCGCGACCGCGCTTGATGTGGCCCGCCAGGCGCTTACCCTAGCCGAGGCCAGCCAGAATGTTCTTGCGCGCATCACGCATTCGGCCTCGGACATGTCGACGCGATTGCTCGCCGCGTCGACTGCGGGGATAGACGATGCTGCGGTCCTGTCCGCTGGCCGCGCGGCGCGCGGCGCGCTCGAGGATACTGTCGCGGCGCTTGGGGGTCAGGTGGTCGGTCGATCCCTGTTCGCCGGCACCGCCTTCGACCGCCCGCCGCTCGTGTCTGTCGAAGCGATGCTGTCCTCGCTGGTTCCCAGTCTCGCGGGCGCAACCAATGCCGAAGATGTCGCCTCTGTGGTCGATGCGGCCTTCCTCGATTCCGGCGGGCTCTTTGAAACCGGGTTCTACCTTGGGGCGGCCGGGGCAGCGGTGGTCATCGACGGATCGACACTGCCTGACGCTTTGCCAGATGCGTTGGATCCTGCCATTCGCCGCACGCTCGCGGGGCTCGTCAAGGCAGCCCTGGTCGCCGAGGCCATTCCGGACCTGTCGCCCGGGCAGCGTCAGGCACTCGCACAGAATTCCGCGATGACCCTGTCTGATGCGGAAGGCCACCTGACGACCCTTCGGGCAACGCTGGGCAACAGCGAGGCCCGCATCGATACCGCGATCACCCGTCTGCTGGGCGAGCGCGATGCCCTGACGCTGGCGCGTGATACACTGGTCGGGGTCGATGCCTATGAGACCGCAACGCGGCTCAAGGAAACCCAGACGCGGCTGGAAATGATCTATGCGATCACCGCGCGCACCGCGCGGCTGAGCCTGACGGAGTACCTGTAATGCTGTCGCGCCTGCTTGCCGTGATTCTGTTTCTCCTCGCCACTCCTTGCCTTGCGCAGATCCGATTGAAGGATTTGGTCGAATTTGACGGTGTCCGCGGCAATGATCTGGTTGGCTATGGTCTCGTCGTTGGCCTGAACGGGACAGGGGATGGCCTTCGCAACGCGCCCTTCACCGAAGACATCATGGCCAATATCCTCGAGCGGCTGGGCGTGAATGTCACCGGTGAGCAGTTTCGCCCGCGCAATGTCGCGGCAGTTCTGGTCACGGCAAGTCTTCCTCCCTTCGCACGATCCGGGTCACGCATCGATGTCAGTGTGTCGGCCATTGGCGATGCCTCCAGCCTGTTTGGCGGGACATTGGTGATGACCCCGCTCAATGGCGCCGACGGCGAGGTGTATGCCGTGGCGCAGGGTGCCGTGATCGCGGGCGGTGTGGCGGCGCGTGGACAGGCGGCCGAGGTGGTCGAAGGGGTTCCCACTTCGGGCAGCATTCCGGGGGGTGCCCATGTCGAGCGTGAGGTGGATTTCGCCCTGGCGTCGCTGCCCCGGATCAGGCTGGCCCTGCGCCAGGCCGATTTCACCACGGCATTGCGGATCGAACAGGCCATCAACGCGCATTTCGGCAGGGCGGTGGCCGTGATGCAGGATTCCGGCACGGTTGTCCTCGACATTCCGGCAACACGAGCGTCATCGGCAGCCCATGCGATCAGTGCCATCGAGAACCTGGCGGTCGCACCCAGTGCCCGCGCACGTGTCGTCATCGATCAACGCTCGGGGACGATCGTGATGGGCGAGGACGTGCGGATCTCGCGTGTTGCCGTAGCTCAGGGTGGATTGACGCTACGCGTCGAGGAAACCCCCCAGGCCATTCAGCCAAACCCGTTCTCGCCCGGGGAGACGGTTGTCGTTCCGCGAACCGAGGTCTCGATCCAGCCTCAGACCGGGACCGGCCTGGCAGAGGTTCCGGGAGGTACCACATTGGCGAGTGTCGTCGACGGGCTGAACGCGCTGGGGGTAGGACCGCGGGCCATGATCGACATCCTGAACACGATCAACGCAGCTGGTGCCCTGCATGCCGATCTGGTCGTGCGCTGACCTCGCCCCCGGATGAGCCCTTGACCGGGATGCAGATGTCGGGCTGCCGCGAACTCTACCGATGCTCCCTGGACTCGACGAAGTCGATCAGGCGCGGCATGCAGATGGTGGCAAGGTCGTGGTTCTCCTGCACATGGGCCCGGGCAGCCTGACGCAGGGAAAGAAAGGCCTCGGGACGCGCCAGGCAATCCGCCAGGGTGTCAGCCAGTCCGGCGTGGTCGAAGAAATCGACGAGCCGTCCGTTGACCCCGTCCGTGATGACCTCCTCGACCGGCGCGGTCTTCGAAGCGACGATCAGCGCGCCGATGCTCATGGCCTCGAGCAGGGACCACGACAGGACGAAGGGTACCGTCATATAGCAATGGACCCGCGAGCACTGCATGAGCGTGACGAAGGTGTCATAGGGAACCTTGCCCAGGAAATGGACCCGTGCCGGATCGATCCGGTCCCGGACTTCGTCCAGAAAGATCTCCTTCCAGCTCTTCCCGCCGTCCGGACGCGCTCCATAGCTTACATCGTCGCCGCCGATGATGACTCGTTCCCGATAGTCGTTCAGGTCACCGATGATGACGATCTGCGCATTCGGCCGCCGTCGCATCAGTTCGGGCAGGGCCCGCATGAAGATGTGGTATCCGCGATAGGGTTCGAGGTTGCGGTTGATGAAGGTCACGATCTCGTCCCCGGCGCGCACCCTCAGACCAGAGGGCAGTTCGAGCGACGCTGTCGGATCCGGGACGAGGCGCTGCGTGTCGATTCCGTCATGAATGATGGTGATCTTGTCCCGAAAACAGGCGGGGAAGGTCTCGGCCTGGAACTCGGTTGGCGAAAGGGCGGCGTCGCATTGCGTCATCATCAGCGCCTGATGCCCCTGGCGGGCGACGACCGAGATCGCCTTGTCCAGATCATTTGTGCCGAATTCGGGATCGAACCCCACATCGAGGCCATGCGGCGCATAGTAGAGCTCGGCATAAAGCAGGTGGCGCGCCTCGGGCCAGATCTCGCGCAGGAACAGGGTCTCGCCCCAGCCGCCGTGTCCGAAAACGACATCCGGCACAAACCCGTGCGCATCGCGCAGACTGCGTGCCGCGCGAGCAACGCGCCATGCCCGGTTGGTCATTTCGGTGTAGGTCGTTCCAAGGCGGGTAACCCTCGGGTCGGGGCGCGGGTCGGGTTTGCGATAGCGATAGGTGGTGATTGTCGACTGCCGCGGATTGGTTTCATCGGTCAGCGCCACCACCTGGTGACCACGCGACGCAAGGGCAGGGGCAAGATGAAGGAACTGGCCGGGAAAGTTCTGGTGAATGAAGAGGATCTTCACACGGCGCCCTCCGGGCTCTTGCCCAGACTGCGCCGGTCGAACGCGGCAGCCAGAAGCGCGCGCGTGTAGTCATGCCGAGGTTGGTCGAACACCCCCGCGGCGGGTCCGCTCTCCAGAACATCACCCAGCTTCATGACGATGACCTGATGCGCCATGGCCCGCACGACGCGCAGATCGTGGCTGATGAACAAATAGGCAAGGCCGTACTTGCGCTGCAATCCGCGCAGCAGGTCGACGATCTGCACCTGAACCGTCATGTCGAGGGCCGAGGTCGGCTCGTCGAGGATGACCAGCCGTGGCCGCAGGATCATCGCGCGCGCTATGGCAATCCGTTGACGCTGTCCGCCCGAGAATTCGTGCGGATAGCGATCCATCATCGCAGGGTCGAGGCCCACTTCGGCGAGAATGGCGGCCACCGCCTCACGCGGGGGGCCACCGCTGGGAACGCCATGCACGCTGAGCCCCTCGGCGACGATTTCCTCGATGGTCATGCGGGGGCTGAGGCTGCCGAACGGGTCCTGAAACACGATCTGCATGTCACGGCGCAGGCTGCGCGGCGGGGCTCCCAGCCGGGCGGCGCCGATCTCGGTGCCCAGAAAGCTTATTCGTCCCGTCGAGGAAACCAGCCGCGCCACGGCCAGTGCGAGCGTGGTCTTGCCCGACCCGCTTTCCCCCACGATCCCCAGCGTCTCGCCCGCGCGGAGCGAGACACTGGCCTCGTTCACGGCCTTGATGTGGCCGACCGTACGGCGCAGGAAGCCGCGCTGGATCGGGAACCAGACCCGCAGCGCTTCGGTGCGCAGCACTTCGGGCGCGTCCTGCTGAACCGGATCCGGCAGGCCGGTCGCCTCGGCGGCAAGAAGTTTGCGTGTATAGGGGTGCTGAGGGTTTTCAAAGACTTGCTCTGTCGGGCCCCGTTCGACGATCACCCCGTTCTGCATCACGCAGACATGGTCGGCCACCCGCCGCACGATCCCGAGGTCATGGGTGATGAACAGCATCGCCATGCGTTCGGATCGCTTGAGCCCGGCCAGAAGATCGAGGATCTGCGCCTGGATAGTCACGTCGAGCGCGGTGGTGGGCTCGTCCGCGACCAGCAATTTTGGCCCGTTGGCCAGCGCCATGGCGATCATCACCCGCTGCCTCTGCCCACCCGACAATTGATGCGGATAGGCGCCAAGGCGGGTTTCGGCATCGGGGATACCCACCTTGTGCAGCAATTCCAGTGCCCGGTCCCGGGCCGCGGCCCCCCGCAACCCCTGATGCAGCGACAGCGATTCGACGATCTGCCGTTCGACTGTGTGCAGCGGGTTCAGCGATGTCATCGGCTCCTGAAAGATGAAGCTGATGTCATTGCCGCGCACCCGGCGCAATTCGGCGTCGTCGGCGCCGACCATCTCGGCCCCCTCGAAGGTGATAGACCCTGTGACTTGCGCCGAATCCGGCAGAAGGCCGACTGTCGAAAGCGCGGTCACGGACTTGCCCGACCCCGATTCACCGACCAGTGCCACGGTCTGCCCGGCGCGAATCGAAAAACTGACGCCTTGCACTGCGGGAACCAGACGTCCTTCCTGCCGGAAGGTGACGCTGAGGTTGCGGACCTCGAGCAGGCTCATCGGAACGTCTTTCGCGGGTCGAAGGCGTCGCGGACCCCCTCGAAAATGAAGACGAGGAGGCTGAGCATCACGGCAAAGGTGAAAAAGGCGGTGAAGCCCAACCAGGTAGCCTGCAGGTTCTGTTTCGCCTGCAGCGTCAGGTTGCCCAGCGACGGGGCCGAGGCAGGCAGGCCGAAGCCGAGGAAATCCAGCGTGGCGAGCGAGCCGATCGCCCCGGTGACGATGAAGGGCAACAGCGTGACCGTGGCGACGATGGCATTGGGCAGCACATGGCGCCAGATGATGCGTGCGTCCGACACCCCCAGCGCCCGGGCGGCGCGTACATATTCAAAGTTGCGCGCCCGCAGGAATTCTGCGCGCACCACCCCCACCAGTGCCGTCCACGAGAACAGGACCATCAGGAAGACCAGCAGCCAGAAGTTCATTGGAATGATCGCTGCGACAATGATGATGACATAGAGCGACGGGATCGAGCCCCAAAGCTCGATCAGCCGTTGCGCGATCAGATCGACCAGCCCCCCGTAAAAGCCCTGAACCGCCCCCGCGGCGATGCCGATCACCGAAGCGATGGCGACCACGACAAAGGCAAAGCTGACCGACAGCCGGAAGCCGTGGATCACCCGTGCCAGCACATCGCGCGCCGAGCCATCGGTGCCCAGCCAATGGTTGGCATCGGGCGGCGAGGGAGCGGGGCCGCCCAGGTTGTTGAATGTGTTGTAGGAATAGGGGATCGGCGGCCAGATCATCCAGCCGGGAACCACCGTAAAGCCCTCGATCAGGCCCGAGGGGGCCAGGCGGCGCGCCTCGTCCGGATCGTCGAGGCACAGTTCTGCGCCACCGGTTTCGATCAGGCACTGCACCTCGGCGCTGCGATAATCCGCCTGGGTGCGGAATTCGCCGCCATAGCTGGCCTCGGAATGAAAGGAAAAGGCCGGGAACTGATATTGCCCGCGGTAATTCACGACGATGGGTACGTCATTGGCGAGGAACTCGGCAAACAATGAGACGCCGTAAAGCACGAGGAAGATCCACAGCGACCAATAAGCCCTGCGGTTGGCGCAAAAATTGCGCCAGCGGCGCTGGTTGAGGGGAGAGAGGCGCATCCTAACCCTCGCGGATTTCGAAATCGATGCGGGGATCGATCCAGACATACATCAGGTCCGACAGGATGCCGACCAGGAGCCCCAGCAGCGTGAAGATGAAGAGCGTTCCGAAAATCACCGGGTAATCGCGCGCCAGCGCCGCCTCGAAGAACAGCTTACCCAGTCCATCGAGCGAAAACACCGTTTCGATGATCAGGGAGCCGCCAAAGAAGGCCCCGATGAACACCGCGGGAAAGCCCGCGATGACGATCAGCATGGCGTTGCGGAACACATGGCCATAGAGCACCCGGCGTTCGACCAAACCCTTGGCGCGGGCGGTCATCACGTATTGCTTGCGCAATTCATCCAGAAACGAGTTTTTCGTGAGCAGGGTCAGCGTGGCAAAGCTGGAGATGGTCAGCGCGATGGTCGGCAGCACCATGTGGTGGGCATAGTCGAGGATGCGCTGGCCGAAGGTGAGCGTCTCCCAGATCTCGCGTTCGGAATGGATCCCGCGCGAGGGAAAGATCTGCCAGTAGGATCCTCCCGCGAACAACACCAGCAACAGGATGGCAAAGAGGAAGCCGGGGATCGCATAGCCGACGATGATCGCGCCCGAGGTCCAGGTGTCAAAAGGCGTTCCGTCGCGCACAGCTTTACGGATGCCCAGCGGGATCGACACCAGATAGGCGATCAGTGTTGACCACAGCCCCAGCGAGATCGACACCGGCATGCGTTCAATCACCAGCTCGATCACGGTTTTCGAGGTGAAATAGCTGGTTCCGAAATTGAACTGGGCATAGTTCCACATCATGTCGAGGAACCGCTGTGGCCACGGCTTGTCGAACCCGAACTCGCGCTCCAGCTGCTCGATGAAGGCCGGGGGCAGACCGCGCGCGCCGATGTAACGCTCTTCGCCGCCCCCGCCACCGCCCGACCGCGCCGCGTCCTCGCCCGCTCCGGTAAAGCCCCGCGTCACGTCGCCCTGGCCCTGCATTTCGGCGATGATCTGTTCGATCGGCCCGCCGGGAACGAATTGAACCAGCGTGAAGTTGATGATCATCACCCCGATCAGGGTCGGGATGACCAGCAACAGTCGGCGAAGGATATAGGCTCCCATTCCGGGCTCTTACCTCAGGGCGCCAGCAGCGCGCAATTCCGCGGCGCGGGCGGCGTCGAACCACCACCAGTCGAGCGCGCCCGAGGAATAACGCGGGAATTCCTCGGGATGGCGGAAAATATCCCAATAGGCGACCCATTCGTTGGGCGTGTACCAGACCGGGACCATGATGCGGTGCCAGCGGAGCACCCGGTCTAGCGCCATCAATGCGGTGTCGCGCTCTTCGGGTGATTCGGCCATCAGCGACAGGTCGATGATCCGGTCGACCAACGGGCTGCGCAGCCCGGCCGGGTTGAACACGTCATCCGCTGCCTCGGAGCCAAAGCGCTGGTGCAGCCCGGTGCCCGTGTCGACAAAGGCCACATATCCGTCGAGGATCATGTCGTAGTCGTGGTTGCGCTCGCGTTCGGTGTATTGCGCGGGGTCGATGCGCTGGCCGCGCGTATCCACCCCCAGCCCGCGCAGATTGTCCAGAAAACTCTCGATGATCGATTCCGCGGTTGCAGAACCGGAGGTGGAATAGGGGAACTCGATCCGAAGGGTTTCGCCCTGCGCGTTGCGGCGGATTCCGTCGTTGCCCGTGGTCCAGCCGGCCTCGTCCAGAAGCCGACTGGCGCGGCGCAGATTGGCGCGGTCGCGCAGTTGCGCGGGCGACGAACTATGCGCCATCACCGCCGGCTCGGTCAGCAATTCTGGCGGGACCAGATCGCCGAGCGATTGCAGCAGGGCCAGCTCCGCGCCTTCGGGCACACCGCGCGCTTCCAGCCGGGTCCCCTGTGAATAGGAATAGCGCTGGCTCATCAACCCGTACTGGAATTGCTGGTTGGTCCATTCGAAATTGTAGGCCAGTGAGAGCGCCTCGCGCACGCGAGGGTCCTGCAGGTGCGGGCGGTTCAGGTTGAACACGAAACCGTTGGGCGCGGGCGGAAAGCCGTCGGGGATTTCCTCGCGCACCACATGACCCCGGGTGACGGCCGGGAAATCATAGCCGACCGCCCACTGGCGCGAATTGCCCTCGGCCCGATAGGTGTACTCGCCTGCCTTGAACCCTTCGAAAGCGGCGTCGTCGTCGCTGAAATATTCGACCCGGATACGCTCGAAATTGTGGCGCCCGCGGTTTTGCGGCAGATGCCACCCCCAGTAGTCCGGATTGCGCCGATAGGTGATGCGGCGGTTCACCTCGAAACTGTCCAGCACATAGGGCGCGGAACCTGGCGATGTTTCCATCCGCGGCTCGTCGAGACGGGCGCCGGTGGCTTCGAACCATGCGCGCGAAAAGACCGGGGTCGAGCCCACCTGATCGATGAGGCTGCGGCGCGAAATGTCGGGCGCGAAGTCGAATCGAACCGTGTGATCATCGATGGCCTCGGCGCTGACCACACGCATGCGCACCGCCTCTGCATAGCTGGGCAGGCCCTGCTCCAGAAACAGGTTATGGGTGAACACCACGTCATGCGCGGTCAGCGGAGTGCCGTCGGAGAACCGTGCCTCGGGGCGCAGATGGAAGATCACCCATTCCTTGGTTTCGGGATATTCGAGGCTCTCGCACAAAAGGCAGTAATATTCCCCATAGACATCGGCAGGAGCAGAATCGCCAAAGGGGCCGCTGGTTTCCAGAAGGCTTTCGTACAACGACCACGAATAGCGCCCGGCCCGGCCCCTGCGCGAATAGGGGTTCATCGAATCAAAGGTTCCCGATGCCCATTCGGAAAAGTCGCCACCAACCGGCGCGTCCGGGTTCACATAGGTGAAATGGGGAAAGCCCGGTGCATAGGCTAGGTCGCCATAATAGGAATAGCCATGGGCGCGGATCAGGTCCTGCGCCCGCGCGGGCGCCGCGGCCCATGCCGCCAGCACCAACGCGCCGCCTGCCAGCCATCCCCAAAACGGCGTTGCAGCCGGTTGCGCAGCGGCACGGGCGATCGCGGGGCGGGGCATGGCGGGTCTCCTGCTGGGGCTGACTTCTGCGGGTCAGATAGGGTTCTTTCAGCTAAATCCAGACGATAGCCCGGTTGCAAGTGGCGATTGCGTGAGGCCGCACAGAAACCGGCCCCGGCCCCGGCAAATGCGCGCAAGCAAAAGGGCCGCGCGCGGTTGCGGCGGCCCTTTGACGGGGTCTGTTGCTGCGTCTCAGCCGCCCTGGGTTTCCAGATAGCGGATCAGGTTGACGCGATCAGTGGCGCTGCGCATCCCGGCATAGCTCATGCGGGTGCCGGGGGCGGTGGCGCGCGGGTTCTCGAGGAAGGCGAACAGCGCTTCGACCGTCCAGGTATCCCCAAGTGCCAGCAGCGCTCCCGAATAGTTGAAGCCATCCACCGCGTCGATGGCGCGGCCAACCACGCCATGCAGATGCGGTCCGGTGCCGTTGCGCCCGTCCTCGAGCGCGTGGCACGACCGGCAGTTGCGCCAGAGGGCCTCGCCCGCCGCCGCATCGGCGTTGGCATAAAGCGCCATCACATCCACCGCCTCGGCCGGTGCCGGTGCCTCGGTTTCGGCGGCGCTGTCTTCGGTCGGCAGGGGATAGACCGCATGGGCATGGGCGGCATCGTGGCCGGGCATGTAGATGGCGTCAGCAACCCATTTCCCGACGAGGAAAACCAGAAGTGCCGCAAAAAGGCCCGCCGCGGCCTTGGTGATAGTCATGGTATCGAACATGTCGCGTCCCGTGCCTGAGCAGAAGTCGCGCCCTTCTACCCGCTTCCCATCGGCGAATTCAAGCGATAGTTACCGCGACGAAATGACCTTGGTGACGGGGTTTCAGCAAAAGGCAGGGCCAGAATGACCAATCGCATAGCCTTTCAGGGCGAGCCGGGTGCCTATTCGCACGAGGCCTGTGTCGCCTCGCGACCCGGATACGAAGCCTTGCCCTGCCGCACCTTCGAGGAGGTCATCGACGCCGTGCAGGGCGGACGCGCCGATCTGGCGATGCTGCCGGTCGAAAACTCCACCTATGGCCGCGTCGCCGACATCCACCGTCTGCTGCCCGAAAGCGGACTGCACATCGTCGACGAGGCCTTTGTGCGGGTGCGCATCGCGCTGATGGGTCTGCCCGGCGCAAGGCTGGACCAGATCCACACCGTTCGCGCCCATCTCGTGCTGATCCCGCAGGCACGGGGGTTCCTCAAACGCCACGGCATCACCGGACTTGCCGCCGCCGACAGCGCCGGGGCTGCGCGGGAACTGGCCCAGCACCGCACGGCAGGAGAGGGCGTGCTGGCCAGCGACCTGGCGGCGCAGATCTATGGCCTCGACGTGCTGGCGCGAGATATCGAGGACAGCCACCACAACACGACCCGTTTTCTGGTGATGTCCCGCCAGCCCGACCCCTCGCGACGCGGCGCTCATGGCATGATCACCACCTTTGTCTTTCAGGTCCGCAATATCCCCGCTGCCCTCTACAAGGCGATGGGCGGGTTCGCGACGAATGGCGTCAACATGACCAAGCTGGAAAGCTACATGGTCGACGGCTCCTTTACCGCCACGCAGTTCTATGCCGATATCGAGGGGCATCCCGACGACCCGAACGTCAAGCTGGCGCTGGACGAGCTGCGGTATTTCACGACACGGTTGCACATCCTCGGGACCTATCCGGCCTCGGACGCCCGGTTCTGAACCCTTGCCGTCCCTCTCCGGGCGGTCTTGCCCCCTGCGTGCAACCCGGCTAAAGCTGGCGCGACGGACAGTTGGTCGAGTGGTCGAAGGCGCACGCCTGGAAAGTGTGTAGGCGGGAAACCGTCTCGAGGGTTCGAATCCCTCACTGTCCGCCATCTTAAGCATTCAAGCCATTGAAATGTAAGGGAAAGAAAAAACGCTTCCCCCAGAACTTCCCCCATGGGGTCGCGGATGCCCCCGGTTTTCGGTGCATCCATGCGGATTGTCGGTTGAGTTCTCGGCGCAAGGACAGCCAGCGAAAGCCTCGTTTCCAGCGCCGATCCTGACCTGAAATTCACTAACATTATGCCCTCTGTCTTAGCACTCGCCCACCTGTTGAGACAGACCGAGTTACCTCTGCGCATCAAACACCAAAAACGCCATCCCATCCCGCCGCTTGAACCATCAGCGTCAAGCGGCATGAACTGAAACCGATGAACGGCAGTCCTTTTCTCCGGAATGAAGCCGCCTGTTCCAAATCATTCGACGACGGGCGCCCATTGTGGGTCGGTCAAGGTCGCGCGGATCAAGGTCACCTCCCATTCGGCAACCTTGAATGACTCCCGGACCGAGATTGGACTCCTCGAACGTCAACAGGCCCCGGTCGGGCAGGGGACCTGACCCGTTACTCCGCGGTGGCCCCGATCAGTCGGCGCAGTCCGAACAGGGCCCCGGCGGCGATGGCGGCCAGGGTGACCGGCGCAGACCAGGCCAATGTGGCAAAGGCGCTGACCCCCTGGCCAACCGAACATCCCAGCGCGATCACGCCGCCAATGCCCATCAGCGCCGCACCCCCGACCTGACGGCCCAGTTCGCGCGGATCCTCGCAGGCTTCCCAGCGGAACATGCCGCGCCAGAGGCTGCCCGCCAGCGCGCCTGCCATGACCCCCAGCACCGAGCCGACCGAGAAATTGATCCCCCCGGCCGTCGAGGTCATCAGGAAGATCAGCGTGCGACCCACGGGGGCGGTGAAAGACAGGCCCTCGACACCGATCTCGCCCATGCTGGCGTCGTTGACCCACGAGGTTCCCCAATAGGCAAAGACGACCGCCGCGCCCGCGACGACGCCCCAGACGATTTCCACGGGCTGGCGGCGCAGCGGGCCATGGAGCAGCGCCCAGAGCAGAAACCCCGCCGCGACAATCAGGGCTGTCGCCAGTTGCGGCAGTCCGGTGATCGCCTGCACCGTAGCGGCGATGCCTTGGGGATCGCGGGTTTCCATCTGGTCGAACAGCGCCACGCGCAGGGGCGCCAAAG